>Ga0265338_10005765_pt1 | contig 16019 bp, 9 predicted proteins | sample 42126metaG_FD_193579 | JGI IMG/M metagenome (GOLD analysis project Ga0265338, IMG submission 193579) | Rhizosphere microbial communities from Carex aquatilis grown in University of Washington, Seatle, WA, United States - 4-21-26 metaG | ecosystem: Host-associated > Plants > Roots > Rhizosphere >... | reverse complement strand
GGGGCCGTCAACACGCCATTGATAGGAAGTCCACCGATGGAAGCGATGGTGGTCGTTATGGTTTCTATCGGATCCTGGCCCGGAGCGTTTTGCGTCTTGCTGATATAGTAGGTGCCCACGATTCCGGTATTGAAGGCGCCAAGATCGCCTGCGTCGTAATCGTAGCTTGCCTGCCAGTCGATGCCCGTGAACTTCTCCGAGCCGTGGTTGATGACGCCCGCGTCGTTGATCCAGTAGATCAGCGTTTTGGCTGCGGGCAAGGCGGATGCATTTCTCGGGTTGAACAAGATCGAATCAACCATCGCCTCGAACGGCGCACAGGCGGTTGGGTTGCCGTTGGCCGTGGCGCAGCCCTGATCGTTGGGCAGGCCGATACCGGCCAGATCGCTCGGAAGAATGTAGGAGAAGCGGCTGTTCGGATCGGAGAAGGTCGATCCGCTTGCGCCGAAGGAGTTCAGCACGTTGTTGATCTTGACGCTGAACCAGGTCGCCTGAAGGTCGAGCCCCTTCAAGAAGGTGGTCGGCGCGAACTCCCCTCCGAGGACATAGTTGATCGACGTCTCCGGGCCGAGATCGGTCCCGCCGTGGAAACCGTTGGGCCTGAGGGATTTCAGAGGACCGCCGCCCGGCGAGAGGCCGCCCAGGTTCTTGTTGCAAACACTCGATCCTAACGCCGCCACCAGATCGGCTGCTGCCGACCCCGGCGTCGCGGCGTTGTTCACGCACGGAAGCGCAAAAGCCGAAGTCCCGAGCTGCAGATTCGTCGGCAGGTTAAAGGCCTGAATATTATTCACGTAATCGGCCGAGTATTCGCCTGCCTCGGGGAGCCGGAATGACGAGTTCCACGAGCCTTTGGCACTAAGTCCCAAGAGCTCCGACAACACCCAGGTGAAGCCCACTTTCGGGTTGCTGGTGTTGCCCTGGAGATCGCCCGAATATTCGTCGTGGCGCCAGGACAATTCGAGATCGAGCCTGTCGATCAGCGGCGCTTTGAAATTCTCGCCGAAGACCGGCACGTTCAACTGAGCGAACCCCGCCCAGACCTGGAAGGGATTGTAGGCGAGGATCGGCGACAGGACCAAGCTTGGCGAGCCGGAGTTCACCAAGAGCGTGTTCTTGAAGACGTCGCTTCTATAGTCACCGCCGACAGCAGCCCTGACAGGACCGGCGGGCAGATCGAACAACGGACCGTCGAACGTCACGTTGCTTTCGTCGGAAGCGTATTCCGAGTACTCGTTCATGATGCCGCGGATATAGTTCAGCGTATCCGGCGAGTTGCACTGGAAGGCGGTCGGGTCGCAGAACAGGTTTAGATATGGCACGCCGGCTGGCTTGGTGAATGTCGAGATGCCAGGCGCGGTACCCGATGGGGGCGTCGAGGCGATCGTCCAGCCCAATGCTGCCGAAACGGCATTCACGTTCGCAAGGTGGGTGTCATCGATACGGGTGTCGTCCCACGTCCGCGCATAATATATGTCGCCGTGCCAGTTGAGAGGCAGGTCGAATTTCACTCCGGCTTGATAGCGCGCGGCATATTCTTCATAGGCCACGTAGGGGGGGATTTCGATGCCGAGATTATAGGCGACGCGCAAACCGCTGGGCGCGCCCACGGGATAATAGGGATTGACGGTGGGCACGGCGATCGACTGCAGGAGCAGCGTGTTGACCGGCTTGGCGCTCGTCGGGTTGAGGATTTGGCCCCGGCGATTGCTGTAGAAACCCTCGCCATAAAGGGTAACCCCCGGAATCAATCTCTGATCGAATGTCGCGGTTGCCGCATTGCGCTGCTGGCCGCCTTCCTCCTGCGAGATCAATAAGGGGTCGAAGATATTGCGCGTACCGTTGGTGCCGCTATTGGCCGCGACCGCGAAGGTCGACCAGTTCAGCACGCCGGGGGCGCTGGAGGGAGCGGTCGGGCCGAGACCATTGTTCAGTGAAGATGCGAAATCGCCGCCGGCGCCGGCCGGAATGGCAAAGCAATTGGTGCAATTCCTGCCAAGGCTCGCCTTGAATCCATTGGCCGAATTGGCCGTGGCGCCCACACTGATCGTGCCCGGAATCGAGGAACCGATCGGCGTCAAATCGTCGAGCCCCCAGGGGCGATAATCGCTGGTGTAAGCCGAATGTTTGCTGCCGGAAACCGGCTTGTCGTCGTACCATTCGTAGCTCAGCGTAATGTCGCCGCCGTCCCAGGTACGGCCCCATAATTGCGCGGCTTGATAGTGCGTGGGGCCGTCGCCGGCCGCGAAGTTCAGCTGGGTAATCGCGCCGTCATAGCCCCGCCTCAAAATGACGTTGATCACGCCTGTGACCGCGTCCGATCCGTAAGTCGCCGATGCCCCATCCGCGAGCAGGTCGATGCGATCGACGGCAAGCGAGGGAATCACAGAAGGGTCATGTAAATTGAGATGATCGCCCTGAATCGGAAAGCGCACACCGTCAACCATCATCAGCGATCGTGGCGCGCGGGCTTCGTCGATGCCGTGAATGTTGATTTGCACCGCTCTCGATTGGTGTCCGCCATTGTTGATGGCGTCCGAGAGTGTGGGAATACTGACGGCGGGAACGTTCTTGAACAGGTCGCCGATCTTGGCCGCGCCGGTTGTCTGGAAATCCTGCAGGCTCAGATTCGTCACCGGCACGCCGACCGCAACGGCGCCGTGAATGAGCGATCCCGTTATCAGCACCTGCTCGGGAGGAGCCTCTGGGCTGACTTGCGCCGTTTGTGCTTGCGCCGTCTGTGCCTGAGCCCCGATGACACTTGCCATCGCAAATAAAGAAGCCGTCCCCATGAGCGTGGAAATTCTGGACGCAACTGGATTCATTTTGACCCTCCCCTAGATGACCGTCCTCCCGGATTTTTTTTAGCCGGCTGCCGCCTTCTTATCTGATTCGCGGCCCCGCAAGTTAAAACGAAAGCAATCGCGCACAAATTATGCGAGGATTACAAATCGAGCAGTGCGAAGGAGCCAGCTTTGGTTGAAGGGGAGGGCCCGTTGGGTTATCAATCGAGCCTGTTCGTCAGAAACGAGTCACCGCCACTTCTTTGCTTAGGGATCGAAGGATCTATTGAGGTACGGGCGTTCGTGCAACGACCCGCTCAGTTCGAATCAGAATTGCCAGGCATCTGAGCGGGGTGGCTGCAACCGTCGGGAGGACACGTGATGATTGTCGAACGTCACTTCAAACAACTGTTGGTGGCCAGCGGGCTAATGCTGGCGTCGTCGTACATGGTGTTTACTGCGCACGCGGCAGAGGCGCCGACCGGATTCAACGTTACGTCCTCCACCTTCACGGATGGCGGGATGATGCCGGCAAGAACCGCCTATACCAAAGCGGCTAATTTTCCCAACTGCGTCGGCCAGAATGTTTCGCCGCAATTGTCGTGGTCAAAGCCTTATCCGGGGGTCAAGAGCTTCGCGGTCGTGATGTTCGATCTGGAAGATATCCAGAACGATACGGACTTGGTCGCCTACGGCATTCCCGCCGCGGTCACATCGTTTGCGGAAGGAGAGTTCAGCAAGCCTTCGGACAAATTCGTCGGCGGCAGGGGGAGCCGGGGCGATGCGACGTGGCGGGGGATGTGTCCGCCGCCGGGCACGGCGCCACACCATTATGCCTTTATTGTCAGAGGCACGGATCTGGACCCGAAGGAGTTGCCGCCGGGTCTGACTTCGGCCGAGTTGGATGCGAGGCTGAGGGGGCACCTCAGAGGGACGGCTGCTATTGTCGGTGTGTTCGTGCGGCCGCAATGAATTGACGTCGGCCTTTCCTTCGCGATCAGGCAAAAGAATGGCATCTCGCCTTCAAGGGAGGAATCGTGATGCACGGTAAGCGTCAGTGCAGGCTTCTGTTCGCCGCCGGTGGGCTGGCGCTGGCCTCGTTGTGTGCGGGCTCGCTTGCGAGCGGCGAGGAACGGCGACTGACCGGTTTCATGCTGACATCCACGTCCTTCAAGGACGGAGGGATGATGCCAGGAAAAGCGGCGGCCGGTCTTCCTTGCGGCCTCAAAGGGCCAAATATATCGCCTCAACTGGGCTGGTCGAATCCGCCTGCGGGGACCAAGAGTTTCGCGATTGTCGAGTATTCCGAGGAGGGCGGCGCCGGACTGGGCACATGGATGAACGACTACTCCCATGGAGTCGGCGACGTGAATTTGGTTGTCTATGGCATTCCCGCGAGCGTGACGTCCCTTACGGAGGGCGAGCTCAGCAAGCCCTCTCCCAATTACGTTGGCGGCAAGAACCGTTTCGGCCAGACCAATTGGAGGGGGATGTGTGCGCCGCCCGGGGCCTCGGCGCCGCACCACTATCTCTTCAAGATGTTCGCCACCGACCTTGACCCGAAAGCATTGCCGCCGGGTTTGACGCATCCCGAGCTTGTCAAAAGGCTCGAAGGTCACGCGCTGGATGCGGCCGTCATTGTCGGCCTCTATACCAATCCATAGAACTTCGATCTTGCAGGAGGAATGTCGGGATGTTCGGTAAGCGCCAGACGAAATTTGCCGTAGGCGCCGGAGCGGCTGTACTGGCTGTTTCGGCCATCGCCCCCGGCACGAAAGCCGTAGAAGCCCCGCCCCAGACCGGTTTCATGATGACATCTGCAACGTTCAAAGACGGCGAGATGTTGCCCGCCAGGATCGCATTCACGAAGACTGCCCAGGTTCCCTTCTGTGTCGGCGAAAATATATCGCCGCAATTGGCGTGGTCGAATCCGCCGCCGGGAGTCAAAAGCTACGCGCTGACCATGGTCGACCAGGAAGGTGGCGGCGGGGTTGGCGATTTCGATCTGGTGGCCTATGGCATTCCAGCCAACGTGACGTCCTTCGCGGAAGGCGACCTGAACAAGCCTTCCGACAAATTCGTCGGCGGCAAGAATGTCTGGAACACTTTCACCTGGCGTGGAATGTGTCCACCGGCCGGGACGGCGCCGCATCATTACGTGTTCAAGGTTGTCGCAACCGATCTCGACCCGAAAGATTTGCCGCCCGGCCTGACCTATGAGGAGCTGCAAGGCCGAATTAAGGGGCACGCAAAAGGCGCGACGGCGCTTGTCGGGACTTTCGTACGGCCGAAGATCTGACGACGCTCCGCGGACGCAGGGAACGGGGTCCCCGCCGTGCCGGGTTCCGATTGTATCCTTTCAGATCGACGTTGGCGGCGAACAAGTGCGCGCGATGGGATATTTCTATCGGCGCTCGCCGGCGTTTGAGAGTGCGCTCTTTGTGTCTTCCACGAAATCAGGAACCACGCTCCAATTCCGCCATGTGGCGCGCCGACGCCCGTTCCAGCTCCGGTATGAGAGTCGCGACCGAATCGATAATGAGGTCGGCTCCAGCGTCGAGCAGCCCCTGCCGTGCGATCGCGATCCGGTTGGCGCGTTCGGACGAGGACAAGCCCTGAAAGGCCTCCAGCGAAAGCCCGAGTGCGTTGCCGGATGCAACCCCGACCGTAAACACGCCAGCGGCCTTGCCTTCTGCGATTCCCACTTCCGCGTCGTCTACTTTGACGACCCGTGACAACGGCCAAACACCGAGGTCCACGCAGGCTTTGTAAATCATCAGGGGCGAAGGCCGGCCCGCCGCGGTCTCGCCGGAGCACACAACATGCTCCGGCACATAACCCTGCTCGGCTGCCTGTGCCAGAACAGGCTCCATCATGTCGCGCGTATATCCGGTGGACGAGGCAATTCTGAGACCGGCAGCACGCAACTGATCGAAAGTGTCCCGCGCCCCGGGGATCAGGGTGGACGCGCGCGTCGCGTGCTCACGCATCAGCGGCCCGAGACGCGTCATGATTCTCTCCATGTCGCTGTCATCGGCGGCGCGACCGTGGCGAGCCTGCCAGGCGGCCGCCACCGAAGGGTCCATCATAAGGCTGCGCACATGATCCCGCTTTGCCTTGCCCATATCCCGGCGCGCGGCAGCTTCGTCGATGAGCACGCCCTCGGCATCGAACGCCTCGATCAGGGCCTTGACCGGCGCCTCGCACCCGAAGTCGACCATCGTGCCAGCCCAATCGAAGATGACCAGATCGTAGTGATCCTTGAGACTCATGCTGCTCCTCCCGCGTCAAAGAAACTGGCAATCAATTCCTCGCCGATCGCAAAACCCGTGGACGCCCCCGCGCCACAGGTGACAATCCCAATACGAACCGATGCTTCAGGCGCGTCGATCAAAACGGGACGATCCGCGGCAGATGCGTAGGTGCCGATCCAGCGCTCCAGCACCGGCGGCGGCTCAATTCCCAGCGCAGCGGCGAACTCCCCGAGGATCAGCGCGTCAACCTCATGATGCGAGAACGGGTCAGGGGTCGCGGCGTAATGATGGCTGTCCCCCACCACGAGACTGCCATCCGCACTTTGCACAACGATAAGATGGACGCCGTGCTTGATGTGGTCTGCTTGATCGCTGGCAAGACGCGCTTTGAGCGGTACGGCGGCATCCAGATCCGAATAGCCGTGGTATCGCCCGAGTCCAAGATCGGACATAACGGCGCCCGGAAGCTTGAACCCTGGATCGGCAAGCCGCAACATTTGCAATTTGCAGCGCGTGAGCCTGTATGCGCTGAGGCGCTCCGCATACAGACCGTTGAAGTCGTCGCCGGGACATACCGCTGCCCGATCCGCCTGCACCGTGCCGCGCGAGGTATGCACCTGTGGCATTTCGATCGAGGTTACGGCGGCCGCGCGCAGGAACGTGACACCGTGGGCTTCGGCAAGCCACGCTGCAAGACGCGGAATCGCCTCCTTCGACTCGACGCGCAACTCGACCGAGCTTTCGAGAATCGCCAGCGTGTCCGGCGCAGCGATCTGCGGGCAGCGACGGCGCGCCTCCGCAGGCTCGAGCAAACGGCATCCCGCGGCCATTTCCGTCTCCATGAACGCGCGCAGGACATCCACGGATTCCGGGCGTCGGGCGATCATCCAGAGGCCCGTTTGCAGGATTGCAATGCCGGCTGCGGGGGCTATTTCTCGCCACACCTCGCGACTGCGACGCGCGCGTGCCCACATCGCCCCGCGTTCCTGCCCGGTCACGGTGACAAAACCGAAGTTGCGGACAGAGGCTCCGTTCGCTTGGGTGTCGCGGTCGATTACGATCACGCGCAATCCCCGCCGGACGGCGGCGAACGCCGTGGCCAGACCCACGATGCCTGCGCCTACGACGGCGAGATCAAATCGCTCTGTCAAACGCGCCTATCCCTCATAACGACGCCCGATTTCGAGCAGTCAGTACCATTGTTTTCGCTTGCCGATCCATCGTGTCATCAGGATGTAACGCATAAGCGGCTTAATGCCGCTTCATTCATCCGTCACAGAGTTGACATGTCACGAATGCCCGCACACTGGCTCCGCAATGGCTCGTCCATCGCGTTTACAGCCTTCGCTTCGCTCGCGGGATTCACGGCCTATTTTTCGATGTATGCATTCCGGAAGCCGTTCACGGCTGCAAGTTTCGACGGCGTCGTCGGCTGGCATTACGCTTTGGACTTCAAGATCGCTCTGGTGCTCGCTCAGCTCGTCGGCTACGCCGCATCAAAGTTCATTGGCATAAAGGTCATTTCCGGGATGCAGCGGACGTACAGGGCCCAGGCGATCCTGGGCCTCATCGGTGCGTCCTGGCTCGCGTTGGTTGTATTCGCGGTCGTGCCCGCTGTTTTCAAAGTGCCAGCGATGTTTTTCAATGGGCTGTGCCTCGGAATGATATGGGGACTGGTATTCTCCTACATGGAAGGCCGGCGGACATCCGAGATTCTGGGCGCGGTGCTTTGCGCGAGTTTCATAGTATCGTCAGGCGCGGTGAAATCCGTTGGCATATTGCTAATTCAGCTCGTTCATGTGCCGGTGTTCTGGATGCCGGCCGCGACCGGTTTGGTGTTCGTGCCTTTGCTGTTTCTATCGGTATGGGGCCTTTCGATGTTGCCCCCTCCGAGTGCCGAAGACGAGGCGGCCCGGGTTCGCCGCGCACCAATGAGCGGGCACGAAATACGTGACTTTCTCCGGGATTATGGCGTGGGCATCGCGCTTCTCGTGGTGCTCTACGTGTTCGTGACTGCTCTGCGCGATTTCCGCGACAACTTCGCCGCTGAGCTGTGGACGGCCCTCGGATATAGCGATCCTGCTTCGGTATTCACCTCGACGGAGATCGTCGTTGCGGCCGTGGCGCTTGTCGCGATGGGCGTGGTTGTCAAGGTACGGAGCAACGTGCGCGCGCTGGCCGTCATTCACGGCCTGATAATGGCCGGGCTGGTGCTGCTCGGTGCATCGACCCTGGCCTTCGATGCCGGATGGTTGGGGCCACTCCCGTGGATGATTGCAAGCGGCGCGGGCCTTTACGTCGTTTACACCCCGTTCAACGCCATGCTGTTCGACCGCATGGTTGCGGTAAGCGGCCGGGTGGCAAACGCCGGGTTCCTGATATACGTCGCCGACGCCTCCGGTTATGCGGGCAGCTGCGCTTTGTTGCTGTGGCGAAATTTCGGGATGCAGCACGTCGAATGGCTGACCGTATTCCGATTATCCGTGTACGCGACGACTTTGGTTGGCCTGTTTCTCGTGACGCTGTCGCTGTATTACTTCAATGGCCGGGCCCGCATGGCTGTTGCCGTGCCGGCGCTTTCGGGGGCCTGAGCTGCGGCACGTCGAGGCTGGCGCTGGCACCCGCTACGTTGCCAACAACCGCTCGATCAGCGGCAGGTAGTGTGCGAAGTCCAGTGTCTTGTATCCCGCGATCTTGGCCTGATCGTCCCATTGCCTCAGGAGCACCGCCTCGCGGAAATAAGGTTCGGCTTCGAATGCCTCCGTTTCGGCGGGCGACATTTGCCCGCCTTGGAGGCGAAGCGTCACGACGGATGCCGGGCTGAGCGTGGCGAAGTAAGCCGGGTCCATCGCACACAGATATCGCTTGGCCGGAACGTGGAGGCGCACGGGTTCGCAGACGTCTGGACCGAAACGCAACGCCAGCCACCGGCTGCCGATCCGTTCGTGGCCGGCATCGGTCTTCCAATCCGCGATATCTCCCGGCACGGGCTCGATCAGGTGACCGATGTCATGCAACAGCGCCGCAATGACGAGGCCATCGGGTGCATTTGAGCGTTGCGCGAAACGGGCGGCCTGCAGGCTATGCTCGGTGACGGTCACAGGCTCGCCAAAGTAGGCTGCCGCGCCGCGGCCGCAATAGATCGATACGAGTTGGTCCGTTGTCATTGCAGCTCCCGGTACCGAACCAAGGCGTCCCCGAGGGCGTTCCTGAGCGGGCCGAGCCAGGGCTCGTACTTCTTCCATTGCTCGATGCCGTCACGGAAGATCGGCTGCCGAACCTGCTCGGAACTCGGCGTGCGAACGCTGCGCCTGGTCTTGTGGAAATCGATGCACGCGGGCTCGAACGCAAGGCCGCAATAATCCAGCATCCGCCGCACGCTGCCCTCCAGATCGGCAACCACGTCTTCGTAGTGGACACGCAATATGCGCCCGGGCAGCACCGCATCCCAGTGCTCCATCAACGCAAGATAAGTCCGGTAGTAGCGCGAGATGTCCTCGATGCTGTAGGTGAATTCCTGCCCGTTGGCGAAAAGCTGCTTCAAATTGCTGAAGCAGCAAGCCATGGGCTCCCGCCGGGCATCGATGATCCGTGCATTGGGCAGCATCAAGTGGATCAGGCCGATATGCCGGAAATTGTTCGGCATCTTGTCGATGAAAAAGGCCTTTCCGGTCCGGTAGACTTCCGTATCGGTCAGGTATTTCTCCCCGAGCCTAGCGAAATCCTCTTTGGTCATGTTCGCCAAGGCGGCCGGATAACGCGGATGATCGAAATCCGGATCGCGTCCCTGGATATCGAGGACAATCCGCTGAATGTCCGCGAGTTCCTGCGTGCCTTCTACCTGTGAATGAGAGGCAAGGATCTGCTCGATTAGTGTGGAACCCGACCGAGGCAGGCCGAGAATGAATATCGGGTCTCGGCGCGAGGTGCCCCACCCGGTTCGATGCTGGAAGAAATCCCGCGTGCAGATTTCGATCTGCCTGACCGTATTGTTCTCGATGATTTCGGGGTGGTAGCGGCTTTCCGAACGCTTCAAAGCGTTGCCCCGGTCGTAGTAGCGCCAGGATTCGGTTGTCTCACCGGCGTCCTCCAGGCCCTTGCCGAGCGCGAAACACAAATGATAGCGATCGACCAGAGACGTCGCCGGCGAGGCTTCTCCGGCGCGCATGAGAGCGACCTCCGCGTCATCGAAGCGATACATTTTCAGGTTTGCCAAACTCCAGTAGGCGTCGCCGAAATCCGGCCGCGCCGCGGCCGCCGCGCGATAGGCGTCGATCGCCTCCGATACTCGGCCGACCGTCTTCAACGCGTGTGCGATCCATAGGTGCACATCCGGGGATTCAGGCGCGGCGAGGAGCAGCTCCCGATAGAGCCCGATCGCCTTCTCGTGCTCCCCGAGGCCGACGGCGATTTGAGCCGCAAGGGAGCGGTATTCCGGATTGCTCGGCTCCAGGTCCAGCAACCGCCGGATTTGCTCGCGGGCCTCCCGGTATTTATGCCGCTGCACCAGGGTCTGCGCATAATCGTATCGAGCCGGCCGATAATCGGGCTCGAGCGTCAGGACCGCTTCAAGCAGCAATTCGGCGTCATCGAGAACATCGCGGGCCATCCCGATCTTTGCCAGCAGGCGCATCGCCTCGGGGTGGTTGCCGTGCGCCAAGAGAAATGCACGCACGATCTGCTCCGCCGGCGCCAGGTCCCCATCGGAAAAAAGGGAGGTTGCGGTCACCACTTCGGGCGGCAGCCGCTTGAGCGTCGCGACGTGGGCGGCGGCGGTGGACGCGTTCTGGGCGTCTCCCGTCATCCGATACAAGCCCTCAAGCATCCTCCAGCTCGAAGGCAAAGCAGGGTTGATGTTCACGCCGCGCAGGAAGGCATCGATCGCCCGCGGAGCATCCTTGAGCACGACGTAGCACAGGCCCCGCTCCTGATGCATCCGGCTGAACCGCGGTTGCAGTTGTTCCAGGCGATCGAGCGTCGCCAGGGCCTCAGGTATGCGCATGAGGTGCCGCAGGCTGATCGCCTCGATCAGCAGGAGATCGCGATTGTCCGGCAGGCTACAAACCAGTGCCTGCGCGCTTCGCAACGCCTCGGCATGGCGGCCACCCCTCTGCAATTCGCGCAGCCGGCGGACTTCCAATTCGATCGGAGACGAAGGTGGGGCGGCTGCAGTCGCTTCCATGGGGCCGGGTCGAAACAGGAACAGGCGGGCGTTGCCGCCCGCCTGAGAACATTGGCAGAAATTCTCGTCAATAATTATACCCGATCTTCATGCCGATTACGCGCGGCCGCAGCGGGACCTCCGATTTGATGAACTGCGCGGAGGAGGTAAACGTGCTGGCGTGAGAGTTGTTGAGATTTGTGCCGTAAAGCTGCACGTACCATTTATCCATGGCGATTCCGAAGGATGCATCGACGGTCGTGTAAGCCGGCTGAAGGTAGCGCAGGAACGTCGTGTTCGGGATCGCCACGCCCGTCCCCGAGAGATAGGTTGCGGGCTGATTGTACATACTGCCCGTGTAGCTGAGGCCCACCATCGCGAAGGCCGCATAGCCTCCCATCTCCCAATCATAGCGCGCACGCACATTGCCCTGGAATTTCGGCGAGAAGGCCGGAACCGTGCCGGGGGCGCCGAACGGGTTCTGGAAGGGCACCAGCCCAACCCCTTTCTGGACAATTTGCGTGATGCATTGGCCGAACGCCGGGGTTCCGGAGATATTGTCCACCAGGCATGGCGAGTTCGACTGCGTGTCGTCATTGTAGGACCCAGAGCCCTGCAACGTCAGTTCGTCGGTCAGCCGGGCGACGAGTTGCACCTCCGCGCCTTTGACTTCGTAGTTCGGGCCGTTGACGCCAAAGGTGGTATTGCCGAGTTCCGTAGGATTGAAGAACAGGAACTGCACATTGTCCCAGGTCATGTAATAGGCTGACAGGTCCAGCTGCACGTGGCGATCGAGAAACTCGCTCTTCAGGCCCACCTCGTGATTGGTGAGAGAGTCCGGGGCGTAACTATTAGGCTTTCTGAACTGCGCAGGATTGCCGGTGCCCGGCCCAGGGGCCACGTTGCTGACCGACCGGTTGAACCCACCCGGGCGGAAGCCCTGCGAGAATGTGTAATACACCATCGTGTCCGGCGTCACGTGCCACGTCACATTCGCCCGGCTCTTGAAACCCGTATAAACGGTGTGGTCGTTCGCGGCGTCGATGTTGACCAAACCGCCCGTGCATTGCCCGTTCGGCACGTTCAGACAGCCTGTGCCCGTGCCATATTGGGATCCCACCTCGAACTCCGAATACCGGTACCAACGTGTTCCACCGGTCACCGTAAGAACGTTCGGGATAATGTCGTAATCGACCGAGCCGAAAAGCGCCCATTGGTGATAGCCGCGTTGTGTGTCTTCGCCGAAGGCCGTTGAGTCGCTGCGAATGCCCGGAACGTTGGCGGTCGAACCCGGAGCGGTGTGGACGTCGGCAACGCAGACCGGACCGCCGGAGAGCGCTATCGAGAGATTTGCCGAGGTGCAAGCGGGAATGGTCTTATAGTTGAAATTCATCACATCGAAGATGTTGAACTCTTCCTGGAAGGCGCCGGCGATCGCGCGCACACGCCACGTGTCGGGGGTGCTGAGTCGCACCTCATTGCTGAAATGGGTGTTCCTGACCGTGTCCTGCCAATAACCGAGCGGGGAATAACAGGTTGGCGGCGCGGTGCCCCAGCCGGTGGAGCCGCCGGTGCATTGGTAATACATGCCGCCGCCGGTGCGGGAATAGTTCGCGTAATCCATCTGCTGCGAGAATCGCCGCACCGTGTAACCGCCAGTGTACACCGCCGTAAGGTCGCCGACCTTGCCGTTGATGGTCCAGGCCGTGTTCTGGAATTTGTCTTTTTCGTAGGAGGGCGTGAAAGCCGTGACCTGAAGCGATTTCAACGGTTGGAAGTCCGAGCCGGTGGGGTATTCGACCGACAGGCCCTGGGCGTCCAGATCCTGCAAACTCTCCGAGATCAGCACATTCCAATCGTCATCGACCTTGTAGAGCGCAGACAAACGCGCACCGGTGTAAGTGGCAGGATTGAAATTCTTCTGTGCCGTTGTGTAATTATTGCCTTGCGGCGCGTTCGCGAGCGTGCACAGGCCCGCCGGACCGGGTGGCAGATGGTTGGGACAGAGACCCGCAGTCGGCGTGATATTGAAATAATAATTGCCGAGGTCGGTATTTGAACGGGTGAAAGTACTCGGCACATTGTCGATATAGCCGCCTTGATGATCGTTGTAGATCACAATGCGGGCGGCGAGCTTGTTGTCGATCACGGGCAGGTTGAGGGTGGCATTCACACTGTTGTTCGGGTCGCCGCTTGCTGTGAAGCCATAGCTCGCCTCGGCCTTGCCTTCGATGACGTCGAGCTTCGGCTTGTTGGTGATGTAGCGCACGGCGCCCGCTTCCGCGCCGCCGCCGAACAGCGTTCCCTGCGGACCTTCGAGAACCTCGATATGATCTATGTCCACCACATAGATGTCGGCATTGCGCGCCGGGAACTGCATCGATTGGTCGTCCAGATACAGCGCGACATTGGGGAAATTTGCGATCGTGGCGCTGGATTGGTTGCCGCGAAAACCGGCGCTCAGGCCGCGCATGAAGATTTCGCCCTGACCGGGGCCGTTGTTTCCATAGGAGACGTTGGGTGTGAACTTCAGGATGTCATCGAACGTCGAGACGTTCAGATCGATCAACGTTTGGCCTGTGAACGCCTGGATGGTTGTGGGGACGTTCTGCACGTTTTCGTCCCGGCGCTGAGCCGTGACCGTTACCGATTCAATGCCGGAAAACTGGGTGTCCGCGGCAACAACCTGCGCGTCGGCTGCTGTTGTTGCACTTCCCCATGCGCTAAGGATCGCCGCAGCAGCACAGGAAATCTTATATTTGCCTTTCATGTATTTCCCCAAAAGAAGCCGATAAAGGCTGCCTATACATGCTGTAGGGACGACAGCACCCCGCGCCCGCGCTCCAACCAGCGCACGCTAATCAAACGATTACGTATCCCCCAGCGCAGAAACCATAGGGATGCGATATGATATTTGGGTGACAGGAAATTTGCAGGACGATGAATAGATACGAAAACCGTTCTCTAAACATTCTGCCTGACCGCGCTTGTGACGGCGGTGTCATAATGATTGCTTACTAAGCGCTGTGGCATCTTGTGTTGGGGGTGCCTGGACGCGAAGAGGCAGGCAATATTCCGATTATGACAGACCGCGATCGCCGAGAATTCATAAAGCAGGTTGGGCTTGCCGTTGGCGCGTGGTCATCGGTGATTCAGAGTGCGTTGGCGGCGCCTGCCAACCGCCGTAACGGCAGCGTCATGGATGTCGAACATGTCGTCATCCTGATGCAGGAAAACCGCGCCTTCGATCATTATTTCGGCACCCTGCGCGGCGTGCGCGGCTTTTCCGATCCAAGGGCCGTGACGCTTCCTTCGAGAGACCTCGTGTGGCGTCAGCCGGCGCCGGATGGTCAAACCATCTCGCCCTTTCATCTTGATGCCATCGGCACGGCGGCGCAGTGGCTGCCAAGCCTGGATCACAGCTGGAAAGGCAGTCATGCGCGCTGGCAGCACCATGACGCCTGGATCGCCGCCAAGGGGCCGATGACAATGGGATATTTTTCCCGGGCCGATCTGCCATTCTATTATGCGCTCGCCGATGCTTTCACGATCTGCGACGCCTATCATTGTTCGATTTTCGGGCCGACCAATCCCAATCGGATGTTCCTGTTTACGGGCACCAACGGCTTGGCCGTCGGCGATGACGGACCGCAGGCCATCGAAAATCCGAGCGACGAAGCCAATGAGACGGCAGATCCTGCCAACGATTCGAGAGCCTTCGTGCCTTACCGCTGGACAACCTATGCCGAGCGGCTAAGCGCTGCCGGGATCGATTGGCGCGTTTATCAGGAATATGACAATTTTGGTGACAACGCGCTGGCGTATTTCGCGCGCTTCCGCGATCTGGACCGCGATTCCGATTTCTATCGGCGGGCGCGGCGTTGGGCGGAGAGTTCTAACGCCACCAATGCCAAACAATCTCTGGGTGAGCATTTGGTGGCGGATTTCGCCGCCGATGTGGCGGCGGGAACGCTGCCTCAGGTGAGTTGGATCGTCGCGCCCACTATCGCCAGCGAACATCCGGAGGCGCCCCCGGCAATCGGCCAGGCGCTGGTCGCAAGGCTGCTGGCAGCGCTCGCGGCCTATCCGCAAGTGTGGGCCAAGACCGTGTTCATTCTGAATTATGACGAGAATGACGGCTTTTTCGATCATATTCCGCCGCCGGTGCCGGCAATTACGCCGGCGATGGGCAAGAGCACGGTCAGCGTGGCGGGAGAGATTTACAAGGGCGAGCTGGTTGGCCTGGGCCCGCGAGTGCCAATGCTGATCGTTTCCCCCTGGACCAAAGGCGGCTTCGTCAATTCGCAGGTGTTCGACCATACCTCGGTGATCCGCTTTCTCGAAGCCCGCTTCGGCGTCTCCGAGCCGAATATCACGCCTTGGCGTCGCGCGGTCTGCGGCGATTTGCTTTCGGCCTTCGATTTTGCCGCCGATGCGGACAGGGGTGACTGGAGCGCGGCGTTGCCCGACACGGCAGGCTACGCCGATACAGCGGCTGCAGCCCGCGCCTTGCCGCCCGCGGTGCGTCCGCAAGCGGGCGCATTGCCGGCGCAGGAAAAAGGACAGCGTCCCGCCCGGCCTTTGCCTTATGCGCTGGACGTGACGGGGAGCCCCAGCGACGGGGCCTTCGCTTTGACCATCGCCAATCGCGGAACGGCCGGCGCCTGTCTTGCGGTTTATGCGGATGGTGCCGGCCCCTGGTTCTACACCTGCGAGGCCGGCCGAACGCTCGGCGATCGACTTCCCATCTCGGCCGGCGGCTATGGCTTTCGGGTGCATGGTCCAAACGGCTTTCTGCGCGTGTTCCAGGATGCTGCGCCC
>Ga0265338_10005764_pt1 | contig 16021 bp, 12 predicted proteins | sample 42126metaG_FD_193579 | JGI IMG/M metagenome (GOLD analysis project Ga0265338, IMG submission 193579) | Rhizosphere microbial communities from Carex aquatilis grown in University of Washington, Seatle, WA, United States - 4-21-26 metaG | ecosystem: Host-associated > Plants > Roots > Rhizosphere... | reverse complement strand
CATGCAGTACTTGCGAAACCCGCTGATCTCGAACGCATACTCGCGCGCGTCCGGCGTGCGCACCACCTGCGCTTCGAGGTCGATCGTCACCTGGTAGCCGCTAAATGCCAGCGTCTCGTTGAACAAATGGTCGACCTGCTGCTCGGTGAGCACGATCGGCAAGAAGCCGTTCTTGTAGCAGTTGTTGAAGAAGATATCGGCAAAGCTCGGCGCGATCACCGCGCGAAAGCCGTACTGCTGCAGCGCCCACGGCGCATGCTCGCGCGAGCTGCCGCAACCGAAGTTCTTGCGCGCCAGCAACACCGAGGCGCCGCGATAGCGCGGCTGGTTGAGCACGAAGTCCGGATTGAGCGGGCGCGTAGCGCAGTCCTGCCCCGGCTCGCCGTGATCGAGATAGCGCCACTCGTCGAACAGGTTGTCGCCAAAGCCCGTGCGCTTGATCGACTTCAGGAATTGCTTCGGAATGATCGCGTCCGTATCGACGTTTTCACGATCGAGCGGCACCACCATGCCGGTATGTACGACGAATTTATCCATGATTGCATCAAACCCGTAAAGACCGCCGCGGCCAAGCCCCGGCAAGTCGGTTAGCAGCGCGAACTGCGCGCGCCTGCGTGCGCCTGGGTGCACCCAAGTGCACTTATACGTGTACTTAAGGCACCTGCCATGCCTCTCTCTGCGCTCGAGCCGCGCGCTAGGAAAGCTTGCGAATATCGACGAAATGGCCTTCGATCGCCGCGGCTGCCGCCATCGCCGGGCTCACCAGATGCGTGCGACCGCCCGCGCCTTGCCGCCCTTCGAAATTGCGATTCGATGTCGAGGCGCAACGCTCGCCCGGCTCGAGACGATCGGCGTTCATCGCCATGCACATCGAACAACCCGCATCGCGCCATTCAAAGCCCGCGTTCAAAAAGATCTGATCCAGCCCCTCCCGCTCGGCCTGCGCTTTCACCAGGCCGGAACCGGGAACCACTAGCGCGAGCTTGATGTTCGGTGCGAGCTTGCGCCCCAGCCGACTGACCACGCTGGCCGCCGCGCGCAGATCGTCGATGCGCGAGTTGGTGCACGAGCCAATGAAAATCTTGTCGAGCTGGATATCCTTGATCGGCGTGTTGGGTTCGAGGCCCATGTAATGCAGCGCACGGGTATGCGCTTCGCGGCGCCCGGGATCGGTTTCGGTGCGAGGATCAGGAACACGGCCGTCGATGGTCGTCACCATTTCCGGAGAAGTGCCCCAGCTCACCTGGGGTTCGACCTGCGCCGCATCGATCTCGACCACGGTGTCGAAACGTGCGCCCACATCGGACTGCATCGTGCGCCAGTACGCGAGCGCCTGATCCCACGCGGCGCCCTGCGGCGCATAAGGCAAATCCTGCAAATACGCGACCGTCGTGTCGTCCACGGCCACCATGCCGGCGCGCGCGCCCGCCTCGATCGTCATATTGCACACCGTCATGCGCCCTTCCATCGACAAGGCGCGAATTGCCGGGCCGGCGTATTCGATCGCATAGCCGGTGCCGCCTGCCGTGCCTATCTTGCCGATGATGGCCAACACCAGGTCCTTGGCCGTACACCCTGCGGGCAACACGCCATCGACCCAGATCTGCATCGTTTTGCTTTTCTTCTGCAGCAGCGTTTGAGTCGCCAGAACATGCTCGACCTCAGAGGTGCCGATACCGAATGCGAGGGCGCCGAACGCGCCATGCGTGGAGGTGTGCGAGTCGCCGCACACGATCGTCATGCCCGGCAGGCTCAAGCCCTGCTCGGGGCCGACAACATGTTCGATACCTTGCCGGAAGTCGTTCATCTTGAACTGCAGGATCTGGTTGCTATCGCAATTCTCGTCCAGCGTTTCGACCTGCAGGCGCGAGGTCGGGTCGCTGATGCCCTCACGCCGGCCGGTGGTCGGCACGTTGTGATCCGACACACCGACAGCCGATTGTGCGCGCCAGACTGCGCGGCCCGCGAGCCGAACCCCTTCGAAGGCCTGCGGGCTGCTCACTTCGTTGAGAAAATGGCGGTCGATATACAGCACGGCGGTGCCGTCATCTTCAAGATGAACAACATGGCTGTTCCAGAGTTTTTCGTAAAGGGTCTGCGGCGTGTTCATGGTTATGACTCGATGGTTACGGCTCGATGGTTACGGCTCGATGTTTATGACTCGACGGTTGGCACTCGATGGGCTGGCGTTCGTTTGGTTTGCAGCGGCGCTCGCTCTTGGCGCAATCGCTCAAGCGAGCGCCAAGCCGCGCTGCAACGCTTCGAACGTCGTGATTTTTCCGCGCAATGCGCTGGCCGCGACCGTATAGGGGCTGGCCAGCCAGACATTGCCCGGCCCTGAACGTCCCGGGAAATTGCGGTTGATCGCGCTGATCGTAACGTCGTCGACCGAACTCGACTGGCCTGGCCCGCAATTGGCGCACGAGCCGCAGCCCGGCATCACGAGCGTAGCCCCGGCTTGCTCGAACACGGGCAGGTAGCCTTGCGCCTCGCAATAGCGACGCACTTCCATTGTCCCGAACTGCAGGAACAATCGGGTATCGGTCGATACCTTCAGGCCGTGCGCGAGGCCCCATTGCAGTACCTCGTGGTAGAAGTCGAAATCTTCCTGCTTGCCTGCGGTACACGACCCACCATACGCAATGTTGACGGCCACGTCGGCGTCCAGTGCGTGCGCGGCAACGCCGTTGCCCGGGTCGCCCGGGCGGGCCAGCATCGGCGAGATCGTCGCGGCGTCGATGCGGATCACGTTGCGATAGTGCGCGCCAGGATCGCTGCGCATCCAGTCCTGCAACGTGAACTCAACACCGCGCCGCGCCTTCAGGAACGCCACCGTGTGCGCATCGGGTTCGACGATGCCGGTGAAACCGCCCAGTTCGGCGACCATATTCGTCAGCGTCGCACGCTCGTCGACCGGCATCGCGCGCACTGCCTCGCCACCATATTCGAACACCAGGCCGATCGCTTCGCCGCGCTTGATGCTGTCGAGCTGCAACAAGTACAGCACGACGTCCTTGGCGGTGACGCCCGGGCGCAGCGCGCCGTTAAGTTCGATGCGCAGCGTTTCGGGAACCTTGCAGCGTACGTAGCCGGTCACCCAGCTATTGGCGATATCGGTGGCGCCGGCACCGAAGGCCAGGCAGCCGAGCGCGCCGGCATGCGGCGTGTGCGAATCGGTGCCTGCCGCGACCTGCCCCGGCAATACATATTGTTCAGCCATCAGCGCATGGCAGATGCCTTCCGAGCCCGGCACGTCATCCAGCTCGCCATGGGCGCGTACCGGATAAGCACGCGCAAACGCGTGGTGGCCTTCGGTCAGATGCGCTACGCCGGGCAACAGTCCGCCGCGCACGTGCGGCTCGCTCTGCGCGGCCAGCACCAAATGATCCTGGAACACGATGATCGAGTCCGGATCGTGCAGCACCGCCGGCTTGCCAAATGCGCGGTGCATCAGGTGGGCGCACATTCCCGTGAAGTAGTCGTGGCTAAAGCGCCAGTCCGCAGCGATAAACACGCCTTGGCCGCGCTCGGCATTTTTGGTGTCTGGATGCAAATGACGTTCGATGATTTTCTCGACCAGCGTGCGCGCAGCCCCGCAATCGCGGGCTGCAGCCGTCGGGGCGGCGGGCGCCGGCCAATGCGCAGTCTTGCTATAGGCCAGCAAGCCGCCGCTGCGGATCACTTGCTGCGTAAGCGGATCGCGCCCGGTCAAGAAGGCTTCGATGGGAATCGCGACACCGGCCTCGATCTGCTCCAGCAAGGAAAAATCGGTGCTGGTCAAAATGCCGATGTTGTCGCAGTTTTGCAGATAAATGCGCTCGAAGCTTTCGGCAATGATCAGCTTGATGCCGGCCGACAACTCGGCAAGTGGACTGGATTCGCGCGACGACCCCTTGCCGTAACGCTTGCCCGCCACGGTAATCTGAAAACCGCCATCCTTGATCGCGTTGCGGCCAATCGGCTTCACGCCACCGGCCTCGAAGCCGACGTAGGGAAACTGCCCGAGCCGCTCGTCGTAGGTCATCATCACGGTGACGGGCGTGATCTCGTCGGTCGAGACGTTATCGCGCAGCGCACCCGCCTGGGCACGCGAGACCGGTTCGCCCGCCAATTGAGCGCTTATGCATACCGGATCTTGCGACAGATACAGCACGCGCCCGGTGAATTTGATTGTCTTGTCCATTGCGGCCTCCTGCAATGACTATACCGGCCACCTGCTGCGCATAGAAGTGACGACTCGGCATGGCAGCCTTCTCGATCGGAGAGCGGCGAATAAGTGACGCACGAGCGGTGACGTTGCATTGCAGCAAGCGCTAATTCTGCTGAGCCAGGAAATTGACTAGCGTGGCCGCCGTAGCGTTCAGTTGCTCGCGCGCCTTGAAAATAATAAAAAGCTGCCGCACCGCCCAGGCGTCGCTCAAGGGACGCAACACCACGTCCAGCGTATTGACGTAGAGCTCGCCCACGTGTTGCGGCACGATCGCCAAGCCCAGCCCGACATGCACCATGCGGCACAGGGCATCGAGACTGCTCACGCGAATCTTGATGTTCAAATTGCCGCCCAGCGAAGCGCTTTCGTGTTCGAGCAATTGCGTCAAGGCACTCTCGGGGCGCAGGCCGACGAAGTTTTCGTGCAGAAGCTCGGCCAACTTGAGGTGCATCTGGCCAGCCAGGCGATGGCCGGCCGGCATCATCACGAACAGGCGGTCCGATCGATACGGCACGCATTCGAATTGCTCGATGCCGCTGACCGCATTGCAGATACCGAAATCCACGTTGCGCTCGCTCACCGCACGGACGATCTCGGCGCTGCTCTGCTCTTCGAGTTCGATGTTCACGTCGGGAAAAAGACGTCCGAAGGCGGCCACGTCTTCGGGCAGAAACTGCACGATGGACGATAGATTGGCCACCACCCGCACACTGCCCTTCGCGCCCGAATAAAACTGCGACAACTCGGCGCTCAGCGATTCCACGTTACCGACGATCGCCAGCGCGCACCGCAGCACCGCATCGCCTACGGGTGTCACGGTGATGCCGCGCTGATGCCGCTGGATCACGGGCAAACCGACCAACGCCTCGATCTCGGCAATGCGCCGGCTCACCGCCGATGGGGCGATGAATTCGCGCTCGGCTGCGCGTGCGATATTTTTTTCCTGACAAACCGCCACGAACAAGCGCAACGACGTCAGGTCCAGTTTCCTCAACAAGCTTTCCATTTCGACTCGCAAGAACACGATCGGCGGCGATTTTACCGCGCATGCACACCATCCGTAGCGCATCTGGCGCAGCGCGGCGGGTATATGGCAGCAGCATGCGGCGCCTGTTTGCGCCTGACGGCGCAGCCGCCACAGCCGCAATGCTATACCTTCGCCGCGCCAACACCCAATCGAGCGCACGACGCGACGATACGCTGGCCCTGTGCGAAATCCGATCGGCCGACGGTTCGAGAAGTCTGATTTTCCACGGCTTCGCGTCGCAGCTCTTCCAATCTGTTCAAGATTCTGCAGCCCTATTTCCGGCGACGCTTCAAACCATACACCGAGGCAAATCTAACCGTCAGCCTCACTCAAGGAGCCATTCATGCAAATTCGATACGGCCGCCGCCGGCTTGCCGCGGTTCCGCTGTGGGGCTGGCTGGTCGCGAGCAGCTGCGCCGCCGCGTTGGGCTTCGCACTGCACCTGTTGAGCCTGGAACTGTTCTCGAACTGGAGCGCGGACCAGATCGCGAGCTCGACGGTGCTCAAGCCGCCTTATCCATTGCACGTCGTACTCATAGGCGGGCTCACCTCAATGGAATATGGCGTCGCGCTGGTGGCGCTATACGCCCTGTTGTTGTATGCAGCGCCCCGTGCGACGGCGAGCACTCGGATCGTGTCGACCGCGGCCTTGGGTTTGGCGATCAAGGGGACGCTGCTGCGCGCCGCAATCATGAACCTCGCGATCGGGTTGCCGATGAAAACCGTCGTGCTCAACGAGATACTGGTGCCGTGGGGCACCTGGCTGGCGATGACCGCGCTGGCGGCGTGCGTGATCGAATTGATCGCCGAGGTCAGCCGGTTGTCGGAATAGCCGGTTGTCTCATGGCCCATGTCTCATGGCCCATGTCTCACGACCCATGCCTCACGGCCGACGCACTCAACGTCTCAAGCCGCTTCGCTAAGCGCCTGCAAGCGACTCGCGCGTCGATATTGACCCGGACCGACGCCAAAACAGCGTTTGAACACGCGATTGAACGCCGCTTCCGACTGATAGCCGACAGCCTCGCCGATCGCCCCGACCGATTGCCTGCCCTGCGCTAGCCACTGCGCCGCCAGGGTCATTCTGGTGCGCATTAGCACCTCGCCCGGCGTCGCGCCCGCCGCCTCGCGGAACAGACGCGCGAACGTGGCACGCGACATATGGCAAAGTTCGGCGAGTTGCTCCACCGACCAGGGCTCGGCCGGCTTCTCCAACATCGCATGCAAGGCCGCCTGCAAACGCGGCTGCGCGAGCAAGGCGAACAGCCCGGGGATGGAATCCGCTTGTTCCAGCCACGCGCGCATCAGCATTGCGAACAACGCCGAGGCGAGTTGCGCGACCACCGTGCTCGCACCCGGACGCATCTCCTCGGTTTCATACCGCAGCATCGTCATCAGAGCCTGTAGGCCTGCGAATTCGGGACGGCCGGCCGTGCGTACGAGGATCAACTGCGGCAGCGCTTCGACCAGCGTGTGCGACGCCCCCGCGTCAAAGTGGAATTGCCCGCACAGGATGTCGGCGGTCGGTCCAGCGCCATCGTTGCCTTTGACCAGCACTGCCTGCTCGCCTCCAAAAACGCGCGCCGGCATGGGCGGCTCCTCGCGACCGGTATGCAGGCAATGCGAGGTGCCATGCGGGAATACGACGATATCGCCCGTCTGCAACGGTATATCCCGCTGCCCCGCCAAATCGAGGTAGCCGGTACCCGAGACGATCAAGTGATACGGCGCGATGCCCGGCCCCGCGTTGTCCTCAGACAGCGCCCAGGGCGCGCCGAAATGACAGCGAACATCGAGCGCGGTGCGCATCGGATAGAGCGCGAGCAAGCGACTGAGCGCATCCATAGGGATCTCCGGGTTTTAGACGATCGAGCAATTTAATGTGATTTAACGACATTAAAAAATCGATTTCGTAACACTATAGTTCAACCCATGCCAAAGCACACCGGCGTGCCGCCCTCGCGAACATGCCCCTGAGGGGTGATCCCAGACCCCGGGAATCCCTGGGCGCATCGGAGGTCTATTCCAGGATAGCAACCCAAAAAAGCGTCCAAGCGCGAACCGGGGGAAGTGCATCATGTCATTGCGACACCTGTTGCTGGTTGGACGTGCGGCCGCGCTCGGCATGAGCGGCTTGGTCTGCCTGGGCAGTCTCGGCGTCTTGGCCGGGCAGATGGCCTGTGCCGCAACCCCGGCGACGTCGATCGATGCTCAATCTGCAAACGCAGCAAGCGACCCAGGGACAATGCCCAAGCACCCTCCAGGGCCACCGGGCGCGACGACACCGATAGACCCTGATAATATGCCGGTCAAACGCCCGCCGCCGAGCCAGTCCAACGATCCCATCAGCCGCCCCCCGCCGGCCAGTGCGGCGAATGCCAAATAGGGCTGGATCGCGGCCTGAAGAAACTGGCGCATCGACGATACTGCCGTTTACGCGTACATTTGATGGCCTGAGATCGATCGAGGCTCGAACACCGCGGCCCGAAGCGCTGGCACACCCGCTCAACCCCAAACACGTCATCCTGTCACGCCATGTCGTGGCCCCATTTCGCTCAAGAGGGCGAGGAGTAGCGATTGCCCCATATTCTGATTGTCGACGACGACGAAAACACCCGTTCGGCGCTCGCTGAAATTATCACTGCACAAGGCTTTACCGTTGCGGTAGCCGGCAGTTTGAAGGACGCCACGATACAAATCGGCTGGCGCATGCCCGACGTCATCCTCACCGACCTGAAGCTGCCCGACGGCACTGGCATGGATATTTTCAAGGAAGTGGAAAGCCGCGACGCGGTCGAGTTGATCGTGATGACGGGCTACGCCAGTGTGGACAGCGCGGTCGATGCGCTGCGACTGGGCGCGGCCGACTATTTGGTCAAGCCCATCAATATGCAGCGCCTGACTGCCCGGCTCGACCGGGTGCCGCGCGCGCGGGACCTCAAAATGGAAATCGGCTCGCTACGCAACGAATTGCGCAGCTTCGGCCACTTTGGCAAGATGCTCGGCAACGCCCCGGTGATGCAAAGCATGTACGACCAAATCAGCCGCGTGGCGCCCACCGAGGCCACGGTACTGTTGATCGGAGAAAGCGGTACCGGCAAGGAACTTGCCGCGCAGACGGTGCACGACCTCAGCCTGCGACGCAAACGCGCATTCCTGGCGGTGAACTGTGGCGCCATCTCGCCCAACCTGATCGAAAGCGAAATGTTCGGCCACGAGCGCGGTAGCTTTACCGGTGCGGAGCGCATGCACAAGGGTTTTTTCGAACGCGCTCATGGCGGTACGCTATTCCTCGATGAAATCACTGAGATGCCGATCGAGCTGCAGGTCAAGCTGTTGCGCGTGCTCGAAACCGGCATGTTCATGCGCGTGGGCACGAACCGCGAGATCGAGACCGACGTGCGCGTCATCGCCGCCACCAATCGCGACCCGGAAGCCGCAGTCGAGCAGGGACGCTTACGCACCGATCTTTACCATCGGCTCAATGTCTTCCCGATTGAGCTGCCGCCACTGCGCGAGCGCGGCGAGGACGTCAAGCTGATCGCACAAAGCCTGCTCGATCAACTCAATACGGCCTCGGGAACCGACAAACAATTCGCACCCGAAGCGCTTGCCGCGATGACCGCCCACACCTGGCCCGGCAACGTGCGCGAATTGAAAAACTACGTGCAGCGCTCCTATATCCTGGCCGACGACAAGTGGATCACCGCTACGCATAGCCTGCCCAAGCCCTCGGCCGCCGCTGCCCCGCGTACATCCGATGCGATGGTCTCGATCAGTGTCGGTTTAACGCTGGCGCAAGCAGATAGGCTCATGATACTGGCTACGCTGGAACAATGTGGCGGCGTAAAAAAAGTCGCTGCCAAGACGCTCGGCATCAGCCTGAAAACGCTGTATAACCGGCTCGAGGAATTTGGCGAAGCGGGACTGGTCGACGAAACGACGCCCCGATAAGGCCGAGCCCTGGCGGGCATCGCTGCGCGCGTGAAGATGTCATGCCCCCATGCCCAGGCACAAGCGTTCAGATGCGCGATATAGCGCGACCTTCCTGAGACGCGCCACCACTTTCGCCGCGCCGTCGATGGATACGATCAGCGGTGGTGAAAGCCCCCGCCTCCGCCGCCGTGCCCGCCGCCACCGTGCCAGCCGCCACCGAAGCCTATGCCGATGCCGACGCCAACTACCGGTGGCCCGTAATAGGCCGGTCCGTAATAAGCCGGAGGGTAGTAAGCGGGCGCGTAGTAAGCCGGCTGCGCCGCGTAGTAATTGGGGTCCGCGTAATAGCCTGGCTGCGGCGCATAACCGGGCTGATATCCCGGCGCATACCCTTGCGGATCATCCTGCGGGGGCGCCGAGCCCGCATAGGAAGGATCGTTACCGGGTGCACCCTGGGCCGCGTCCGCGACCATGGGTATGGGACTACCGCTGTTCGGATCGAATTGCAACGCGACCGACTTGCCCGGATCGCTGGGCACTTGCGCCGAATAGGTTTGCCCTTTATAGCGATACTCGATCTGGTAGCCGATCACTGTGGGTTGAGTCGGAGCTCCCGGGGCGCACGGCGCGGCTCCATTGTACGATTGCGTGGCGTCAGCGCAGACTTGCTGGATCATCGGCTTGACGGAAGTCACGCGGCCATATTCGGTTGCCCACGCGTTGGCCGTCAAAGCGGCAAGCGCGGTACATAACAACAGGCGTTTCATGATTTCGATTCCTAGCGTAGATATCCGCGTTATGTCTGTTCAGATGCATTCGGTCGAAGCGCAGGCGCTCAAAACGCCCAGCACCGTCGAAGTTGAAGTCTGATTATCGCACCGCTCACGCAATGCTGCTGTGGGCAAAGTGCACGGCGGCGGTTCGTGCTGCAGCGGCGGTGGCGTGCGTTGCCATGCCCGCCGCACACGCAACCGGCGCCGAAGAGCGTGCGCTCACGCTGGCCCGGATCCGCCCAATCATCGAGCAGCGCTGCGTTCAGTGCCATGCGGCGCATCCGACCCTGGTGGGCAGCGCCGCGGCCGGGATACGCCTGGATACCCCTGAGGACATTAGCGATAATGCCGCGATCATCTTCCAGCAAACAGTCGTCCTGCAAGCCATGCCGCTGAACAACTCAACCGGCATGACGCTCGAGGAACGCGCGCGGCTGGCGCGATGGTTTAACGCAGGCGCCCGGCATTAAGGTTTGCCGGCACGATCCAAAGCAGGGCCAGCATGCCCACTACCAGCAGCACCGCGATCGCGCTAAAACCCATATATAAGCTGCCCGTGTGGGTTTTTAGCAATCCCACGATGGACGGACTCAGCGCCCCCCCGATGGCGCCCACCGCCGTAATAAACGCGATGCCGGCCGCGACGCCAAATACCCCATCGTCCAAGCCCAGATCGTCGAGAAACTGCAATTTGGCGAAGCCGATATTGACCCGATCGTAGCGACGAAGGGGACCGTTGACCTAATCAAACGTGTGTGCAAGTGCACAATCGCGTGCTTGCATCGGTTTTGGATCGACGTTGCCCGGACTGCGCATCGATCTCGGCGTCTCGGCCGCGCGAGATCGACTCGGATCAACCTGCGCTCGCTTTCTCAATCGGCGTCAACCGGATCCGCATCACGCTCGCCCGCGTTCATCATGACCGCGCGCGCTTCCAGTCGCCCCAGCAAGTCGTCAAGCACGCCCGCCTCAGTGTCGCTCAGGCAGGCCGCGAACGCGGCGTTATACGCACAGCCCAGTGTCAGTGCCCGGTCGTACACGCTCTGACCGTTAGGTGTCAGGGTAAGCACGGTTATCCGTTTGTTGCCTGGCTCGCGCGCTTTGGCCACCAGACCCCGTGTCACCATCTCGCTCACGCACCGACTTGCCACATGTGTTGCGCATTGACGCTAGGCCGGTTTGAATCGCACATCCGCGCGCAATTCGGCTATCCTCCAAGCTATGGTCACGTCGAGGCCGCCCTTGCGCCACGCTTGCGTGCTGCACGCCGCGGGCTGCATGCCTACACGGCCCCGGACAAAATGCGGATTGCGCCGGCGCGGCCGCCTTGTGACATTACGCCAGCAAATCGACCAGGAGAATTTGATGTCGTTCGAAGTCAAGGTGGGCCCCCCACAACTCTCGATTCATCAAGGATACGTCGTCCTCGTCAGCGAGCTCGACGGCCAAATCGACTGGCCTAGCGAGAAAGGCCTGTATTGCCTCGATACACGCGTCATCAGCAGTTGGGCGATCTATGCCAACGGTGAATTGTGGGATCTGCTCAACGGCGGCACCACCCACTCGTTTTCGTCGCGCATTTTTCTGACCAACCGCGAGATCGCCACCCAAAGCGGTCCGATCGCGGCGCACACGCTGGGGCTCGCGATAAGCCGCGAGATTTGCGGCGGCATGCACGAGGATCTCGAGCTGGTCAACTATGGCAACAATACCGTCTGCTTTAACCTCGAGGTTGCGCTGCGCAGTGACTTTGCCGATATCTTCGAGGTGAAATCCGGCCACAGCGTGCGCCGCGGACGCATCACGACCGAATGGTCCAGTACCGAGCAGCGCCTCACCACCGCTTACCGCAACCAGGATTTTTTCCGCGAAGTCGCCGTCAGCGCCGTGGGCAACGACACGGCAGCGCTTTACGCGAACGGCCGGATTACCTTCGAGGTGGTCCTGCCGCCGGGGGCAACCTGGCACACCTGCCTGCTCTACGATCTCTCGGACGGTGAACGACGCTACCAGGCGTCCCGCTCCTGCAACAAGGTGGGCAACGGCGATTCCGAAAACCTGCGCAGCCTGCGCGAATGGCATAAGGCCGTGCTCAAGGTGGAAAGCACCAACAATAACGTCACGCAATTATTCAACCAGGCAACCGACGATCTGGCCGCATTGCGGCTCGAGGTCGACGGCAACGGCGTGACGCACGTCGTGCCCGCTGCGGGTTTGCCGTGGTACATGGCGCTGTTCGGGCGCGACAGCCTGATCGTCTCGATCCAGACTGCGGTGGCCTACCCGGAGTTCGCGCGTGGCTCGCTCGAGGTATTGGGTATGCATCAAGCGACCGAGCGCGACGATTTCCGTGATGCCGAGCCGGGAAAGATCATGCATGAACTGCGCCTGGGCGAGTTGGCCAAGCTCAAGCTGGTGCCGCACACGCCCTACTACGGCACGGCCGACGCGACGGCGCTGTATTTGATTACGCTGCATACGGCATGGTGCGCGACCGGCGATCGCGAGTTGCTGCGGCGTCATATGCCCGTCGCAGAACGCTGTCTCGAATGGATCGATCATTACGGCGACCGCGACGGCGACGGGTTCCAGGAGTACGGCACGCGCTCTGCGTCCGGACTCGAAAACCAGGGCTGGAAGGATTCGGGCGATGGCATGGTCTACCTCGACGGCACACTGATGCACGGACCCAAAGCGCTGTGCGAATTGCAGGGCTATGTCTACGATGCGTGGCTGCGCATGGCGAAACTCTACGACGTGCTGGGCAACTCGGCACGTGCGGCCGACTTGCGCGCCAAGGCCGCCGCACTCTACAAGCGCTTTAACGAAGTGTTTTGGGATGAGGCCGCGGGCTTTTACGCTTTGGCGCTCGATGGCCGCAAACAGAAAGTCATGAGTATCGCCTCGAACGCAGGGCATCTGCTGTGGTCGGGCATCGTGCCGCCGGAGCGCGCTCGGCGCGTCGTCGAGCGGCTGATGCAGCCCGATATGTGGAGCGGCTGGGGCATACGCACGCTGTCGTCGAACCACGTCTCGTACAACCCCTACTCGTATCAGAAGGGTTCGGTATGGCCGCACGACAACGGCCTGATTGCGCAAGGTTTCAAACGCTACGGCTACGCCCGTGAGGCCGGCCAGATCGCCACCGGTATTTACGAAGCAGGCCGCTTCTTCGCGCAGTATCAATATCCCGAACTGTACGCGGGCTTGCAGCGCGAAGGGGTGACCTTTCCCGTTCAATACCTGGGTGCCAACGTACCGCAAGCCTGGGCTGCGGGGTCGGTCTTCTCGATGTTGCAAGCGGTGCTGGGCCTGCAGCCCGACGCCGCCAATCGCAAGCTGTTTGTCGATCCGGTACTGCCGCCGCGTTTGAACGATTTGACGTTGCGCGATTTGCGGGTCGGCGATCAGATTTTCGACATCCGCTTCTCCCGCAACGGTGACGCGACCGACTTCGAAGTGCTCAAGGGCGACCCCGCGGCCGTGGTACGGCGTAACGTCACAACGTGGGGCGACCAGCTTAAATGCGACGAACAAGCGCAAGCCGCCGCCTGACCATGCCGTTACGCGTAGTGTTACCCCCGCTTTGCGTGCGGTGGCGGCGGGCAGCATTGCTCGCAATCGCCGCGCTCGTCGCATCGACAAGCCTGGTGGGCTGCAGTGTGCTTGCGCCCAAGCCGGCGGGTGCGCCCGCACCGCCAGCGATTCAGACGCCTCCGGGGGGCGCCGAAGCGCCACCGCCGCCCATCGAGGTCCAGCCGGCGGCGGCCCCGCCGGTTGTATCGCATGTCGCCGCGGCGCCGGTGCACCCGCCGGTCAAACACAAGCGGATACGGCATCGCCCCAAACGCAAATACAAGCATCATGCCGCGCCCGAACCCATCGCCCCGCCACCGCCGCCATCGCCGACGCCGCTGATCGAAACGCGCCAGCTATCGCCCGACCAGGCAGAAGAATTGCTCGAAACCGAGATTCAGAAACCTGCCGGAAAGGTGATCGGACGCGTGGTGGACGTGCTGGTCGATGCGAACGCGCGGCCGCAGGATATTGTCGTCAACCTGACCGGATTCCTGGGCGTGGGCGACCGGCAGATCAAATTTCCGTGGAGCGTATTTCGCTTTAACCCCACAGCCAAGAAGCCACTGATTACGCTGCTGGCGACGCCCGCCGAAGTGGCTGCCGCCAACGCGCCCAAAGCTGCCAAGTATGGGGCTGCCGGGGTTGCCAGGCCTGCCGGCGCCGCGCCGCCGCTCACTGCGTCGCTTTCGGACGCGACGATCGTGCGCCATGACGGCAGCACGGTCGGACATGTGGTCGATGTCCTGGTCGACGGCGCGGCGCAGCCACAGGCGCTGGTGCTTGACGTGGGCGCATCGATCAACGACGAGACGCCGAATATCGCGGCCAGCTGGTCGGCCTTGCATCTCGTGGAAAAAGACAAAGCCTTGCAATTGCAAATGGAACTTTCGGCGGCGCAGATCAAGGCGTCGCCTCCTTATACATCGGGCAAACCGATCCTGGTCGTCTCGCCTGCAGTACCCGTCGCACCTGCGACCGGGGTCGCGGCAACGGTTGTACCGCCGCATGCGGCTGAGCCTGTGCCTTCGGCCATGCCCGCGGCCACTCATGCCGCGGCGCCTGCGGCTGCATCTGCGCCGTCGACGCCAGCGCGCGCGCCTGCGGCTGCATCGTCTGCGCCAGCACACGCGACGGCGCCCGCCCCCACGTCGGCACCTGCGCATGCGAGCGCACCGACGTCCGCGCCTGAACCCGTGCGTGCGTCGGGATCGGCGTCGACGCCGCCGGTGGCCCATGCACCACCGGCTACGGCTACTGCCACGCCGACGCACCCGTCAGCAGCGGCTTCTTCTCCCATGATAAGCCGGTAGAACATGGCCACAGTAAGAAGTCTACGCGCGCTCGATTGGATGAATTTCTTCGTCGCGAACGTGCAAACCGGCTTCGGACCTTTTATTGCAGTTTATCTGGCGTCCAACAAATGGACGCAAGGTCAAATTGGCCTGGTACTGAGCGTGGGGACCATCACGGCGATGGTGAGCCAGATTCCCGCCGGCGCACTCATCGATACGATGCGCAACAAGCACGCAGCAGCGGCGTCGGCGATCGGCGCGATTATATTTTGCGCGTTGCTGCTGGGGGCAAGCCCCAGTTATCTACCGGTCTTGTCTGCCGAATTGTTTCATGGCTTCGCCAGTTGCATGCTCGGTCCGGCCATGGCCGCGATCACGCTGGCGCTGGTCGGACGCCATGAGCTGGGCACTCGCCTGGGGCGCAATGCGCGCTGGGCGTCGATCGGCAGCGCCGTGGCGGCCGGCTTGATGGGGGTATGCGGGCAATATGTATCGGTGAGCTCGGTATTCTGGCTAACCGCCGCACTCGCGGTGCCTTCGTTGGTGGCGCTGAGCATGATCGAGCGCGCGGCGCCGCCAGTGCCGAGCAAGCCCATTACGTTGCGGGCACCGGCTCCCCCTGGCCAGCGCGCGGACCTTCTCGAACTGTTGCGCGACAGAAGGTTGCTGGTGTTCGCCGGCTGTATCGTGCTGTTCCATTTGTCGAACGCCGCAATGCTCAATCTGGCCGCCGGGGAAGTCACCGGCCATATGGGCGACAACGTGCAACTTGTGATCGCAGCCTGCATCATCGTGCCGCAAGCCGTGGTCGCCTGGTTGTCGCCGTGGGTCGGGAGTTCGGCGGAACGCCGCGGCAGGCGCCCAATACTGCTGCTTGGATTCGCCGCACTGCCTCTGCGCGCGCTGCTGTTTGCAGGGATCAGCAGCCCTTACTTGCTCGTGCCGATACAGGTTCTGGACGGCTTGAGCGCCGCAGTGTTCGGGGTGATGCTTCCGCTGATCGCGGCTGACGTCGCGGGGGGCAAAGGGCGTTACAACCTGTGTCTCGGTTTCTTCGGGTTGGCGGCGGGCCTGGGCGCCACGCTCAGCACCACGGCGGCAGGCTTTGCAGCCGACCGCTTTGGTAATACCGTCGCGTTTATCGGGCTGGCGGTATGCGGTGCGCTGGCTGTCTTGCTCGTCTGGGTAGCGCTGCCGGAGACAC
>Ga0265338_10005763_pt1 | contig 16023 bp, 10 predicted proteins | sample 42126metaG_FD_193579 | JGI IMG/M metagenome (GOLD analysis project Ga0265338, IMG submission 193579) | Rhizosphere microbial communities from Carex aquatilis grown in University of Washington, Seatle, WA, United States - 4-21-26 metaG | ecosystem: Host-associated > Plants > Roots > Rhizosphere... | reverse complement strand
GCCGGGCTGTGGACATTCTATCACGCAGTGGATTCGGAAACGGCGACCCCGTTCGAAGCATGGCAAATGACACGGTTCGTAGACACGCAAATCCCGCATCTGCCCATTCACGGCCCCGGCGTGCCGACGGGCGGGTATTGCACCCTGGCGACGACGAGTTGGATGCCCTACACGTGGTCACTCAACAATGTCGTCATGGCCGAGGTCGCGCACACCGCGTTGGCTTACTGGCAGTCGGGGCGTCCGGACGAGGCGTTTCGATTGTTCAAAGGATGCATTCTCGACAGCATGTTCACGGGCTTGTGTCCCGGCAATGTCGGCATGACGACGTCACTTGACGCGGGACGAGGCGAAGCCCAGCGCGATTTTGCGGATGGTATCGGTGTCTGCTCGCGCGCGCTCGTCGAGGGCTTGTTTGGCGTCGTGCCGGATGCGCTGCGAGGCGAAGTGCTGGTGCGGCCCGGATTTCCGTCGGACTGGGACAGGGCGAAGCTTGTGCACCCGGATTTCAGTTTCGAGTTCAAGCGCGACAGGTTGAAGGACACCTACGAAATGACGCCGAAGTTTTCCAAACCAATGACTTTACGACTTCAGGTGGCCGCCCGTGGTGATCGCGTCCCTACAATCCTGGTAAATGGGCGGCCGGCAGACGTCGGGTTTATTAAGGACTCCATCGATGTGCCGAGGGTCGAAATTCATTGCGAGTCTGCACCGCGCTACATCGTGTCGATCACATGGCGAGGCAAACCACTCGCCAAGCCGTCCCATGCTGCAGTCGTTGCCCAAGGCGAAAAGTTGCCGGTGACATATGGGGCAGCCAGATTGCTGGATGTATTTGACCCGCAGCACGCGCTACACAACGGCACGGCCGGACATCGAACTGCGTTTGCCCAGGTGCAACAAGGTGACATGACATGGTGGCTGCCAATCGAGTTCGAGGTTCGTCCGGCATCCGTTGCGCCGGTTGTCGTCAAGAAACGGAATATGGAACCGTCCGCCGACTGGCACACGGTTGATTTGAGCCGGGCGTTCAACGACAAGGTCACAAGGATCTTTCAGAACAGCTATCTTTCGCCACGTTCGCCCTATTGCTCGCTGGCGATCCCGAAACAGGGCATTGGCAGTTGGTGTCATCCCGATCTTGGTTTCGAAGTAGACGACTCCGGCTTGCGGGCGCTGGCACAGAAGAATGGCGGCACGTTTGTCCTGCCACAGGGAGTTCCGTTTCAGACGCCTGGTGTGGGCGACGCGAGGAACGTCGTGTTCACGTCGCGGTGGGACAATTATCCCCACGAGGTTGCCGTGCCGCTGGCCGGCAAGGCCTCGCACATCTATCTACTTATGGCCGGTTCGACCAATCCGATGCAAAGCCGTTTCGACAACGGAGAAGTGATTGTCACGTACGCCGACGGTATGACGGAGCGGCTGGCGCTGCACAACCCGACCAATTGGTGGCCGATCGATGAGGACTACTTCCTTGATGATTTCGCATTTCGACGGCCGGAGCCGATCCCGCCTCGGGTGAATTTGAAGACCGGCACCGTGCGGGTGCTGGAACCCAATGAATTCAAGGGTAAGGGAGGCAGGATCGACGGCGGGGCGGCGACGGTTTTGGATTTGGCACTCAATCGTCAGAAGGAACTGCGATCAGTGACGGTGCGAACTTTGGCCAACGACGTGGTCGTCGGTTTGATGGCGGTGACGCTGGCGCGTTGAGCGGCTTATCGGTACAATGGAAATACCGAGTCGAAGAAGGAGAACGGTCATGTTCCGAAGATTAGCTTTGTGGTTGATGCTGATGTCCATACTGAACGGGTGTGAGAAACAAGGAACTCCGTCGACGTCCGGGACGAAGCCGTCGGCCGCCGGGTCATCCAGTGGCGGCATTCGTGTTGTTTACATTCCCAAGAATACCGGCAACCCGTACTTCAACGGAGTCATTAGCGGTTTGGAGAAAGGTTGCCAGGAACAAGGCGTGGAATTCTTCACCACCGGTCCCGCCAACCCAGATGCGACCTCGCAAATACCGTTTCTCAAAGACCAGGTACAGCGGGGCGTGAACGTGATTTGTATCTCACCGAATAGCCCGGACGCATTGAATCAGGTGCTCGATGACGCACGTGCCCGGGGCATCAAGGTCATCGCGGTCAATAGTGACATCGTCGGCAATGAGTCGCATCGTGATGCGGCTGTTTATCCATGCGATTTTGACAAGCTGGGGGCCAGCCAAATTGAGTTGTTGGGTTCGCTCATTAATTACGAGGGCAAGTTCGCCATTCTGTCGGCCACCACCGACGCACCCGATCAGAACTACTGGATTCAGGGGATGAAGGAGGCGCTCAAGGACCCCAAGTACGCGAAGATGGAGTTGATGGACATCGTGTACGGCGATGATAAACCACAAAAAAGTCGCACGGAGGCAGAGGGTTTACTCACCAAATATCCTGAGCTGCGCGCCATTCTCGCGCCGACTTCCGTGGGCGTCGAACAGGCCGCCAAGGCTGTCGAGGCCGCGGGTGTTTACCCAGGCGGTGCCAATGCCAAAGGCAAAGGAGTTGTGGTGACCGGCTTGGGCACGCCCAACCAACTCCGCCGTTATATCAAAGACAATATCATTACTGCGGCGGCGCTCTGGAGTCCGCCCGATGAAGGATACGTCTCCGCTTATCTGGCGGTCGGATTGGCCACGGGCAAAGTCACAGCGCAACCCGGAAACAACTTCAACGTGCCCGGCTTCGGCCAGCGGGACTTCCGGAAGAACAATCTCGTCGTCACCGGTCCACCACTGATTTTCACCAAAGACAATATCGATCAGTACAACTTTTGACCTGGAGAACTTACATGAAGTCCGAGCTTCTCGTTCTTGTCATGGCGGCGGGTATGGCGACAAACGCCATGGCCGGTGATGGAGCGCCGGTTAACAGCCAACTCACGATTCGCGCCGATCAACCTCAAGGCACGATCAATCGCAACATCTACGGCCAGTTCTCCGAGCATCTCGGGAGATGTATCTACGAGGGAATTTGGGTTGGTGAAGATTCACCCATCCCGAATACTCGCGGGATCCGCAATGATGTGGTCGCGGCACTGAAACAGTTGAACCTTCCCGTCCTCCGCTGGCCAGGTGGTTGTTTCGCTGATGAATATCATTGGAAAGACGGCATCGGCCCACGCGAGAAACGGCCGCAAATGATCAACACGCACTGGGGCGGCGTGGTGGAGAACAACCATTTCGGCACACACGAGTTCCTGGACCTCTGCGAGCAGATCGGTTGCGAACCATACATCAGCGGCAATCTCGGCAGCGGCAGCCCGCAGGAGATGATGGAATGGATCGAGTATATGACCTCTGATGCCAACTCGCCGATGGCCAACCTGCGGCGCCAGAACGGCCGCGACAAGCCATGGAAGTTAAAATATTTTGCTGTCGGCAACGAAAGTTGGGGTTGCGGCGGGAACATGCGTCCGGAATTTTATGCCGACAACTTCCGGCGCTACAACACGTTCGTAAAGGATTATCCGGGAAACCGGGTCGAGCGCATCGCTTGTGGCGCAAATGGGACGGACTACAATTGGACCGAAGTGCTCATGTCCATGGCCAGTCACCAGATGAACGGCCTATCGCTTCACTATTACACGTTGCCCAGCGGGAAATGGAATAGGAAGGGCCCGGCCATCGGATTCACCGAGGAAGAATGGCATTCGACCCTCAGGCAGACCCTACGGATGGAGGAGATGATCTCCAAGCATTCCGCCATCATGGATAAGTACGATCCCGAGAAGCGGATTGGAATGGTCGTGGACGAATGGGGCACATGGTACGATGCCGAGCCCGGCACGAATCCCGGCTTCCTCTTTCAACAGAACACGTTGCGGGATGCCCTTGTGGCCGGTATCAATCTCAACATTTTTCAACAACATTGCGATCGCGTCAAGATGGCCAACATCGCGCAGATGGTCAACGTTCTCCAGGCAATGATCTTGACCGACAAGGAGAAGATGGTGCTGACGCCGACCTATCATGTTTTCGAGATGTACAAGGTGCATCAGGACGCGACACTGCTGCCGGTCGAACTCACGACGCCAGACTATAAGATGGGCGACATGACCGTGCCCTCGCTGCATGCTTCCGCCTCGCGCGACAGAGCCGGCCGCATCCATCTCTCGCTTGTCAACCTCGACCCGCGCCATGACGCGCAGACCGCCATGAAGCTAATCGGAACCGAGGCCAAGACCGTGACCGGGCGTGTCCTGACTGCTTTGTCAACGGATGCACACAACACTTTTGCGAATCCTGACGCGGTGACAGCGGTACCATTTACCGGATTCGATCGAAAAGGCGGGGACATTATAGTGGCGCTCCCCGCGAAGTCCGTTGTGATACTGGAAATCCAATAGCCGCGGGCGAGATTCCTCCACGGTTCGAGCTGAATGAAGCCGTCGTGTTCCGTGGAGAAATGACCACCGCCCACTCATTTACTTGACTTTTTTACCTCTGCCTGCGATGATGAACCCCGTGGCAGAAAGGGTGTAGGCTGCATTTAAGACAATTTTGTGTGGTTTCGTACTGGAACTCCCGCAGGGCGCGGGCGCACTTTCCATTCAGAGGAACAGCGGCCGTTAAGTTGCGCAGTATTCTCGCTTTGGTACCAGCTTCAAAAGACTCATAGATTTCCTGACGACCGGTCCTTCATGAAGATCAACCTCAATAAACTCCTGGCGCGAAGCCTGTTCTTCCTGCTCAGTGCCTCAACCCTTTTTATTGCCGCACAGCAAGCCAACGCGCATTGTGACACTGATTTGCAGATGCAGCTGGGCAACCCCAGCGGCGCCACCGCCGATCCTAATAATCACGATCACTATTTGATCAAACGGCCGGTGGAGGCCATGGATTATAGTGACAATCTGGGGGAGGTCAATTGGGCGAGTTGGGATTTGACGCCCCCGACCGATGTCGGAGGGAGCGGGCGTGCTAATTTTCAACCCGACCCGACTCTGCCGCCCGGTTTTACTCCGGTTGCGGCCGGCAGTTTCCCCGGTGGTTATGATCGCGGCCACATGTGTCCGTCAGGCGATCGCACCATTAGTGTGCCCACGAACGACTTGGTATTCTACATGTCGAACATCATCCCGCAGGCATCAGCGCAGAATCAGGGTGTATGGGTGAACTTTGAGGACTATTGCCGCTCGACTGCGGGTACTGTGAACGAATTGCTCATTATTTGTGGACCGAGTGGGTTTAATGGCACCACGGTCAACAACGGGCGCACCGTTTTCATCCCCACAAACACCTGGAAGATAGCCGTCGTGGTTCCGTCCGGTCCCACCAATACTACGCTCAGTCGGATCGACTATTCCACCCAGGTAATTGCCCTCGAAATCCCCAATACAGACGCGGCTGGCGGTCTTCCGTGGTCAAACTTTGTCACATCCGCCAAGCAGGTCCAAATCGACACCGGCCTTTCTTTCTTCACCGCTTTGCCAACAAACCTCGCCTGGGTGCTGCGTAGTAAAGTGGATGGGCAAGCCGCTGCCGCCCCCGGCTTCACCGGTTTCTCTCCCACGAGCGGCTTGGTTGGCAATAGCATCATCCTCACCGGTACGAACCTGGATTCCACCACCAATATCACTTTCAACGGTACCAGTGCGTCCTATACGATCAACTCTCCCACGCAAATCACCGCCACCGTGCCAGCGGGCGCTTCCTCGGGCGCAATCACCCTCATGACTCTCGGCGGCACGGTCACAAGCTCCAGTAGCTTTGCCATCACCCCGCCGCTTTCGCCCCAGAACATCCACACGGTCTTCCTCATCGTGATGGAAAACCAAAACTGGGCATCGATCAGCGGGAATGGCGCGGCGCCTTACATCAACAACACGCTGCTCCCCATCGGATCGCACGCGGAACAGTATTTTAATCCACCCGGCCTGCACCCGAGCCTGCCGAACTACTTGTGGCTGGAGGCGGGCACCAACTTTGGCGTTACTGCTGACGGTGACCCATCGAGCTTCCACCAGAGCACGACCAACCACCTCGTCACCCTGCTCAAGAACGCCGGGGTCTCGTGGACGTCTTATCAGGAAGACATTAGCGGGAGCACGTGCCCGCTCACGGCGGTTGGTCAGTATGCACCGAAACACAATCCGATGGTGTTTTTCGATGACGTTACCAACACGAATAACACCGGCTCGACCTATTGCATCTCCAATGTGCGTCCGTACACGGAACTGGCGACCGATCTTCAGGGCAACGTGGTCACGCGCTACAACTTCATCACGCCGAACCTCTGCGACGACATGCATGGCAACACGGGCTGCCCCGGCGGTAGTTTGATCACACAGGGGGACACATGGCTGTCCAACAACATCCCGATCATTATGAACTCCCAGGCGTACAGCAACAACGGCGCAATCTTCATCGTGTGGGATGAAGGGGAGAGCGGAGATGGCCCGATCGGCATGATCGTGATATCGCCGCTGGCCAAAGGCGGCGGCTATTCCAACGCGATCCATTACACACACAGTTCCACAGTGCGGACAATGGAGGAAATCTTCAATGTTGGCCCGTTGCTGGGTGACGCCGCGAACGCCACCGACCTTAGTGACCTCTTTACTTTCGGGGCGACAGCGCAGCTCTCGGTCAGTCCGGCGTCGGGGATGACTTCCATTGGACAGGAGGGCGGTCCGTTCAGTCCAATTAGCCAGACGTACACATTGAGCAACTCAGGCGGTGCGACGTTGAGTTGGTCAGCGAGCAACGCCTCGAGCTGGTTGACACTGTCGCCCGCTGCAGGAACGCTGGCCCCGGGCTCAAATACCGCAGTGACGGTGTCGATCAATGCGAACGCCAACAGCTTGATTGCGAACAACTATTCCGACACGGTCACATTTACCAATACTACCAACGGCGCCGGCACTGACACGCGCCCCGTCAACCTGACCGTAACCAGCGGAGCAGCGCAACTCACCGTAACTCCGGCATCGGGGTTGGGAGCCAGCGGATTCGTGGGTGGTCCATTCACCCCGATCAGCCGAACGTACACACTGGGTAATCCGGGCGGCGCAACGTTGAGTTGGACGGCGAGCAATGCCGCCAATTGGTTGACACTATCGGCTACGGCGGGGACTCTGGAGCCAGGCTCGAACGCGACGGTGACCGTCTCGATCAACGCGAATGCCAATAGCCTACCGTCTGGCGATTATTCAGATACAGTCTCCTTCGCAAACGTGAGCAGCGGCGCCGGCAACACGACACGGCCGGTCACCCTCACCATCAGCGACCGCTCGCCCCTCATCGTGGCGAACGGATCGACGCTCGTGTCGGAGGGCTGTACTCCTACAAACGGCGTCATCGATCCGGGCGAGGTCGTGACGGTCGGCTTCTCGGTAGCGAATACCGGTAGCGGGGACACCGCCAACCTGGTGGCCACACTGTTGGCGACGAATGGCGTGGCGTCGCCCAGCAGCCCGCAGACCTATGGTGTTGTCGTGGCAGGAGGCGCTGCGTCCGCCCAGTCGTTCACTTTCACCGCGAGCGGCGTGTGCGGCGGAAATATCACCGCGACGTTGCAGCTCCAGGATGGCCTGGCAAATCTCGGCTCGATTACTTACACGTTCCCCCTCGGTCTGGTCGTCAACCCGTTGACCCAGAATTTCGACGGGGTCACGGCGCCCGCCTTGCCAGTGGGTTGGACAACGAGCGCCTCGGGGGCGGAATCCAACTGGGTGACCTCTACCACCTCAGTGGACAGTTCGCCGAATGCGGCCTTCTCACCCGATCCCGGCGTCGTCGGTATCAATGAACTCGATACACCGACCATTGCCATCGGGAGCGGTTCCGCCGTGCTGACGTTCCGTCAGAATTACAGTTTGGCGGTTAGTCCTACGAATTCAAGCCTGGGTCTTGACGGTGGGGTTTTGGAGATCAAGATGGGTAGCGGCTCGTATACGGATATTCTTGCGGCCGGCGGCTCCTTTGTCGGCGGTGGCTACAACGCGACAGTGATCGGCACCAACGGGAATCCGTTGGTCGGGCGGCAAGTGTGGAGCGGGAATTCCGTCGGCTTCACCACGACGGTGGTCAACCTGCCTGCTACGGCGGCAGGTCAAAATGTTCAACTTCGCTGGCAGTGCGGCGCCGGCAATATACCGACCAACGCAGTGGCATCGTCCGGGACGCTGGCGTACTGGAATTTCGACAACGTGAGCACCATCACGATCGCGAACCTGACGGCCACCAATATCACAGCAGGTCCGGTCGCATTGAGCAATGCCAGCGGGGCACTGACCAACTTCGCGGGGAATCCGGGGACTGGCAAAGCCATTGCCGCCAGTGGATTCACCACGTTGACCGGGCCGCCGACCAGCAGCTACAGCTATTTCTCGTTTGCCTTGACGGTGACTAACGGTTCCCTGGCCAATCTCTCCAAGCTGAGTTTCGATGACCGGGCTTCCGGGACGGGTCCGTCCTCCTTCAATGTTCAAATTAGCCAGGTTCCGAATTTCTCATCGGTGATCTACACCAGCGGCGTGCAGAGTGCTCACGCCGCATTCACCGCCACGCCCATGAACAGCCTCACCTTGACCAATTCCGGGCTGACCGGCACCATCTATTTCCGGATCTACGCGTACGGGGCCGGCGGATCAGGAGGCACGTGGCGCATCGACAACCTGACCGTTCAGGGTAGTCTGGCTGGCACCGGCGGGACTGCGGGTACCGGATGGTACATCGACTCGGTTTCCATCAGCGACTTCGCGTGCTGCACCACACCCGTGGTCAATCCGCCCACAGCGAGTTTCTCGGCCAGTCCGACAAACGGAGTTGAGCCCTTGGTGGTGACTTTCACCGACACATCGACCGGTAGCATCACTAGTCGCTCCTGGGATTTCGGCGACACCGGCACGACCAACGTAACCACGAATAGCGTGGTTCACACATACGCCGCGGGCAGCTATGGGGTAACGCTGGTGGTGACGGGTCCCGGCGGTGTTGGCACCAATACGCAGGCAAATTGCATTACGGTGTTGACGGCGTTCCAGAACTGGCAGATCCAGTACTTTGGTAGTACCAACAACCCTGCGGCGGCGCCGACCGCCGATCCGGATGGCGACGGCCAAAACAACACAGCCGAGTTCCTGGCGGGTACTGATCCAACGAACAACGCCTCTACTTTCCGAATCACGTCGATTGCGCGCGAAGGAAATGATTTCCGCATTACATGGATGACGGGAATCGGCAAAACCAATTCGCTTCAGGTTGCGTCCGGGGATGCACGCGGCAGCTACTCGAACGATTTCACCGATTTGTTTGTCGTCACCAACACCGTGGGCATCACCACCAACTACCTCGATCTCGGCGCGGCCACGAACGCGCCGGCGCGTTATTACCGCGTGCGGTTGGTGCCATAGGCGGCGGATGGGTTTGTTCTGGTGCTTCCGATTGCTCTTTGGGAGCATGTGCTGTCCCAGTGTGTGAAGAAGTAAGGAGGAACATTCTGATGAAACTTGGTTTTGTTATCGGACTTATCGTGGGCGTCCTGCTCATTCCCGTCGGCGCTTACCTGTACCTTGCCGGAGGCTACGCACCGGTGGCGACTTCAGCCGCGCCGATGCCGTTCGAAAAGATGCTGGCCAATAAAGCCCTGAACGCTCGTCTGCAGAAAGAGATGCCCAAGAATGTGCCCATCGAGCCAACGGAGGCAAATTTGCTGGCGGGAGCGGCGTTGTACCAGGGGCAGTGCGCGGTTTGCCATGGATTGCCCGGCGTTTCAAAGACCGCCATCGCCGCGGGGATGTTCCCGCGTCCTCCGCAGTTGTTTCGGGGAAAAGGCGTAACCGACGACGAGCCGGGGGAGACGTACTGGAAGGTGGCAAACGGGATTCGCCTCACGGGTATGCCCGGATTCCGCGGCGCGCTGAAAGACGAACAACTCTGGCAGGTGAGTCTGCTCCTGGCGAAGGCGAACGAACTTCCCGATACCGTCAAGAATGTCCTGACGCAAAAGGATTCAATCGCAGGTAACGGCTCCCAATCCCAACACTGAGTTAACGCTGGAATCGGGGTCTCCACCGATCCTTTCCATTTTTGCTTGCGGCTAATGAAGCCGGTCGTACACTGAACTCCAGTGTATGGCAAGCGTACGGGTTTCGTCGGAGGGGCTGTTTGGGATGGCTCTGGATTTCTCCGAAACAACCGACTCGTCGTGAGGAGGGCTGATGGCCGCGACCATTGAACTTCAGGTGAACGGAAAGAAACTCCGTGCCAATGCCGACCCGCCGCGCAGTCTGCTCAGCGTCCTGCGCGATGATCTCGATCTCGCCGGCACAAAATACGGGTGTGGCGAAGGACAATGCGGGGCGTGCACGGTGTTGGTGGATGGCCTTCCCCAACGTTCCTGTCAGACGCAGGCGGGCGACGTCGTTGGCAAGCCGATCACAACCATTGAAGGCATCGAACAAGACGGCAAACTGCATCCACTTCAACAGGCGTTCCTCGACGTCGGCGCGATGCAGTGCGCTTTTTGCACCTCGGGCATGATCATCTCAGGTGTCAGCCTGTTGCGGCGGAATCCGAATCCGACGCCGGCTGAGATCGTCCGATTCATGGACGGCAACATCTGTCGGTGCGGTACCTATCCACGCATCGTCGCCGCCATCAGTAACGCGGCAAAGATGTTGAAGGAGGCGGCCAAATGAATGAGGAACGGATTGCCGGGATCGAGTGGGAGCCGGAGCGGTATGAACTGCAGGTTGCCTCCCAGTATCATTTCAACCTGAATCGGCGGCAATTCTTCAAGGCACTTGGCAGCGGGATCATCGTCGTCCTCGTGCTGCATGATTGCGAAGTTCTCGCGCAGGAATCGGGAGTACGCCGCGGCGGCACGCCTGGCCAGCGTCTCCCGCAGGACATCGGCGCCTGGTTGCACATTGGAGAAGACGGCAAAGTGACCGCCTACACGGGCAAGGTGGACGTCGGCCAGGGCAGTCGCACCGAGTTGACCCAGGTTGTCGCCGAAGAACTTTGCCTCCCCGTGACCTCCGTCCGCATGGTCATGGGCGACACCGATCTGGTGCCATTCGACATGGGAACGTTCGGCAGCCAGACCACGCCCCAAATGGCTCCGCGATTGCGCCGCGCCGCGGCCGCCGCCCGCGAAGTCTTGATCGATCTGGCTGCCGCCGCCTGGGGCGTGGACCGGAAAGAACTTGTCGCGGCTGACGGCAAGGTCTCCCATCCGCCCAGCAAACGCTCGTCCGACTATGGTCAGCTCTCGAAAGGCCAGAAGATCACCACGGCAATTCCCGACGACCTTTCCACCACTCCACCTGACAAATGGAAGATCGAAGGACAATCTGTTCCCAAGGTTGATGGACGCGATTTCGTGACCGGCCGGCACCAGTACGCTTCCGATATGAAGCTGGCCGGCATGCTTCACGGAAAAGTGCTCCGCCCCGCGACTTTTCATGCGGCGCTCGATTCGGTGGATACGAAAGAGGCCGAGAGCCTGCCGGGCGTGACGGTCGTTCACGACGGCAACTTCGCGGGCGTCGCGGCTTCCACCCAAAACGACGCAAAGCGGGCCATCGCCGCGATTCGAGCGGAATGGAAATCCCAGCCACAGCCCTCAGGACGCGAGATCTTCGATTACTTGAAGAAGAATTCCACCGCTGGCGACGACCGCTCCGGCCATTCGGTTGGTTCCGTCCCGGAAGCACTTGCCGCCGCCGACAAGAAACTGGCCCAGACGTACACGGTCGCCTACATTGCCCACACACCGCTGGAACCTCGCGCCGCGGTTGCCCTGTGGGAGGGCGACAAGTTGACTGTGTGGACCGGCTCGCAGCGCCCGTTTGGTGTCCGCACGGAACTCGCCAATACGCTCCGCATCCCCGAAGCAAGCGTGCGGGTTATCGTTCCCGACACGGGCTCGGGATACGGCGGCAAACACACCGGCGAAACAGCCGTGGAAGCCGCGCGGCTGGCGAAGGCGGCGGGCAAACCCGTGAAAGTCGTGTGGACACGTGAGGAGGAATTTACCTGGGCGTATTTCCGTCCCGCCGGCGTGATGGATATTTCCAGCGGCGTGCGCAACGACGGGACGGTCACGGCGTGGGAGTTCCACAATTACAATTCCGGGGGATCCGGTATCCGCACCCCATACGAAGTGGCGAACCAGCGGATCGAGTTTCATCCCGTTGAATCGCCCTTGCGGCAGGGTTCGTATCGCGCGCTGGCGGCGACCGCCAACCACTTCGCCCGCGAGACGCATATGGACGAATTGGCACGGTTGGTGAAGATGGATCCGTTGGAGTTTCGACGGAAGAACCTCAAAGACGCACGTCTCGGTGCTGTCCTTGACGCGGCGGCCCAATCGTTCGGCTGGGGAAAAATAAAAGCCTCACCCGGACAAGGCTTCGGGATTGCCGCCGGAGTTGAGAAAAACGGGTATGTCGCCACCTGTGCCGAAATCTCCGCGGATCGCGCCAAGGGCACGGTAAAACTCGTCCGGGTCGTGACGGCGTTCGAGTGCGGCGCCATTATCAATCCCGACAACCTGAAGAACCAGGTCGAGGGCGCGGTCATCATGGCGATTGGCGGCGCGCTGTTCGAAGCCGTCGAGTTTGAAAACGGCCGGGTCCTCAATCCGCATTTCTCGACGTATCGGGTCCCGCGTTTCAACGATGTACCCACCCTCGAAACCATCCTGATCGACCGCAAAGATTTGCCATCGGCGGGCGCGGGAGAGTCTCCGATTTTGACCCTGGCCCCGGCGGTGGGCAATGCGATCTTCGATGCGTCCGGCATTCGCCTGAGATCGCTACCGATGATTCCCAATGGGCTGAAGCAGGAGGCATAAGGCGTACGACTCTATGCAGAGTACACGGTAGCAGGACGAAAAACTTCAATCTTGGTTCTTCTTTTCGTCCTTCACGAAGTTCTCTGGATGACGCGCGCGACTCAACGCGGTGTCATAGGTGATGATGCAACGTTTGTAGAGATCCGCCAGGCAATTATCCATGAGCACCATTCCTTCCTTGGCGGATATTTGGATTGTTGTCTCTACCTGGGAAACCTTGCTTTCGCGGATGAGATTGCGGGCCCCCAAGGTAGCGAGCAAAAGTTCATACGCCAGCACGCGGCGCGTCCGGTCCGCTGACGGCAACAAGTCCTGGGCAATAATCCCCTGGATAACGTTGGCCAATTGGATAATCACCTGGCGTTGCATACTGCCTTCGTAAACGCCGGTGATCCGCTCCAACGCCTGGGCGGTGCTGGGAGCGTGCAGCGTCGCCAACACGAGATGGCCTGTCTCCGCGGCGGTCAGCGCGGTGGCGATCGACTCGGGATCACGGAGTTCTCCAACGACGATGACGTCCGGATCCTGCCGCAGTACGTGCATCAGCGCGCGGTGAAAGGACTGCGTGTCGGTTAACACTTCCTGTTGGATAATGATGGCCTGGCGGTTCTGATGAACGAACTCAATCGGGTCCTCGATCGTGATTATTTTGCAACGACGCTCGCTGTTGATCAGGTCGACCATGTAGTTCAGCGTCGTGGTCTTTCCGGAGCCCGTGGGCCCGGTGATGAGGAAGAGTCCATTGGTCTTGCGGGCCAGTTCATCAATCTTTATGGGCAAGCCAAGCTCTTCGCGGGTTGGAATGCTTTCTCCACAGAGACGAAAACACAATTCGGGATGACCGTTGCGCCGATAGAACGTCACGCGCATGCGGCCGGCCGCGCTGTGGTACAACGAGATGCACAATTCCCATTCCCGCTCAAATTTCTGGCGCTGCAAATCGTTCAGCAATCCCGCCGTGATCTCGTCAAGTTGGGTCTCCGAAAGCCCGTCCTCCTGCGCGAGGATGATTTCCCCGTTGATGCGGTAGGCTGGTGGGACGCCGGCAATCAGGTGCAAATCCGACGCGTTGTGCTGCTTGGCAGCGGCGAGTAAAGAGTCAAGGTTGAGCCGTCTCATCGTTGGAACACTCCCCGGCACCGCCGGAAAAATCGCTGTAAGAGGCCGGCGTGGCCCAACTTCGCCGAGGCGGCGACAGCCGCGTGACACTGGGGATTGAGTTGGAGCGCCTGGTCGAAGGAATTCTTCGCGACACTGGCCAGCCCGAGCGCCACCTGACAGTATCCGAGTTGGAGCCAGAGGGCGCTGCGGCTGGCATCCAGCGCTATGCCGTCTTTGGCCATCTTCAGCGCCAATGAGAATTTCCCATAATAGTAGTAAATCCGCGATGCCAGCCAATGGACAAACGAGTTACAGGAACGAACCACCGCCTGTTCAATACAGGACACGGCCTGTTTTTGTTTTGCGGCGAGCAACACATCGCCGCGGGCGAGCCAGACGTATGGCGTGTCACCGCGCTCCTCGATGGCGGCGTCGGAGAACGCCATCGCGTTGTCGATGTCACCGAGCCGGGCCAGCGCGACTCCCTTGGCGGCGAGCAACTCGGGGTCGTGAGGAAACCGTTCCAACGCCTTGTCGGCCCACAACCGGGCTTCGCGAAATTCACCCAGTTCGATCAGCATCTTCACTTGCCCGCCCCAGGCGACGGTGTTTTGGGGATTGTATTCCAACACTTTTGCGTACGACCGGAGTGCCTGTTCGAAATCGCCGGACTCGAACATCGTCTGCGCCTCTTGCTGGTAATACACCTCGTCTTTGACCAGCGGCGTGGAGGCCGACTGTTCGTCGGAACCATCACGAAACTCAAGATTGCTGAATCGGCTCATGGCACTGTCTGTTCCCGCCAAAACCAGCGTTGATACGGCACCCCAACAAAATCCTTCTCCGTCACGGTTGCCAGTTGCAGGAGGGCCGCGTCCACGGCTTGCGGTGCAACATACCCATGCCCGTTTATATTCATTTTCGGCCAAATAAACCAGCATCCTTCCGGCACCTGAAGCGCTCCCTCCGAGGGCATGTGGGCATCTCGTGGCTGAAGTTCCCCGTTGACCAGCAGACCGTTCCCCTGGAACCGAACCTCGTCGCCTTCGACCGCCAGCACGCGGCCCAGCACGCATTCGCCCCGGACATATACGCCGGCTTCGTAGATGTGCTGTTCCCCAACTGCGCCGATTCGGTAGGCGACCCAATCGCCACGATGGATATTGTTGTGTTTCGCGCCGGTCTGAACCACGACCACGTGATCACCGACACGCAACGGAACAAACCAGCGCCGTTCCAATTGGTTGCGCAATGGCACGTACACACCTTCGGCAACCAGGAAGAAGACCAGCAGAGAGAAAGCCATCCGTTTCCACAACCCGACGGATTGCTCAACCCGAACAATGCTGCCGGCGTGGATCGAGATCATTACGGTGAGGGCCAGATTCGATAGCGGGTAGCCGGCCCAAATCAGGAACACCGGTGCCGACAGACAGTAGATTGTTCCCAGAATCACGCCGAGGATCGGTCGCTTGGACCACAGCAATGCCCAACCGGGCAGCACCATCCCCCACAGCGGTTGACAGAGATCATGCCTCGCAATTCCCGGTAGCCGGTCCAAATAGAGTCGGCGCCTGACCGGATACCACCAACGCCAGAGTGAACTGTACCAGCGTGCCCGGGGTGGATAGTAGGAAGAAGCTTGCGAATCGGCGTGCATCCAACTGTGCCTCCGAGATTCAACGAGCATAGTTCATTGTCGTTGGTCGATGCGGAAACGAACTTCTTCCTCTGGTTCGTAGTACTCGCTGGTCTGCTGCTGTGATTTGACGGTCCCGACCATTTGTTCGATCAGTTTCACAGCCGCCAGACAGCCCTTGCCCTTGTAACCGTGGATGTGCAGTTTGACTTCGCCATTTGGGGTAATCGTCATCTCGAATTCACGCTGTGGCATGGTCAACCCTCCCAACAACGAACTTTCAACCGAATGGCGTTGTCGGTTTCGACTCCCTCTTCCACAACCAAATACTGACGAGCACGCAGTTCGTCCATCAGGTGTTGATACACGTATTGTTGCACCACCCGTTGGCTCAACTCCTCGCCGAACGCGCGCAACGCCTGCTCG
>Ga0265338_10005762_pt1 | contig 16026 bp, 16 predicted proteins | sample 42126metaG_FD_193579 | JGI IMG/M metagenome (GOLD analysis project Ga0265338, IMG submission 193579) | Rhizosphere microbial communities from Carex aquatilis grown in University of Washington, Seatle, WA, United States - 4-21-26 metaG | ecosystem: Host-associated > Plants > Roots > Rhizosphere... | reverse complement strand
GTCCCGAGCACTCGCGGCAAGAGCCAACCGGCGATCTGCCAGTCGCCCCGGATCCAGCGATGGCGGCGGCTCATTTCGGCAGCGAAATTCGCGGGGTGGTCCTCATGCAATTCCACATCGGAGACCAGCGCCGAGCGGGCATAACCGCTTTCCAGCAGATCATGACTCAGAATGAGATTCTCCGGAAAGCGGCCGGCCGTGGCCTGCCGGAACGAGTCCACGTCGTAGATGCCTTTGCCCACGTACGACCCCTCGGCAAACAGATCCTGATAAACGTCGGACACCTCGCGCGTGTAGGGATCGATCCCCGCTTCGCCGGCACTGAGCTGGGCGAACCGCGAGCGATTGGCCGAGAGCAGGCTGATGGGTGTGCGTGGTTGCAATATGGCGTAGCCCTCGACCACGCGGCCCCTCAGCGGATCAAACCGCGGCCGGTTCAGCGGATGCGCCATCGTGCCGATGAGTTTGCGGGCGGCATTGCACGGCAACCCGGTATCGGTGTCCAGCGTGAGAACGTAGTGGATCGTCCGGAGGAGTGCCAGATCGCCGATGATCTCGGAGAATGCCTCGCGTGGACCGCCGCGCAACAACGCATTGAATTGTTCCAGCTTGCCGCGTTTGCGTTCGTAGCCCATCCAGAGACGCTCGTACGGATTCCAAGCGCGCGACCGATGGAACAGATGGAAAACGGTCACGCCCTCAGGGCTGTACCGCGCATTCAAGGACTCGATGCCATCGCGCGCCAACCGCAGTAGTTCCGCGTCGTCGGGCTGGGTCGGCTCAGACGCATCGCGGAAGTCGGTAAGCAGTGCGAAAAACAAGTTCGGGTCACGGTTCCCCAAGTAGCGGATCTCCAAACCTTCCACCAAATCAGCGACGGCCCGCGGACTGGTCAAGAGCGTGGGGACGACCACCATCGTACGGTCGTCCGCCGGGATTCCGTCCGAGAAATCAAGCCGCGGCAGCAAGCGGGGGCCCACCATGACATTCGTCAGCAAGTTCACCAGCGCAACCGCCATCTGCGACGCGCCGACGATTCCCAGCATTATCAGTAGCCAGAGCCTCCAGTCATTCCAACCGAACGGGAAAACCGGCTCCAGCGCGAGACTGGCCGTGCCTGCCGTGATCACCAGCAGGGCGCCGAGATAACAAAATGTCGGATACCGTCGGACCATCCGCGTGAGGGACCGACGAAGAGACCAGTGGACCCGGACCAAGGTCTCCAACTGCGGTCGGCCTTTGTCGTTTAGATAAAATCCCACGTGGGCGGTGCGCGCAGTCAGGCCGCCGCGGTGGGCCGCTTCTGCCGCAAGTTTGATCGCGGCCCGGGCCACCGAATCCTCGGTGACCCCGGACTGCCGCGACATGGCTTCCACACAGTGGCGATACCGGTCGCGCGTGACGAAATCCATGTTGGCATACACGCCGGCGGGATCGGTGCGCAACTCCTGCTCGACGATGCTCATCGTCTCGACGAATTTCCGCCAGTCCATCGCGCTGAGGAAGCGCAGACTGCCGATGCTATTGCCGATGGACACCTGATCGGTCGCCTGGTTCTGGTTCTCCGCCCGCTGTAATTGCTCTCGGGTCAGGCCTTGCTCGGCGAGCCGGTGTTGGACCCAGCTCTGGACAGTCGCCAGTGCCGGGCTCTGCCCTTGCAACCGTCCGCAAAATTCTTCCACGAACTGGTTGCTGAACGGTGGATCGGACTGGGCCATCTCCGCCAACATATGGAGAACCGTTTCCGGCTCTTTCTCCACCGCGGCCAACAGGCGGCCGGCCCACTGGTTGGCCAGATTCCGATCCCGTCGTCGCCGGGCAATATGCACCGACACACGCCGCAGGTTCTCGATCAGTCCCAAACGCAGCATAATCGGCACGGCCCACAGTTCGCCGAGCGTCAGCGGGGTGATCGACTGATAGGCGGTGACGAAGTGGCCGATGTTTTCCGCGTCAACGCGGCCATCCACGTGGGCGATCAACTCCAGGGCGATGTCATAAACGCGGGGAAACCCCGCCGCCGCACCGTTCAACAGACGCGGCAACTCGCGGCTGTAGGTCCGCGGCAAGTGCAAACGTGTCACACGGATTTGCTGTTCGATCAGATAGAAGTTATCCAGTAGCCATTCGGCCGCCGGGGCGACGCGCCGACCCTCGGCCTCCGCGCTGGTCACCAAATCGTAGGCCTGAATTAGAACGCGTTCGTTGTCCGCCAGCCGCAGCAGCAACCGATTTGACCCGTATTTCGGATCGATCAGATGCTGTCCCGCCAGCACGACGGCATGCCGCTGCAATTGCTCGCCGCTGAACAGCTCGGCTCGCAATGGCGGCTCGCTGGCACGTGGGCGTGAACGCGTCTGACTGCCCAGCCAATTGTGGTAGCGCAATGACACCATCTGCTATTTTTCGCGTTGTACGACCGAGACGATTTGACCCAGGTTATTGACTGACTTCATCGGTTCGAGTTACCCGGGAAGTCGGCCCGAGGAGCGGGTGGACGTTGGTAGGCCTGGATTTGGTCACCACCGTAGTTTATGCCAACCACGGGCATTTATCCCATAGGGTGAACACCCCATGGTGCCTGCATCGTCTGTTCTGCATATTATCCATGGAACCGATTGTGAAAGATGCCGTCTATAAACTCATCGAACTCACCGGCACCTCCACCACATCCATCGAGGATGCCATTGCCAAGGCCATTACACGGGCGCACAAAACCATCAAGAATCTGTGTTGGTTTCAAGTGATCGAAACGCGCGGCAACATTGCCGATGGAAAAGTGCATCACTGGCAGGTGACCATCAAAGTCGGCTTTACTGTAAAAGACTGAAGGCGATCAAACGTAAACGGCACTCGTTAATTTTAAGAACATTATGAATAAAGAACACACGACCACAGGATTGAACATCACTCGCGAACAGATGATTCAACTGCTAAACGAGGATCTGGCGGGCGAATATCAGGCGATCATTGCTTACACCGTGTACAGCCAGGTGCTGAAGGGTGCCGCGTACACAGACATTGCGCGGGAATTGGAACTGCATGCCGGCGAAGAGTTGCAGCATGCCATAAAGATTGCCAAGCAGATCGATTATCTGGGTGGTATGCCGGGCGTAATGCCCAAGCCGGTTAAAACATCAAATGACCCGGTCGAAATGCTGCGTGCGGACCTGGAGAATGAACGGACAACGGTGGCGCGGTATCGCGACCGCATCCGTCAGGCAGAGGCAATGGGGGAATTTGCGTTAAGCGAGACTTTGCGCGCCATTATCGTGCAGGAGCAGGAGCATGAAATCGATCTGGCGGCGGCGCTGAACATTGAAGTGCCTCGCCCTAAGAAGGCCTTGGGACAAGCCTAATCGTCGAAACCAGGAAACAACCACGAATGCCTCAAGGCGATAAATCCAGCTACACTGACAAACAGAAGCGGCAGGCGGAACACATCGAAGCCGGCTACGAGAAAAAGGGGGTCAGCACGAAAACCGCGGAAGCACGAGCTTGGGCCACCGTAAACAAACTCACCGGCGGCGGCAAAAAGAGCGGCTCCGGCCGGAAGGAAACCTAATTAGAATTATACCAGCCTCAACTACCAAACCGGTCTAGTGCATGATGAGGGAAGAATTGCCGAAAAGGATCTCTCCATTGCCCGGCAGTGCGATGAGGTACTCTCCAGGGTTTTTGTGTCGTGACCAACGCAGATTCCAGGCCAAGCCAAAACCAAACCAACAGTAACCAAGGAATCACTTGTGAATACCAATACAATATCAAAGCACGCCGTGGAACAAGACAATGCGCAGTCTCCCAAACTCGTCGCCAGCTCAGCCGCAGCCAAACTGTGCGTGGCCTTGGTGATGGGGCTTTTAATCGCTGTTCCTCGTGCAAATGCGGCAACGACGGTTTCCACGGCGGACCAAGACTTTATACAGGCGGCCGCCCAAGGCGGCATGACCGAGGTGAAGCTGGGCGAATTGGCTATCCAGAAAGGGATGCGGGATGATGTTAAGGAGTTTGGTCAAATGATGGTGAAGGACCATACGGTTATCAATGACGACCTGAAAGCGTTGGCTGCGCAAAAGGGCGTGGCTTTGCCCGACAATCTGGATGCAAAACATCAGGGGATGGTGGATAAAATGACGGCCCTGACGGGTTCGGAATTCGACAATGCCTATGTCGCCGCCATGATAAAGGGCCACAAAGCGGATGCCAAGGCATTCAAAGGCGAATCGGCCGCAACGCAGGATACGGGTATCAAGAGCTTCCTGGATAAATCCATTCCGATTGTGGAGGCGCATTTGAAGCACGTCACGGCCATGAAGAAATAGTGATCTTGGGCACGATCGGGCCCTTGATCGCGAACGTCCTATCGGCAGTTGCGGAAAGCCAAAGGGTAAGGGTTCCGCACGACGAGAATTCCATTCCAAAGCCATGAAGGCCTTTCCAATCGTCATCATGGACGGGGGCATGGTTGGCGGATATGCCGCCAAGGAATTCGGGTTCACCGGTTAGCGGACCTGTCGAACACCCGACAAGATTCCGTCGCCAACAAATCCACTTGAGCGATGAAGAGCATTCTCATTATCGAAGATGACCGGAATGTCGCCATGACGTTGGCCATTCGGCTCAAATCCGCCGGCTATAAGGTAACAGCGGCTTTCGATGCTCCAACTGGATTGGATACCGCAATCAAGAATCCCCCAGATTTGGTGCTATTGGACATCTGCCTGCCCGTCGGCAATTGCTCAACCTTAACCAAAAGAATCCAAACACTCCTCCCCATACCCAATCCGGTCATTTTTATCACCGCCAGCAAACAGGCCGGCTTTCACCAAAAGGCGAACGAGTTGGGAGCAGCAGGGTATTTTGAGAAGCCCTACGATGTTGAACAGCTTCTCGCCGCTATTCAAAACGCCCTCAACCCGCAGAAAGCGGAGGAACAACGTGTCAGACGACCATGAATCAATTCGCATAGGCGATATGGCACCAACAAGGAAGTATGGAAGTTCTGACCGAGTCACCTCCACCTCCACCGAGAAGCGACTGATCGCCTTGGCATGGGTAATCGCCTGCACAATCGTGTTCCTCTTGGTGCGGCGCTAAACAGCAAATAGCTTCCGCGTGCGGCTGGTGTCGTAGGGCGAAATCTACGGGCACGAGATCGATGAGGTTGTGCCGGTGGACGGGGTGTAGTCCAGCTGGGTGAGAATGCTACCAGGCGCTCAATTTGCGATTCACGTCGACACCACCATCGGGCGCATTCGTGCGCTTACTTCTTCGAAGATCGATCGTGCAACAGGATGGTGATGACCAGGATCAGGTCGCCGCCGCCCGCGCCCATAAAACAGAGAATAGCAAGGCCCGGATCTGGGCAGTTCCGTCCTCGTTGTCGGTCAGGCCCATTACCGTACCAAAAACTTCATTCCTTTTTACGAGGTTTAGCCTCGTCTTCGGGATATTCTTTGGTGCCTTTCCAAATGATCCGCCACGGTTGCCGTTTCAGTGTGTCTGAAAGTTCCAGAACGTTTGTGATGACGGTCGAAACCTCCGATTTATTGAGGGTTTCGACAAACTGCCGGGCATTGCTCATCATCAACGCCAAATCCGAACCCGGGCCTGTCAGACGTTCTATGTGACCGTTCACCGATTCAGAAAGATCAGGCACGCGTTCCCCTACAAAATCGGCGTGGTTGACCGCCAATTCGCTTTTCTCATCGCCATGCACAAAGTCGATGACCTCTTGCCCCATGAGACTTTGCTGGATCAAATGAACGGTGACATTGCGGTAGACTCGGGCATCTCGATTGACTTTCACCACGATGGCGACCTCGTAATTAGTGTGACCCTCCGGCCGATCTTTCAAGGGCACCGGGGATTGGAGAGTGCTCACCACCCCGATTTCGCGTCCCGCCAAAAGGACCGGGGCACCGGGTCTGATCCCGCCGGCGTTATCAAAGTAAATACGATAGGTGTTGAGCGGCCGCAGGACTCCCGGTGCGCCGATGACCACCAAAACAACTATTAGAATACCGAGCGTCACCAGCACTAAAACGCCGGTGGTGATTTCATTTTTGTGAATTTGCATGGGGTGACTCCTTGGGATGGCCGGTATAAGCAGAAAGAAATTTGCTCACGACGGGATTGGTTGATTGACGAAACTCATCCGGCGAGCCCTCTTCGACTATGGTTCCCTCGTGAAGCATTGCCATGCGCGTGGCCACGACAAAGGCGCTCTGCATTTCATGGGTGACCACGATGGACGTGACCTTGTGCTTTTCCCTGAGATCCACGATGAGATCGTTGATGAGCATGGCGTTGATCGGATCCAGCCCTGCGGAAGGTTCATCAAAAAGGATCAACTCGGGTTCGAGTGCCAGGGCACGCGCCAGACCGACGCGCTTCTTCATTCCACCACTTAACTCAGCGGGCAACTTTTCCTTCATGTCCTTGAGTCCCACCAGCTCGAGCTTTTGATCAACTATGGAATCGATCTCCTTGGGCTTTTTGTCGGAGAGCTCTTCAAGAGGCAAGGCGATATTCTTACTCACGCTCATCGAGCTCAGCAAAGCTGAATCCTGATAAACCATCCCGATTCTGGCGCGGATTCGATTTAGTTCCGGACGCGAAAGCTGTGTGATTTCCTTTTCTTTGAAGCGGATGGAGCCTGCATCCACTTTCAAGAGGCCCAATAGCAGACGCAGCAGCGTGCTTTTGCCGGCGCCACTTTGCCCCATGATCACCAGGGTCTCTTGTGGTGTTACTGAAAGATTTACGCTTTGCAGAACCACATGCCCGGCAAGTTGGAGTTTGACGCCACGCATTTCCACCAAAGTCTCGAGGGGCGTCTTCATTTGAACACCGTGACCATAAAAATGTTACACACCGAGTCGCAAGCGATCACCGCGGTGATGGCGGTAACGACACTGGAAGTGGTTGCCGCGCCGACGCCGGCTGCCCCGCCGCGTACCGCCAAGCCTTTGAAGCAGGCGATCCAGCCGATGATGCCTCCGAACAGAAGACTCTTCACCATGCCGGACATGACATCCTTAACCAATAGAATGCTCATGACCTGATCATAGAAATACCCGTAGCTGAGATGTAGGGCGAGATTCGCAATGAAGGCGGCCCCCAGAATTCCAGAAACAACGGACACAACCGAAAGACACGGAGTGAGAAACAGGACTGCCGCAAAACGTGGCGTCACCAGGTAACGCAAGGCTCCGATGCCCATGCCTTCAATCGCCTCCACTTCATCGGCAGCCGTCATGGCTCCCAATTCGGCGGTATACGCCGCGCCAATGCGAGCGGCCAACATGATGCCGGCAAACAAGGGTCCCAACTCCCGGGTAAATGCCACCGACACGACAGCAGGCACGAGCGTGACAATGCCAAAGGGTTTGAGTTGATAGCCGGTCAGCAGCGCCATGGTTAGGCCGATGAAGATCGACACCAGTGACACCAGCGGGACCGAACCGACGCCCACTCGGTTTGTCTGGTAAAACAGATCCTCCAAACGAAATGGCGCTTTTCGCGAGGCCGTGCGCTCGAAGAGTTCGGAAGTTGTTTCACGCGCCATCCACACGAGGCTCGTGAGCTCTTGGAGAAAGGCTGTCGCAAGCGCACCTGCTTTAGAGATCAGATGCATTTTTCTTTAATCTCGACTGGGCCCCGAGGCGTCGAGAACCTTGCGCATTATGCGGGTGCTCCCCGAAAGCACTCGATAACAACCGATCAGCAGCAGCGAACTGCTGAGGGCGACCAGGGCGAGTTTGGTTTTCATGCATTTCTTTTTATTGAGACACATGACAAGAGGATAATCTGGGAAGGTTGGCGTGCGCTATGGGGTGTTCACCCAATGGTGAGATTTCATTCGTTAGATTTCAGTTGGCATCAGGCGGCAGGATATGGGCGGGGGGACTTTCTTCTGATTTCCGGCAGGACTGCAAACTACTGCTTTGCCCGCTTTAGCTTCCGTTTTGTAGCTTTCAAGGCGTCAATTTTTTGCTGAAGAACTGGAAGCTCTTTTTCAAGAACCACTGATTTCTTGACCAATTCGTCATCGAGTTTTTCGAGTTCAGCAACTGTCTTGGTTTCATAACGGCGAGAGGTTAATTTCATGGAAGAAAACTACGGCAACAAGCGGCGAGATGCTAGTGGGTGTTGACCCCATTGAGCAGCGTGCCGCCAATATAGCCGCCCGCATCAACTAGGTGGGGCTGGGCGTCGTAGGGGCATCTATCTCAGTGGCAACTGGGAGGGCTCCAAGGGGGTAAGGACTATCTCGTCGTGCCCCTTCGCGGGGATAGGTAGCCGAGATACGCGAGTGACGCCCTCCTCTGTCAACGCGGGAGCCCACATGAGGCTTGGCCTTGAGTCCGGCTACCTGGGTTGCCCGACATTCGAGCTGTACAATCATATTAACAAGGTGTTGACAGACAATGATATTGCTCGGACGAAAACTGGCAACACATCAGGTCGGAAAGTGTTGCCAGATTCCGAGCGTCAAGGTTCCGTCAATGTTGTTTACATACCTGACCGGATCAGTCACTGTCCCACCATCTGCGGAGGAACCGATCATTCCGCTGGTCAAACAACCCGCAGACGAAAGGCAGATCGATTATGGGCGATAAATCCCCGAAAGCCGTCCACAAGCAGTCGTCACAGAAGCAGGCCAAGACCGATCAATTAAAACAGCAGAAGCAGCAAGCTGTGTTCGCGAAACAATCGGCCAATAAAAAGTAGTAATGGCCGATACAGTCGATAAACAACACCGCTCGATCCTGCAAAGAATCGCCCATCGGGTGATGCTTGAAAGGGGATTGGTTCCAGAGTTTCCGCCTCAGGCGCTCGCGGAGCTCGCTGGAATCCATGGACCCGCGACGGGAGTTGACGAATCGACGCGTGATCTCAGGAACCTTCTGTGGTGTTCCATCGACAACGATGATTCACGTGATCTGGATCAGCTTACCGTTGCCGAAACCATGCCCAACGGAGCCGCCAAGGTACTGGTCGCCATTGCTGACGTTGACGCGTTGGTCAAAAAGGGATCAGCGCTTGACGATCATGCGCGCCAAAACACCACCTCGGTCTACACCATTGCCGAAACCTTTCCGATGCTGCCCGAGAGACTCTCCACGGATCTGACCTCTCTCAACTATGAATCAGACCGTCTGGCCATCGTCATTGAAATGGTTCTCGCTGGGGATGGCTCGCTTCAGAGTTCGGACCTTTATCGAGCGACGGTGCGCAATCGTGCAAAACTTGCCTATAACAGCGTTGCCGCCTGGCTGGAGGGGAACGGGCCGATGCCACAAGGGATCGGCACAGTCAGGGGTCTCGACGAGAACCTTCGACTCCAGGACAACGTGGCCCAGAAACTGAAAGCGATTCGGCACCAGCACGGAGCGCTTGATCTCGAAACAATCAAAGCAAGTCCGGTCTTTGATGGAGATGAGCTCAGGGACTTGGAAGCCGACAAAACGAACAGGGCCAAGGACATTATTGCGGACTTCATGATCGCCGCCAATGGCGTTACCGCACGATACCTTGCGTCGAAAAGATTCCCGTCCCTGCGGCGTGTAGTCCGTGTACCCAAACGCTGGGACCGGATCGTCGAGCTTGCCGCAGGGCGAGGCTCAACGCTGCCCAAGGAACCGGACGCAAAGGCGCTGGAGCAGTTCCTAGTATCGGCGAAAGCCACGGATCCTCTTCGCTTCACCGATCTCTCTCTCAGCGTCATTAAGCTCATGGGCCCGGGGGAATACGTCGTTGAACTTCCGGGAGGCAGTGTCGCCGGGCACTTCGGTCTTGCAGTCGAGGATTACGCTCACTCCACCGCCCCGAACCGCCGATACCCTGATGTGATTACACAGCGGTTACTGAAGGCAGCAGAAGCGGGATATTCCGTGCCTTACGAGAACGATGAATTGGAAGCGCTCGCAACACACTGCACCGAACAGGAAGACGCAGCAAAAAAAGTTGAGCGGCAGATTGCAAAATCCGCAGCCGCCATGCTGCTGGAATCAAGGATCGGGGAGCAGTTCGATGCCATCATCACCGGCGCATCTGACAAGGGCACGTGGGTCCGCGTTCTGCGTCCGCCCGTTGAAGGAAGATTGGATAGCGGTTTTGAAAACATGCGCGTTGGCGACCGGCTCCGCGTGCAATTGGTCAGTACGGATGTAGAACGCGGATATATCGACTTTAAGAAAGTGGTGTGAGGAGAGGCGGCTCGGAAGAACACAGGCTCACAACTGGGTTCACAAAAAATGTTCCCAGATTGTCTCGGCTTGGCGCAGGCTGACATAGCAGGGTGCGGGTTCGTAACGACACAACCCCCTGAGGATGAGCGATTAAGTCGCAATTTGTCGCAGGTTGTCCTGGATTGTCGCAATGTGGAAAATGGCGGGAGTGACGGGGCTCGAACCCGCAACCTCTGCCGTGACAGGGCAGCGCTCTGAACCAATTGAGCTACACCCCCGGCCGTTTGCAGAGAAAATCCGAAACGAATCCTGTTTCGATACAGGCCCTTCGAGTTTCGAATTCCCTTGCCCCAGCAGGGAATGGGCGCTAAAGGACTTGAACCTTTGACCCCCTCGGTGTAAACGAGGTGCTCTAGCCAACTGAGCTAAGCGCCCGCAAATATTAAGCATTACAGGCAAAGCACCACCTTGTCAACGCCGTGGTTTGGCGTCCAGGCAACGTTGGCGTATATTCTGGCACAGTGGCCCCGAAAGGAAGGCGATGATGTATCAAAACATTCTGTTCTGTACGGACGGTTCGGCCGCCGCTGACGTGGCCGGCGATTACGCGATTTGGTTTGCGAAAAAACTCGGGGCACGCCTACACGTCTTGTACATCACGGATATTCGCTTGCTTGAGGGACCGTGGATGACTGATCTGTCGGGGGCGGTCGGCGCGCAAGCGTACACGGCGCTTGTGCCGCAACTCGAGCGCATCCAAACCGAGAAGGCTGCCACCATCCTCGGTGCGGTCGAGAAGCGCGCCCACGACGCAGGCGTCACGTGCGAGACCGCTCACGAAACCGGCCGACTCGTACAAGTCATGCTCGATTACGAGAGCCGCGCCGACATGGTTGTGCTTGGCCAACGCGGTGAGCACGCGGCCTGGACGGGTGGCGTACTCGGTTCCAGCGTCGAACGGATGGTGCGCTCTTCCGTCAAGCCCTGCCTGGTCACACCTGAGAAGTTCCAGGAAATCCAACGAATGCTCATTGCTTACGACGGTAGCACCGAATCGAGCAAGGCCCTGCGTGCGGGAATCGCGCTGGCCGCTGCCCTCCGGTCGGAGGTGACGATCACGACCGTCGCCGCGTTGGGCGGCGAAGACGCCGCGTCGGAAATCCTGCACGAGGCCGAACAACAAGCGCTCGCGGGCGGAGTCAAGGCGCACTTGGAGGTCTTGCATGGCAATCCGGAAACGGAAATTCTCCAACTCAGGGAAACGGTCGGCGCCGACCTCATCATCATGGGTGCGTACGGCCACACGCGCATCCGCGAACTCATCGTCGGCTCGACCACCTCGCACGTCATTCGCAAGGCAAACGTGCCGGTATTGCTGGTTCGAGGTGCGTGACGAAGGGGCAAAACCGGCTGGTTCGGGCGATATTCTGGCATGAAGGCAATGCTTCTTTCCCACCCGGGCCCGGCGGAGCAATCTCCGCTCGAACCAACGGACCTTCCCACGCCGACACCCGGCGATGATGAAGCGTTGATACGCGTTCATGCCTGCGGGCTTTGCCACACCGACCTGCACACAGTCGAGGGTGAGATTTCCGGCAAGCTGCCGGTGGTGCCGGGCCACCAGATTGTGGGAGTTGTTGAAAAGATCGGCAAGAGCGCCGGCCCGTTCCGTGTCGGCGACCGGGTAGGCGTGCCGTGGCTGTATCACACGTGCGGTGAATGCGAATTCTGCCGGAGCGACCGCGAAAACCTCTGCGAGCGGGCGCAATTCACCGGGTTTCACGTTAATGGCGGCTACGCCGAGTATGCTATCGCGCCGGCAGCTTATATGGTGCGGGTTCCCGATCGCTTTGACGATGCGCATGCGGCACCGTTGCTGTGCGCGGGGATCATCGGCTACCGAGCATTGCGACTGAGCAACGTCCGACCGCAGCAGACCCTCGGACTTTATGGGTTCGGGGCCTCGGCGCACATTGCGATCCAAATCGCCAGACACTGGGGTTGCGAAGTGTTTGTGGCGACGCGTGCTGCGGAACACCAACGTCTCGCCAAAGAGCTGGGCGCGACATGGGTGGGCCGCACCGAGGATGTTCCGAGCGGTGCATTGCATGCCGCCGTGATTTTCGCGCCGGCGGGGTCGCTCGTGCCCGAAGCGCTCCGTGCGCTACGCAAAGGCGGCACGCTGGCTCTGGCGGGGATTTATATGACGCCGATTCCCGAAATGAAATACGAGCGGCTCTATCACGAACGCGTGGTACGGTCGGTCGCCAACGCGACGCGGGATGATGCGCAGCAGTTGATGCAACTGGCCGGAGAAATCCCGATCCGCACGGAAGTACAGACATTCCCGCTCGCCGACGCCAACCGCGCGCTGCTGGCGTTGAAGCGAAGTGAAATTCACGGCGCAGGCGTATTGATTATCGACCGCTGAATCTGGTATCAGTGTCCCATGCCAACAGTTCAGATCTTGCCGCGCATTCGCGTCGTTTTTGGGCGCAACGTTGCGCTGGGCCCCGGCAAAGTGGAATTGCTGGAACACATCGCGCGGACCGGCTGCCTCCGCAAGGGCGCCGCCGCGATGGAGATGTCGTACATGCGCGCGTGGATGCTGGTGCAGACGATGAATCGCTGCTTCAAGAAACCCGTGGTGGTGACGAAACGCGGGGGCGCGAAAGGCGGCACGGCCGTGGTGACGGATGAGGGTAAGGCCGTGCTGGCATTGTATCGCCGCATGGAAGCCGAAAGTCTTCGGGCCGCGCGTCCTGCGCGGAAAGAATTGACGAAGTACCTCCGCTAGCCATTCTTCCCGGCAAAACTTTTTGCTTGCCTTTGTCTATCGATATATTTATTGAAATATAACGAAACAAACAGAGGGGGAGCAGAGGGTATGCGAGCGATGATGATCAAGGGTATTGTTCTTTTGGGAATCGGATTGTGGGTGGCGGGTGTCGCCGACGTTTCCGCCCAGGTGACGGTGTTGACCAATTCAGTGGCGGACGCGTTCGTACGCTCGGCAGATCCGACCCACAACTACGGCGGGGCAGGTGCTCTCTCCGTGTCAGGAACGGTCGCGACCAACGCCAGCGGCGTCCAGGAAGGGGCGTTGGACTCATTTCTCCGGTTTGGTGTCTCCAGCTCGGTCGCCCAATTCAACGCCAGTTATGGCGTTGGCAATTGGACCATCTCCAGCGCCAATCTATTGCTCACGGAAACCGCCGCACCAGCCCAGGCGATATTCAATCGCGGCATCGGACAATTCGAAATCCGCTGGATCGGAAATGATTCCTGGGTCGAAGGTACCGGAAACCCAAATACACCAAACACGAGTGGCATCGTGTATAACAACGAATCTTCCATTTTGAATGCGGGGGTGGATACCACGCTGGGCACGTTTACGAACGGCGGGACGAACGGTCTCGATACGTTTACCCTGTCAACACCATCCGCGTTCCTCAATGATATCGACGCGGGCGGATTGGTGAGCTTTTTTTTGACGGCGACGCCCGGCAGCACTGTTGGATTCACCTTTAACTCGCACGAATTTGGCACCGCGTCACAGCGACCATTCCTCCAGCTTACCGCAGTGGCGATTCCCGAACCGACCACGGCGGCTCTTGTAGTCCTGTCTCTCGCTGGCTTGGTAGCGCTCCGGTACAGTCGACGGAAGACCAGCCATTATGTCGCAGGCGACTAGGCGCGGGGCGTTCACTCTTGTCGAGGTACTGGTCGTCATTGCGATCATCGGAACGCTCGCGGGGTTGCTCCTCAGTGCGCTCGGACAAGCGCGCGTGCGCGGGCAAAGTGCCCGGTGCGCAAATAATCTCCGGCAATGGGGATTGGCGCTGCAGTTGTATATTGACGACTACAACGAATTCATCCCCCGTCGGGGCCAGGGCGTCCGGCCGCTCGCGCTCATCAATCGACCCGAGGATTGGTTCAATTGCTTACCGAAGTACTTCGGAGCGCAACCGTATAGCAATCTTGTGGCCGCGGGAAAGAGGCCGCATGCGGGCGACGCATCTTCCCTGTTTATCGACCCCAGCGCGAAAGATCCTGGCGGCACGTATTTCCTTCCGTACGCGATGAACATGTACCTCTCTCCATGGATTCGCCCGGCGCAACACAAGCTGCTGGAGATTCCCAACCCCGAGCAACTGGCCTTCATGGCGGACGCGTCAGGTCAATACGCATCCACAGTGCCCTCAACGCTGGGCTACTCGGTGATCGCGCGACATTCGGACCGGGCCAACGTCGTCTTTGTCGATGGCCGCGTGCAATCTTTCACCGGTGAATATCTCGGCTGCGGCGTAGGCGAGCCGCCACGGCCGGATATCCGGTGGCAAACGCTCTCGGCCGGCATCAATCAGGCGCCCGTACCATGAAACAGCGAATCCTCTCTGCCTGTATCACCGCAATTCTGGCGGTCACGAATGGCTGCGCTCCATCAGCGCCCCCGCAAAAGCCGGTGATTCGTGTCGCCGTGATTGGCGGCATGGTAATGACCGGGATGTGGCGGGAGTTGGCCAAACAGTTTGAAACCAACATGGGATACAAGGTGCAACTAGTTGCCGCGGGCCCGAAGCCGATACTGGTGGAGGCGTTCCATAAAGGCGAGGCGGACCTGTTGACCATGCACTCCAGCGATGAGGCCACGGACCTGGTTGCCGATGGCTACGCCGTGAACATGCGTCCGTGGGCCCGCAACGAACTGGTCATCGTTGGGCCGCCCGAAGATCCGGCGCACGTCAAAGGCATGACGAACGGCGCGGCGGCGTTACAAAAGATCGCGGCGGCGCACGCTTCATTTGTGGATTTCCATGATCCTGGCTCTCGCCAGGTCGCCGCCAAACTGTGGCATAGCGCCGGCTTCGAGCCACAAGGCGACTGGGTGTTGAAAGATGAAAGCAAGATTCGGCAGGAGGTAGTTACCTTTGCTGAGAAACGCCACGCTTACGTGATCGTCGGCCGCATCCCCGTGTTGCAGGGCAAAATGGAATCGGGGTCGATGCAAATCCTTGTCGAAGGCGACCCCGAGATGCGCCGCCCGTTCGTCGTGATGATCGCGAATGCCAAGCGACTGCCCCACGCCAACGTGGCGGGAGCGCAGGTCCTGGCCGACTATCTCACCTCCGAAAAGGGACAGCAGTTCCTCAAGGACTTTGCCGCGAAACAGCCCGACGGTGTCCCGCTGTTCTATCCACTCGACGACACCTCCGGCCCGGTTCAACCATGACACGTCGGCTTATAGTGTGCCTGTGGCTCGCAGTTGTTCCTCCGCTCTCCGCGCAAGTCGTCGTCACCGATATCGTCTCAGTGGCAGACACTTTCGTGCGCTCCGGCGATCCCGCTCACAACTACGGTGGAGCGGGAGCGTTGGCGGTTTCCGGATCAATCGCGACGAATGTCCTCGGCCAGCAGGAAGGGCTGCTGGACAGTTTCATGCGCTTTGACGCGTCGAGCGTGATCAGCAACCTCAATAGCAGCCTGGGTACGGGCCGGTGGGTGATTGTGAGCGCGACGTTGAATCTCTTCGAACAGGGCGCGCCGAACAACACCGTCTTCAATCGCGGAGTCGGGCCGTTTGAAGTTCGCTGGATCGTGACCAATTCCTGGTCCGAGGGCACGGGCAATCCCAACGCACCAACCACGGATGGTGTCGTCTGGAATGATGAGGCGAATATGTTGCACTCCAATCTCGATGAGTCGCTTGGCACGTTTACAAACGGCGGCACGGACGGCGTGGTAAAAGCATCACTGGAAATGCCTGTCGGATTCGCGAACGAACTCTCGTCAGTTGGTCTGGTCGGCTTTTATTTTACTGCAACCACGA
>Ga0265338_10005761_pt1 | contig 16028 bp, 11 predicted proteins | sample 42126metaG_FD_193579 | JGI IMG/M metagenome (GOLD analysis project Ga0265338, IMG submission 193579) | Rhizosphere microbial communities from Carex aquatilis grown in University of Washington, Seatle, WA, United States - 4-21-26 metaG | ecosystem: Host-associated > Plants > Roots > Rhizosphere... | reverse complement strand
CGCGATTTCGTGCCCGGAGCGATCGGGCCGTGCTGGATCGGGAGCGTCGTCTACAGCCAGGTGATCGGCGTGGATACGAGCCAGTTCGAGGACGAGCAGCCGCAGACCGTGGAAGACTTTTTCGATCTCGCGCGCTTTCCGGGAGCCCGCGGCCTGAAGGACAACGGCCCCAAATTCAATCTGGAACTGGCGCTCCTCGCCGACGGCGTGAAGCCGTGGCAGCTTTATTCCGTGCTCGGGACGCGGGCCGGCGCCGACCGCGCCTTCGCCAAGCTCGACACCATCAAATCGAGCATCAAATGGTGGCGCCGGGCGGGCGAACCCTCCCAGATGCTGGCCCGCGGCGATGTGGCCATGTCGACCGTCTTGAACGCCCGCATCTTCAGCCTCGATCCCGAGCCGAAAATCCGCACCATCTGGGACGGCCAGCTCTATCAACTCGACGTGTTCGGGATTCCCAAGGGCTCTCCCAACAAGAAGCGGGCGCTCGAGTTCATCCGCTTCGCCACCGGCCCCCAGCCGCTCGCGCAGGAGGCGGCTCTGCTGCCCTACGGCCCGGCGCGGCGCTCTTCGATTGGGCTGGTCGGGCTGAACCCGGACAATGACGGCGAAATGCGGCCGCATCTTCCCACAGCGCCCGAGAATTTCGGCCGCGCGCTCGAAGTCGATCCGGATTGGTGGGCCAAGCACGGCGAGGCGCTCGAAGCGCGCTGGGCGGAATGGCGGAAGAACTAAGCGCCCTCTAGATTGCGCGCGTTCGGCGCATTGACATTGCCATGGTGCTCGACAAGCCTGGATGCTTCAGCGTGCGTCCGAAAGCGTTGCCCGTCCCATGCTCTCCTACACCATCCGGCGAATTCTCGGCGCAATCCCGACGCTCTTCATCATCATCACGCTGGCGTTCTTCATGATGCGGCTGGCGCCGGGCGGCCCCTTCGACACCGAGCGCAAGCTTCCGCCCGAAATCGCCAAGAACATCGCCGCCGCCTACGATCTCGATAAACCGGTCTATGAACAATATTTCATCTACCTCGGCCGGCTGGTGCATGGCGATCTCGGCCCGTCTTACAAAATCCGCGATTTTACCGTCAGCCAGCTTATCGGGGCGGGTTTCCCGGTCAGTTTGAAGCTCGGGCTCTCGGCCATGGCGCTGGCGATGTTCATCGGGACGGCGCTCGGCGTGATTGCGGCGCTGCGTCAGAACCGGCCGCCCGATTATTCGGTGATGACGCTCGCCATGATCGGCATCTGCATTCCCTCCTTCGTGACCGCGCCGTTGCTTCAACTGATCTTCGGCATTTACGGCATTCATGTTTTCGGGCTGGACATCTCGCTGCCGGTCGGCGGCTGGGCGGGGGGCGCGCTTCCCAACATGGTGCTGCCAGTCGCCGTGTTGTCGCTTGCGCCGATTGCCGTGATCGCGCGGCTGACGCGCGGCAGCATGGTCGAGGTGCTGCATTCCAACTTCATCCGCACCGCGCGCGCCAAGGGCCTTCCCACCTGGCGCATCGTCACGCACCACGCATTGCGCGCAGGCCTGATGCCGCTGGTCAGTTATCTCGGCCCGGCCATCGCCGACATCGTCAGCGGCTCGCTCATCGTGGAGCAGATTTTCGGGCTTCCCGGCATCGGCCGCTATTTCGTTCAGGCCGCGCTCAACCGCGATTACACGCTGGTGATGGGCGTCACCATCTTTTACGCGGCCCTCATCATCGTGCTCAATCTGATCGCCGACCTGCTCTACAGCGTGCTCGATCCCCGCGTGAGATACGAGTGATGCTGCGACGCACGCCGCAACATCCCGACGCGCTGCTGATGGAACGCGCCCAGGCCGTCAAAGGCCGGAGCCTGCTTGCGGACGCGCGCCGCCGTCTCTTCCGCAACAAGGCGGCGGTGGTCGGCATGGTGCTGCTCGGGCTGATCACGCTGATGGCGATTTTCGCGCCGTTTCTCTCCCCCTATGGCTACAGCGACATCGATTACGACGTGATCTCGTGCGCGCCCAATTGGTGGCCGGCGGACCCCTACACCTGTCACGCAGGCGGGCTGCACTGGTTCGGCACCGATATTGTGGGGCGCGATCTCTTCGTGCGCACGCTCTATGGCGCGCGCGTGTCCCTGGCGGTCGGGATCGTGGCGACGTTCGTCAGTCTTCTGATCGGGGTGCTGTACGGGGCGGCCGCGGGATTCATCGGGGGCAGGGTCGACGGCGTGATGATGCGCATCGTGGATATTCTCTATTCGCTGCCCTTCATCTTTTTCGTGATCATCCTGATGGTGATCTTCAATCAGAATTTCGTGCTGCTGTTCGTGGCCATCGGGGCGGTGTCGTGGCTGACCATGGCTCGAATCGTCCGTGGGCAGACTTTATCAGCCAAGCAGAAGGAATTCGTCGAGGCCGCGCGCGCGGCCGGGGTCGGGAATCTCGGCATCATCTGGCGCCACATCGTCCCGAACGTGCTGGGCCCCGTGATCGTCTATGTCACGCTGACCATTCCGGGCGTAATTCTGGCGGAAAGTTTCCTCTCGTTTCTCGGTCTCGGCATCCGCGAGCCCCTCACCTCCTGGGGCGTGCTGATTTCCGACGGCGCGGCAACCATGCAGAGCGCGCCCTGGACGCTGATTTTCCCGGCCGCGTTCATGACGACGACGCTGTTCTGCTTCAACTTCATCGGCGACGGGCTGCGCGACGCGCTCGACCCCAAGGAGCGCTGAGCGCGATGGCCGAAGCGGTTCTTGCGATCCGAAATCTCGATGTGCGGTTTCAAACCCCGGACGGCCAAGTCCACGCCGTCAAGAACGTCAGCCTGGATGTCAAGGAAGGCGAAGTCGTCGGCGTGGTCGGCGAGTCGGGGTCGGGCAAGAGCCAGCTTTTCCTTGCCGCTGTGGGGCTGCTCGCCACCAACGGGCGGACCACCGGAAGCGCGCTTTACCGCGGGCAGGAGCTGGTCGGCGCGCCGAGCGCCATGTTGAACGGCATCCGCGGCTCGAAGATCACCATGATCTTTCAGGACCCGCTGACCTCGCTGACGCCGCATATGCGGGTGGGCGAGCAGATCATGGAAACCTTGCGCTTCCATAAGGGCATGAGCCGCGAAGACGCAGCCCGCCGCGCGCTTCAGACGCTGGAACTGGTGCGAATCCCCGAAGCCAAACGCCGCATGCGGCAATATCCGCATGAACTGTCCGGCGGCATGCGCCAGCGCGTGATGATCGCCATCGCAACCGCCTGCGGCCCCGATTTGCTGATCGCGGACGAACCTACCACCGCGCTCGATGTCACCGTGCAGGCGCAAATCCTCGACATCATGCGCGACCTCAAGACCGAGCTGAACACCTCCGTCGTGCTCATCAGCCACGACATGGGCGTCATCGCCGGCATGTGCGACCGGGTGCAGGTGATGCGCTACGGCGAATTCGTTGAGGCGGGGCCGGCGGAAGAGGTCTTCTACCGCCCGCAGCACCCCTATACGCGCATGCTGCTCGACGCCATGCCGCGCATCGACAAACCCTCCCGCGAGGGACACAGCACGCTCAAGCCCTGGAATGAGCTGAAGCCGACGCTGCTGACCGTCGACGACATAAAGGTCCATTTCCCGATGCGCATCGGCGGCGCCATCTTTCCCAAATACAAACCTCTGCGCGCGGTCGACGGCGTCAGCTTCACGTTGAAGGAAGGCGAGACGCTGGGCGTGGTGGGGGAATCGGGCTGCGGAAAATCGACGCTGGCGCGCGCGATAATCAGGCTCCTGCCCAAGACCGCGGGCACGGTCGTGTGGTGCGGGCGCAATCTCGGCGACGCCGGGGAAAACGAAATCCGCGGGCTGCGCAAGGAATTCCAGATCGTATTCCAGGATCCCTTAGCTTCGCTCGATCCGCGCATGACCATCGGACAGAGCATCGCCGAGCCCTTGCGCTCGCTGGAGCCCGGATTGAAAGGACGCGAAGTGAACGCGCGCGTGGCGTCCATCATGGAGAAGGTCGGGCTCGATCCCGCCTGGATCAACCGCTATCCGCACGAATTCTCGGGCGGCCAAAACCAGCGCGTCGGCATCGCGCGCGCGATGATCCTGAAGCCCAAGCTCATCATCTGCGACGAAGCGGTGAGCGCGCTCGACGTCTCCATTCAGGCGCAGATCGTCGATCTGATCCTCGCACTCCAGGCCGAGTTCGGGATGTCGCTGATCTTCATCAGCCACGATCTGTCGGTGGTGCGGCAGGTCTCGCACCGGGTGATGGTGCTGTATCTCGGCCGCGTGGTGGAGCTTGCCTCGCGCGATGCGATCTATTCCGACGCGCGTCACCCCTACACCCAAGCGCTGATTTCCGCCGTGCCCATTCCCGATCCCAAGCTCGAACGAGCCAAACCCCGCCAGCCTCTGCCGCCCGAGCTGCCCTCGCCGCTGGATACGCGTTCGGCGCTGATGTTCCTGAAATCCAAGCGCATTGACGATCCGGATGCGGAGCAATACCGCCCCAAACTGATCGAGGTGGCGCCCGGCCATTTTGTCGCCGAACACGACCGCGTGTGAGCCCGCGGCGGTATGCTTTGGATTTGCCGGCATTCGCGTTGTAAAACTTTAACCGCAACTGACGGGCGCACCCCATGCAAGCACAGACGAGGCGAGCCTTTCTCTCTACCGCGTGCGGCAGTGTTCTGCTTGCGGCGTGCGGCCGGGGCGGCGCGGCGGGTGAAGCGCAAACCAAGACCGGAGCGTTGCTGTTCGAAGGCGAAGTGGTGTTCAACCACGGCAATGGCGCCGAACCGCTGACCCTCGACCCGCACCACGCGCAGAGCACCTGGGAAAACAACATCATCGGCGATCTGATCGTCGGCCTGACGACCGAAGACGAAAACGGTGTTCCCATCCCCGCCGCCGCCGAAAAGTGGGAGCAGTCCAAGGACGGGCTGACCTGGACGTTCCAGATCCGCGATCATCAGTGGTCGGACGGAACGCCGGTGACGGCGGAGGATTTCGTCTATGCCTGGCGTCGCATGCTCGATCCCAAGACGGCAGCCAGCTATGCCTATTATCTCTATCTCATAAAGAACGGCGAGGCGGTCAATTCCGGCAAGATGCCGGTGACGACGCTCGGCGTCAGCGCACCCAGTCCAAGGACGCTGGTGGCGGAGCTGTCCCAACCCGCGCCGTACCTGCTGCAATATCTGATGCATTACGCCACGTTTCCCGTGCCGCGCCATGTCGTGGAGAAGCATGGCGATACTTGGACCAGGCCGGGCACCCATGTCGGCAACGGTGCGTTCACGCTGGCCGAATGGTTTCCCAACGACCACGTAACGCTTCTGAAGAATCCGAAATTCTACGACGCGGCCAATGTGAAGATCGACCGGCACATCTGCTATCCCACAAGCGATTACGAAGCCGGGCTGAAGCGCCTGCGCGCGGGCGAACTCGACGTGCAGGAGAAATTACCGGGCCAGCAAATCGCCTGGCTGCGCGCGAACATGCCCGAGACCTTGCATCTCGATTTGATTCTCGCAACGGAATATCTCTGCTGCAATCAGTCCGTAAAGCCGTTCGGCGATGTGCGCGTGCGGGAAGCGCTGAGCCTCGCTGTCGACCGCGAAACCATCGTCAACAAAATCGACAGAGTGGGCGAACCGCCCGCCTATTCCATCGTTCCTCCGGGTATCGCGAATTATCCAGGCGGCGCGGAGCTTGCCTTTAAGTCCATGCCATTTCCGGACCGGCTGAAGCGCGCGCGGGAGCTGATGCGGGCTGCAGGCTACGGCCCGGACAATCTGTTGCGGACGTCGCTCCTCATCCGCTCGGCTTCGCCCACGGCGCGCCGGATGCCTGTCGCGATCCAGCAGATGTGGACGCAGATCTATGTCGATGCGCAAATCCTCCAGGTGGATGCTGCAATCTTCTACAATCGCATCCAGAGCCACGACTTTGAAATCTGCAATCCCGGCTGGGTTGCCGATTACAATGACGCCTCGACGTTCCTGGATATGTTGCGGGGGGACAACGCCAACAATTACGGCTATTACAACAATCCCGATTGCGTGGAGCTGCTGGACGCCGCGACGCGGGAGCTCGATCTAACGGAACGCGGCAAGCTGCTCGCCGAGGCCGAAGCCATCGCGCTGAAGGATCACGCCTGGATTCCGATCTTCTTCTCCGGCACCGATATTCTAGTGCGGCCTTATGTGCATGGCTGGGGGAAGGTCGTCACCGACGTGCACCGGACACGGTGGCTCACCATCGACCAGGCCGCACGCGAGGCGACGAAGCATATCTGAAACAGCCCATTGCCCTCCAGCATAACACTGCTTGGTATGGCGGTAGCCTTGCTGCTGCTGGCTGGCGCGAGCCGCCGCGCCCGATCGACCGTATGAAAATGAAACGGGCGAAGCCGCGACGGCTTCGCTCGCTCAAACCTCAATATAAACGGCCTCAGTTCGCCGGGCCGCCCATCACGCCGAGCTTCGTTCCGTTCCCAAGCACGACGTTCAGCAATTGGCCGCCATGCGTGCCATCCCGCAGCGGGTGGATGTTGACGGTGATCTTGTCGCCGGCCTTGGCCGAATCGCGCTTCCAACCGAGCTTCACCGCGCCGGCGATCCCCTGCATTTCGAGAGGATATTCGATCGGGGCGCCGCTCGCCTGCGGCACCGAAACGGTGAGCCACATATGCGGGTTGGTCCATTCGAAGCTTTTAACCGTGCCCTCCAACGTAACCACCTTGGTCGCGTCGAACATGGCGAAGGAATGATGGGCAAAGGCCGGTGCCGCGATCAGCGACGCTGCGATGCCGGCGAACAGGATTGTGCGCATATTCATTCGTGGCTCCTCTTAAACTCTATCCTGGTGGAATGGCCGATTATTCAATTACCGCCCCTGAGCGCGTGCGGCCCGCGCTTCGTTTACCCCTTTTACCATGGAAATGTCGCGATGCTTGTCGCCGCAGGCGTAATCCTGGAGGCGGACATCGTCGCGTTGAGCATAGACGAAGCGCGCCTGCCAGTCTTTCGTATACAGATCGGGATCGTGGATCGTGACGACGTCCTCGAGCTGGTTGCCGATCTTCCGAACGCGCTCGGTGGTCACCAGCTTGTCGCTGTGCGGAAGACCCGTCGCGTCGAGGAAAGTCTGATCGTTGAAGCTGTTGCTCTCGATCACCATCGTGTCGCCCTCATAATGGGCGACCGAGCGTCCGCCATAGGTGGGGTAGAGGAGCGAGTCCTCATAGGAGGGCAATTTCCCATTCAGCGGGATCGGCCGGATCTGGTGATTGAGTTCGTGAACGAACGTCACCTGACCCACGGGCAACTGGAACAGCTCAAAAGGATAAGGTGTCGCAAGCACCCGGGGCACGCCGTCGGGCAGGCAAACCTTGCGCGCCGGATCGGGAAGCGAGCCGTCCTTCAGGCCGGCCTGGTTCATTTGATAGGCCATCTTGCCGGCCGCATTCAGGGGCGGATCGCCGCCGCCGAGGACCTGGATCTTGGCGTGATATTCGGTTGCCCAATAGGTGCCCGAAAGATCGGGAACTGCCGCGGCCGCGGCATGGGCCGCCGACGCATATCCGATGGAGGCAATCAGTAAAGCGCCCAGCGCCGAACCGGCGCGAAACCTCACGCTACTCTCTCCCATATTCCCTGCCTCCCACGGCTTTGTACGCATCTTATAATCTGTTCTGCAGCCATTCAAATCCCCAATTTCGAATTGAGTCTCCCGAGATGCTGCTATCCGATTCACCATGCCGTTTGCCTGGAAAACCAGGCCGCGAAGTGCTAGTCATTTAGCTAAGTAAATAGAGCCTTTCGCGACACATTTTGATACATTTCGAGTGTGGCCGCCGCGGGGCCGTGATGTAAATTTCCGTCCGGTTTCGGATGGTAAAATATTGAGGGGAGGATCATCGATGTCGAATCTGGCGGCCGCGGGCCAACAGTCGAAATTCCGTACGCGCTTGCTCGCCGGCGGCGTGCTGGCGGGTCTCATCGGCGCCGCGATGCTGTTGCCGGCCGTGGCTGCGGATTCTGCGAAGAAGCAGCCCTATACGCCGGTGGCCGTTCCGGATTTTTCCAAGGACCCCGGCGTGCCGCTGGCCGGTGGCGTTCCTCCGCTGATGCTGCCGGCGGCCCAGGGCTGGACCGGCTACGTCCGCAAAGGCGGACCGCCCGACCCGACCGATTACGCCCACGCCCGCACGTTCAACGAATGGGCCGCGCCCCTGAGCGGAATCGGGCCGATTTCGGATGGCCCCGCCCATCCGTTTTACAACAATTCCGTGGCCACGCAGGTCAGCCAGCCTTCGAACTATCGCGTCGCCGATCTGACCAGCGAGGCCGCCAAGAATCTGCAGCCCTGGGCCATCGAAGCGTTGAAAAAGCAGAATGCGCTGGTGCTGAAGGAAAGAAACGGCGAAACCCGCCAGGCAAGATGCTGGGAGACCGGCGTTCCCGATATCCATGAAGCGCCGCAATCGCTGTATTTCATCCAGACGCCCAAGGAAGTGGTGATGTATCAGGGCGGACGCGTGCGCCACATCTTCATGAACGTACCGCATTCGAAGAATCCGGAGCCTTCCTGGTACGGCGAATCGGTCGGCCATTACGAAGGCGACACGCTGGTCGTTGATACGATCGGCTTGAACGACAAGACGTTCGTGGACGGATTCCGCACACCGCACACCACCAAGCTTCATGTGGTGGAGCGCTTCCGCGTGGTGGATGGCGGCAAGGCGGTGGACATTTCCTGGACGGCCGACGACCCGGGTCTCGCCTATAAGCCGTGGGGCGCAAGGCGTCCGCGCTATCGCGCGAATGGGGCCATGGACGAAGACACCTGTGCGGCCAACAATGGCGACCGGTTCAATCTTGGCTTCGATCCGGTGCCGGAAGCGGCCAAGCCGGATTTCTGAACCGTGCATCGCCGGTTTGGGATGACGAAAAAATCGCGCCGTGCGCCACCCCGCGCGGCGCGATTTGCTTTTGGGCAGCGCCGCTCAGCGGCTCAGGGGAGGGCGTTGCGGCGAAGCGCGACGACCAATCCGTGTGCGGGATTCCCCCGCTTGTCGTATTCGTGCACGCCGGTCTCCATGAGGGCCACGGAAAACCCGTTCTCTTCGGCAAGGCGCGTCACGTACCCGCGGCCGTGGACATAACACCCGCCTTCGCCCAGCCCGCCCAGGGGTGCGACCGCGACGTCGCGATTTTGTTCGCCGTCATCGTTCGGGAAGAGCGTGAACACAAACAGGCCTTTGTCGCGAAGGCTTGAAGCGGCCGCCCGGAACACGGGCTCAAGATCGCCGAAATGGATGAGGGTCGCCGCGCTGACGACGACATCGTAGCGTGCGGGACGGGCGGCGAGGAATTCCACCAGATCGCCCCGCTGCAGCACGTCGTAAGCGCCCGTGTCTTCCGCCTTTTCGAGCATGGCGGGCACGAGATCAACACCCTCGAGCCGCCGCGCCAACCCGCGCAATCGGGCGCCCACCAGCCCCGTGCCGCAGCCGGCATCGAGAATGTCGAGACCTGTTGCGCCGGGGAAGAGCCTGACGACGGCGTCCACCGCCAATTCATGGCCGCGGTATGTTTCCGCCTCGCCCCAACGGCCTGCGCGGTTTTCATATAATTTCCGCATCTGCGCGTCGGATGCGCGATCCGGCATCGGCCCCGACGCCAATCCGGCGAGGATGAGGCGGGCACCCTGTTCGTCGGCCTCGTCCTGTTCCAGATGCCTCAGCAAATGCCGGCGGGCGTCGTCCTTGCGATCGCATCTGGCAAGCAGCACGCCGAGCGCGAAATGAGGGAATGACGGCTCCTCCTGTTCGCGGGCGGCGGCTTCGGCCGCGAACAGCGCGTCGCCTGGCCGCCCTTGCTCCAGATACACATCGCCGAGATGAAGGTGAGCTTCCACATAACGCGGCTCGATCGCCAAGGCGTTCCTATAATGGGCAATCGCATCGTCGAGCCTGCCCTGGTGCTTGAAGATGGCGGCGAGATTGATATGGGCTTCGAGGAAATCGGGTTTGAGCGCGAGCGCATGTTGGTAGCGCGCGGCCGCATCGTCGAGCCTCCCCTCCTCCGCCAGAACATTGGCGAGATTGTTGTAACTTTGCGCATAATCGGGCTTGAGCGCGATGGCTTTCTCGAAGCTCGCAATCGCGTCGGCACGGCGTTTCAGAAGCTGCTGCACCATACCGCGGTCGCGATAAGCGCTTGCCTCGTGGGGAGTGAGCACGATGACCGCTTCGAACCCGGCAAGGGCTTCGTCATGGCGGCCGAGGTCCTGCAAGGTGGCGGCGCGATTGCGGCGCGCATCCGCGTAGCCGGGCTGGATCGCGAGCGCGGAATCGTAACTTCCAAGCGCATCCCCGGGACGCTTCAAGTCTCTCAGCACATTGCCGCGGTTGTTGTGCGCCTCGGCATAATCGGGCCGCATCGCGAGCGCACGATCGTAGCTTGAAAGCGCTTCATCGAAGCGCCTCAGCGCGCGCAGCGCGCTGCCGCGGTTGTTGAGCACATCGGGATTTTCCGGGCTGATCGCCAGCGCGCGCTCGTAGCTCAGCAGCGCCTCGTCGAATCGATTCATATCCTGCAACGCGATTCCGCGGTTGGAAAAGAAGGCCGCCCGGTTCGGATCGATTTCGACCGCGCGGTCGAAATATTCTATTGCCGCGGTCAGATTTCTCCTTTGCAGCTCGAGCGCGCCCAGGAGATGCAGCGCGTCCGCGTTCCGCGGGTTCTGCGCGAGGATTTTGCGATACAGGGATTCCGCTTCGGCAGACCGGCCTTGTTGATGAAGCAAGATGGCCTGCTGCAGCACGGAGCTCCGGCCCCCAAAAACTAAAGCGCGGTCTGTTTCAACGGACCGCGCTCCAGCATAACCTGCTCACACAAACGATCAAAACTGCTTTGTGATGCCAAGCCGCCACATGCGGCCGGCAGGACTGATACCACCGCCTGCGGTGCCCGTGCCTCCATTGTAGAAGGCGTAGGGGTTTGCGGTGCCGCCATATTGGAACGGCGGGTTGCGGTTGAAGATGTTATTCACGGTCAGATAGAGATTGATGTTGCGGAGGTACTCGATCGCCGGGGCGTCACCCGTGCTGTATCCCAGCGACACGTCGAAAAGGTATGTCGAAGGAACAAGGTCCAGGAGTCTTGGATCCGCCACCAGGTTCGGGAAGGGGGCGAGGACGGCTGCCGAGGGTAACGTGAACGTCGAATAGAAATGGGACGCATAATCGACGAAGACGGTGGCGGAATACGGACCGTCGGCCCACCCCAAGCGCGCTCTGTACCGGAGCTTCTCCGAACGCGCCTCGCCGGTCGTGGTGTCGTGAAAGGTATCGTTGGTCGCCGCGTTGTCCACCAGCTGGACGAAATCGTGTAAATAGTACGCCCCGGTTATGCCCGTATTCCACGCGCCAAGATTGCCCAGGTCCAGATCGTAGCTGACACTGAAGTCCAGGCCCTCGGTGTCCTTGGTGCCGGTGTTTCTGGCCGAACCGTCTTCGATCCATTTGACGCTGGCGGGATTGATGCCGACAACATTAGAGCCTGCAAGCGGATTGGTCAGCGCGTAGTTCACGGCGGCCGCGAATTGCGGATCGCCGGGCAGGATGAACAAGAACCGGGTGGTCGGATCGTTCATGCCGTTTCCGGTATTGGGAGCAAGACCGGCAATCGGCTCCTTGATATGGACCCGCCACAAGGTGGTTTGGATATCCAGGCCTTTGAAGATGTTGTCGGTGGGCGCCCACTCCAGGCCCAAGACCCAGTTGTCCGCCTTTTCAGGCCCGGTCTTGTAATCGGCCGGCCGCAGGAAGCCGGCAAGACCGCCCGATCCGCCTGACGAACCGACCTGAATGCCGATCGGGAAATTCGCAGCACCCGCCTGGAACGTTGCGTTGGCTCCCGCACAGGTGGGGTTGAGGATGGCCGCGGCAGACCCAGCCGCCGGTGCTGTCGCGCCGGTGGGACAGGCTTGTATGGTCGACAGATTGACGCCGCCGGTGTTGAAGGGCGTGATATTGCGTGCCAGCACGCTCGACAGCGATTTGAACGACGGCGCGACGAAGTTCGTGCCCCAACTGCCGCGCGCCGTGAGCCCGTAGCCGATGGTCCAATCGGCCGAGATGCGGGGGTTGGCCGTGCTGCCGAAATCGTCGTAGCGGTCGTAGCGCCCGGAAACTTCAAGTTCCAGTCTTTCGACGAACGGAAGCTTGTTCGCGTCTCCGACAATGGGCACGTTCAATTGTCCGAACGCGGAATAAACCGTTCGCGTCAGGTGATCCGGCGTCGCCACGTCGAGCTGGCTCGTTATCGGCTCGGTCGTCGTCGTGATCGAATAGGCCTCATATGTGTAGTCGCCGCCGATCGCCGCCCGCACCGTTCCGCCGGGAAGGTCGAACAGGGGACCGTCGAAATTGACCCCGGCCTCATGCTCGAGATAGCTGGAGTTGTTGGTATTGTACATCTCGATGTAGCGAAGCGTCGTCGGGTCGATACAGTTGAACGCCGTCGGGTCGCAGAACAGGTTCAGATAGGGAACGTTCGAGGGCTTGGTGAAAGAGGGGACGCCCGGCGAATTTCCGCTCGCAGCCGTCGCGGCCACGGTTGCGCCCAGTGCTGCATTCACATTGTTCGGGCTGACCAGTCTGAGGTTCGAGACAAATGTTCTGCGGACTTCTTCGTCGCTGCTCGCGCCGAAAATCTTGGCCTGCCAATCGGCAGGCAGCTTGACGGTAAAGCCCAGCGTGTAGCGGTCCGACAGCTCCGTAGCCCGTTCGATATTCGGAAGCTGGAGATAGTCGTAGCTCACGCGCAGATTGTTCGGGGTGCAGCCCGCAGGCACGCCGGCCGGGACAGCCGTCGACGGATTGGTCGTACACAGCGTACCCGTTGGGTAAAAAGGATTGGTCGTGGGTATGCCGCCGGATGTCACGCCGACGTCGGGATTGTGCGTCTGGTCGCGGCGGTTGGAATAGTACCCTTCCGCATTGAACTGCAGCCAGGGCAACAAATCCTGATCGAAGGTAATGGTAGATGCCGTCCACTGGTCGGACGGCAGCACTTCCGACGTCGACGTGGGATTGATCAGATTTCCGACGCCGGGATTTGCGGCAATTTGAGCCCAGGTCGGGGCCGTCGTCGCGCCGATTCCCTTGGGGATCGAATAACAATTGGCGCAAAGCGCGGCGAGCGTCGTGGCGGCGCCTGACGCGGTGGCCGGAGCCCCAATGGAAACGATGCCCGGATAGGCGGCGACCAAAGGCGTCTGGTTGTCCAAGCCCCAGGGCCTGAAATCCTGCGTGTAGTAAGAGCGCGAGCTCGCATTCAGCGCCTGCTGCGAACCATATTCGAAGCTGATCGTAACATCGCCACCCTGCCAGGTCCGGCCGTAGAGGGCCTGGGTGTCGAAGTTGAAACCGCCGCCCGTATCCGAACCGACGGTGCCTTGCAGAAGGGCTCCATCATAGCCGCGCTTGAGAATCAAATTGACCACGCCCGCCACGGCTTCGGACCCGTAGGTTGCCGATGCGCCATCCGCCAGCACGTCGACACGGTCGAGTGCGACGTTTGGTATGATCGAGGGGTCATATTGGATAGCGCCGGTTCCTTGCGGCGGCATTTTCATGCCGTCGATCAGCATCAGCGTTCGCGTATCGACGCCGTTCAAGCCGTGGATGTTGAGGCGGTTAATGAAGTTGCCGAAGCCGGCATTGGCGGAGCCTGACGACGCATGATTGAGAAGCGCCGGCAGAGCCTGTGTCAGCAGGTCGCCCACCGATACGACGCCGGCCTGGGCGAAATCGGCCTGGCTGAGAGTCGTTACCGGCGCGCCGACCGCCACTGTTCCGCGAATCAGCGATCCCGTTATGAGAACTTGCTCGGGCGGCAGTTCGGTTGTCGGCGCCTGCGCCATTTGGGCCTGGGCAACCTGCTGAGCCTCGGCGCTGGCAACAACAACCGTCAAGCTCGCGAAGGACGCAGTCCCCAACAGGACAGCAAATCGCTTTGCGCTCCGCGCGCGCGCATTCGAAAACTTCATATTATCCCCCTCTTTGGATGCCGCGGCCCTAGTGTTGTAATTTAGCCGCGCTCAGCCTTGTTAATACTCCCTGGCACCATCCCGGCCCCCGGTCTGGGCGCAAGTTTCCTCTCTGATCTGTAAAACCAGCCAGATTTCAAGGCACACTAACCGAGCGCCGCGTGGGGCAGCAAGGCAAGTACCCTGCGCTGGCTCGCATTCCGGGCGTGCTGTGTGACTTACGCCACATTGGAAAAGCACACTGCAAAAAAGTGGATTTTTCCTGTCGCGCGAATTGCTCAAAAAACATTCAGGCCGCCGATCACATGGACTGGCGGCCTGATTTCAACCGGAAGTATCCCTCGCGGTGCCCGGTCCATAAGCCCAGGCACAGAGGCCCGCGATCACCTCAACTTGCCGCCCACCTCGACGTTCTGGCAAACGTTTTCGACAATCCTTTGCCTTTCGTCGGCCGCATTTTTCCGTGTGTAAGTCACGTTCCTCTGGAACGTCGCTTTGAAGATTTTGGGGTCCGTCAGCGTCCACGCGGAGGTGATGGTTTTCCCATCAGGCGACATGGTCCAGCGTTCGATGAAATGAAGCTGATCCGAATGCGGGAAACCGCTGCTGTCGACCAGCGTCTCCTCATCGATATCGACGGTGTCGATGACCAGCGTGTTGCCTTCCCAATGCGCGATCGAATCGCCCATGAAGGTCGGGAAATAATCCTTGCGGTGCTGATTGGCGAAATAGATCTCCCGCCCCGGACCCAGCCATTCGCCAAGGATCGCGACGTGGTCGTCCTTTTGCAGGATGTCGAAAGTCCCGAACATCGCCAGGCGAGGGATGCCCAGCGGGTGGCACATCAGTCCGGTATCGACGGCCGGGTCGCCGCGGTCGACGCCCGCCTTTTTCTCGGCGTAAAGCTTTTGCCCCTCAGGCGTCACATCCAACTTGTCGTGGGGAAGCACCACGTTGTTGCCGCAATTGGTCCGGCACTGCCACAGCCCGCTGAAGTCCGGATGCCCGTTCAACATCGGCTGAGCATTCGCACCGCTCGAAAGAAGAGCCAACGCCGCGACCGCCGCTCCACCAAACATCGTGTTCCGAAAACGCATCTCGATTTCCTCCCTGGCCAACAGGCTGCATTCCCCGTGGCTTCAAGGGAATGCGCCGTGTCCAATCCACTCACATGCGGCCATCACCCGCGATGGCCGCACCCGCCCCGATTTCCAGCCGATTTCGCCGGTTACTGTTGCTGTGCCGGCCCGCGGCCAAGAACGCGCCCATCCGCCAACGTCACTCGCACGATCTGTCCGCCCGGCGTTCCGTCCTTGATGGGATGAACTTCCATCTTGATCTTGTCGCCGGCCTTGATCGTGTCCTTCGCCCATCCCATGCGATAGAGCCCGCCCAGGTTTCCGCCTTCCATGCCCCACGTCACCGGCTGATTCTTGTCGTTCATGACGACCATGTCGACCCAGACATGCGGATTGGCATAAGCGACGTTCTTCACAGTGCCTTCAACGGTGACGCTCTTGGTGGCGTCGAACATCGCGAAGGAATGGTGCGCGGAGGCCGTGGTCGCACCGAGAAGCAACCCCGAAAGCAGCAAAGGAATGCCGGCGACTTGAATGACACGTTTCATAGATGTTCTCCTCATATGGTCCCTCAACCTTGTCTGCGGCCTTGGACCGATTTCCTACACCTGGCGGCGAGCAAGCTATTTGGAACTTAGAACCGTTTGCGTCTTTTTCCAACTCCCGGGCATGCGCACTTCCGCCGCCCTGAGGCACCTGACTTCGGCCGCCAAAAGCGGGCGATGAGAGGGGCGTGCCGTTGACGTTTCCCTAACCGCCCGCATCCGAACCGTCGGCCGGCGCAAAGACGGCGTTTGCGGTGGGTGCTGCGCCCTTGGGCGCGGCCAGGATTGCCGGCTGGGGACCGAACACTTTTTCGAGCGCATCATGGGCGCAGAGTTCTTCACCACCCGCGCCGACGCCGACTCCGATGGCC
>Ga0265338_10005760_pt1 | contig 16028 bp, 12 predicted proteins | sample 42126metaG_FD_193579 | JGI IMG/M metagenome (GOLD analysis project Ga0265338, IMG submission 193579) | Rhizosphere microbial communities from Carex aquatilis grown in University of Washington, Seatle, WA, United States - 4-21-26 metaG | ecosystem: Host-associated > Plants > Roots > Rhizosphere... | reverse complement strand
TCCTTTCTAAGAGAACAGCAGTTTGGCCTTGGCCAAACTGCGAACCGTGCCGAGTGGCAGCCGGCTCCGTAAGGAGACGGCGAGAACGAGGCGCGGATAGCTCGCTCTCTCTCAAACTCTCCTCCCTTTTCTGTTTATTTGCCGATGCGTCTGGGCAACCAGGCGTGGAGCCGTTTTCAGCACCTGGGCCTGTAGCTCAGATGGTTAGAGCGCACGCCTGATAAGCGTGAGGTGGTTAGTTCAACTCTAACCAGGCCCACGAGCGGCGCGTGTTGCCGCGACCTGTGCGAACTGCCGCTGCGAACAACGGCAATGTGATCTTTGACAATCTAGGGAAGGGTGAACGAATACGCAGCGTGCGCTGGATGGCACCAGGTGCGCGTTGTGAGTAAGAGTCCGTGGTGGAGCTGGCCTGAGAGGCGAAGCCGCGGAAGAGAAGCATATTGGGCGTCATTACCTGGCGCTGAATATGGAAAAGGGAACGATGGAAAATATGGTCAAGCGAGAAAGGGTTCATGGTGGATGCCTAGGAGCTACTGTACGATGAAGGCCGTGGTAAGCTGCGAGAAGCCGCGGGGAGGAGCACACATCCCGAGATCCGCGGATGGCCGAATGGGGTAACCCGACGCGTTCAACTACGCGTCATCCATGACTGAATACATAGGTTATGGAAGGGACACTCAGGGAACTGAACCATCTCAGTACCTGAAGGAAAAGAAATCAAATCAGAGATTCCCCAAGTAGCGGCGAGCGAACGGGGAAGAGCCTAAACCATACACACGTGATAGGCGTGAACCGTTGTGTGGATGGGGTTGTAGGGCCTGTCTGGCTGATGTTCACGCATCAGCGCGAAGTCAAAAACCTGATTCATAGCCGAACGCCACTGGGAAGGGCGACCAAAGAGGGTGAAAGTCCCGTAGGCGAAATGGATCAGGCTTCGTGGGGCAGGTACCTGAGTACCGTGGGGCTCGAGAAACCCTGCGGGAATCTGGGAGGACCACCTTCCAAGGCTGAATACGGAAGTAGCTACCGATAGTGCAGAAGTACCGTGAGGGAAAGGTGAAAAGGACCCCGAGAGGGGAGTGAAAGAGAATCTGAAACCGTGAACCTACAAGCGATCAAAGGGGGTAGCAATATCCCTTATGGTGTGCCTATTGCATAATGAACCGGCGAGTTACTATGTGCAGCGAGGTTAAGGCATTGAAATGCCGGAGCCGCAGGGAAACCGAGTCTTAAATGGGCGAATGAGTTGCATGTAGTAGACCCGAAGCTAAGTGATCTATCCATGGCCAGGCTGAAGCGCTGGTAACACAGCGTGGAGGGCCGAACGGTAGTCCGTTGAAAAGGGCACTGATGAGCTGTGGATAGGAGTGAAAGGCTAAACAAACTTAGAGATAGCTGGTACTCCCCGAAATAGCTTTAGGGTTAGCCTCGTGTTGAGTGTCACGGAGGTAGAGCACTGGATGGACTAGGGGTCTTTACGGGCTACCAAACCCAACCAAACTCCGAATGCCGTGACATGGTGCACGGGAGTGAGACTGCGGGCAATAAAGTTCGTGGTCGAGAGGGGAACAGCCCAGACCGTTGGCTAAGGTCTCAGAAGTCGGGCTAAGTGGAAAAGGAAGTGCGACTGCCCAGACAGCCAGGAGGTTGGCTTAGAAGCAGCCATGCCTTGAAAGAGTGCGTAACAGCTCACTGGTCGAGTAGTCGTGCGCTGATAATACACCGAGGCTTAAGCCCGAAACCGAAGCCACGGGTTCACGCAGTTTACTGCGTGAGCGGTAGGGGAGCATTCCGTATGCCGAAGAAGGGGCAGCCGTGAGGCGCTCTGGAGGTGGCGGAAGGGAGGATGCCGGTATGAGTAACGAAAAGACAGGTGAAAAACCTGTCCGCCGAAAGCCTAAGGTTTCCTGGGTAAAGGTAATCTGCCCAGGGTTAGTCGGCCCCTAAGGCGAGGCCGAAAGGCGTAGTCGATGGGAAACGGGTTCATATTCCCGTACCTCTGACGATTTCGAAGGGATGACGCGTGAGGCAATACCCGGCCAGAGAATGGTTGTTCTGGTCCAAGGAGCGAGCCTTCGAGGGTGGGAGGAAAATCCCCCACCTGAGGTGAGGCTCTTAAGGCGAGCGTAGCGGGAGCGAGGCGAAGCGGGCGGCGTCAAGGCGCTGAAAAATAATCTCTAAGGTGTAATCGTTGGGGACCGTACTGGAAACCGACACAGGTGGGCGAGAAGAATATTCTCAGGCGCTCGAGTGATTCCGCATCAAGGAACTCGGCAATCTACACACGTAACTTCGGGAGAAGTGTGGCCACTTGCGGATAGAGCAATCTGTTTGCGGGGGGTTGCAGTGAAAGGGCCCAAACGACTGTTTAACAAAAACACAGGTCTCTGCGAATCTCCAAAGAGATGTATAGGGACTGACACCTGCCCGGTGCTGGAAGGTTAAGAGGAGGGGTTAGCCGCAAGGCGAAGCTCTGAATTGAAGCCCCAGTAAACGGCGGCCGTAACTATAACGGTCCTAAGGTAGCGAAATTCCTTGTCGGGTAAGTTCCGACCTGCACGAAAGGTGTAACGAGTTGGGCGCTGTCTCGATGTGGAGCTCGGTGAAATTGTAGTATCGGGGAAGGTGCCGATTACCCATGGTTAGACGGAAAGACCCTGTGAACCTTTACTGTAACCTGGCATGGGGACTTGACTTCTCATGTGTAGGATAGGTGGGAGGCTGTGAGGGCGGGGCGTCAGCTTCGCCGGAGCCGTTGGTGAAATACCACCCTTGATAGGTTAGGTTTCTAACTCCACTGGTGAAGCCCGGTGGTGGACAGTGTCAGGCGGGCGGTTTGACTGGGGCGGTCGCCTCCTAAAAGGTAACGGAGGTGCGCGAAGGTTTCCTCGCGCTGGTTGGAAATCAGCGTACGAGTGTAAAGGCATAAGGGAGCCTGACTGTGAGACGTACATGTCGAGCAGGCGCGAAAGCGGGTCTTAGTGATCTGGCGGTGGTGAGTGGAAGCGCCGTCACTTAACGGATAAAAGGTACTCCGGGGATAACAGGCTGATCTTGCCCAAGAGTTCACATCGACGGCAAGGTTTGGCACCTCGATGTCGGCTCATCGCATCCTGGGGCTGGAGCAGGTCCCAAGGGTTTGGCTGTTCGCCAATTAAAGCGGTACGTGAGCTGGGTTCAGAACGTCGCGAGACAGTTCGGTCCCTATCTGCCATGGGCGTTGGTTGCTTGAGAGGAGCTGTTCCTAGTACGAGAGGACCGGAATGGACGAACCTCTGGTGTACCAGTTATCCTGCCAAGGGTAGGCGCTGGGTAGCCAAGTTCGGAAGGGATAACCGCTGAAAGCATCTAAGTGGGAAACCCACCTCAAGATGAGGCAACCCTGGGGATTCAATCCCCCTGAAGGTACCTGGGAGATAACCAGGTCGATAGGCTGGAAGTATACGTGCGGCAACGCATTAAGCTGACCAGTACTAATTTACCGTGAGGCTTGACCATATTTTCGATCGTTCCGAGGGTTTGCGCAGCAAACCCGAAGGGCGGCAGGCCGAGCGACTCCGAAGGAGGCGCGGGGCCGAGAGCCCAGAGCCCGAGAGGGCACGAGGGCGAGAGCCCAGAACATCTGACTCGTTCGTTCACCCCTGCCGCGGTATCACTGCGGCGTTCCCTAGTGTGTGTATTTTGCCTGGTGACAATGGCGCAGGGGAACCACCCGTTCCCATCCCGAACACGGAAGTTAAGCCCTGCCGCGCCGATGGTACTGCCGCTTGACGGTGGGAGAGTAGGTCGTTGCCAGGCTTTTTTTTGTCCAAAACTGACCAGGCCCTGACCCGGGAGCGGGGCCAGGGCCATCCAGTGCAGGCGGATTTTCATGTTGCCGACTGGCCGAGAGCTCTGTGCCATCCCTGTTCTCTTTATCGAATGTTAGCAATTTTCTGCACTATTTTTAACGAAAACTATTTTATCTTCACATATTCTAAGAATTCGTGTTGACTTTCCACAGAAGCGGATTTAGGATTTATTCCCTGCGAAACCACATGTGTCCCGCACGTTTGAAGTTCTTTCCTGTTCCGAGCGAGTTATGCGTATAACTCGCGGAAGACTCTGAGGAGAAAGACGTGAAAAACATTGATTTCCGACATCCGAGTGTGAGGTAGCGGATGAGGACGACTGAACCCGTTCCTGCTGGGACGACTGCAATTCACCGGGACTCGAGCCAGATCATTCGGTTTATCCCCATGGGCGGGCTTCTGCTGATCCTCGTGGTGCTGAGCGCGGTCGTTCCCTACTTCCTCTCGGTTAATAACTTCGTCAGCATTCTTGTGCAGTGTTCTTCTCTCGGGCTGATGGCGATCGGGCTGACGGCCGTCCTCATTACGGGCGGAATGGACCTCTCGATCCCCTCGCTTATGTCGTTCAGCGCGGTGATCGGAGCGATTTTCATGCGTTCTGGTGGAAGCCCCGTGATTGCCTGCGTTATCATGGTACTGGTGGCGACGGCGGGTGGATGCCTCAACGGGTTTGCCGTGGCATACCTTCGCATGATCCCCTTCGTCGTCACCCTGTCCACGATGGCGGTGTTCGGCGGGGCATCGATCTGGGTGACCAACGGGATGAGCGTGACCGGCATCCCGCGTGGGTTCATCACCACCGTGATGCACGACATCTGGATCTTTCCTGCACCCGTCGTGGTCTTGATCGTGGTGGCGATTATCGCCCATCTCTTCATGACGCGCAGCCTCTACGGGAGGTGGCTGTACGCCGTGGGCACGAACATCCGCGCGGCGCGCGTGTCACGGATTCCCGCCCAGGGAGTGCTCTTCGGCTCCTACGCGTTCTCGGGATTCGTCGCGGGTCTTGCCGCCATCGTCACCACTGCCTGGCTTGGAACCGCGGGGGGGACGATCGGGTCCGAAGGCGTCGTCCTGGACGTCGTGAGCTCCGCTGTCCTCGGCGGGGTCAGCATCTACGGTGGCGCGGGCACCGCCCTGGGTGCCTTCGTGGGGGCCATCTTCATCAAGCTGATCAGCAACACCCTCAACTTTGTCCAGGCGTCCTACTACATGACTCTCGTGGTGAAGGGGATCGTCATCGTCGCCTTCGTGGCGCTGGACTCCATGTTCCGACGGAGAGCAGGAGGTACGCTTTGACCGCACCATCGCTGGTGATGACAGGCATCAAGAAGAGTTTTCCGGGTGTGAAGGCGTTGAAGGGAGTCTCTTTCGAGGCATTCCCCGGCGAATCCCTTGCAATGATCGGCGCCAACGGCGCTGGCAAAAGCACGCTGATGAACATCCTCGGCGGCGTCGTCCAGCCGGACGAAGGGCAGATCACCATCGACGGGGAGGAGACCCTGATCCATTCGCCGTCTGAAGCGGCCCGCCTTGGGATTGCCTTTGTGCACCAGGAGCTCGCGCTGATGCCCACGCTGAGCATCCTGGACAATATGCTCATTTCCTCCTTTCCCACCCGCAACGGGCTTATTGACTACGACCGCGGCGAAGTGCTCTGCCGCGAGGCCCTGTCACGCCTGGGGTACGAGTTCAACCTGCGCATGCAGGTGCGCGATCTCAGCCCCGGAGACCAGCAGATCGTCGAGATTGCACGCACGCTCCTGGGCAAGTCGAGGATCGTCATTTTCGACGAGCCTACCTCATCGCTCACTTCGCGGGAAAAGGAGCGGTTGTTCGAGATCATCCGCTACCTGAAATCCGAGGGCACAACGATCATTTACATCACCCACCTCCTGGACGAGATCTTCACCATCTGCGAAAAGGCCGTGATCCTGCGAAACGGTGAGAAGGTGGCCCAGTCCGCGGTGAAGGACCTTACCCGGGACGGGATCGTGGAGAAGATGATCGGCTCCCAGGAGGTCGTCAGCTACTTCCAGCACCACGCCCGCCAGCCGGGCCCTGTGCTCCTCACCGTGGAGAACTTCCAGCGTGAGGGATACCTGGACAACATCAACTTCTCCATCCACCGTGGGGAGGTTGTGGGGCTCTGGGGGCTCCTGGGATCGGGCCGCACGGAGCTTTTCCGGGCGATGATGGGCCTGGATCAGATCACCGGTGGCAGGATCCTGATCGACATGGGCCGAGGCGCCCGTCCCATCAGGCCCCACAGCGGGAAAAACCCGATGGGCCTCGTCACCGAGGATCGGCGTACAGACGGCCTTCTCCTGCCCATGTCCATCAGGAACAACCTCTCACTGGCGAACCTCAGGAACTTCATCTCGCGGCTGTGGCCGTTCATCGCGCGCACGCGTGAAGAGGCGGCCGCCAACGAGTATGTTCGAAAACTGAACATCAAGAGCACCTCGATCGAGCAGCGCGTTGCCACGCTCAGCGGGGGAAACCAGCAGAAGGTCGTCGTAGGCCGCTGGCTGCAGACAAGTCCCCTCGTCTTTCTCATGGACGAGCCCACGCGCGGCCTTGACGTGGAAGCGAAGGCGGAGCTGCACTCGATCATCAGCGGCCTGGCGGACAGCGGGGCGGCGGTGATGTTCGTGTCCTCCGACCTGGACGAAATCATGAGTCTTTCAGACCGGTTCCTCGTGATGGTGCGCGGGAGGCTCGTCAAGGAGCTGCCCCGGGAGACCACGAAACACGAGCTGCTGGCCACCGCATCCGGAATGACCGGCACAATGGGGGGTGAGTAAGCAATGATCGTGAAGCAGCGTCTGACTGCGGGCGCGTTCCTGCTCTCGTATGGTTTTCTCATCGCGATCGTGGTGATGGTTGCCATCTTCTCCTTGTATTCGCCCAACTTTTTCTCCTTGAAGAACGCCCTGTTCATCCTCCACGCAGCCGCGCCGTCCATGATCCTTGCCACGGGCGTGGCCCTCGTGCTGATGACCGGTAAAATCGACATCTCCATCGGGTCCACGGCGTACCTTTCCGTCGCCATCGGCGTCATGCTGATGAGGGGACTGCACGTGAACCCGATCCTGGCCATGCTGATAATCCTTCCCATTGGCGCGTTCCTGGGCGCGGTCAACGGATTTGTGGTTGTGGTCCTGAAAGTCAATCCCCTGATTGCCACCCTGGGCAGCTATTTCACCTTCCGAGGCCTGGCTCTGCAGGTTTCCAATTCGATGACCATCTCCATCCCGGCCCAGTTGGGCAACATCGGGAGCCTGCGCATCGGCCCGGTCTTCATCGACATCCTGTTCGCCGCGGTCGTACTGGCGATCTTCCAGCTCATCCACACCCGCACGGTATTCGGCAGGCACGTGATGGCGGTCGGCAACGGCGCCGAGGTGGCCCAGAAGGTGGGTATCCCGGTGGACCGCACCAGCTTCCTGACCTTCATGCTGGCAGGGCTCATGGCAAGCATCGGAGGGGTCCTCACGATGTTCCAGGTGAGCTCCCTCTCTCCCACCCTGGGACAGGGTTACGAGTTCACGGCAATTGCCCTCCTGGTGATCGGCGGTGTGAGCCTCTTCGGCGGAGAGGGCACGATATTTCCGGGCATCGTTCTGGGGGCTCTGGCGCTGACGATCATCCAAAGCGGTTTGAACTTCATCGGCGCGTCGGTATTCGTCTACCCGCTGGTGCGGGGCGGGATCATCTTCATCGCCATGTACGCCGACTCGCTGAAGAACATGAGGAAGCGGCAGGTGAAGGTGCTCGCGGAGCAGGGATGAACCTGCACAAAGGAGGTGGTGCCGGCCTACGCAGGTCAGGAAACGGTCACGGTTTCGGAGCAGAAATTGGTTTCGTGATCCACGCCCGGGGGAGGCAACCCCGGGCGAAACACTTCAAGGAGGAGAGACTATGAAGAGGTCTCGTATTTTCATCGTTCTCAGCGTGATTCTCGTCGCGTTCGTGTTCCTGGGCGGACAGGCATTCGCCGGCGGGAAGACGGAGTCGGGCGCCGCGAACGGCGCAAAGCTCATCAAGGTCGGGGTGTCGTGGAACGAGAAGATTCACTCCCAGATCCAGGCCTGGCAGGATGAGATGGAGCGTTACGGGAAGACGTTCGGCGAGAAGAACAACGTGAAGTTCCAGTGGATCTTCAATGTTGCCAACAGCGACCCCGCGACCCAGGCGTCCAACATCCAGGACCTCATCAACCAGCACGTCGACATTATCGTTGCGCGCGCGGAAGATGCGGCGACGATCGGCGCCTCAATCGAGGCCGCCCACAAGGCGAACATCCCGTTCATCACCTTTGACCGGGCCTCCGCAACGACGTCACCCGACGCCCACGTGGGTGGAGACAGCTTCGACCAGGGCCTGCAGGCAGGACTTGCCTTCGCGGCGCTGCTGGAAAAGAATCATGTCCAGGGCAAAGTCATCGAGCTGATGGGTGACCTTCGAGACCTGAATGCGGTCAACCGCGGACAGGCATGGCACCAGGTGGAGAATCTGAAGCACGCGTGGACCACTGTGGCCCAGGTCCCCACCGATTGGAAGCCCGAGAACTTCTACACCGGCACGGCCAACGCGCTCGCGGCGCATCCTGAAGCCAACGCCATCTTTGCGCACAGCGACTTCGCCTTCGAAGGCGTGCTGAAGGCCCTCAAGGAAGCCAACAAGCTCGAGCCCACCGGAACCGCCGGACACATCTGGATCGCCACCTGCGACGTGCAGCCCCAGGGCTACGATGCCATCATCAAGGGGTACATCGACGTGTCAGCCAGCTACGAGGCCTACGCCCAGGCGGACGCGCTTGTGACCGTCATCGCCGAGCTCCTGGCCGGGCAGAAGGTCCAGGGAACCCACCTCGTTCCCTGCCGCGTCGCCACGCCGGCAAACCTCGCGGCCATGAAAGACGTCTGGTCGCGCGACTACAAGGACTAGACCCTCCCTCATCGGGCAATTGAGGAATTGTGAACATGCGACGGGCCCACGCCGACTTACGGCGCGGGTCCGCTCTATTTCCCCAGGCTTCGCCTGTGAATGAGAGCGCGACATGCGGAAGTTTCGTGTCGGATTGCTGACCTTCTCGGATGGAAGGGAATATCTTCACAAAGCCCACCTTGCAACGAACCTCCGGCACCAGAATCGGGAGAAGACAGAGATCGAGGCGACCGGGGAAGCGCAGGTCATCGACGGGCAGGCCGTCGTCTGGGACTCCGCGACGGCGCGCCAGGAGGTGGAGCGCCTCCAACAGGCCGGCGTGGACCTCGTCATCTTCAACTATGCGATCTGGTGCTACCCGCACCTGTCCGCCATCGCGGCGACACTGCTTCATAGGCCGATCCTCCTGTTCTCAAATCTCCACCCCTCGGAGCCCGGCATGGTGGCCATGCTTGCACGGAAGGAAGGACGGTACTGGCTTGCAATCGTGCCGGGACGGATCGTCGAGTTCGACCGGGAAAGCGCTCTCGCGCGTGGATGGACGGTGACCCCGCAGTGGCCGATCGCCTTCACGAAGCTCGACTGCGGCGCGGATGAGTTTCTCTCCCGTTTCCCCTGCAACCACATCCACGGCGTTGACGGAGACTGCACGAAAGAGTCGCTCGCGGCAGGGAAAATCCTGGGCATCGAGACTCACATCTTCGGCTCGATTGCGGAGGACGCCGAATGAGTAACAAGGTGGGAATCTATTACGCGTACTGGGAGCACGATTGGAACGTGGACGTCCTGCCCTACCTCTCACGCGTGAAAGGGCTGGGCTTCGACGTGCTTGAGATCAATGCCGGCACCCTCGCGGGCCTGGGCGCATCGGAAAGGCAGCGGCTTCGCGCCGCTTCCCTGGAGACGGGGGTCCCCATGAGCTGCTGTATCGGGCTGCCGCCGTCTTCGGACCTGGCCTCTTCCGACCAGAGGGTAAGGAAGGCGGGCATTGCGCACCTCGGCCGGATCGCCGATGCCATGGTGGATTGCGGGATAGATCGCCTTACCGGCATCATCTACTCCTGCTGGCCGGCGGCGCTCGAGGGACGGCAGGCGGGCAAGCAGCAGGCCATCCAGTGGAGCATCGCCGCCATGAAGGAGGCGACGAAGAAGGCGGAAGACCTCGGGCTCACATACAACGTGGAAGTGGTGAATCGATTCGAGCAGTTCCTCTTGAATACCGCGGAAGAGGCAGTCGCATACGTGCAACAGGTGGGAAGCCCTAACCTCAGGATACTTTTGGATACCTACCACATGAACATAGAAGAGGACAGCTTTCAGGGGGCGATCAGGACCGCGGGAAAGCTCCTCGGACATCTGCACACGGGTGAAAACAACCGAAAGCCGCCCGGCCTGGGTCATATCCCGTGGCAGGAGATCGGGGCTGCGCTGAAGGAGATCTCGTTTCACGGGTGGGTAGTGATGGAACCGTTCCTGACGCCCGGCGGCGAGATCGGTCGCGACATCCGGGTCAATAGAGAATTGATGCCAGGGGTCGATCTTGACGCCGAGGCGCGCAGGGCGTGCGCCTTTACGAAGAAACTGCTGGCGTGAGGCGTCACCCGGTGGAGTCCCTGGAGGAAAGGTGACCATGGCTATCGACAGGAAACCGATTAAGGAGAGACTCAGAGAGCAGGAGATCGGAACTCCCACTTGGGGATACGGCGATTCCGGAACGAGGTTCCACGTTACGCGTCGGGCGAGTTCCCCCCGAAACCTGGAGGAACGGCTCGAGGACGCGGCTGCCGTCAACCGGTTCACCGGTGTCTGCCCGACCGTGGACCTGCACACTGCATGGGACCGGAGCGACGACTGGGGGAAGGTCAGGCGGTACGCGGCGGACCTCGGCCTTCGGGTTGGAGCAATCAATCCGCTCAGGGGCGAGATGGGGCTGGATCCTGATCCGCTCGCTGCTCTCCGCAAGAGCGGATATATGGAGAAGATCACTCTGGCAAGGAATAGCTGAGTCTCACCAGTGGTCGCTGCATACCGGAAGGCCCCATGAAGCTTTTGCAGGGAAGGGTAGCCATCGTAACCGGGTCCTCTCGTGGAATTGGAAGAGCCATTGTGCTTTGCCTGGCAGACGAGGGCTGCAAAGTGGTCATCAACTTCCGCTCCTCGATCGAGGCTGCCCGCGCAGTGGCATCCGAAGTCGAACGCAGGAATCCTGAGTCGAGTTGGATGATCCAGGCTGATGTGACCCGGGAGTCTGAAATTGCCGCGATGGTGGAAGGCACCATTCGGAGATTCGGCAGAATCGACATCTTGGTGAATAATGCCGGGATTGCCCAGGGTCACCGCTTTATGGACATCACCCCGGAGGATTGGCGGCGGATGGTCGAGACAAATCTCACCAGTGTCTTCCTGTGCTGCAGGGCCGTGATTCCTCACATGCTGCAAAGGAAGTGGGGCCGGATCATCAACATTGCGTCAACCTCTGGTTTGACGGGAGGGACATCCGGCGCGCACTACGCGGCTGCCAAGGGAGGAGTTATTACTCTCACCAAATCGCTCAGCAGCGAGTTTGCACCACATGGAATCACGGTCAATTCCATTGTTCCCAGCAAGATTGAAACTGACATGTTATGGAACTCTCTGGATGAAAAAGGAAAAGCGGATTTGTTGAAAAAGATACCTGCCCGCAGATTTGGGACTCCAGAGGAGATCGGGAGCCTTGCCGCATTCATCGCTTCCGACCGGGCGGGATACATCACAGGGGAGATGATCGTGGCCTCGGGGGGATACAGATAGCACAATGGGCAGGTTTGTCGGCATGGGGACGTCCGGGATACTCAAGCAAATGCGGGAGGTGCTTCATGCGTCTTGAAGGTAAGGTAGCAGTTGTTACTGGGGCCAGCCGTGGGATAGGTCGCGCGATAGCAGTAGGGCTTGCCAAAGAAGGCGCGGACATAATTGCAGTCGCTCGGAATACGGACGCTCTGCGAGAAGTCGTTTCCGATGTCGAAGCGTTTGGTCGCAGGGGTGTATCTTTCGGGGCGGACGTAAGCCGGTCCTCAGATGTTCAGGCGCTTGTTCGTTCCACGATGCAGATGTTCGGCAAAATTGACATCCTGGTCAACAACGCAGGAATCCATCTCAGCGCGCCGTTCGTCGAAGAGAGCGAAGAGCTTTGGAATGAGCTCTTTCGGGTCAACGTGCTTGGGTGCACGTTTTTCGCACAAGCCGTGGCGCCGCATATGATTGCGCGGCACTATGGCAGGATTGTCAACATTTCTTCCAAGGCTGCTGTCGTTGGCGAGCCAGGTCACGTCGCCTATAGCTCGCTCAAGGGTGCAGTCAGCTCGATGACACGGGCGCTTGCGGTAGAATTGGGACAGTTCGGGATCACCGTGAACGCTGTCGCTCCGGGTCCGGTGATGACAGACATGTTGCGGGCCGGGGTGCCCGAGGACGCGCGGCAACGGCAACTGGCAGCGGATGCCCCGTTGGGCCGCATCGGGAGGGTGGAAGATATGGCTGCCGCGGTGCTTTTCCTCGCATCGGACGAAGCAGATTGGTGCACGGGCCAGATCCTGTCGGTTGATGGAGGATTGTCCATACTGAAGTAGTGCGCCGACAACGCCCCGGGGCCCGCATTTCTCGCATATAGTGCAATCTCTTATCATAGTTTAGCGTTTGTATGAATTTTATTATTGACTGGGGCACCGGGTGGGTGTAGGCTGAAAAATCTGCCGGGAGGTGAACTGGTCTTACTCGTAAACCGGCGCGTTTGCGTCGAACAAAACAGGTCTATTGATAAGGAGGTGGAATCGATCTCATACGTACCCGAAGTCAGTTGACTCCGGAAAAAACAAAAGCCCAAGGGAGAGAATCGATGAAAATGAACAAACTTGTTGTGTCCATTTTGCTCCTTCTTTTCGTTCTGGCCGCGCCGCTAGGATTCGCGGGGGACAGATGGCAGAAGCCTATCGTTATTGGCTGGACGCCGCCTGACATCACGGGCGTTTTCAAGACTGCAACGAACTTCTTCGAAGCCGCTGCAAAGGAAGGAAATGCGCACGGCTTTAACATCCAGATCATTACGCAATCCGTTGCCAGCCACACAGCCTTCGCCGACCAGGTGGCGATCATCGAGGACTTCGTCCAGAGAGGAGTCGACGTCATCGCCATATCGCCCATCGAGGTGGAGGTCGTCAAGCCTGCCCTTGTGAAGGCCAACGAAAAGGGTATTCCCGTGATACTGGTCAACATGCTGGAACCGATGGAAGGCGTTAATGTAGCCACACAAATCGGGTTCGACAACCAGGTTGGTGCGGAAGTGAGCGCCTATGCGATGCTGGATTATTTCGGCGGACCCGGCGTCCTGGGCACGGGGAAGAAAGTGAACGTCGCCCCGAACCAGTACCTGGACCTCGCGTTCTGGGAGAAGCTGTACGCGAACCTGACTCCTGCGGAAAAAGCATCGATCAAGGGCACGGGTGCCATTATCGAGGGAGTGGCAGGAGGGTTTTTCTCCCAGGCGCGCCTGGACGGCTTTCACAAGGTCATCGACCAGTACCCCGGCATCAAGATAGTAGGCAATCCGATAGCCGCTGACTGGAACCGCGAGAAGGCAATCAAGGCAGCGGAGGACATCCTCCAGGCCAATCCGAGCGGGCTGGACTTCATCTGGGCGGCTTCCAACGAAATGGGCCTGGGTGCCATGCTGACCTGCGATTCAGCGAAAAGGCTCCAGACCGCATCAGCGCCTCACGCGCTTGGCGGCAAGATGGTCGCTGTGTTCACAAACGATGTGACTCCGGAGTCGGTCGCCCGCATCAGCGAGGGCAAGATAATCGCCGAAACCACGCACGGGTTTGCGGACTGGGGATGGTTCGGCACCGAGTTCGCCGTGAAGCTTGCCTGCGGGATCGAAGTTCCCAAGACCTTCGACATCCGGCCGCGCACCGCGTACGTGAAGAACGCATCGCTTTTCTATCCCAATCCTGCCCTGCCCGCCATCGACTGGGTGGGCATCAAGAAGCAGAGCAAGTAGCTCGGGGCAGAGAATGTTGAGCGTCCGGGAGCCCCTCGGGCTCCCGGACCTTGCTTGTTCTGTTCAAAGCAAATAACGATAGTTTTCATTTCCCGTTCAACGCGGTTGCGCAGGGAGGGCTGACGCTATGCAGTTCGAGGGCAAGATCGTTGTCGTGACAGGGGCTTCCTCGGGAATCGGACGGGCCGCGGCCATTGCGTTTGCCCGCGAGGGTGCGGGGGTGGCGCTGGCCGACACCGATGCGTCCGCCGGCAAGCAGGTTGCGGAGGAGATCATGCGCACGGGCATGGACGCGAAAGTGTTTGCCACGGACGTTTCCCGGGAGCCCGATGTCCAGGCCCTCGTGGAGGCAGTCCTGCGCAAGTGGGGCCGCCTCGACGTTCTGGTGAACAACGCCGGTATCTACCTCCAGGCCGATGCCGTAGCAACTCAAGAAGCGGCGTGGAACAAGCTCATGGCGGTCAACCTCACGGGCTCTTTTCTCTGCATCAAGCATGCCGTGCCGGCAATGATGCGCGGGAAAGCCGGAGCGATCGTCAACGTGGCCTCTGAGGCCGGCCTGGTTGGAATTCGGAACCAGGTGGCCTACAACGTGACCAAGGCGGGCTTGATTGCCCTCACCAGGAGCTGCGCCGTCGATTTTGCCTCCCGGGGAATCCGCGTCAACTGCGTCTGCCCCGGCACGACGGACACACCCCTCGTGCAGGACGCGGTCCGACGAGCTGCGGACCCCGCTGCAGCGCGAAGAGCGCTGGAACAGATTCGCCCCGCAAACCGTCTTGGCACGCCGGAGGAGATTGCCGCAGCGATTCTTTTTCTGGCAAGCGACAGTGCAGGATATGCCACGGGTGCGATTCTCAGCGTTGACGGCGGCTATACTGCCCAATGAGGAGATTCCCATGAACGCGGAAGCGCTGCCTCTGGATACCCGAGAACCGATCCTTCGCATGGAGCAAATCGATAAACGTTTCCCGGGAGTTCATGCACTTGATCATGTTGACTTCGAGCTCCTGCCGGGAGAAGTCCACGTGCTTCTGGGAGAGAATGGTGCCGGCAAGTCCACCCTCATGAAGGTATTGAGCGGCTCCATCAGGAATGACAGCGGACGGATCGAGATCCTCGGGAAGACTGTGCACAACCTCACTCCGGAGTACACGCGTGAGCTGGGCGTCGGCATGGTGTACCAGGAGCTGAGCCTTGTGCCCGCCCTCAGCGTTGCTGAGAATATTTTTCTGGGCAAGCCCCACAGGACCCGCCTGGGCGGCGTTGATTGGAGAGCGATGTACCGCGAGGCTGAAAGAAGTCTGGCCGATCTGGGCCTTTCCATCGACCCGAAGACCGAGGTCCGCCGGCTGCACGTGGCGGAGCAGCAGCTCACGGAAATCGCGCGGGTGCTCACGGCCCAGCCGAAAATCGTGCTCCTTGATGAGCCGACTTCGGCGCTCTCCGACGCTGAGCGGGAGCGTCTGTTCTCTCTCATCGGCCTCCTTCGGCAGCGAGGAGTCGGCATCGTCTATATCTCCCACAGGCTGGCCGAGGTCCCGCTTGTCGGCCAGCGAGTGACGGTCATGAGGGATGGAAAGGTGATCGGGAGCTTGGCCGTAAAGGACGCCGATGAGCCCACGCTGGTGAACATGATGGTGGGCCGCCGCCTGACGGAGCAGTTTCCCAAGGAGACCCGCGAACCCGGCCGACGGGTGTTTCGAGTTGAGAACGTTTCCATGAAGGGGTCCCTGCATGACATTTCCCTGGAGATTCGCGAGGGAGAGATCCTGGGGATCTTCGGTCTCATGGGCGCCGGCCAACCAGAGCTGACTCGCGCCATTTTCGGGCTGGATAAGAGGAGCGCGGGGCGGATCTGGGTGGATGACAATGAAGTTCACATTCATGGCCCCGCCGACGCAATCCGGCACGGCATCGGGCTCCTGACGCGCGACCGACGGATGAGCCTCGTGCCCGCTCTTTCGATTCCCCCCAACGTCACCCTTGCAAACGTGAGCCAGCTTGCAATGCATCGACGTGTGAAACTGCGATCGGAGTTCAGGACGGCATCCGAATACACGAAAAGCCTGAGCATACACCCGGCGAGCCTGAACCGGGCGGTCATGTTCCTGAGCGGAGGCAACCAGCAGAAGGTCGTCCTGGCGCGGTGGCTGTGCAGCGGGGCCAAAATTCTGATTTTCGAC
>Ga0265338_10005759_pt1 | contig 16032 bp, 9 predicted proteins | sample 42126metaG_FD_193579 | JGI IMG/M metagenome (GOLD analysis project Ga0265338, IMG submission 193579) | Rhizosphere microbial communities from Carex aquatilis grown in University of Washington, Seatle, WA, United States - 4-21-26 metaG | ecosystem: Host-associated > Plants > Roots > Rhizosphere >... | reverse complement strand
AGACTGGTAGCGCCGCTGGTGAGGGATGCATTGCCGGTGTATCCACCGCCGGCTACTGTAATTGTGCCGGTTGGTGTGCCCGTTGTTCCTCCGTCAACTGTTACAGCAATCGTAAGGCTGACGCCCGAGGCCAAGGTGACTGTGCCTGACGATGCTGCGGGAGTGGTTGTGACCGTCATGGTGACGGGGTTCGTTCCCGCGTCAGATACCCACGCGTTCACCACGTTGTACACGTTCAGCGAGCCCAGTCCGGTGGCCATGTTGAAGCCGGCCGTCGCGTTGTAAGCCGGGGTGGTCCCGGTACTCACCAGCGTGCCGATTACATCTCCTGAATTGAGGCCCGTGCAATTGGGAGAGACTGCGCCGGTATAGTTCTGACTCGGAACGTTCCAGTATCCTCCGCCCTCATACAGAGCGCCGCCCTCGTCGCCTGCAGTTCCCAGGCTGCATGGCGTGGTAATCGTGCCTTGGTCGATGCTTTGGTAATAGCAACTGGTGCTCGTGTTCTTCACCGATTCAGCGCTGCACTGGGAGTAGTTCTCGCTGGCAGCAAGTTGGTAGAGCTGCTTATTCGGCAGGCCCTGCGCGCCCTTCGACTTCTGGTTGATAAGGGCCATCACGCCGGCCATTTCAGGCGTTGCCACTGAAGTTCCACCCACCTCCTGGGCCGTGGGCTCGACGGATGCGTTGGAGAGTTGCGACTGGGTAACGCAGCTTCCCAACGCCGATACGCAGATCAGCGTGGCGCTGTCGAGCGAACCGTCGCCGGCAAAAAAGCTCACGTCGGGAATGGCTCGCGCGGTGAGGCCGCTGGTTCCGGTCACGCCAGAGCTTGCCTGCCACGACGGCGACGGCCAGCCATCGTTCGCCAGGTTCACGGTGCCGCCCGCAGTGGTAACTGTGCCGGCAGAGGCGGTGCAGGTGCCAAAGCTATTCTGGGTTGAATCGGTGGTGTTCACAACACAGTTGCTTACGCCACCGCTGCCGCCCACCGTGTCAATATATGCGCCCAGCACAATCTGCTGGCCGTAATTCTGGTAGTACGATTCGTAGACGCTAAGCCAGTTGTTCTGAACCCAGTTGCACACGGCGTCGGGGTTCGATGAAGATGGCAGTCCCGCTCCCACCAGATTATTGGCAAAGCTCAATAAATAGGCTGACCATATCGGGTTTTCGCAACTGTCGTTCCAGGGGGTTTCAGGAACGTACCCGGTAGCGCTCTCGCCGGTTGTGCCGCTGCTGGTCGAATTCCAGTAGGGTGTCGCGGCCGAGCTGGTTGTGGGGCAACCTACGATGCTCCCGCTTGAGTTGATGGTCGGTTGGCACCACGAGAAATCGGTTCCGCCGACGGCTGTGTTGAAGGGAGTTGAAGCCAGGCCGTTAGCTGAAAGCCCGTACTGTGCGGAGTAGGGATCTCCGTTTGAGTCGCCGCCGGAGTCGCACAGCGGAGAACCGGAATCGCCGGTGGCCACAAAAACTGAAATGCCTTCTGCCGCGGCCGTCTGCCACAGGTTGTAGTAGGCCACGTTGCTTGCCTCGCCCAGGCCCAGTTCGCACTCGCCGTAGCTCACGCTCAGAATGCTGGCGCCGGCCACTGCCTGCGCGCTGGCACTGCTGGCGGATGTGTTGCCGTGGTTCTCGACCACAAACTGCGCGCCATCGAAGAGGGGATCGTTGGTGGGGGTGGTTTGGCTGTTGTAGCCGGATGTAACCAGCACGATCTGGGCGCCGGTGGCTACGCCGCCCGACACTTCAACGTCGAGAGTGTTCTCTTCAAGGTCGGCCGCGGTACAAATGTCGGCGCCGGTGGTGTCGGTGCAAACTCCGGGGTCGATTCCGTTCACGCCCTTTTCCTCTTCGACCGTCAGGCCCGCGGGCAGCCCAAAGGCGCTGCGGTAGCTGGTTACGTCGCTGAGGGTAATGTCGCTGGTTCCATCAATTGCGATCGTCTGCCCTGCGCCGGTTGTGCCGGCAGTCCACAGGGGCAGCACGTTGTAGATGGTGGCAAAGTCGTACGGTGTCACATCTTCTATGAGATATGGGTCGTTCCCATTCTGCGACGGCACATTGATACCCCATTGAGTGTGCACGCGCGCCGCGGCAGTGGACCCGGCAGTCTTGCGCGTCGAAGAATTGGTTGAATCTGCGGCCGGCAACTGCCACTTGCCCGCCTGCTGGTTGAAATGAACCAGGCCGCCATCGTGGTGCAACGGATGGGGCAGGAAGTTGTGCAGTCCCTTGACGCCTGAAACTACTGACGAGATAGCAGCGGGAATCTGCGGATCGCTCATGTTGGCAATGTGCGGTTTGCCATTTACCGAGAGTTGATGAATCTCAGTATGGAAGGCGCTTGTAACCTGGCCGGCCGTGCCGCTGAAGCTGATTGACATGCCGTCAGGGGCCACGTGGGTAACCGTGAACCCTTTGCCGGTGAGCCATGCAGAGATGGCGGCAATATCAGCCTGCGACGGGCCGTAAAGCTGGCCGATCTGAGCGGGCGTGAGCCAATGGTGAAAATTGGGTGAGCTGGCCTCGTACTCGCTTTGCACGTAGGTGTCAAAGGCGGTCTGCTGTTCAGGCGTTCGGCTCAGCAACAGCATTAATCCGGCCATGGGAAGAGAGTCGCTCACCTGCCCGTGGTCGTTCTTTTGAATGGCGTTCGGATTGACGTTGCCTTTCAGCGCCACAAGCTGGTTTTCGTCGATGGGTCCGACGATGCGTGTGGCCGGCGTTGCTTGCTGGGCCGGCAATATGGCTGATAACAGTAGTGCACTGGCGAATGCAAGGAGGGGGAGCGGACGCGGAGTTGCCATGGTCGTGGCGACCTTTCTTCGGAGGGATCTACCGATGCGGGCGACTTTGAGAATCGATTGATGGGCCGCGAGGCCGGTTGAGCCGGCTGCGGCTGGCTTGGGTGGAGCAAACAGCCAAGACGACATTAATGCAAACGGGCTTCGCCGGAAAAAGTAGCGCGGCAAACAACGTTTCTTTCTGAAAATAGGTGCACGATTCAATAGAATGCTTCGAACTACTTAGACGAAAGGTTGCGTTGCGCGCTGACCGGACTCACCATTTCGGCGTTAACTGCTCCCGTAACGGAGAGCTTGACCGGCGTCTGACAGGTACATCTCTGATTTGACTCGAAGTTGCATGCAAAGGTATGCGCTATTCCAAGAAAGTTTGGGCGTCGCGGGCAGGGGTGGGAAGCAGAGTTCCAAGCGGCCCGCTGCGGGAAAAACCCTTGGGCGGATTTTGATTGAGCTCGGTTGAAACTGGCGCAAAAAAGGAGAGTTTATAGGATCGATTTATTGCAATAGACAATTCTTTTCGAATCGTATATTATTCGGCTTTAATCGTACAGGTGTCTTTGCTTGCGCGCTTCATTATTCATTACCTGCTATAACGATACGCTGTTTCCTGAGACGGGACGGGCGGCAGTTGCTCTATTGGAACGACTGGGTGTGGAGCTGGATTATCATCCCCGCCAAACCTGCTGCGGACAGATGCATGCCAACACTGGTTTCCGCGCCGAAGCCTTCTCGCAGGCCAAACGATTTGTAAGGCTCTACCAGGACGCTGAAACAGTCATCATTCCGTCTTCTTCGTGCGTCGCGATGATTCGCGACCAGTATCCGGGGCTCTTTGACGAGTTAGGTAATGAACAATTGCAAGGCGAGTTTAGAGCTTTGCTTCCGCGCGTGTATGAGCTGAGCGAGTTTCTCATCGACAAGCTGGGAGTGGAGGACGTGGGCGCGTATTTTCCCCATCGCGTAACGTATCACGCAAGCTGCCACGGGCTGCGCGCCCTCAATCTTGGCACCCGGCCGTGGCGTTTGCTGGGCAAAGTGCGCGGAATGGAGCTGGTTCCGTTGCCCAACCTTGAACGCTGCTGCGGTTTCGGCGGAACGTTCAGCGTAAAAAACGGCGATGTGTCGTCGGCCATGCTGGCCGTCAAGCTTGAAGACGTAATGTCGACTGGCGCCGAGTTCTGCACGGCTCTCGACAACAGTTGCCTGATGCACCTGGGCGGCGCCATGCACCGGCAGTTTGCGGGCATGAAGACCATTCACATGGCCCAGATATTGGCCAGCACTGAGCAGACGCCGGCCGAGGTGCTGGGATGAGCCACGCGCCCCAACCCATACTCGATCCGAACTTCGCCCCTCCGTTTCCGCAAGCGGCGTTGCCCATGCTGCGCGATTCGCAGTTGCGCAAGAATGTTGCGCACGCCACCGATGTGATCCAGGCCAGGCGCGCTCGGCTGGTGGCCGAAAAATCCGACTGGCAGGCGCTTCGTTCGGCAGCCTCTCGGATTAGAGACGAGGCCCTTGAAAATCTCGGCGCATATCTTGAGCAGTTTGAAAAGCAGTGCATGGCGCGTGGCGGAGTGGTTCACTGGGCGGCCGATGCCGCTGAGGCGCGCACCATCATCCGCAACATTCTCGAAGAGGAGAATGCCTCAGAAGTCATCAAGATCAAGACCATGACATCGGCTGAGATCCAGTTGAATCCGCATCTTGAGGCGGCGGGCGTAAAGGTGTTTGAAACCGACCTTGCCGAGATCATTCTGCAACTGGGCGAGTTGGAACCGTCTCATATCGTTGTTCCGGCGCTGCACGTGAATCGCAGCCAGGTAAGGGAAATATTTGCTCGCACCATGGGGCTTAGCAATCTGTCAGACGATCCGCAGGCGCTGACTGCCGCGGCGCGAAATTACCTGAGACGCAAGTTTCTTGAAATTCGGACAGCGATTAGCGGCGCGAATTTCCTCATTGCCGAGACCGGCGCTGTTGCCATTGTTGAGAGCGAGGGTAACGGGCGCATGTGCCTCACGCTGCCGCGCACGCTTATTACGCTTGCCGGCATTGAAAAGATTCTGCCTGGATACAGCGATCTTGAAGTAATGCTGCAGGTGCTGGCGCGCTCGGCCACTGGCGAACGCATGAATCCCTACACGTCATTGTGGACGGGCGTGACTCCGGGCGACGGACCGAAGCGTTTTCACGTGGTGCTGCTCGACAACGGGCGGACGGCGATTCACGCGCGTGAGAAGGAGCGGCAGACACTGCGTTGCATTCGCTGCGGAGCCTGCATGAATGCCTGCCCGGTTTACCGCCAGACCGGCGGCCACGCTTACGGCTCGGTGTATCCGGGCCCCATCGGCGCAATTCTTACCCCGCAGCTTACAGGGATGAAGCATGCGCAATCGTTGCCGTTCGCCTCGTCGCTGTGCGGTGTGTGCTGCGAGGTTTGCCCGGTCAAAATCAATATTCCCGAAATTCTGATTGACCTGCGAGCGCAGGTGACTGATCAGGAGCGCGGCAAGGCGGCGCGGTTTTTCGATCCCATGTACCTGGGGATGCGCGTGGCGAACCTGCTGTTTTCGCGGGCGTGGCTCTTTCATGCGGCGCAATGGAAGGCACGCATCGTCCTAAAACTATTCACGCGCAAAGATGGATGGATTCACTCGCTGCCGAGCATCGGCGCCAAGTGGACCCAGACCCGTGACCTGCGCGGCCTGCCGCAGCAGACCTTCCACGAATGGTGGAAACAGAGAAAGCAGGCTACGCAATGAGCCCAACCTCAGCGGCGCGCGCGGCTATTCTCCGCAAGCTTGGCGGGGGAACTGTGCGGGGCGATGGTGCCCCGCCGTCGGAATCGATTTCGCGCGATTACATTCGTCGCGGTTCGCTCGACTCCGCTGCCTGCGTGGCGAAGATGATTGAGCGCTTACGCGAGTACGACGCAGAAGTTACCGAATGCGCGCCCGATCAACTCGCTGTCGAAATTGCAGCGCAGCTTGTCCGCAGCGGCCGCAAGACATTTGTAGCGCCGGCCGGCCTGCCGCGGCAGTGGCTTGCCGAAGGATTCAATTGGAAGATCGATCGTGTACCGGGCAACGCACTCACTACCGAAGAAATCGAACACTGCGATGGCGTGTTGACCGCGTGCTTCTGCGGTGTCGCCGACTCGGGAACAATCGTTCTGCATCATTCGCCCACGGAAGGCCGGCGCGTGATCACGCTGCTGCCCGACTGGCACTTATGCGTTCTGCGCGCCAGCCAGATTGTTGAAACCCTGCCGGAGTATTTTGACCACTGCACCGAAAATCCAGCGCTCGTCACTTGGATCTCGGGGCCGAGCGCAACGGCCGACATTGAAATGACTCGCATCAAAGGCGTGCATGGACCGAGATTTCTAAATGTGGTTGTGGTGAAAGAAAGTTAAAGCAGGGAACAAGGGAAAAAGGGAACAAGGACGAAGATAAACCTGCTCCGAAACGAAAGGTGATAGTAATGATAGCTTCAGATTCTGCAATTCGCGCCAAGGCATTCAAGGCGCTTGATTCTTTTCTTATCGAAATTCCTTCATGGGGCTTCGCCAATACCGGCACGCGTTTCGGAAAGTTTGTTCAGGCTGCGGCCGCTTCAACCATCGAAGAAAAGTTTGCCGACGCTGCCGAAGTCAACCGGCTCACCGGCGTTACGCCTACGCTTGCCCTGCATGTATTGTGGGATCTTCCCAATGGGCTTGATGACGTGGCGACGGTGCGCGAACTCGAGCGCCGCTACGGCATCCGTTCCGGCTCCATCAATCCCAATCTTTTTCAGAATCAGGAATACAAGTTTGGTTCCCTGTGCAATCCCGATGCGGCCATTCGCGAGCGCGCTCTCCAGCACATGTTCGATTGCGTTGACATCGGAAAAGCGCTGGCTTCACGCGACATCTCGCTCTGGATGGCAGACGGCTCGAATTATCCCGGCACGCAGAGCATTCGCAAACGCATAGCCTGGCTTGAGGAGGGGCTTGGCGCGGCTCACGATCGCATGGCGCCCAATCAGCGTCTGTTGATTGAGTACAAGCCCTTTGAGCCGGCCTTCTACCACACCGATATTGCCGACTGGGGCATGTCTTCACATTTGGCCCGTCACGCCGGCCCACAGGCGCGTGTGCTGGTTGATACCGGCCATCACTACATGGCGCAAAATATTGAACAGGTTGTGGCGTGGCTACTGCATACGGGCCTGCTGGGCGGTTTCCACTTCAACGACCGGCGCTATGCCGACGACGATCTTACGCTTGGCTCCATCGATCCTTATCAGATCTTCCGCATCTTTCACGAAATCCATGCCGCCGCTACTGAAGGCTTGAAGCTCGACATTGCATACATGATCGACCAGAGCCACAACCTGAAGGGCAAAGTGGAAGCGATGGTGCAGACCGTGATGGCGGCGCAGGAACTATTCCTCAAGGCTGCACTGGTCGATCGCATGCAACTTGCCGACCTTCAGCAGGAATGCAATCTGGTAGCCGCGGAAGAGTTGTATCGCGGCGCATTCTGGACGGATGTTCGACCGCTGGTGAGGGAGTGGCGCGAGGCACGTGGATTGCCTGCCGATCCGCTGGCGGAGCTGGCTGCGAGCGGTTACGTTGAGCGCATTGCTAGAGAGCGCGAAAAACGCGGTACGGCTGTAAGTAGTTACGCGTGACGATACTTTAATATTAAGGGTTTAGAAGCGCGCGCACTTGCGTAGCGCTAAGTGAGGAAAGCAAGGATGCCCAAAGCTAAGATCAAGCGGCTCTATCTTATCCCGATTCTCTCCAAGGCGCTCGATGTCATCGAGCTGTTTGAGCGCGATCACGCGGCGTTGACTCTGGAAGATGTCTATCAGCAGACCAACATCTCGAAGACGAGCGTCTATCGAATACTGAAAACTCTGGTGCATCGCGGCTACCTGGCCCAGACGCAGAACGGCCAGTACCGGCTGGTGTCGCGTCCACGCCGGCTGCACTTTGGGTTCGCGGTGCAAAGCGCAGACCTTCCGTTTTCAATGGCCCTGACGCATAGCGTGAACGCAGCGGCGGCCGCGGCGGGTGTTGAGCTATCTATACTCGACAACCGCTTTGACCCCGACGTTGCTGTGCGCAATGCCGAGGAATTTGTAACCAAGCGCGTCGACCTGGTGCTCGAATTCCAAGTGGAAGAGGCGGTTGCACCGCGTGTGGCCAGAATTCTGAAGCAGGCCGACATACCGCTGGTGGCAATCGATGTGCCCCACCCCAACGCGACCTATTTCGGCGCCGACAATTTTGAAGTGGGCTACGAGGCAGGCGCCTTGCTGGCGCAGCATGCCGTGCGCATCTGGAAAGGCAAAGTCGACCGGGTTTTGGGCGTCGGCTTCAGCGAGGCGGGCAGCTTTGTGCAGAGCCGCATCACCGGCGCATTCGACTGTATTCGCGAGCGCCTGCCCAGCCTGACTGCCGAACAGTTTGTGCAAATTGATGGCCGCGGCATGCGTGAGGCGAGCCGCAAGGCAATGCTGGAATTCTTGCACAACTCAGGCACCGCGGAACGCACGCTTGTGGCTGCCGCAACGGATTCAAGCGCGCTGGGTGTGCTTGACGCCATTCGTCAGACCGGCAGCGAAGAGAACTTCGCGATTGTCGGCCAGGATTGCATTCCCGAGGTGCTTGAGGAACTTGGCAAGGGCGATAGCGCCATCATCGGCTCCATTTCGCATGAGGCTGAAAGCTACGGTCCACGTCTCATCCAGCTTGGTATTGCGATTTTGCGCGGCTACACTGTGCCCCCTTATAACTACGCGCATCACCGCGCCGTGACCGCCGAAAGTTTGAATACCAAGCACGATGCCGATGAAGGCAAGCTCGCCGATATTGACGCGAATGCGACCGCCGCCCAATCTATCGAGTAATGGGAATTCGCGATAGATTGCGGCTGTATGATTGAAGAGACGACCATCTGAATTCCCCTTGAGACTGGCTGACTATGACACTGGCAACATCCGCTTCAACTGTGCTGAAATTCCTCGAGGATCGCTGGGACTCGAGCCTCGCCGCCACGCTCGATGAGCCGGAGCTTTTGCGGTACCGTTCAAACCTTCTCGGCTCTGATTTGCGCCTCACCAACTTTGCGGGCGGCAACACCAGCTCCAAAATAACTGAGGCTGATCCGCTCACCGGCGAGCCGGTCGAAGTGCTGTGGGTGAAAGGCTCGGGCGGCGACCTGGGCAGCATCAAGTGCACCGGCTTTGCCACGCTTTACCAGCAAAAGCTGCTGGCGCTCGAGCGCAGCTACAAGGGCGCCGAAACTGAAGACGACATGGTGGCCATGTACCCGCTGTGCGCGTTTCGCAATAACCCTGTCGCGGCCTCCATTGATACGCCTCTGCACGGTTTTTTGCCTTTCAAGCATGTTGACCACCTGCACCCGGACTGGGGTATTGCGCTGGCGGCAAGCGCCAACGGCAAAGACCGCATGGAAGAGTTTAACCACGAATTCGGTCACAAGCTGGTGTGGGTTCCCTGGCAGCGCCCGGGATTCGAACTGGCCATGATGATGAAGCGCGCCGTCGAGCAAAGCCCTGATTGCGACGGAATCGTGCTGGGCGGCCACGGACTCTTCACGTGGGGCGAAACTCAGCGAGAGTGCTACCTCAGTACCCTCGCCGTGATCGACAGCATCGGCCAGTTCATTGAGAAGCACGGCCAGGGCAAAGTTCATTTTGGCGGAGAGGCCGTTCCCGCGCGCGACAATCGAAAAGAGATTGCGGTCAGAATTGCGCCGTCTCTCCGTGGCCATATCAGCGCGCAGAACCGTTGGATCGCAAGTTTCACCGACGCGCCGGATGTGCTGCAGTTTGTAAACTCGGCTCACGCCAGAGAACTGGCATACCTGGGCACAAGCTGCCCCGATCACTTCATCCGCACCAAGATTCGTCCTTTGTTTGTGCCCTGGGCCACAGGCGAAGGCATCGAAGAGTTGAAGCAGCACATCGATCGCTCTCTCGCCGAATATCGCAAGCAGTACCGCGCCTACTATCGCGCCTTTGCCACGACCGGTTCGCCGGCAATTCGCGATGCCAGCCCGACCGTTGTGCTCATCCCGGGCCTGGGCATGTTCAGCTTTGGCAAAAACAAAACTGAGGCGCGCATTACAGGCGAGTTTTATACCAATGCAATTCACGTGATGGATGGAGCCAGCCAGTTGGCAGAGAAGGGTGCTGCTCCGCCCAGTAGCGCCGCGGCTCCGAATATCGTTCCGCAATGCCAGCCCGGCATGGATCCGGCCAGCTTCAAGGTATTCGCAAATTATGTTGCGCTACCGGCACTTGAAGCGTTCCGCATCGAGTACTGGGTGCTTGAAGAAGCCAAGATTCGCCGCCAGCCTCCTGAGAAGGAACTGAGCCGGCGCGTGGCGCTGGTTGTGGGCGCGGCCAACGGCATTGGTCGTGAGGTTGCCCGACTTGCCGCAGCTCGCGGTGCGCACGTGGTGGTTGCCGATCGTGATTTCGAGGGCGCCGTCAGTGTGCAAACTGAGCTTGCAAGCCTTACTTCTGCGGAGTTCACCTGCGCTACAGCCATCGACATCTGCAATCGCGAAGCGATTCGCCAGGCGCTCGATGCCGCCGTGGCGGCCTTCGGCGGTGTCGACATTCTGGTGAACACCGCTGCAATGTTTGCCACTTCGCCTGACGGCGTCATCAGCGACGCGCAGTGGTCTCAGACCCTCGACGTGAATGTGACAGCCAATTATCTGCTGGCCAACGAAGTTGCAAAGATATTTGAAGAACAGGCACTGCATGGCCAGGTGGTATTTACCAGCTCAGCCAACGCAGTGGTGTCAAAGCGGGGAAGCGAGGCCTACGACGTGAGCAAGGCGGCGCTTTCGCACCTGGTGCGCGAACTGGCCGTCTCGCTCGCGCCCAATGTTCGCGTCAATGCAATTGCCCCGGCCACTGTCGTCAAAGGATCGACGATGTTTCCGCGCGATCGCGTGCGCGCTTCGCTCAAGAAGTACAACATATCGTTTCAGGAATCGTTCAGCACTGAAGAGTTGCGCAGCCGCCTGGCTCATTATTATGCCGAACGCACGCTCACCCACAAGGCGATTGACCCGGCCGATTGTGCCGAAGCGATTCTCTTTTTGGCCAGCCCTCGAGCTCGTTGCACCACGGGACACGTAATTCCTGTGGACGGCGGTTTGACGGACGCATTCCTGCGATAAATTTTAGGACCTGCCATGCCAGAACAGGCGCGCATCGCAATCGATCTGGGCGCAGAGAGTTGCAGAGTTTCGCTTCTGCGCTGGCATGGCTCTAAGCCGGCCATCAATGTGGTTCATCGCATTCCCAATGGTCCCGTCCATCGCGCGGACGGGTTGCATTGGCCCATCGAGTGCATTCTCACCGGTCTCGATGTGGGCATGCGCAAAGCCGCGACAGCGGCGCCCGAAGGCATTGCATCCATTGCTGTCGATTGCTGGTCGGTGGACTACGTGCGTCTTGCTCCCAACGGTAATCTACTGCGCGAACCATTCTGCTATCGCGACGAACGGACCGTCGCAACCAAAGAAAAAGCCGACAGCATTATTGCTCCGTTCGATATTTACGCGCGCACCGGCACGCATCCGAATCGCATTAATACCGTGTACCAGTTAATGGCCGATGAGGCTGAGGGCATCGATCCTTCTGCGCCGTGGGCCATGCTGCCCGAATACGTGCTCTATTGGCTGAGCGGCAAACGCGTAGCTGAATACACCAACGCCTCGCATACCGGCCTGGTGAATCTTAAGACAGGCGATTGGGACGCGGAGGTTTTTCGTCTTCTGGGCCTTTCACTTTCAGCCGCGCCACCAATCGTTCATGCGGGCACTGTGCTTGGGCCATTGCGCGGCCCTCTTGCTGAGCTCGAAGCGTTTCGCCACACAGTAGTAATCGCTCCCGCCACCCACGACACGGCCTCGGCCATCGCCGGTATTGCTGCTGGGCTTGATGCGAGCGCATATATCAGTTCGGGAACATGGTCGCTCGTTGGCGCATTGACGCGCATACCGGTCACCACCGGGCGTGCCCTCAATGCGGGCTATACAAACATAGGCGCGGCCAGCGGCGAGCTGCTCTTTCACGCGCTCATCAACAGCATGTGGGTGCTGAAGCAGTGCATGAATGCCTGGGATGCGCAGGGCCGCAAATGGGAGATTGAAGAACTGGTGCTGCGCGCTGCGGATTGCGATCGAGACCCGGCTGCGGTGCTCGATATGGACGCGCCCACGCTGATGCTCGACACCGATATGCCCAGCCGCATTAATGCTGAACTCGCGCGGCTCGGATTCGAAACGATCGCCGATGTGGCGGGAAACGAGCCCGCGTTTGCGCGGCTGATCTTCGAGAGCCTGGCAGCTCGTTACGCATCGGCAATCGCGAATCTCGAAGATGCACTTGACCGCCGAATCGAGCGCATAGCCATGATCGGTGGCGCCACGCGCAACAAGTTATTGATCAGGCTTACCGAGCAGCGCACCGGTCTGCCGGTTGATATCGGCGAGTTCGAGAGCGCCACGGTGGGCAACTTCGCAATTCAACTCGCTGCGAGCGATGCCGGTAGTGCGGCAATTACGCCCGAAGCAATTCGCGATCAGGCCAATCGGCTCAGCGGCTGTATTTAGAGCAGCGCAATCATCGCCGGGCTGCCAACGCCCGCATATCTTCCCGTAAAGCTCAATTTTCCGTTCTCGCGATCGATACGGAACGATGTAATGCTGTCGCTGTGCTGGTTGCACGCAAACAGGAACCTCCCACTCGAATCGATGGCGAAGTGGCGCGGATAATCACCCATCGTCGAAGCTTCGCCAATCAACTTTGGATCGCCGTCTTCTCCAATCGCAAAGATCGAGATGGTGTCGTGCAGGCGGTTCGCCGAGTAAACAAATTTACCACCCGGCGCAACGGCAATCTCTGAGCAAAAGTTGGTTCCCTCGAAGCCGGCTGGCAATGCTGAATGGATTTGTTTGATGGAGGGCGCGCCGGTTGCCTGGTTGTAGTTCATAAAAACGATTTGCGAACTTTCTTCGGTGATCGCGTAAATCCAGTGACCGTTGGGATGAAATGCGAAGTGGCGCGGGCCAACGCCGCCGAGCAGTGTCAAAACCCCGCTTGAATTGAGCTTGCCGGATGAAGCATTGAGCGCGTAAGAGTAAATGCGATCCTGGCCGAGATCGGTCGACAATACAAACTTGTTAGCCGGGTCAGCAGCGATCATGTGCGCATGCGGAGCGTCGTGGCCGCTGAAGGCAAAGCTGCCCGGCGGCGCATTCGCCGGCTTCGCCGGGCCTACCATATTAAGGTCGCGATGTGTGTCAACGGCGTCGCCAAGCGTGCCGTCATCATGTACCGGCAGAACCGCAATGCTGCCGCCGATGTAGTTGGCCACAAAAGCAAACTTTCCGGTCGCGTCCAGGCTCATGTGCGCCGGCCCTGCGCCTGTCGAGCTAACTGTATTCAAGAGCCGCAACGCACCGCCCGGTTCAATTGCGAATGCGCTTACCGATCCGCTGCCGCCGGCAAAATCGGTCACTTCATTGATGGCGTAAAGGGATTTCTTTGACGGCGCGAAAGCCAACCATGTTGGGTTCGGAGTCTTTGCAGCAAGCTTGCGATTGGTCAGCTCGCCGGTCTCGAGGTTCACGCGAAACTCATAAATTCCTTCGCCGTGGTTGTCAGCGCCGGAGGTATAGGTGCCGACGTACGCTGTCACTTCAGTCCCGCCTGCCGCAAACGCGCTCCGTGCGCTCAGCACTCCGTTAGTCAGCGCGAACGCGCCGGTCGTCTTCAAAACATCTCTACGCGAATAAACATTCATGGTCATCTCTCATGCAAAGTGCCAGAGAGCCGCTGTGAAGATAAGTCCGACTACCGAGATGATCGTCTCGCAAACGGACCAGGTCTTCATTGTCTCGCCAACACTCATGTTGAAATACTCTTTGACAATCCAGAATCCGCCATCGTTGACGTGCGAAAAGATTAGCGCGCCCGCGCCGGTGGCGATCGCAAGCAACTCTGGATGTACGCCCACTGTATGTGCCGCGATGGGAGCGACGATACTCGCTGCCGTGGCCATCGACACCGTTGACGAGCCGGTAGCCAGCCGCAGCATAGCGGCCAGCCCCCACGCTAATAGCAGAATTGGCACGTGACCGCGCATGGCTATGGTGATGATTGCATTCGACACACCGCTGTCCTGCAGTACACGCCCGAACCCGCCGCCCGCGCCGATGAGTAGCGTTATAGCAGCAGTTGGAGCCAGGCACTCTGTACTGAAGCGCAGAATGGTTTGGCGCGAAAAACCGCGCATCGTGCCCAGCGTCACAAAGCTACACAATGCGCCAATCAGCAACGCCATATCGTCGTTGCCCAGCAGTTTCAGGGTATTGTTCAGGCTGCTTCCCGCCGCTGAAAATGTGTCGGCCCAACTACCCAGCAGCATCAGGAACACAGGCAGCAGGATGGTGAGTATGCTCAGCCAGAACCCGGGGAGATCGCGCTTTTCGTCGTGGCTGGCAAGCTGATCGGCCATGGGATTCTCAAGCGAGATGTGGACGTGCGGCGCAATGAGCTTTGCATAGAGAGGTCCAGCGATGATGGCCGTGGGGATGCCGACGATGAGCGCGTAAAAAATAGTGCGGCCCATATCAGCGTGGTAAATGGTGACGGCTAGGGTAGCTGCCGGATGCGGCGGCACCAGACCATGAACCACCGAGAGTCCGGCAACCATCGGTATGCCTGCGAGCACGAGCGAGGTATTTGTACGGCGCGCAACCGTAAACAGGATGGGCACGATGAGGACGAAGGCAACTTCAAAAAACGCCGGCAGGCCCACGATGAGGGCAATGGTCATCATCGCCCAAGGAACATTCTTTTCGCCGAAGACACGAATGAGCGTGAATGCAATGCGATCCGATGCGCCTGACTCCGCCATCATTTTGCCCAACATTGTGCCGAGACCCACAATCACGGCAATGTGACCCAGCGTGCCGCCTACACCGCTTTCAAACGAGTGAATAACGGTCGTGGGATTCATTCCCGTAACTACGGCAAGCGCAAGCGAAGTAACCAGCAGCGTTATAACCGGGTTCAGCTTGACCACCGCGATCAAGAAGATGAGCGCGATGACTGAGACTACCGCGGCGGAGAGAAGAAAGATGCTGTGGGTGTCGATGCCGAACATATCCGTTGCGCTGATCCAGTCTATAAGAGCGAACCGCCTTACTGGACCCAACCGGGTTTGCCGCGCGCAATAAAACGCCCGGCGCGATTGCCGGTTGCGCCCTCGGCCGTGTACGAGAGAGTTCCATTCACCCAGACAGCCTGAATTCCAGCCGCCGATTTGATGGGGTCAGAGAAGGTTGCCGTGTCGGCAATCGTCTCGGGATCGAAGAGAACCATGTCGGCAGCATAACCTTCGCGGACGAATCCGCGGCCATTAAGCGAGAATCGCTGCGCAGGCAGGCCGGTCATTTTGTAGATTGCTTCAGGCAGGGCGAACAATGCTTCATCGCGGCAATAACGGCCCAGCACGCGCGGAAACGCCCCCCACAGCCGCGGATGAGGGCGCGGATCGTTGGGCAAGCCGTCGGAGCCGATCATGGTGGCTGGATGGCGCAGAATGGTTCGCATATCGTCTTCAGAGATGCTGTGGTAAATGGCGCCGGCGGGTTGTAAGCGGCGGGCCGCTTCGAGCTGCGTAGTTTGCCATTCCGCTGCAATCTCGGCCAGCGTCTTGCCGGCCATTTCAGCGTGAGGCGTGCTCCACGTAATCGCGATCTTCACGCGCTCGTCCACCTGGCGAAGATCGAGGGTGCTTGAACCGGCTGCGTAGGGATAGCAATCGCATCCGGCCTGCTGCGAATGCCGTGCGGCATCAAGCGCAGCCAGCACCTCGCCGCTTCGTCCCCAGTTGGCAATGCCAGCGCACTTTAAATGCGAGATAACGACGGGTACCCGGCGGTCCCGGCCAACTTCGAAGGCTTCGCGCATCGCATCCAGAATCCCATCGGCCTCAGTGCGCATGTGGGTTGCATAGATTGCGCCTGCTTCAGTGAGAGCACCAGCCAACCCAAGCACTTCATCAACGCCGGCCGCGTTGGCCGAAAGGTAAGCCAGCCCAGTGCTCATTCCAAGCGCACCCGCATCCAGCGCCTCCTCAAGCTGCGCTCGCATCGCTGTGACTTCATTC
>Ga0265338_10005758_pt1 | contig 16036 bp, 19 predicted proteins | sample 42126metaG_FD_193579 | JGI IMG/M metagenome (GOLD analysis project Ga0265338, IMG submission 193579) | Rhizosphere microbial communities from Carex aquatilis grown in University of Washington, Seatle, WA, United States - 4-21-26 metaG | ecosystem: Host-associated > Plants > Roots > Rhizosphere... | reverse complement strand
TCTGTCCGCCCACGGAGGCTTGGACCATCAATCCTTCTTTCGGCTTTGTGAAGATCGCGACTCCCCGTTTGTAACTGGCAGTCTTCGATGCACCTTCCGCTGCCGCTACAGCGCTTGCCTCTGCGCTCAACTCGAATTTGCCGGCCTTGAACTCATTCAGCGCGGCAGGGGTCTCGAAAACAATCATTTCAGCGAACGTTTGCCCTCCAACTTGGGCGCCGATGCTTGCCTGGGTCATGGTCGCCTGCCCAACGACCTTGGTTTTTTCGTACACCAAACCTTTCCCACGAGCACCGCCCACGATTAATCCCCCTTTGCCCACGTTCGGGAAAACTGCGTAGCCAGCCGAATCGTCAAGGAATCTTTGCAATGTCGAGTCCGTTCTCAGGAAATTTGCGACTGCCTCGCGAGATCCAGTTCCCAGGTCTTCATCGGCCTGAACGGTGAGCGCGCACAGCACGGCTAAGAACGCAGTCGGTGCTATCCCGCGGGTTCTATTTTTCATAAATTTCTCCTTCATTGAGTTGTTTTGTGCCTATTTCCAGCTTTGATTTCGTCCGCGTGCCCCGTCGTGTTCGATGCCTCGACGCACTCGCGCAGCGAATCAATAGCTGGTACAATCTCCAACAACCGTCGTCCAAAGCTCCCCTTCTTTAGGCCGCGCGCCAAGTGGGGCATCCGCCCCACCAATCCAAACGCCTCATCCGCTGATCCGCGCACCTCAATGAACCTGGAAGAAGCTGTTCAAACCCATTAACCACAGCTGAAGCCGGATTAGGAGTCGCCTCGGTTGAGCACCGCAAACTGACGCAAGAGTCTTTGCTTTATCCGTCTCTATCTGTACTACAATCATGCAACTCCTCGCATTTTCGACAAACAATTCACTCTGCACAATTCGGTCCGCAACATCTGCAAAGGTTTTCCAATTGCCTGAATTGGATTTCGGATTTCGGCCTTCGGGCCTTCGGGTTTCGGATTTCCGGCTCAGCCGGGCCAGGTGCACCCGTGGTTAGACGCCGTTTTTAGGATGAGCCTTGGGTTGGAAGACGCTTGGGTTTTCAGCCGCGGAACGACAGGGAATCAGGCTGTCATTGGCCTCGGGGGAGTCAGTTTTCGCTGCGACAAAATAGCGACTCAAAGCGTGTTCCGATTTATATCCCCCGCGGGGAGCAAAGGCGAAGCAACATGAAAGGACGTTATGAGGCCTGGCGAGTCCGAAATAAGGCGTTCGGACCCACTTCCTTTTACCCCAGGCTCTTCAAAAACTTTGCGCAACCCTCCATAATGGCGGGGTTGGATTCCATCTCAACGAAGATGTATTTCAATCCGCCCACTTTTGCGGCGGCAAAGACATCCTTCCAGTCGACGATGCCGGCACCCATGACCACCTCCTTCTTATGGTCATCCGGGGCGTAGTCTTGCAGGTGGGCCGAGATAAAACGACCGGGGAACTTGCGGAAATAGTCCTGTGCCTTGTAACCCGAGGTAATCGCAGCGACCTGAAACTGCATCTTCACGAGGGAGGGGTCGAGATGTTCGAGCATCAGGTCGTATTGCGGGCGGGCATCCAGCTTCTCGTCGAATTCACCATTGTGGTTGTGGTATCCGGCAACCATCCCGCCTTTCTTCACCATTTCCCCGAAATGGTTCATCTGCTGGCAGCGTTTCTTGACCTCATCGGTGGTCTTGGACATGAGTCCACCGGAACAGACCATGTGCTTCAACCCCAACTGGCTTGCGAACTCGATACGCTCGGCGAGGCTGTTGTCATCCATGATCTCGTTCCAGGTGAAGTGGCAGCTGTTGGTTTCCAGGCCTGAGTCGTTGGTGATCTTCTTCAGTTCCTTGCCAGAATATTTGACCAGCGGCGTGAAAGGGCCCTGGTATCCTTTAGGGCTGCACCACTCTACAGTCCTGTAACCGTAGCTGGCTAATCGGCCCATGGTCTCTTGGGGTTTCTGGGATATCTCCTCCCGGAACACGTAGGACTGGAAGCCGATGGGCATGTTGAGGCCGTTGGCATTCGCAGTGGTCTGGGACCAACCGCGCATCGGTGTGAGAAAGCCGGAAGTGGCGAGACCGGCAATCGCATTACCCAAGAAGGTTCTTCTGTTCATGAGGTCGGTTATGTTGGGGTTGATATAAACCCGGCCGGGTGGGCCTTATGGGTTATAAATGGAATTCACAAAAATTGGGGCTGCCTTTGATGGATTGAGCAGTGTCATTCTGTATAACTGTGTAACTATTGGTGAGCTTTCCAGGCGCCGCCCTGCACCAAACGACGCGCGGGTGCGGAAAAACTGCTTTAGGGTCTCATCAACCATGGTGGGACGTTGGCAGGTCGGGTGTGGGACGTCAACGCGTTTCCCCAGCGAACGAAGCGCGTGTGCGTGGCGAATTGATAGCCGTCGACGGCGAATTACTGATTCATGCATTCGAGGCGTGTTCGATGTTGGCGTAAACGACTGCTGCACAAAGGCAATTGAATGACAGCAGCGTGAATGGCCGGTTCTGCCGCCTGATGCGATTCCGGGACGTCTGTTGTGCTTGCAAAACGGACGTCAGCTGCTCGCGCCACGGGCAGACCGAGAGATCATCTGGCGAGGTCTTGAGACTGAGCTCAAACCACGGATAGCAGATATTTCCTCGTCAAGAATTAGCAGCGAACCGCTCGAAAATTGACGAGTTCCCACGCGGATGGAGTTTTTGACAGGGACACCGGGGCTTTACATTCTATTCGGCGAGCTTCGCGCCTCAGAAAATTAGGATTGCGTTCCTCGGCCCAAACAGGCAGATGAATGCATGGCTAAAACAACAAAAAAGGCTAAAAGAACACCCAGCGCAGCATTCATGAAACCGGTTACGCCGGACGATAAGCTCGCCAAAGTTGTCGGTGACAAACCACTCCCACGTACGGAATTGACCAAAAAGCTTTGGGTCTACATCCGCAAGAACGGGTTGCAGGATGCAAAGAAGAGGACCCTTATCAATGCCGACGATAACCTGAAAGCCGTGTTTAACGGTAAGAAGCAGGTCAGCATGTTTGAGATGACCAAGTTGGTCTCCGGTCATGTGAAGAAGTGACGGCTGTCCGAATATAACGTGGGGAGTAAAACCGTCGCCTGAGCAAGTTCCTCGGGTTGGGTAGCTCTCCTCGCGTTATAAGATCTCAAAAGGCCTCCTCTAGCTGGCAAACCGGCTTCGAGGTGGTTGGTTCGCAGCACCGTTGGTCGTCGTGCCACGCAAAGCCGACAACCAATCGGGATGGCTGCTTTTTCAGCACGATCCCCGGTAATGCCTCGCATTCCAGGACGATTTGAGGATACATCACCTTCTTGCCAGCCGTTCATGAAGTTGTTGTTGAACCATCTCCGTACCCCGAGTTCACATTGGAATCAATGGAAGTCGGGCCAGTGATACTCGTGTGCGACGGCGTCCAGCACTCGATCTAAGCCTCCCGAGTCATCATTCGAATTGATCAGGATCACCGCACCCTGTCCTCGGTTGGCATACGCCACCATGACCGCATCGAAACCCTCGTCACGACCGTTATGCACAAACCGAAGTGCTTCCCCCGTCACCCAGTGCGCTGTTGAACTTGGCGCTGAGATTCTGGAAAGCGATCCACGCCGTCAGCGCGACCACCCCGTCGTCATCGAAATAGCCCTTGAGCGCCTCGATCTGTGCGGAGGTGACCCGTCGCGCAGTGTCGGTCATGGCCTCGGCGTAGTCCAACGCGGCGCGCTCACGGTTCGAATACAGTCCGCTCTCGCGCCAACGGTCCACGGCTTCGGCCTTGGCGGCGGAACCGGTGGCCTGGAGGAGATTGTAGGCGTTGAAATCCACACAGAACCCGCACCCGTTGATCTGGGCAACTCGCGCCGAAACCAGGCTGCGCAGCTCGGCGTCCACCGGGAACCGATTCCGTTGAAACAATCCGAGCATGAACAGCTGGCCGCCGAAGTGGGCGGGCAATCGTCCCCACAGCCACGACGGCGTCAGCGTCTTGCCATATTTCCGCGCCTGGCGGCGAAAGAACCACCGCAAGTAAAAAGGATACTCATTCAGCGGTTTCGGTGTGATTGCGGACATAAAACAATTGGAGGTGTTGTTTGGGGCGGCCAGGAACCCTTCGTGAGGTAACTCGCGAAGGACAGTTTCATCCTCTGGTTAGTGTTGTTCCATTAACCCTATCGCGATCTTTGGCGGTATCCGCAACACGGTTCCACGCCGATGCCCTTTCGGGAAGGACATCTTCGATCACCCAAGGATGGAGGTCGAACTAAACTAATTCAGTCTAAAACAGGAGATCAGCATCATCCCCGCAAGGATGGCGCTGAATAGCAGTTCTATCAAAATGAATGCACGAGATTTCAGCCCCCCGGAGGCTCCTCCTTCGCCGGGAGGCAAACCGCGCTTATCGCAAGGCGCTTTAGCTCCAATGCTTCCGAGTTTGCTGTTCATGGACTAACCTGAGCAAGCTACCCTGCTAGCCCGTGTGCCGCAAGCCGGTGACTTTGTTGAACCGATCATTGGTTCTACTTAAAAAAGGAAAAACCATCAGTGGAGCTCCCCATGCTCCACTGATGGGCGTTTCTGTTACCGCCCTACCGCCCCGCAAGGCCGGCTGCGCTTGTCGGGATCCCGCTCAGGACGATCCGAGCCTCGAGCGAACCGTTCGCCTTCATTTTGAAGGCGTGGAGAGTGCCATCGCCATTGGCCAGGTTGTAGAGGAACCGGCCATCCCGGCTTTGGGTCATATCAACAGGGTGGCTGCCCTCACCTGTCACGCCCGTTCGACCGTCCGCATCGAGCAATTCAAGCTGCCCATTGTGACCCACACGGAAACCCGAGATCGAACCACTCCCGGCATTGGCGGTATAGATGAAGCGGCCGTCGTGAGAAGCAAGCAGCCAACATGCTGCGGTCTGCTTCGTAGGCACTGCCCCGCTGATCACCGTCAAGTCGCCGTCCTCAGAAACGCTATACGATGAGGCTGAACCACTGCCGGCTTCGGATACAAAGAGCCGATCCTCACGGCTTACGTCGAAACCAAACGGAGTGTTCCCGACAGATTGAAACGTTTTAAGGCCGTCGGCCAATCCATCGTCCCCGACTTCGAAAGTATCGATTAACCCCGTCAAACGCTCGGTGACTACCAGCCTATCGCCGTCGCGAGTGAACGAGACTTGGGCTGGTCCAGTGTTGTCGCCGCTCAGGGTTCGGGTCGAATCGGGGAATGCGAGCAGCTTTCCGAAGGCAAAAATGAAGGCAGTGATGTTGTCTTTGTCGCCAACTCCTCCGCCAGCGTTCAGAACAAACAGCAAGTTGTGTCGAAGCGCCAAACTCACAGGCATATGGCCACCAGAATCTACCTTGTCGGTCAGCGACAACCCTCCATGATGGTTGACCGCCAGGACCGAAATTTTGCTGCTGCCAGCATTGCAGACGAATAGCCAGCGGCCGTCCCGGCTCAGAGCCATTGAGCCCTGGCTGGACAATCCCGCCCCCGTTCCAGCCCCTCCCGTGGCGAAACTGCCGGCTCCCGTGAGTCCACCGTTTTCCGACCTGTAGAAGGCCATTACATGGTTGGCGCCTGCCGCGTTGTCCATGGTGTAAAGGGCGCCGTCGTCCTCCGCCTTGGCCGTTGGGGCAAGCAACGCCAAACCAAACGCCAACCCGCTACAGTAATTTAATAATGATGTGAGTTTCATAGCTTGTCAGAACTTTTTACTTCTCGTTTAATTTCCGGGGTTCACTTTGCGCCTGGGCGCGAGTGTTCCGGATTTTTTTATGTGCGTGTGTGCTCCTGGTCACACTATGGCCAGTGAGCCGCACGCTGCGAAGTCGAACGAGAACCAAATTCCTTACAACAAGATTGACGAGGTTTAAGCGGGAGGATTCTTTAGCGCCTCTTCCAGGCGCTTGCGCATTTGTTCTTTGGCGTCCGGGGGAAGTTTTGAGGCTGATTCATTTTGCGTCTCCAAGGCTAAGCCCTTCGCGGCTTTGCGCAGGAATTGGACCTGGCTTGCGTAGCGCCGGCACCAAACGCAGTAAAGCAAATGAAAGCGCACCGCCAAACTTCGGTACCAGGGAAGCTTGGCGTCCATCGATTGAGATACCAATCGCGTGACTTGCCGGCAGTTCAGCATAACACCGGCTCCTCGATGTGAGCGACCCGGTCCCAAACGTTTCCCGCTGTATCGTTCATTTGTCTTTTTGGTGCTTTCCGAACCAGTGAACTTCGAGACACCGCCTCAAACCCATGCGCGCCCGATGCAGCATTACCCAAACGTTGTTCGGCGAAACCCCTAAATCCTTACAGATTTCGTCCGAAGATTCTCCATCGATTTCTCGCAGCACAAATACTTGTGCGACCTTATCTGGCAATCGTGACAGGCACTGTTTCAATATTTCCTGAAATTCCTTGCTGGAAAGGATTTCTTCAGGGGTTTCCCATGCTTTGGGCGCGACCCCGTGAGCCCACCCGTCTTTCGTGAATCCGCTCGTCCCAAACGCCCCTTGTTCCTCTGGCAGGATCGATTCTAAGTCGGCCAGAGGAACCTCCCGGCCCTGCAACCTGTAATAATCGGTTAGTTTATTTCGCAAAATGCCAAATAGCCAGGCTCGTTCGGTTGAACGACCTCCAAAACTATCCCTGGCCTTTATTGCTGCAAGGAAAGTCTCCTGGACCAAATCCTGCGCGATGACACGGTCTCGCACGCGAAGTGCGGCGAACCCGAAGAGAGTGTCGCCATATTCCTGCACCCATCGCTCGGGATTCACGCACGAACTGGAATTCAATGTTGATGTCACGGTCTTCGGGCCGGAAGGGCAGCTCTCCTTCTCTTCTTCTTTAGGCGTCATCTTTTCGTTCGAACCCCACTCTTAATTGCCGCTCTGAACCATTCACCAACTTCGCCCGAAATCAAGAAACTGCCGGTCAACCACTCGAGTTGCTGTGGAAAGAGGCCCACAATATTGAAGAAAGCTCACCTCGGGGAAACCTCCTTTGACCACCTGCTCAATTAGAGCGACAGTCTGTCTGCGCCTCCGGGTGGACCCGAGGTATGCGACAACGTATTAACATGAATCCACGCCCGCCTCTTCCGCCATTCACCGAAGAAACCGTGCGTCAGAAGGTCCAGGCCGCCGAAGACGCCTGGAACAGCCGCGACCCGGAGCGCGTCTCGCTTGCTTACACTGAGGACTCCGAATGGCGAAACCGGTCTGAGTTCCTCAACGGTCGCGCTCAAGTGGTTGATTTCCTGCGCCGAAAATGGAACAAGGAACTGGACTACCGCTTGAAAAAGGAACTCTGGGCGTTCCGGGACAATCGCATCGCAGTTCGTTTCGAATACGAATGGCACGATGATTCCGGCCAATGGTATCGCTCTTACGGGAACGAGAATTGGGAGTTCGACGAGCTGGGCTATATGAAGCGACGCTTCGCCAGCATCAACGATTTGCCTATCAGAGAGGCTGACCGCAAATTTCGTTGGGAGCAAAAATAAAGGTGGGGATATCGCGCTGCGATGTTCCCCCCGCGTTCAGCGGGCGGAATGAATGAACGCGCAGATGTGAATTGCACTCCGCGTGCCCTCCACCCAACGTTGCGCGGCTGCTGAACAAGGGTTGGACGGCGCAGCGCGTTCCATCTCTACCTCTCTTATGTTTGGGCAGCGGTCCTTTTTGGTGTAATGTTTTGACGAGTTGCACGACATACAGTTGGAGCCTCAGGAGAAGTTCTGGGGCACAAAGTTGTGAACGTTAGTTAAACAGAACCAATATGTCGTCTATTAGACTTGCAGCGATCATCGCAGTCGTATTGTTGGCTGCCACGGTTGTGACCGTCGTGCGCCGCGGGCGTGCGCAGGCAGCAGAAACGTCAAATTTTGAACCACAGGTTATGAAGAATTTCAAAAAGCCGGAACCGACAGAATTGAAGAAGAAGTTGTCCTCCCAGCAATTCGCCGTCACTCAACAATGCGGCACAGAGCCGGCCTTCCACAACGAGTATTGGGACAATCACAAACCTGGCATTTATGTGGACGTCGTGTCGGGCGAGCCGTTGTTCAGTTCGTTGGACAAGTTCGATTCGGGCACGGGCTGGCCGAGCTTCTCTCAACCGGTGAAAGAGACGGACATCGTCGAGAAGAAAGACTCTGCCTTTGGCATGACGCGGACAGAAGTGCGCTCGAAAATGGCGGATTCACACCTTGGTCATGTTTTTGACGATGGTCCGGCTGACAAAGGTGGTCTGCGCTACTGTATCAACTCCGCGGCGCTAAAATTCATTCCATTGGAAGAAATGGACAAAGCGGGCTACGGTCAATATCTGGAACCTTTCGAAAAAGCGGGGCTGATCAAAACTCCGGTGCACGAGGCGGCGATTCTGGCCGGCGGTTGTTTTTGGGGCATGGAGGAAATCATCCGCAAGATTCCTGGCGTCACCAAAACGACCGTGGGCTACAGTGGCGGCACTACCCCAGACCCAACCTATGAGGAGGTTTGCACCGGAACCACTGGCCACGCAGAATCGATTCAAGTGGAATTCGATTCCTCCCGGTTGAGCTATGAGAGCCTGCTGGATTATTTCTTTCGCATGCATGATCCCACTACCCTGAATCGTCAGCACAACGACGTCGGAACACAATATCGCTCGGCTATCTTCTATACGAGCGAAGAGCAAAAACAGACTGCTGAGGCTGTGAAGGCAAGATGGGCCAAGTCGGGCAAGTTCAATCGGCCGATCACAACGGAAATAACTGCGGCCGGCAAATTCTATTCGGCCGAAGAATACCACCAGAAATATCTCATCAAACATCCGGGCGGCTACACCTGCCACGTTTTGCGAGACATGTAGGATGCGTTTCTGGAGCCCGGCTGTCTCAGCCGCAGCGGCATGGAAAGCATGTAGGATGGTAGGATGCGCATCCGGAGCGCGGCTGTCTCAGCCGCAGCGGCATGGAAAGCAAGGCGCTGCTAGACGTTCACAGCAAGCAATAATCTCGATTGCCGCGGCTGTGCACACCCGCTCTCCGAAGTCCAACAATCAACCACCGAGTTATAGACGGAGCGTTCCGTTCTCATCACGGAACCGCGCACTGCTCCATCTATATTCTCGCGGTTCAAGCGTCAGCTTTGCCTTTACAGGATTGTTCTCGATGTAGCGTCGGGATTTAAGCTCGTGAACCGCGTCGCGCATGTAAGTGTCCCAGTAATCCTCCTCCCAAAACTGCCCTCCCAATCCCAGTAATTTATTGGCCATGTGCGATGTGTATTTCTTCCAAGTTTCCATCACCTGCGACATCGGCGTGCTGGTAATCGTAAACAGGACGTGCACATGGTTAGGCATTACGACCCACGCACGTAACTCATAGCGTTGCCCTTCAAAATGTCGAAGAGAAGATTCCACCAGGTCCGCTGCCTTGGGCTGGATCAAATGACATGCGCCCCGCCCTCGATCAAGATAAGCTTCAAGTTCTTTGCGCCGCTCGCGATCCTCTTCGATCCTCCAGAGGTGTTCCCATTCAGAGCGGAGACAAAGGGGGAAACTATCCGCCAATCGAAAGGTCACGAACTGCGTGAGTCCTGGCTCATCGCGATGGGGCAAATAGCCCCGCTCATGCCAGCCGCGAAAGCCCTGCTTGCCGAGCTCCTGTTCCGAATATCCACTCCACCGACGCTTGCCCGAAACTATTTCGCGCAGCCAAGGATTGTAAGGCGGACCAGCTTGGCGAGATCTTGGCGGTTGAGCCATGAGACAGCACTACGCCGCAGTGCAAACAGGCGCAAGCCAATAGCCGCAAGCGCGGTTGTTTCAACCAACCGTCGCAGCGCGAGCCTGCCATTTACCGTGGTGGGTCGGTCGCACCTTCCCACTCGACGCGCTGCGGCTGGGACAGCCGCGCTCCGGGGAATCGTGCTAATCTCCCCTAAGGTTCTTCTGCTCCGCCTGCGACACGATCCCTCGCGATTGCTTTTGCGGAACGGACTACCTCTTCTTTTTTTTAACAGTGGACTTACCTTTGCTCATTTTGGCGCCTTTGCCGGTCGTCTTTGCTTTGGCTGATTTTTTCATGTTGCCTGATACTGCCAACAAAATCCTTCGATTCAATAACAAATCGGTCATCCCTTTTCTATTTCGTCTCCCCGACCATCGCGACCCGCTCAATGTCCGAAATGTGCCTCACCTCGCACTTAATCGAAGTTGATCTATTGCCCAGCGCTGGGATTTTTGCCGGCTTGCAATTCTTTGATCTGATTTGAAATCCTTGCCAGGCTCGCGTTGATCTGCCGCAACGTGACCTGCCGGTTGAAAATTACCAACAGAAGCGTCAGGAGCGTCCCCACCCCAAGCAAGGTCACGGCCAGTGATGTCACATTCATGGCCTTTCCCAACATAAGCGTTACCAGAACTTGTCGATCCACGGTCCTCCCATCGGACAAGGTAAGAATAGCCGAATCTTGGTTTGTTTGGGTGAGTAAATTCGTGCTGCTTGACTGCGTCGCTCCGGAATTTTGCAGCAACAGTTGCACTTGCGGGAAAATGATCCTGGTATTGGCCCAGATCAGAAAAATGCCGCCGACAATGGATAGCAAACCGACGCCCAGCGCTAGAGTGGCTAAGACGCGGCCTTTCCAGCGATAGGATTTTAACCTTTTCATAACTGCCTCGCTCATTGCCGCGCTGGTGTCCTGGGTGGATATATTGGGTCTGGGCTGATTTGGATTCATAATGTGTTCCTTTCGAGCGCGATTCTTAATGCGCGTTTTGCGTAATGAATGCGGGATCTAACAGTGCCCAGCGTGCTGCCAGTCACGCCCGCGATTTCCTCATAACTCAGCTCTTCAAAAAAGCAGAGCATGAGCACTTCCCGATGTTCCGGCGAGAGAACGTGCAGGCCGCGATGGAGCTCCTCGACATCCACAAGCGCATTGGCTTCGCCGGCTTCCCGCAGCTCTTCCACGTGACTCTCGTCCAGCGGTTGTTCCGCAATTTTTCGCCGGCGGTATTCGCGATAGATTCGGTCTCGAGCGATTCGAAAGGCCCAGGGCCGAAACTTGCCGGCATCAAGCAGACCAGGCAATCCCTTGTAAATCGCCAGCCAGATTTCCTGAGTGATATCTTCCACCAGATGCGGCGACGTTTGCATCATTTTTCTTGTAAAGAGCAGCAGGTGCGGTGCGTACAACGTCAAGAGCTCCCGAAATGCTAACTCGTCGCCGATTTGGCTACGGATAACGAGCGTTTGCTCATAAAGCTGTTGCGTATTCGCTGACACGTGCGCTTCGCAGTGTATGCTGCCGCCCGAGGTCAAAAAGTTCAATTATTCGCACGATTTATTTCCCGCCTGCAAAGTCCGGTGCGACTTGGCGCGCGGAGGATGTCCGTTGTTGAAGTTACTGCCGTTTCCAACAGCTCAACCCCGTCGCTTTGGTCGCCAGTGTGTTGTGAGGCGATAAACGGGATTCGTCACCTCTATGGGTAAAATGTTCGTTGTGCCCCTTGTGACTATGGGTCTGCCGTGCCACTTTTTCTTTAATGCGTCCGAACAAATCTGCCACGCACAGGCAAGTCGAAAAATCTGAATTGAAGGAAAAGACTATGCAAAACCAGAAAATGGGACAAAGCGTGAGTATGATAAAACCCAGCGACCAGCTCGAACCGACGGTGTTCGTTATCTTTGGCGGCGCCGGCGATTTGACCTGGCGGAAACTCGTGCCGGCCTTGTTTGACCTCTTCCAGGACCGAAGCATGCCCCCTGATTTTTCAATCATCGCGGTAGATCGCGTTGACTTGAGCGACGTCGCGCTGCGACGGCATCTTCACGCCGGCGTAAAGAAGTTCTCGCGCCAAGGAATGGTGAAAACCGGCGAATGGGGAAAGTTCGCCAGCCATATCTATTATCAGCAAGGCGATTTCAGGAAGCTGCAAACCTACGTCGCTTTGGGCGAAGAATGCAAGAAGCTGGAAAAGCAATGGGGCGCCAAAGTCCACCGGATTTTTTACATGGCCACACCGCCCAGCATGTTCGGCGAGATTCCCAAATACCTCGGCGAGGCCGGATTGGCGCGTGACCGGGAATGGGCGCGGATTGTGGTCGAGAAACCGATCGGCTATGACCTGGAATCCGCGCGCGCGCTAAATGCCACCCTCGCGGCTAATTTCGAGGAAGCCCAGATCTTCCGCATCGACCATTATTTGGGCAAAGAAACGGTGCAGAACATTCTGGCGTTCCGTTTTGCCAATCCCCTCTTCGAGCCGCTCTGGAACCGGCGTTATGTGGATTGCGTCACCATCACCGCAGTCGAAGCGGTTGGTGTCGAACATCGCGGCGGGTATTACGACCACGCCGGAGCCCTGCGTGACATGGTGCAGAACCACCTGATGCAACTACTCTGTCTTGTGGCAATGGAACCAATGGTCTCCTTCGAAGCCGACGAAATTCGCAACAAGAAGGTCGATGTGCTCCATGCCATTCGGCCGATTCACCGCGATGCCGTCAACCAATGCGTGGTGAGGGGGCAATACGGTTCCGGTTGGGTGGGCGGCAAGAAAGTTCCTGGCTACCGTCAAGAAGAGGGGGTGTCGCCCGATTCCCAAACCGAGACCTTTGTCGCGTTGCGGCTGTTCATCGACAACTGGCGCTGGCAGGGCGTCCCGTTCTACCTCCGTACCGGCAAACGGCTCGCCCGGCAGGCCTCGGAAATTACGATCCAGTTCCGTGGAGTGCCGCATCAATCATTCCCGGCTGAGTCCACTCTCGACTGGCAATCGTCCCGATTGGTGATCTGCATTCAGCCCGATGAAGGCATTGTGCTGCGCTTCCAAGCCAAACACCCCGGGGCAAAGATACACCTCCGCTCAGTGGAGATGCGGTTCAATTACCAGGACACATTTGCTTCCCGGTCCCCCGAAGCTTATGAGACATTGCTTTGGGACGTCATGAAAAATGACGCCACCTTGTTCATGCGCGCCGATCAGGTGGAGGCCGCCTGGCGGCTGTTGATGCCGGTACTTGAAGTCTGGAAGGTCGCTCCGCCAAGCGATTTCCCCAATTACGCGGCCGGCACCTGGGGACCCGAGGACGCCCAGGGATTGCTGGCTCAAGGGCACAGTTGGCCCTTGCCGACCGAATTGGTGGGAGACAAGAAGAAGACAAAGAATTCGTGATTCGATGAGAATTCTTGTCATCGACGTCGGCGGCACTCACGTGAAGCTGTTGGCCACCGGCCATAAAAAGCGGGTCGAGTTTGATTCCGGCCCCAAAATGACGCCCTCGAAGATGGTTGCGGCCGTTCGCGCCGCCACGGTTGGTTGGAAGTATGACGTAGTGTCGATGGGCTATCCGGGACCTGTAGTTCATGGGCGCCCCTTAAACGAACCACACAACCTCGGGCATGGTTGGGTGGGGTTCGACTTCAAGAAGGCGTTCGGCCGCCGACCCGTGAAAATCATCAATGACGCGGCGATGCAAGCGCTTGGCGGGTATCAAGGCGGTCGGATGCTCTTTCTCGGTTTAGGCACGGGGCTTGGCTCGGCGCTGATCGTGGATAATGTGCTGGAACCAATGGAACTGGCCCACTTGCCTTACAAAAATGGCCGGACCTATGAAGACTATGTCGGTCTGGCAGGATTGGAGCGCCAGGGTAAAAGGAAATGGCGTCACCAGGTAAACAAAGTCGTCCAGCAACTCAAGTGTGCGGTGCAAGCTGGCTATGTGGTGGTCGGGGGAGGTAACGCCAAACTCCTGAAGAAGCTTCCGCCCGGCACGCGCCTGGGAGACAATTCCAACGCGTTTCAAGGCGGGTATCGCCTCTGGACCAAGCTTTACAGCGGGTCAACTCAAGAGCGATTCCTGCATTAAACCAACAATCACTCCCGGCAGCGGATTATCGTCTTTCTTGCCAATTGATTGGCTGCGAAGAACGGAGCGCTGACTTGCAGTCGGCCTACGGCTTGGGCCCTGCTTATGATATGCCGATCCACCACCTCAACACCGGGTGCGCCCTCAAGCGAGCGCACCCGGGCGAGTCAGATTGAGGACTTTTGTTGAGGCAGCCTCAGCGCTTGCCGCCGATCGGTTGTCCGCTGTTTTTGAAGCGGGGGGTCGATTCCTCTTCGATGTCGAGCTGATGTTCTTTCCAGGTTTCGAAGCCGCCCTCCAGTTCCATGACCGGATAGCCACTCGCGGCGAATTGCGCGCAGGCATTGGCGGCCAGGTGGCACTGCTGGCTGTAGCAATAGACGACATGGGTCTTGTCCTTTTCGAGGCCCCGGGCGCGGTCCCATTCCTCTCTGGGAATATTGATGGCTCCAGGAATGTGACCTTTGGAGAAATCCTCCGCTGCACGCACGTCCACCACTATGAGGTTATCTTCGCCGGTCTTGATCCATTTATCCAACTCGACTGGGCCGGTTGTAAAGGCCAGCTTGTCTTCAAAATAAGCTCTGGCCCTGGCCGGATCGTGAACACGATTCATTTTTTGCATGTTGAACCTTTCGTTTTGTTTTGTTGTGCCAAACCCTGTAGCCCCTTGAACGTACCCTAATCTATTCTTCTCAATTCTCAACCGAACTCGCAAAGGTTCCCTGAATCTCAGTGCTGCTTGATAAGTTCGGGCGTTGCTGCGGACTGGAAAGTCCGCGCGCCGGGGTAGATTGTTTTTGACCTCCAGTCGTCACCTTGTAACCTTGCGCACCTATAGTGAGCACGCCCTCCGCCCATCTCAGTCCCGAGGCCAAAACCTCCTTGCCTCGGCATGTCGCCGTCATTATGGACGGCAACGGTCGATGGGCCAAAGAACGGCATCTGCCGCGTATCGAGGGTCACCGCGCCGGCGCCGAATCTGCCCGCATTATTATCCGCACCGCCGGCGAGTTGGGGATTAAGTACCTGACACTCTACGCTTTTTCGGTCGAGAATTGGAACCGGCCCAAGGATGAGGTGGATGCTCTCATGAAGTATCTGATCCACTACCTCAAGACCGAAACTTCCGAGTTGAACAAGAACAATGTCCGGCTCGAAGTCATTGGCCAGGTTTACCGGCTCCCGGAAGCTGTCCAGGACCACTTAAATAAATCGCTCGCGACTCTCTCGAAAAACAACGGCCTGACGCTCGTCATGGCGTTGAGCTATGGCGGCCGCACCGAGATTGTCGAGGCCGTGCGAAGCATCGCTCAAAAAGTAAAAGCCGGCCAACTGGATCCGCCTGACATCACCGAGCAGGTCTTTGCCCAACATCTCTATACGCGCAACCTCCCGGATCCTGATTTGTTAATTCGCACCAGCGGCGAAATGCGCGTGAGTAATTTCCTGCTTTGGCAAATCTCCTATACCGAACTGGTGGTCACGAAAACTCTCTGGCCCGACTTCCGCAAGCCCCAATTGTACGAGGCGCTTGAAGAATACCATCGGCGCCACCGGCGGTTTGGCGGCGTCTGAGATGCCCGATTAGCCCTCGATGGAAACTCCACCTGCCACGCCTGCTGGAAATTCCAAGCTCCGGACTTTCGCGCGCCGCTCGCTGAGCTTTGTCATTCTTTGGACTATCCTCCTGGTATCACTTTTCTCCAAGAATCGCCTGATCTCCGATTCGGTTTTCGTGGTCATCATTGTTTTGCTGGCGGTCACGGGTTTGGCCGAGTTTTATGGCCTGGTCGAAAAACGCGACCTGGTTTGTTTCAAAGGCTGGGGCATTTTTGGCGGACTGCTGCTGATGGTGGGCACCTTTCTGAATCTGACCGGAGTGCTCGGGAGGTCGGGCTCGCCTGCACGAGTCAACGATTTCGAGACGAGTTTTCTTATCTTATTCGTTCTGGGATTGTGTCTGCGCCAGTTCTTTTCCAAGAGCAACACCGCCGGAATCCTGGCAATTTCCACCACTCTCTTCGGGTTGATGTACGTTCCCTGGCTGCTGAACTTCATCCAAAAAATCAACTTCTTCCCGGGTGTTGATGGCCATTATTATCTCCTTTATTTCATCGTCATCACCAAGTTCAGCGATACCGGGGCTTACCTCGTCGGCT
>Ga0265338_10005757_pt1 | contig 16036 bp, 20 predicted proteins | sample 42126metaG_FD_193579 | JGI IMG/M metagenome (GOLD analysis project Ga0265338, IMG submission 193579) | Rhizosphere microbial communities from Carex aquatilis grown in University of Washington, Seatle, WA, United States - 4-21-26 metaG | ecosystem: Host-associated > Plants > Roots > Rhizosphere... | reverse complement strand
CGAAGGCAAACAAGAAATGAATTGGCCCGATTTTGCCAAAGGATACCTCTAAAACCGGTGCCTGACCCCGGTTTTAAATTATTTTCCGCCCTTCAAAAAATTCTTCACCGCGGAAGCACCACGGCGCAAGAGCGTGCGCTTTTTATCGGCACCGGAAACCAACGTTTTAGAGAGTTCGTCCTTAAGCCCGTCAATGGCCGCCCGAATATCGGCACCAAAAGACTTCGCCACGATATCGCGCCCCATAGCTCGCAACTGAATTTCCGCGGAAAAAGCATCCGCGCCCCCCTTATGATGCTCGGTGGTTTTTCCCAGAATAAGATGTAGGGCCGCATCCTCCCCCATGAGGTGCCCAAAGCGCTCAATAACAGCAAGTTTTTTCTCAACATATTCGCGAATCTCCGGAGCAAGCTCCACGCCTACTGTTTTAATATTTATTTTCATATTCCGAAGTATACCAGACAACCCTTTTCTCGGCCAAACTTTTCTGCTATGATAGTTCCGGTTCGGTGGACGTAGTCGTATGTGAGGCATCAATAGACTAGGAAGCCCCTGGTCTAAACGCGAAGTCGTGCAAAGGCTTCTACACCGAACCAATTATTCCCCTGTAGCTCAGCGGTAGAGCAGTCGCCTGTCTCAAGGCAGCACCACTTTGAAAATAGTGGTTGAAAATGAGGTGAATTCGGTGAACCCCCCAAGATAAACGATCGTGTGGGCAATACCGAGCCAAGCTTTGACGAAAGTCATTGAAGGTGTAGAGACTATCCCCTTGCGGGAGTACTCAAGAATTTTTTAAGATTCTTGCGGAAGCGCCTCATTCCTAAAAACCTCACGGTTCATGGAAATGATATAGTCCACCCCTTTTAGTAATAGAAGGACTCGTGTAAGCGATTGGTCGGAGGTTCGAATCCTCCCGGGGGAGCCCTAGTGACGAAACCTCACAATTTGTGGGGTTTTGTCTTATATGGCTTGATGGTTTCGAGGTTCGAGCGGAGTCTAATTCTTTGATAACCGCCTCTCGACTTTTTATCATGGTCTTTATGAAAGAATGGTAATTTACAAAGAGTTTTTTGCCTTTTATAGTGAGGTTCGAGCCTAAACATGAAAGTATCGCTCGCTTGGTCTTATCGTCTCCTTTTTCAAACCAAATGTGAGCGTAACAAGCGAAGTCAAAGGTCTTTTCTGTGAGCTCTACCCATTCGAGGACCTGCTTGTTGGTGACTTTCAATTCATCTTCAAGGATCAGCTTTCTTTTTACCATTCCCTGTACATGATGCTATGGGCAACCTCGAGGCTTTTGAGAGATTGATTAAGGGCGACAGACCTAAATAATAATCTTAGGTTTTAAATTACTGTTTATACTCGTTAATATACTCATATTTAAGGCTCACTTTGCAAAAGCTTGCATTGTTAGATATTCTATGTTATAATACTACTAGACACTAAAGTGGTGTCTCTAGAAACAAAACAAACAAGGAGGCACCTTTGAAAACACTGATCTTTTTGAGACACGGCAAAACTGCCTATACGGGACAGTTCTCTGATCTGACTGACGAAGGAAAAGAACAAATCGGCAAAGCAGCCGCTGAAATTCTCGACATCGTCGGAAAGAACGAGGACGTTCGTATCGTCAGCTCGCCGTTACCGAGAGCACTCGGGACTGCAGACATCATCGCCAAGAAATTGGGATACCCCTACGAGGAAGTCGAACATGAGCTCGCAATTCGTTGCATGGATTTCTATGACAACGACGCTGCGAATGCCATCTGGTCGAGCTTCCCCTCGGCGCGTGATGTGGACCGAGCGTATGCAAGTGATCCTCGGTTCGAAGAAGGCGTGGCCATCGAGAAACGTTCTGCGATTCAGCACCGTTTCTTCACGTATCTCGGGAGCCTGTTCGAGCGATTCGTCGCCGACAAGTTACCGGACGTGATGATCCACACTTCGCACTATGAAGTTCTTTGGGACCTAGCGGCAACGTTTGGTTTCAAGGAGCCTCTCATTCACGGCGAAGTCATCAAAATGGAGCTCACCGCTTCGGACAAGAAAGGTCACATACACGTTCGGGCAACGTTCAGGGAGTATAGTCGGGAGTTTGATTGCAAACTTCCTGCCGAACTCTTTGCGAGCCAGTTCAGTTCGTGATCTCAACACTCAACCAAGGGCTCTGTCGCAAGACGGAGCCCTTATCTTTTTATGTTATAATAGAAAAATATGACGACCTTAATTGAAACAATTGAAAATGGAAATTTTAATAAACTTGGCAAGCCAGAGCGTGTAATTGAAACTCTTATCTCGAAGCTCTTTTTCTTTGGTGATGATGTATATAAAGTATATAAATACAACAAAGCTTTTTTTGGTGATTTTTCAGATGATCGTTTTAGACACGAGTTCTATCACAACGATTTTACATGGAATAACACCATGGCACCTGATATCTATATTAAGCTTGGATATGTAAAAAGAGACGGTGATACTTTTATCGAAGCAACTCATGATACATCGGAGGACTATTTTATTCTCATGAAGAAAATAGATGATTCCCAGACTTTATTTAATCATATTAGAAACAAGACTTTCACAAAAGAAAACCTTGAACTTATTACTGAGGAGATGTTTAAGCGTACAGAAAAATTGACTGAGATAAAACACACAGACATGGAAGATCTTTTCAGTATGTCTTATGTTGATTTAGATTTACAAAATCTAGAGAGTACAAGAGAGTGGTTATATATGGGTTCTGAATTTATTCCAAAACAAGAGGCAGATGCGATAATCGATAAGATAAAGTCCTTTGTTTCATCGTATACATATTTTAAGAATTTTGATAACAAAAGATATCTCGCATCTATCGATAATCATGGTGGTAACATCCTTTTCTCTAATAACAAGGTTAATTTTATTGATTCTATGCCACCAATGAGAATATGGAGAATTCAAAACGATGCGTATTCTATAAGTAGACCCGCTACCGATCTTGAGGTCTTGGCTGGTAAAGAGTATGCAGACGCAATGTTCAGCAAGTTTGAAGAGGTTCGAAATACCAAACTAGATCCGAAAGTTAGAGCCTACTTACAAGTCGTCGCTGCTCTAATTCAGGCGCCCTATATGTATGTATTGAAAGAGGTTGAATTTGCACAAAAGTTCTGGGATTTTGCTAAGAGTAAAGTTCAAGAAATTTAGCAATAAAGCGTAGTCTCAACTTACTTAACGTAATTCATTTCTAAATCCATCTGCTTTTTTAGTTCAAGTGCACGTTGCATAATGCGGTCTCCAATCTCGCCCCAATCAAAATATTTCTTGTAGTCAGCAGGGTCAATAAGTTCAATCTTTGTAATGTCTCCATCTGGATCATTAGTAAAAGGACCGAATGGTTCAACAATACATACTGATCTAGTTTGTGATACAACACCTTGTGGCTCTGTTATATCCTGACAACCAATAAAGCGCTGTCTGATAACATTCATATTTGTCTCTTCCTTTACTTCTCGTCTTACTGCATCACGAGCACTTTCACCAGCCTCAACTCCACCACCTGGTGGGGTCCAATATCCTTTCTTATCGGCATATACGAGTACCAACTTACCTTCGCAAAAGCAGTAAGCATGTACGCCTTGGATTTTTTTATAACCGAGGTCAAGCTCACTATTGATATCGTTATATGCAACATCCAATACTTGCCCAGATTGATTTGTGAGAGTTGATTTTATTTCCATAAGTTAAACTTTATCATTTTTAACCCCTTTTTGCTAAAACCCTACCGATACTCCGCCATCTCTACCTCTGTCGGCTGTGTAATCTTAAACAATCCATCCCTATAATTCGGGATATAAATGTGCTCTTTATTGGTCTTCCAAAAGGTTATTACCTCGCGCACAACGTCGAGCCGCCGAAAATCTCTTTTATAAATCAACGTGTTTTTTTGATACCCCAAATAGGATTCGAACCTCTATTTTTATGGACCGATAAATTTGAAGCTACTAACGATAGAGTTAAAAGTTTTTGCATCAATCTTTCCACCGTCATCAAAAATAACGAAGTTCGTTGCTGAATTCGGATTAGGAATAATCACTGAATTTTCAACAACTTGGCCATAAGACAAAGAGGTGACTGTAGTATAGTTTTTACCATTTACTGTTATGCTACCTGTCTTTGAGGAATATCCTGAAGCGCCAGTAGTGTTTTGTAGGTTAAGGTAGTCATTCAGTGTTATCCACTTGTTTGCATAAGAATCTCTAAAGCCAATATTTACAAACAGTCCATCTTTAAAAGTAAGCTGGTTAAGACCTGTATCTGGTCCAACATACGCAGGCTGTGTCCAGCTTGCCGGATAATTGAAAGAAATACCTAGCGTTGAACTTACATATGTTGTCCAAGAAGTTATGACTGGTGGAACGACCACTTTTTTTGAGTTAGACGAAATTGCAGTATCTATAGAGAGAGGTTTAACGTTTTTACATTGCGACGACAGACTCTCTGAACTTAAGGCGCCACAAAAAATGGACACTTGATTGTCAGTGTCAGTGACACCCGGCTTGATCGTCATTCGATTTAAGAAAGAAAAAAGTAGACATCGGTCCGATTTCGAAGGTGAATTAGTAACGACACCATAATTAGTGCAGACTTTTGCTTGGAATGCATAATCAATTGTGTTGTAGACAGAAATACTGAAGTCGGGTAATACAAAATTTGGGAAAAATTTCTTTTGAAAGTCGGTAGAAGGATAATTTCTTTGTGGCTCAATAATATCTGATGCTAAGTGAGAAACACAATATTCTTGATAGGAAAAATTACTTGGATACCAGGAAGCTTTTTCATATGGGCCCAAATCAGTCACGTACTGATTATCTGGCAATGCCAGACAGGAATTCATCACCCCTTGAAAAGTGGTACTCGGGGGTAAGGTGAATTCAAAACAGTATACGGGCGGCTGATCAAGCTTTCCGGCCATACAATCTTCTAGACTGTTATTTGGATATGGTTGACCAACAGCTTGTTCTGTTGGTGATTGAATTTTACTTTGCGCATAAACATAGATTCCAGCCCCAATCACCAACACTGCAATAATTATTAACAAAGGGACAATGAAAGCTTTTTGAGAGTTTTTCATGTTAACTGAAGTATATCAAATTGACTAACATCCAAATATTTACTCTACGGACACTCCTGCAACCAGGTTCTAACATCGTCCAGCCCTCGGAGCCGCCGAAAACCTCTTTATAAATCAACGTGATTTTTTGATACCCCAAATAGGATTCGAACCTATTTTTGACCTACTACGTCAGAAGCCGAACAATAACCAAGACAAGCGCAATAACGAGCAGGAGGTGGATAAGACCACCGCCTATGGAAAAACTAAACCCGAGAAGCCACAGGACCACCAAAACGACAATAATTATCCAGAGCATGTTGTTCTCATTTTATTTTACGCGTGAGCCGGCGCGCATAATAGTCTCATTTTTTCCAGTCCTCGATGGATTTGCACGGCAACGGTATTTTTTGTTTGTTTAGTAGCAAAAGAAATTTCTGAAAGTGACATGTTCTCCGTATACCGCAAATGCATCGTTCTTTGATAGGTGATCGGCAAACGCCCAATCAAAAGCATTGCCGTTTTTCCATCTAAAAGATTAAAAATATCACTGGCATCATCGGTACTCGGTTCAAAACCCTGTTCCAAAAGAACGTCGAGTGAAGTTGTTCCGCGTTTCCGATATTCATCCACGATGAGGTTATTCATGATGTGATACAAAAAAGCCTTCATGATGATGATTTTCCCTCCCTTGGCCAGATATTGCCAAGTTTTCATAAACGTGTCTTGTGATAAATTATCGCTCAGCGCCTGATCGTTTGTTTTGAAAAACGCGTGCTTAACAAGCCCATTTTCATAACTATGACGGGCCCCGCTTAACTGGGCGCTTCGATCGATATTCTGTTTTGAGGTCATAATATATAAACTAAGACGGTGTTGGCCATCTCTTGTTACTGACTAACTACACTACACCACACATGTGTCACGTTAAGGAGAAAATCTCACAGGGCTTCACTATACCTTATTTTGCGACTTTTTGCCACGTTTGCAATAAAATTGTCGGTCAAGCGGCTACAGTACCATATGGAAACACTCACTGTTGATTTTATTGAACGCTTGTGGGAGAGGAGTTGGACATACATTAAAACCGTGGTTGACGTCGTTCGCGAGCCTATTTTGATTCTGGATAAAGATCTTCGGGTCATCGCCGCCAACGACCCTTTTTATCAGACCTTCAAAGTCGAGGCAAAAAATACTCTGGGCAAAATCGTCTATGAATTGGGAAATGGCCAGTGGAATATTCCCGCCCTCCAAAAACTTCTTGAGGATGTTTTGCCCAAGCATACCTTTTTCAAGGGGTTTGAAGTCATCCATGAATTTCCCGTGATCGGTCGGAAAATCATGATCTTGAATGCTCGTCAGATCCATCTTCAAAAGAAAGACCCGTCGGAAATATTTCCCCCAATAATCCTCTTGGCCATTGAAGACGTCACCCAGATGATGATCGCCGCCGAAAACTTCGCCAGCCATACGAAACAGTTGGAAACAAAGTTCACGGAACAAAGCCAACGGCAGGATGTCCGCATCAAAAAACTGGAAAAGGAAATTAATCAAATAAAATTAGGAACATTAAAATAACATGATTCTATGAAGAAAATACTTCACAAAGTTTTAGCTCGTATTGAAAAACTGAAAAAAGAAATTAATCAAATTATGGGCTTGTAATAATGTGGTCATCAGAACGGCATCGTGTGTATATCAAAATTAATCATAATCTATAATATAAACATGAAAAAAACACTTCTAATCGCGGGAACAGCATCGGCCTTCTTTCTCATGGCGGCCCTGCCGATAAGTTTGGTCTTTGCTCAAAGCGCTACCACGCCAGTATTCCACACCCAAACAGGCGTGCAGGTATACAACACCGCAGGTGCCTCAATCGCTCCGGGTATCTATTACTTGGCAAACGACACCCAAATTTACTACTACGGAAATAGTATTTACTACAATCCAAATACCCAAACTTATGGCAGTATTACCGACCCCTCCTATATAAGCACAAACTATCCGTACAGTGTCTCATCAACTGCTCCCATTGTCGGTATTCCCAATACCGGTGCCGGCGGCAACGCAGGATCTACCTGGTTGACTCTCGCCGCTCTGGGAATGCTAGTTCTCGCCGGTGGCGCCTATCTCGCCTATCGTTCAATCTCTCGTCAAACAGCCTTAGCTAAATAACGCCATGAAGATCAGTGCGGTTTCCTTCGTTGCCGTCGGCGTGGTGGTGATTGGGGCCAGTGCGTATGGTCTCTACATTCTGACCAGAGCCACTCTGTACGTTCCCGGCGACAATATGTACGCGCCTCCGGTGGTCAGTTCGGTTTTGTCTAACGCAACAACGAGCGTCGCGACCACCGCATCTACCACGGTCGCCACATCCTCAACTCCGATAGTCAAAAATGTAAGCGGGGCTCCGGACACGAATGCAGGCACAAGTGACTATCCGGTCACTCTATATATTCCAAGCTTGGGCATCAATGCCAAAGTCCAGCAGGTCGGGCTCAATAGTATCGGCAACATCGGTGCCCCAAACAATTTCACCGATGTCGCCTGGTATAAATACGGTCCGGCACCGGGCCAGCCAGGCAGTGCTATCATTGACGGCCACGTTGATAACGGCCTCGGGCTAGCGGGCGTGTTCAAAAATCTTTCCACTATAGCTACCGGTACTGAAATGTCGGTGACGACTGCCCTTGGCAAGACACTGGTGTTCCAGGTCGTGGCAATCAATGTATACGGTTACCAAAACGTACCGATGGCTAGCATTCTAAACTCTTCAAGTCCGACCATCCAATTGATAACCTGCGACGGAACGTGGGTAGGAGATCAAAAAACGTATGACGAGCGACTGGTGGTGAGTGCTACTCTGATATAATAGAAAAAACTTAACAATAGTACAAACGCATTTATGCATAATTTCTATTCAAACAATTACGGGGTTGGTTTCGGAGCATCCACTTGGGTCCACACCTTTGGACCTATATTGGTTGTCTTGGTGTTGTGGAGCATCTTTTGGAAAGGCCTTGCCTTGTGGCATTCAGCCCGACGCGTCCAGCCATGGTGGTTCTTCTTTCTCCTTATCATTAACACTCTTGGCATTCTTGAGATTATTTATCTCTTTGGTTTTGCCAAACTCAAACTTTCCGAACTATTCAGTAAAAAATAATTCCCCGAGCGCTCTCTCCCACTAACAAGCAGGTTCCCTGCCGAGTTCGCTTTCCGCGTATCCATCGGCAACAATCACCCGCTCATAGTTCATTCTGAGATATCCGCAAACCCACCCCGCGAATTGTTGCAAAACAGTTCGCGGGGTTTTCTTTTATACTAACTTAGCCTCTTCCTTTACCAATTCTTTTTTGGGCGTCTCTCGCTTCCATGACTCTTATTTTAACAGCCTGCTTGGTGGCAGCGATGGAGCGCTTATTTGCCTTTGAGGCATTCCAATTTTTCTTTGAATTAGACATGACCCGTATAGTACCACACTCAATCGTGCGGTAGGCCATACGTGCTATTATATTGAGGATGAAAACGTTGCTTCCGAAGCTGGGCTTTGTTTCCCTACTTCTTTTATCCGGATTCTTCCCTTTGCACTTTGCGTCTGCCGCGGTAGCGTGCAGTTTCCCTCGTAATTTAAAATTAGGAGACCGCGGTGCCGACGTACAGCGACTGCAGATTATTCTCAATGAAAATCCGGCAACACAAGTTGCCACGGCCGGCAACGGATCCCCTCAGCATGAAACCACTTTTTACGGCTTAGCCACCAAAACAGCGGTAATTCACTATCAGCAATTGCATACGCAAAGTGTGCTTTTGCCCTATGGACTGGCCCACGGGACAGGAATCTTGGGTACGCTTACCCGCCGATACTTAGTGACCACCCAGTGCCAAAATGCGGCTGTCAGCTTCAATACTACCGCACCGACCATGACACCATTGCCGGCACAGCCAGAGACGACCCCCACCAACACAATCACAAACCCCGTCACCGCTTTTACCACACCCGCGTTTCAGTCTTCCGGCACGGGGCTTGCGGCTTTAGCGGCACAACTGCATCCCAACGATAGCACCGACGACACCGCCACTATCCAAGAAATGATAGATGTGGCGAATCAAAACAAAATCTCTACTATCACTCTTCCTGCCGGCACATTCAAACTTGCAAGCGGCCTCCATTTATACGGAAGCAATATTACGTTCAGCGGCCAAGGAGACCAGACTGTTTTGGACTTTTTTGACAGTTACCACGGCGGCGACTACCAAGGCATGCCCATTACGGTGGGAGCAACGGTGAATCAGTCGGCGACCTACAATCCCGTTCAATCAGTGACCGGTAATACTATTGTCTTTGGCCAATCCGTCCCCTTCAGGACTGGCGACACACTGTTTCTTTCTGACGGCATGAGTGCCACTCGCGTACTGGAGCGTCAATACGGCGGCACTCTTGACGTGCCCAACGAATTCAACGCACCGGCTCCTTCTGAGTTTGTGACCGTTGCTTCGGTCACCACAAACGCGCAGGGACAAACTGTAGTGACCCTCATCAATAACGTTATCGGTTCGGGCGATTACGCCAACCTCCTGCCGAGCGGTCAGGCCGCGAACAACAACTACCTGACCGTTTGGCCGGTAACCGCTCCCGCCGACCACATCACCATAAAAAATCTGGCGATTCACTTTAGTAATCCCCAAGCCGATGTTTCCATCATGACACTTTTCAGCACCAATTTTACCATTGACCACGTGCACATACTCAACACCACGCAAGCGGGCGGTCATGGAGGATTTTCGCTTATTCTGACCACGAATTATCAACTAACCAATGACACCGTACCGGGCGGAATAGCCATAAACTCCAGCCGCCAGGGTACCATCTCGGGCAACACGATCGGGAACCTTACGTTTGAAGAATCTTCTACTCACACCACCGCGCAAAACAATGTGATTGGCACCCCTGGAGGTAGCTCGGGTATTGCAGTACGCACTGGCGATATGGGCTGTAATCAGATTTCCATACTCAACAATATTATTTATGCCGGGCCGACTAACGTTGGCGGTATCGGTATTTGGGAAGGCAGAAACATAACGATAGCTAATAACACGGTTAGCCAAGGCGACGCTTTAATTTGGGTTGGCCAAGCACACAATGTGGTGGTGCGCGACAATACCGCTGCATCCTTTGCCAACAATGACGTCATTGATACCGCAAGCGTCAATGCCTATAACAATAGCTGGAAATAAAACTGGCGATCCCCGCCCCTGCGAATGTACTGTAATTAATACTCTTTTTACGTGTCGCTTGTAGCGTGAGGTCAAAAATCAGCAACGAGTAAATGGACACACTCATAAAAGCGGACGTCTTTTTCTTTATCGCCTCAAGCGCTACGGTTGTCTTGGGTATTCTTGCTGCAATCCTTCTTTTCTACCTTATTAGAGCGGCACGTAATCTCCACCAGCTTTCCGAAGCACTTACAGGCGGCCTAAAAGAAGGCGGAGAATTTTTTGTTGACCTTAAGGATCGGCTGGAGAGCAATGTAATTTTTAGGCTCCTCTTCCCTCCTAGAAATAGGACCCGCCTTAAGAAGTAATTATCCGTTTTAAACCATGTAAAATCATGAATAAAAAAACTTCAACAACTCCCCACGAAGTACATGCTGTGGCACATAAAAGTTCTGGGGTTATGAAAGCCGCAGTCGTTGGCGTTACTCTTGCCGGGCTAGCCGCCGGAGCCTACTTTTTCTTTGGGCCAAATGGCAAAAAACACCAGAAGCAGGCGAAATCCTGGGCCCTCAAGATGCGAGCTGATGTCATAGAAAAACTGGAGAAAGTAAACGACGTCACGCAAGAAACATACGATCACATCATTGATACAGTTGCCGCAAAATATAATGCCGGTAAAGAGGCCAGCCAGGAAGAAATCCACGAGCTCGCCGCAGACCTCAAAAAGCACTGGAAGGCTTTAAGTTCTGGCGTTAAAGAAGTGGCGGCGAAATAATTTTACCTAGCCTTAAAATTTAAAATTGTGTAAGCTTAAAGCGTTATTATGTACATGTATGTAACCTATATTTAAGACATGAAAAAGAAAAACCCAGTGGTTCATTTTGAAATGGGCTACGATGACAAGCAGAGAATGACCGATTTTTACACGAAAGTCTTCGGCTGGGAGGCCGAAATGATGGGCCCGGAGATGGGCAACTATGTGGTCGTGCACACAACAGAAACCGACAAGAACGGAATGATAAAAACGCCGGGCGCCATTAATGGTGGCTTCTACAAGAAAACCGACAGCCCTACTTCCCACGCGCCTTCTATAGTGATTGCCGTGGACGATATTCAGGAGGCAATAAAGGACGCCACTGCTGCGGGCGGAAAAATTCTGGGTGGTATGAATCAAGCGGGCAAACATACGAATGAGCCTCAGATGATACCGGGCGTTGGCTTGTGGATTTCAGCCATGGACACCGAGGGCAACCGCTTCTCAATCCTCCAGCCGAATAAAATGTAGGCGGAAGTTTTACCGATGCGGACAGCCTGCCCAGCAACAAGGACGGCGCTTCCCTCCTATGAGCTGGTTGCGCGCCCGTTCTATATGCTCTTTTCTCGTTTCTAATTTTTTAACGGAGATTATCCAGCAAATCCATTCATTGCGGGCAAGCGGGGTGATATCCTCCCATTTTGCCCGCATGGCCGGCGAAGCAACGATGGCTTTTTGCACGTCATCAGGCAAGGCATGCACAGTGCCGGCTGAGATTCCTTTTTTTATCATGTGGGTATTTTACCAATTTTACACCAACTTTTGTATCCATCAAGAGAAGATTCGTGGTATTGTAAGGATGAGTATTATCAACGCTCACCAAACTATATGAATAAAACTATTATCTGGATTATTGTGATAGCCGTTATAGTAATTGGAGGATTCCTTATATATGGAGCATTCGCTCATCAAAGCACACCGGCCACAACCGGGCCCGCAACCTACGACCTTAATAGTCTTGGTATGGCCTCAGGCACGCCCGACGAAACACCAACAACACCTGCACCAACCCCTTCAGTAGTAACGATAGATATTAAGAATTTTGCATTTAATCCGGCGGCGATGTTTGTTAAAGTCGGCACAACAGTAACCTGGGTCAACGACGACAGCGCTCCCCATACGGTCACTTCTGATTCTGGAACAGTTCTTAACTCACCTACCCTCCAGCCCGGCCAGTCATATAGTGTCACCCTCAACGACCTCGGCACAGTAAGTTATCATTGTAAAATCCACCCTTCAATGCACGGCACCATTACCGTAACCAGCGGTTTAGGTTCATAAGATTTTCCGGGTTTTACCACCCTTGACAAAACCGTAGAATTTGGTAGTATATACGAGGTTTATCTTGGCCGTTGCCAGAGAGCATAAAACGCTTGGACGTGCAGCGTACTCTGCCGGGAAAGACGTTCTTTCTTCTCCCCGCAAGTTATCGCGCTTGTCCCCAAAACGCCGGCGTGTTTCTATGCCTCTCGGAGCGAATTGTCGCTCAACCTTCGGTTTGGCCACCGAAAACGGGTCAAGACACCATGCCCACCCTCCTGGAAACCTGAAAAGGCAACCAGGGAGTGGGTATTTTTATTGCCCAACTTGCATTATCTCAAAAGTATGGTATCGTACTTAACAGACCTTATTACTAAGGAGATATTCTATGGGGACGCAAGTCCGAAGTCGTGAAGAGCGCGCCGGGGAAATAGTCGGCAAACTCTTACATAACCAACTCCACTCGGGCAGATTACCTGCCGGCTTCATACAAATCCTCAACGGCCAACAATCACCCACATACGAAATGCTTTTTGCTTGGGTTGACGAGCACCTAGAAGAAGCAGAACGGTGCATAACCCAAAACAATTGGTAATACCGCCAAACATACCCGCCCCGCCTCTTATGCGGGGCTTTCTTCTTACTTTTGTGAAAAAAATTTTGCTGACTATGAGTTTGCTATACTATACCCATGCCAAAACGCCGCACCTCTTCCGGTTTTACCTTGGTTGAACTCGTGGTGGTTTTAGGCGTCATCGCCATTCTGGCAACAGTCATTATTCTTAACCTTCGCAATAGCGCCGGCTCGAGCGGCCGCGACCTTGCCACCCTAAGCGAACGCGACCAGGTGCGCGCCGCTTTGCAGATTTATTATTTTGATCATGGCGGCTACCCCTATATTTCGCCAGACTACACTCTGAAATGCGTCGGTAGCGATTCGTGTCTTTTGGCAGACCCGACGAATACAAATATCACCTCAGCGAACCCTAGTCTTCCGAGCATAAGCACCAAGCTTTCGGTCAGCACCGCCCTCTCCGCTCTTTCTGTTGGAAACATGCCAGCCATTAACGATAGTGGCGGTAAAGAGCAGGGTTTTGTCTACCTTTCTTGTTTGAGTACTACTGCCACCACAGATACCGACGGCACGCTAGTGTGCCCTTCCGGCACCAGCTATCTCACCTTTCCACTCAATAACATCAACGTTGGCCAGAGCACGCAGGGCGGTGCGAGTGAGGCCTGCCAAACGGTCGGCATTTGGAATACTCCCGTGGCCTACAACGTCGCTACCTGCGCTCCAGGCGTTATTAATGGCGGCAGTAGTGGTGGAAGCAGTTCGGGCAGCACGGGCGGCAACCAAGCCGTGGTTTGTTCGGGTACCGTCACAGTTCCAAGTACGGGCACACTGGATGCTAGTAGCCCTTCAAGTCAAACGGTTATTTGGAACATAACAGGTCCGACAAATACTAGTTATTCTTATGTATGGACTAATACACAATCTAGCTTGAGCTCTGGAGTTTGCTCGTCCAACACGTATAATTGCCAACATTTCACCGAAACCCTTTCGCCAACAACAGACATCGCCGGACAAGCCGCTAGTGGTAAATTTCAAACCGTCGTTACGGTTAAAGATCAAAATGGTAGCTTGATCGGCAACGGCAATTGCTCCGTACCCATTGCTCTGCCAACAGTTAGTGGCACCTGTTCCGTTTCGCCAGCGGAGCCGGCCAATCCTAATCCGAAGGTTGGCGACACCGTAACCTGGACGGCAAGCCCTATCGGCGGCAACGGCAAATATTCCTATACTTGGGCCAACCTCGGCCTCGGCGCCAGCTTTACCGGCACAGGACAAGTGTTGCCAGTGCAATATACTAGCAGTGGCGGCTCAACACCCAACCTACAAATAACCTCAGGAGGAGTGACTACATCAATTACTTGCCCGACTGAAAATATTGACCCTGCCAGCAACGACGGGAATGGAAACGGAGGAAATGGCACCTGCAAGCCTAGTCAGTGTTCCTGTACAAACTGGTCATATGACTATCAGTGTACCGGCGGCTATTACTGCGCCCAAACCTGCACCGGCTATACTACAAACGGTGAAGGCAGCGATAGTTACAGCAACAGTAACAGCTACTGTTGCGACACTGAATGCGCGGGCTTTACAGACATAACAACCTGCACCAGCTGGAATCAGAGCTGTTGCAGTTAACTACATCCGCGGCAATGACCGACCTCATTACAGATTTCCGGCAGGTGTTTTTTTTCATGAAGAAAACGGGCGTGCGTCTGCGCTTTTTTCTGTGGTCACTTGGCCTATCACTTGGCCTGGCAATTTTCAATCTCTATACCGTTTCCCTACTCTTCCCGCTCGTCCAGGGCATCGTGAAGCGCGACTGGAGCGGCGCGGGCGCCCTGCCCGGCATAGGCAGGATGATCCGCCTCTTTCCGAGCACCTTTTCCTCACCGGTGGCGATTTTTCTTTTGCTGGTGGTATGGATTTACGCCACCATTATCGTCAAAAATATCCTGCAATATAGCGCGGCCATGAGTGCCCAACATCAGGCTAATATCGCCCGGGAAAAAGTCCGTGGCATGCTTTTGGACAAGGTCCTTGCCTTCGGCAAAGCATTCTACGACGAACACAAACTGAGTTGGGTCCAAGACGTACTGACCAGTTCCACCGGAGCCATAGAAAATCAATTTCGCCTCTTGCAGAATTTTTTGATTCAACTCCTACTCTTGGCGGCCTACTTTTTCGTGATGTTCAGGATTTCCTGGCAATTAACACTTATCTCCGCACTCTGTTTTCCGGTGATTAATTTTTTTACCAAGCGCCTTATTATCCAGGTCAAAAAAGCGGTCGCGAACGCCAAGGTAGCCACCCAAACTCTCAATGAGCGGGTTTTTCAGATTTTGTATTCCCTCCCTATTATCATCGGTTTCGGTAAAGAAGACGTGGAGAGAGCGCTCTTTGCCGAAGCAAGCGTACGCGACATAGCCCGAACTTCTCGCATCCAAAAATTCTCCAATTTATTGCCTCCTATTGAAGATATTGGCGCCACCACCGGCATGCTCGTGTTGGCCATAGGCCTGGCTTTTTTGATGTACAGTAACCAGCGCCTAGACCCATCATCAGCCATTATTTTATTCTATTTAGCCATGAAAATCGTGCCAGCCTTGAATTCAATGAATGATTTTCGCCTCGGGTTAGCCGTGGGCAGTGCGGCCGTAGCTGATGTTAATCAGATTCTGCACGAAAGCGATCGTTTTATTTTGCCCGATGGCCGACGCGAATTGCAACGTTTTGAACACTCTATTGAAATACGCAACCTGACCTTCTCCTATGCTAATGACCACGTGGCTCTGCGTGATTTCTCCCTAATAATCAACAGGGGCGCGGTGGTGGTAATTGCCGGAGCCACCGGCGCCGGCAAAAGCACGTTGGTGAACTTGCTATTGCGTTTTTATGACTGCCCGCCTGGCACAATTTTTATTGACGACATTGATATTCGGGAATATTCGCGCCGCTCCTTACGGCGACGCATTGCTTTTGCCAGCCAGGAGGTGCTCCTTTTCAGCACCAGCCTGCGCCACAACATTGCCTACGGCTCTAGCGAGGCCGTGGATGAAAAAACTTTACGAGAAACTGCCAACAA
>Ga0265338_10005756_pt1 | contig 16037 bp, 14 predicted proteins | sample 42126metaG_FD_193579 | JGI IMG/M metagenome (GOLD analysis project Ga0265338, IMG submission 193579) | Rhizosphere microbial communities from Carex aquatilis grown in University of Washington, Seatle, WA, United States - 4-21-26 metaG | ecosystem: Host-associated > Plants > Roots > Rhizosphere... | reverse complement strand
GGGATGTTGCGGCGGTCGCTGAGCCAGGTCTGGAAGTTGTCGAGGTCGTGGGAGAGCGATGTCCACGTCAGCCCGCCCGGCCACGGCACCGCGCTCTTCCAGCCGAAGTACGCGACGAGCATCCCGGCGACGACGGCGACGACGAGGCCCGGCCGTCCGCGCCACCAGGGCCGCGGGGCGGCGACCGGGAGCCGCGGTGCGGCCTCGGCGGTGGCCATCAGTCGCGCTCGCCGGCGATCGCCGTGAGGACGGACTCGCGGTCGACGACGCCGACGACGCGGTCGCCGTCGACTGCGCAGACCGGGCGCTCGCTCGCGGCGATCACCGGCACCGCGTTGCGCACGGTCGTGTGCACGTCGAGGCGCGGGCCGTCCGCCTCGCCCGGGCGCGCGTCGCGCATGATCCAGCGCAGCGTCAGCACGTGGCTGCGCGGGATGTCGCGGGTGAAGTTGGCGACGTAGTCGTCCGCCGGCGAGCCGACGAGATCCTCCGGCGTGCCGAGCTGGACGATCGCGCCGTCGCGCATGATCGCGATCCGGTCGCCGAGCCGCAGCGCCTCGGGCAGGTCATGCGTGATGAAGACCATCGTCTTGCCCGTCTCGTGCTGGAGCCTGATCACCTCGTCCTGCATGTCGCGGCGGATGAGCGGATCGAGCGCGCTGAAGGGCTCGTCGTAGAGCATGACCTTCGGGTCGACCGCGAATGCGCGCGCCAGGCCGACGCGCTGCTGCATGCCGCCGGAGAGCTGGTCGGGGAACTGGTTCGCGCTGTCCTCGAGACCGACGAGCTTCAGCACCTCCTCGGCGCGCGCGTGCCGCTGCGCCTTGGAGACGCCCTGGATCTCGAGGCCGAAGGCGACGTTGTCGATCACGCGCCGGTGCGCGAGCAGGCCGAAGTGCTGGAAGACCATCGCCGACGTGTGGCGCCGCAGCTGCCGCAGCCCATCCGCCGACGCTGCGCGCACGTCCTGGCCGTCGATCTCGATCTCGCCCGCGGTCGGCTCGATGAGCCGGATGAGCGTGCGGACGAGCGTCGACTTGCCGGAGCCCGACAGGCCCATGACGACGAAGATCTCGCCCGGCCACACGTCGAAGGAGACGTCGCGGACGGCGGCGACGCAGTCGTGCTTCGCGCGGAGCTCGGCGCGGGGGAGGTCCGCGTCCGGCGTGCCCACCACGCGGTCGGCGTGGCGCCCGAAGATCTTCCAGACGCCCTGGGCGCGGATAAGCGGCGCGCCTGACCGGTCGCTCATCGCACTACCGTAATGCGATTTTCAACGAGGTTCAATCCGGCTCAGAAGAGGCCAACCGTCCGCCCCTTGTCGTCGATGTCGACGTTGTGCGCCGCGGGCGTCCGCCCGTAGCCGGGCATCGTCTGCATGTCGCCGCAGAGGGCGACGAGCCAGCCGGCGCCCGTGTACGCGCGGATGTCGCGCACCGTCACGGTGAAGCCGGTCGGCGCGTTCGCGAGCGTCGGGTCGTGTGAGAGCGAGAGGTGCGTCTTCGCCATGCAGATCGGGAGCTTGTCGAAGCCGACGCGCTCGAGCTCCTCGATCTTCTTGCGCGCGGCCGGCTGGAGGAGGATCCCGTCGCCGCCGTACACGCGGGTCACGATCGCCTCGATCTTGCGCTCGATCGGGTCGTCGAGCGGATAGACGGGCGCGAAGTTCGACGGCTCCTCGGTCGCGGCGACGACGGCCTCCGCGAGCGCGGTCGCGCCGGCGCCGCCCTTCGCGACGGCTTCGTTCGCCTCGGCGGCGAAGGCGCCGTTCTCGAGCGCGATGCGGCGGATCTGCGCGAGCTCCTCGTCGGTGTCGGCGGGGAACCGGTTGACGGCAACGACTGCGTTCAGCCCGAACTCGCGGATCGTCGCGAGGTGGCGGACGAGGTTCGCCGAGCCGGCCTCGATCGCCTCCGCGCCGCCGTCCGGGTTGCCGCCGTGATGCTTGAGCGCCTTCACCGTCGCGACGAGGACGACCGCGCTCGGCGTGAGGTCGCCGACGCGGCAGACGATGTCCATGAACTTCTCCATGCCCATGTCGGCGCCGAAGCCGGACTCGGTGATGACCATGTCGCCGAGCTTGAGCCCGATGCGGTCGGCGACGAGCGAGCTGTTGCCGTGGGCGATGTTCGCGAACGGGCCGCAGTGCACGAACGCCGGCTGGCCCTCGAGCGTCTGCACGAGGTTCGGCTTGAGCGCTTCCTTGAGGAGCACGGTCATCGCGCCGGCCGCCTTCAGCTGCTCGGCGGTGACGGGCTCGCCCTCGTACGTCGAGCCGACGGTGATCGCGCCGAGCCGCGCGCGCAGGTCGAAGAGGTCGCGGGCGACGGCGACGATCGCCATCACCTCGGAGGCGGCGGTGATGTCGTAGCCGGTCTGGCGCGGGTAGCCGTTCGCACGGCCGCCGAGGCCGACGGTGATGTCGCGCAGCGCGCGGTCGTTGATGTCGACGCAGCGCCGCCAGCTGATCGAGAGCGGGTCGATCCCGAGCTCGTTGCCGTGCAGGACGTGCGCCTCGAGCATCGCCGCGAGGAGGTTGTTCGCGGCGCCGATCGCGTGGATGTCGCCGGTGAAGTGGAGGTTCATGTCCTCCATCGGCACGACCTGCGCGAGCCCGGCGCCGGCGGCGCCGCCCTTGATCCCGAACACCGGGCCGAGCGAGGCCTCGCGGAGGCAGAGTACGGGCTTGCGGCCGATGGCGCCGAGCCCCTGGGTGAGCGACACCGCCGTCGTCGTCTTGCCCTCGCCGAACTTCGTCGGCGTGATCGCGGTGACGCAGACGAGCTTCGCGTCGGGGCGGCCGGCGAGCCGCTCGAGGACGGAGAGGGAGATCTTCGCCTTGTACTTGCCGTACAGGTCGACCTCGTCGGGCTCGAGGCCCGCGGCGGCGGCGATCTCGGCGATCGGCCGGAGCGTTGCCTCCTGCGCGATCTCGAGGGAGGAGCGGTTCTTCGTCGCCACGAGTGTCCTTTCTACAGGCTCAGCCGGAATATGAGTAATATATCTGCTGTGGAGATCATCGAGCAGACATCGTCGCTGGCCGAGCAAGCCTACGTCGCCATCCGCGACCTCATCGTCTCACTCGAGCTTCCGCCGGGCGGCGTGATCGACGAGCGCGCGCTCATCGAAGAGCTCGGCATCGGCCGGACGCCGGTGCGGGAGGCGCTGCGGCGGCTCGCGCAGGAGCAGCTCGTCGAGGTGTTCCCGCGCCGGGGCATGTTCGTCACCGGTGTCGACGTGCGCGACCTCGCGCGCATCTCGGAGGTGCGCGAGGCGCTCGAGCCGGAGGCCGCCCGGCACGCCGCCGAGCGGGCCACCGACGACGACCGCGACGAGCTGCGCGCGCTGGCCGCCGAGATCGGCAGGCGCGGCGTCGACCTCATGGATCTCGACGAGCGCATCCACCGCGCCGTCTACCTCGCGGCGCACAACGACTTCATGGCCGCGACGCTCGGCCGGTACTACGTCCTCGCGCTCCGCATCTGGATGATCGCCATCGATCGCGCGCACGAGCTCGAGTCGGCCGTCGAGACCCATCGCGACCTGCTCGAGGCGATCGTCGACGGCGACGGCGATCGGGCCGCCGAGGTCATGCGCGCGCACGTCCAGGACTTCGAGCGGGCGATGCGCCGCGTGCTGGTGGCGGTATGACGATGGTCGTCATCGGCGGCGGCATCGTCGGCAACAGCCTCACCGGCTGGCTCGCCGAGCTCGGCGTCAGCGATCTCATCCAGCTCGACAAGGGACCGTTCCCGAACCCGGGCGGCTCGACCGGCCACGCGTCGAACTTCATCTTCCCCGTCGACCACTCGAAGGAGATGACGCAGCTCACGCTCGAGTCGATGCGCCAGTACCGCGACGCCGGGACGCTGCACGAGTGCGGCGGCATCGAGGTCGCACGCACCGACGAGCGGATGGAGGAGCTGCGCCGCCGGATGGCGTCGGCGAAGTCGTGGGGCGTCGAGGGCTGCCGCCTCGTCACGCCGGCGGAGATCAAGGAGCTCGTCCCGTACGTCGACGAGTCGATCCTCCTCGGCGGCTTCTACTCGCCGACGGTCGCCGTCGTCGACTCGCTCCGCTTCGGGACGATCATGCGCGAGAAGGCGCAAAGCCTCGGAGCGCAGGTGTTCGCGAACACCGAGGTGCTCGGCATCGACGTCGAGGACGGCGTCGTGAAGCGTGTGCGCACGACGCGCGGCGACTTCGACGCCGACACGGTCGTGATCGCGTGCGGCGTCTGGGCGCCGCGGATCGCGCGGATGGCGGGCGCGTCGATCCCGCTCACGCCGGCCGTGCACCAGATGATCGACGTCGGCCCGGTGCCGCGCTTCCTCACCTCGAAGACCGCGGTCGACTTCCCGATCGTCCGCGACATGGACACGAACATGTACGAGCGCCAGGACGGGCAGGGCCTCGAGGTCGGCTCGTACGCCCACCGGCCGATCCTCCATGAGCCCGACGACATCCCGTCGATCGAGGAGGCGGCGCTCACGCCGACGGAGCTGCCGTTCACGCAGGAGGACTTCGAGCTCCAGCTCGAGCACGCGCTCCAGCTCGTCCCGGAGGTGCTCGGCGACGAGTCGGTCGGCATCAAGTACGCGATCAACGGCCTGCTCTCGCTCACCCCCGACGGGCTGCCGCTCCTCGGCGAGACGCCCGAGGTGAAGGGTCTCTGGTCGGCGGCCGCCGTGTGGGTCAAGGAGGGGCCCGGCGTCGGCAAGTCGGTCGCCGAGTGGATGGTGCACGGCGAGGCCGAGATCGACCTGCAGTCGTCCGACATCGCGCGCTTCTATCCCGAGCAGCGCACGCCCGCGCACATCAAGGGGCGCACGTCGGAGGGCTTCAACAAGACGTACGGGATCGTCCACCCGGTCGAGCAGTGGGAATCCAACCGCGGCGTGCGCGTCTCGCCGTTCCACGAGCGGGAGAAGGAGCTCGGCGCCGTCTTCTACGAGGCGGCGGCGTGGGAACGGCCGCATTGGTACGAGTCGAACGCCGGGCTCGTCGATGAGTACGGCGTCCAGGGCCGGGAGCACGAGTGGGACGCGCGCTGGTGGTCGCCGGTCGTCAACGCCGAGCACCTCGCGATGCGCCAGCGCGCGGCGATGTTCGACCTGACCGCGTTCTGCGTCTTCGACGTCGTCGGCCCGAACGCGCTCGACGCGGTGCAGATGGTCGCCGCCCGGCAGATGGACGTGCCGAACGGCCGCGTGATCTACACGCCGGTGCTCGCGCAGCGCGGCGGCTTCAAGTCCGACCTCACGATCATGAAGATGGACGACGACCGCTTCCGCGTCGTCACCGGCGGCGCGCACGGAATGGCGGACATGAAGTGGTTCCGCGACCACTGCCCCGCCGGCACGCGCATCGAGGACCACACGTCGACCGTCTGCACCGTCGGCCTCTGGGGGCCGCGGGCCCGCGACATCCTCGCTTCGATCACGGACACCGACGTCTCGAACGAGGCGTTCCCGTTCGCGACGTGGCAGGAGCTGGACAACGGCGTGATCGCGTCACGCATCTCGTACGTCGGCGACCTAGGCTGGGAGCTGTACACGCCGATGGAGCGCGGCCTCGAGCTGTGGGACGCGCTGTGGGAGGCGGGCCGCCCGCACGGCGTCGTCCCCGCCGGCATCGGCGTGTACGGGACGACGGGCCGGCTCGAGAAGGCGTACCGCGCGTTCGGCGCCGAGCTCGACCAGGACTACGACGTCGTCGAGGCCGACATGGCGTGGTGGAAGGTGAAGGACGAGGACTTCGTCGGCAAGGCGGCGCACGTCGCGGCGCGCGAGCGCGAGCCGGCGGCGACGCTGTGCACGCTGACGATCGACGAGCTGTCGCGCACGCCGCTCGGGCGCGAGCCGATCGTGCGCGAGGACGGCTCGCCGTTGACGGATGCGAAGGGCCGGCGTTCGTACGTCACCTCCGCCGGCATGGGGCCGTCGCTCGGCAAGTACATCCTCATGTCATACCTCCCGCCCGGCGACCACGGGAAGCTCTACGTCCAGTACATGGAGAAGCTCTACCCGGTCACGGTCGAGGTCGTCGGCTCGCGCGCGCCCTTCGACCCCGACAACGCGCGCATCCGCTCGTGAGGACGCTCGTCTGCGTCAAGCGGGTGCCCATGACCGGCGGGAAGATGGTGCTCACCGCCGACGCGCAGGCGATCGAGACGAAGCACCTCGGCTTCACCATCTCGCCGCACGAGGAGTGCGCGGTCGAGGAGGCGGTGCGGATCGGCGGGGAGGTGGTCGTGCTCACGCTCGGGCCGGCGGACGCCGAGGAGCAGCTGCGCGACTGCATGGCCACCGGCGCCGACCGCGGCATCCTGCTCAAGACGGACGAGGAGTGGGACGCACAGGCGACCGCGGCCGCCATCGTCGATGCGATCCGCGCCGAGGAGCCGTTCGACCTCATCCTGTTCGGCAACGAGTCGGCGGACGCGGGCGGCTACCAGGTCGGAATCCGCGTCGCGCACGCGCTCGGCCTGCCGGTCGTCACGGGGCTGAAGAAGATCGAGATCGGGGACGGTCGCGTGCGGTGCGAGCGCGACGCCGGCGGCGCGCGCGACGTGTACGAGGCGCCGCTGCCGGCGGTGCTGACGGTGCTCGAGGGCCTGAACCTGCCGCGCTATCCGTCGGTGCCGGGGCGGCTGCGCGCGAAGTCGAAGCCGCTCGCGGTCGTCGAGCCGGTGCGGCCGGCGTCGCAGCTCGAGAAGCTCCGGCTGGTGGTGCCTGAGGGGCAGGGTAAGCACGCGGAGATCCTCGGCGAGGGCGCGGCGGCGGCGGCGCGCGTCGTCGAGGTCATGCAGGCGCTGGGAGTCGCATGAGCGGCGAGCTCGTTCGCGTCTCCGACGCCGACCGCGACCGGGCGGTCGTCGCGTTGCGCGAGCATCTCGCCGTCGGCCGGCTGACGCTCGAGGAGTTCACAGAGCGGATGGCGGCCGCCTTCGGCTCGGCGACCGCGGGCGAGCTGGAGGCGACGATGCGCGACCTACCCGCGACGTCGGGCATGCGGCGCAAACCGACGCGGTTCGTGCCCGCCTTGTTCTCGTCGACGAGGCGCGACGGCCGGTTGCGCATTCGCCGGCGCGTCTTTTGCCTCGTCGGCCTTGGGAACGTCGACCTCGACCTCCGGCAAGCGTCGCTCGAGGGCGACGTTGTCACCGTCGTCGGCTTCGCGGCGTTCGGCGCGCTCGACGTCTACATCCCTGAGGGCGTCGAGGTCGACGTGCACGGTCTGAGCGTGTTCGGGCACAAGAACACGCGCGGCAAGGATGTGCCGTCGCTGCCGGGGGCGCCGCTCGTGCGCATCTACTCGTTCGGGCTGTTCTCCGGGATCGACATCTGGCGAACGGCGGAACGAGGATCGATTCGCCAGGTAATCCGCGCGCAGCGGGAGCTGGAGCGGTGAACGTGCTCTGCTTCGTGGAACCGGACGACGAGCTGTCGGCGCAGGCGGTCGGCTTTGCGCGCTCGCTCGGAGACGTGCGCGCGGTCACGTTCACGGGCGCGTACCAGCCGCTCGCCTGGGCGAAGGCGCTCGCGGCCGAGAGCGCGGACGCAGTCGTCGCCGCCGGCTCCGACCGCGGCAACGAGGTGCTCGCGCACGTCGCGGCTTCGCTCGATCAGCCGTTCGCCGCCAACGTGACCGCGCTCGACGGCGACACGGTGACGCGCGTCCGCTGGGGCGGCAGCCTCCTCGAGGAGGCGCGGCTGCACGGCGCGCCGAAGATCCTCACCGTCGCGCCGCACACGCAGCCGGCGGCAGACGTCGGCGACATCGAGACGCTCGAGGCGCCGGACGACGGCTCGCCGAAGGTGCTCGAGCGCGTCGAGGAGTCGTCCGGCGGCGTCTCGCTCCGCGACGCGAAGGTCGTCGTCAGCGGCGGCCGCGGTGTCGGCTCGGCGGAGGGATTCGCGATCATCGAGGAGCTCGCCGGCCTGCTTGGCGCGGCGGTCGGCTGCTCGCGCGTCGTGACGAGCGCGGGCTGGCGCCCGCACGCCGACCAGGTGGGGCAGACGGGGACGAAGATCTCCGCCGACCTGTACGTCGCGTGCGGGATCAGCGGCGCGACGCAGCACATCGCGGGCGCGAAGGGCGCGAAGAAGATCCTCGCCATCAACACCGACCCGGAGGCGCCGATCTTCGCGAGCGCCGACTACGCGGTCATCGGCGACCTGCACGAGGTCGTGCCGGCGATCAGCGCCGAGCTCAGGCGGGTGCGCGGATAGGCGCGATCGGGCTCGCTGCGCTCGTCCTCGTGTGCGGCGGGATCTTCGCGCGCCGCGCGCTCTTCCTCACGCGGCTCGTCGCGGCCGCGCGGCCGAGCGACCGGCCGGGCGACGTGCCGGAGCGGATCGTCAACGAGGCGGAGATCGTCCTCGGTCAGAAGAAGCTTCTGCAGCGGCTCGTGCCGGGGCTAATGCACGCGTTCATCTTCTGGGGCTTCATCGTCCTCTTCCCGACGATCATCGTGGCCGCGATCGACGTCGCGGGCGGGCATGTGACGCCGTGGGAGTGGTACCGCGTCCTGAGCGACGTGTTCGCCGTGCTCGTGCTCGTCGGCGTCGCGACCGCGCTCGTCATCCGCACGGTGGTGCGGCCGGCGCGGTTCGTCGGCTCGCATGTCGGTGAGGGGTACTGCATCCTCGGGCTGATTGCGCTCGTCGTGCTGACGCTGCTCGCGTGGCATCACCTGGGCGGCTCGTTCTGGGTGTGGGCGCATCTCGTCGTCATCGGGACGTTCCTCGCGTACCTGCCGTACTCGAAGCATCTGCACATCGCGACGGCAGCGGTGAACGTGTGGATGGCGCGCACGCGCAAGCGCGGGCGGCTCGAGCCGTTGCGCTTCGACGTGCCCGACGACGAGCTGCGCTTCGGCGTCGCGACGATCGCCGACCTGACGCGGAAGGAGGTCGTTGACGCGTTCTCGTGCACGGAGTGCGGCCGCTGCCAGGACGCGTGCCCGGCGCATGCGACGGGGAAGATCCTGTCGCCGAAGCTCCTCATCATGGGCGTGCGCGACCAGCTGTTCGCGCAGAGTGACGATCCGATCGTCGGCAACGGCGTGCCGGAGGAGATGATCTGGGACTGCGTCACGTGCGGCGCGTGCGTCGAGGTGTGCCCCGTGTCGATCGAGCACATCGACCACATCGTCGACTTGCGCCGGAGCCGGCTGATGGTCGACGCGGCGTTCCCGGCGGAGGCGGAGCCGATGCTGCGCGACGTTGAGCGCGCGTCGAACCCGTGGGGGAAGCCGCAGACGGAGCGGGCGGCGTGGGCGGCGGAGCTCGGCGTGCGCGTGCTCGAGCCGGGCGATCCGGCGCCGGAGTACCTGTACTGGGTCGGGTGCGCGGCGTCGTTCGACGAGCGGGCGAAGAAGTCGGCGGAGTCGACGGCGAAGCTGCTGCAGAAGGCGGGCGTCGACTTCGCGATCCTCGGGCCGCGGGAGGGGTGCACGGGCGATCCGGCGCGGCGGATGGGGAACGAGTACGTGTTCCAGGCGGCGGCGGAGCAGAACGTCGCGACGCTGAACGAGCAGGGCGTGACGAAGATCGTCGCGAGCTGCCCACACTGCTTCAACACGCTCGCGAACGAGTACGGCGACTTCGGCGGGAGCTACGAGGTGATGCACCACACGGAGCTGCTCGCGGAGCTCGTCGAGTCGGGGCGGCTCGCGCCGGCGCCGGGCTCAGCGTCGATCACGTACCACGACAGCTGCTATCTCGCGCGGCACAACGACGTGCGGGTGGAGCCGAGGAAGCTCCTGAAGGTCATCGGCCAGCCGGTGGAGATGAAGCGGAGCGGCAAGCAGACGTTCTGCTGCGGCGCCGGCGGCGCGCACATGTGGATGGAGGAGCGGGGGAGCCAGATCAACGTCGAGCGCGCGCGCGAGGCGGCGGAGACCGGGGCGGAGACGCTCGCGGTCGCGTGCCCGTTCTGCACGGTGATGCTCGACGACGGCGTGCGCGAGGTGGGGGCGGGGATGCGGGTTGCGGACGTTGCGACGCTGCTTGCGGAGAGCCTGGACGCCTAAGTGCTCGTCGGGCTCGGTCACGTCGATCTCGTCTGTCGCGATCTCGATCGATCGCTTGCCTTCTACGCGGCGGTGTTCGGGCCGCTCGGGCTCGAGGAGCCGCACCTCGTCGAGGGCGAGCGCGGCGAGCAGATCCACTACTTGCGGTTCCCCGCAGTCGGGTCGGGATCGATCGGGCTGCGGCATGCGCTTGAGGAGCAGGAGTTCGAGCTGTACGCGCCGGGCATTCATCACCTCGCCCTCGCGGTCGAGTCGGCGGCGGACGTCGATGCAGCGCACGCGGCCGCTGTGCTCGCGGGCGCCGAGGTGCTGCACGGGCCGCGGCTGTGGCCGCAGTACCACCCGGACTATTACGCGACGTTCTTCCTCGACCCGGACGGGTTCCGGATCGAGGTCGCCGGCTCGCGTGACGCTCGGCTCGGTTGACGGCGCACACGGCTAGCATCGGGTTGTGGCCGGGGCATGAGGGCCGGGATCGATAGGCGGGCGATGGCCGCGCTGTCGGGCGGGCATCTTGCGGTCGACTTCGCATCGGGAAGCGTGCCGGCGCTCATCCCGTTTCTGACCGACCGCTTCAACCTCAGCTACGCGCTCGCGGCGCTGCTGCTTCTCGTGGTGACGCTCTCCTCGTCGCTCGTCCAGCCGCTGTTCGGCTTGCGTTCCGATCGCCGTGGCGCGCTGTGGCTGATTCCAGGCGGAGCGATGCTGGCGGCGGTAGGGATTGGTGCGGCTGCCGTCTCGCCGGCGTATCCGCTGGTGCTGCTGTTGGTTCTCGTCGGCGGTCTCGGGATCGCGGCTTTCCACCCCGAAGGAGCCAAGTTCGCGACGTACGCGAGCGGCCGCAAGCGCGCGAGCGGGATGTCCTACTTCAACGTCGGCGGCAACACCGGCTACGCCTTGGGGGCGTTCGCGACCGGGCAGCTGGTGGTCTGGCTCGGGCTCGTGGGCGGGCTGCTGGCGATGGTTCCCGTGCTCGTCGTCTCGCTCGCGCTCGTCCGTGCAGTGCCGTACCTCTCCGGGCTCAAGGCGGAGACACCCGCCCCGGTCCGCGGGGGAGGGAACGTCCAGCGAAGAGGGATGGCCCTGCTTGCGGTCGTGATCGCTCTTCGCAGCATTCCGTGGTTCGCGCTGCTCGCCTTCGTGCCGCTGTGGGTCATCTCGCTCGGCCACTCCAAGGCGGACGGAAACCGGCTGCTGTTCGCGATGCTGTTAGCAGGGGCGGCCGGAACGCTGGTCCTCGGGCCCATCGCCGATCGGATCGGCTACCGGCGAACGCTGGCCATCACGCAGGCGCTCGTCCCACCGCTCATGCTCACCTTCGTCTATCTCGGCGGAGTCGTCGGTGCGCTCGCGCTCATGCTCGTGGGCGTCTGCGTCGTCGGCACCTTCGGTGTGACCATGGTGCTCGCCCAGCTCTACCTACCCCGGCACATCGGCATGGCCTCCGGGTTGTCAGTCGGACTGACGATGGGCATCGGCGGCGTCGCCGCCGTCGCCCTCGGAGCGGTCGCCGACGCGGTCGACCTCAAGACCGCGCTCACCATCGCCGCCGTACCGCCTCTGCTCGGCATCGTCCTGTGCCTCCGCCTACCGGCTCCGATGGCTCAGAAGCACGCGTCTCACCCGGCACGCAGCCTCGCGATCCCGGCCGACTGAGCGTCGTCGGCTACGCGGCGGCCGCGGGCGGCGGGTTTCGTGCGTCCGCGCGTTGCTTCGCCGGCCGGGACTCGAGCGCGGAGAGGTAGCGGCCGGCCTGCGTCGGAAGCTCGATGCCGCCGAATCGCCGCGCCGCGCTCAGCGCGTTGCCGACGAGAAGGTCGGCGACCGAGAACCGATCGCCGACGAGGAAGTCCTTTCCCTCGATCGCCCGGTCGACGGCATCGACGGCTTCCCGCAGCGCCTTCGCAGGAGCTTCGGCGGCTTCCGGCGATCCTGCCAGCCGGACCTGCAGCGCCCTCGCCTGCAGCTCGGTGTACGCAAAGAAGGACCACTGGTAGGCGAGCCCCCGCTCGTGCGTCCCTGCCGGCGGCAGCAGCCCTGCCTGCGGATACTTGTCGGCGACATACAGGCAGATCGCGCCGGACTCGAACACGGGGCCTTCGTCGTCTTCGAGCACCGGCACACGGCCCATCGGGTGGCGCGCCATGTGCTCGCGGTCCGCGACCCGCGACGCGCGATCGCCGAGGATGACCAGCTCGTACGGCTCGCCCAGCTCCTCGAGCATCCACACGACGCGCTGCGAGCTGCTGTTCGGTACGTGATAGAGCCGCATCGCCGCCAGCCTACTGGTGGTTGACGGCAGGGCGCGGAGTCGCCACAATCCATGATGGAACAGCCGTTCCATCATGTGAGATGGCGACCGAGGCTTCCGGCACCCAGGCGATCGACCGCGCGGCGCAGCTGCTCGTCCGCGTCGTCGAGGCGTCCCAGCCGCCCTCCATCGGCGAGCTCTCCGAGCGCGCCGGGCTGCCGAAGAGCACGACCTCTCGCCTGGTCTCCGCCCTGGAGAGACAAGGACTAGTCCAGCGTCTCGGCGTCCGCGGCCGCCTCCGGCCCGGCCCCGTTCTCCTGAGATACGCCTCCCGCGACGCATCGCAGACCCTCGTCGAGCTCGCGGCCCCGAGCCTCCGCCGGCTCGCGGACGCATGCGGCGAGACGATCAACCTCGCCGTCCCCGGCAGCGACGGCGTCGAGCACCTCGCACAGGAGGACACCGCCCATTTCGTCGGCGTCACCGACTGGGTCGGCCGCCGCGTCCCGTTCGATCTCGCCGCGAACGGCAAGTGCTTCCTCACCTTCGGCGGCGCAGGCTGCCGGCAGTCCGACGAGATCCGCGCGCGCGGCTACGCCACCTCGATCGACGAGCTCGAGGTCGGGCTCACCGCTATGGCTGCGCCCGTCCTCGGCGCCAACCACACCGCCATTGCCGCGCTCTCCATCTCCGGTCCCACGACCCGCTTGAAGAAGCGCATCGACGAGCTCGCCCCCCTCCTCACCAAGGAAGCCGCAGCCCTCTCCCTACGACTGCGAGGTGCCGCATGACCCACGACGAGATCCTCCAGGGCCTCTACGACAACACCCTCATCGGCAACGCGCCCGAGGTGAAGGACCTGACGATCGCCGGGCTCGCCGACGGGATGGACCCGGAGAAGATGCTCTACGACGCGCTCATCCCCTCGCTCGAGGAGGTCGGCGCGCGCTTCGAGCGCGGCGACTTCTTCGTCCCCGAGATGCTCATCGCCGCCCGCGCGATGCAGGGCGCGCTCGACATCCTCCGCCCGCTGCTCGCGGAGACCGGCGCTCAGCAGGTCGGCACGTACGTCATGGGCACCGTCAAGGGCGACGTGCACGACATCGGTAAGAACCTCGTCAACATCATGCTCGAGGGCGCCGGCTTCACCGTCCACGACCTCGGCGTCAACGTCGCGCCCGAGAAGTTCATCGACGCGATCGTGGAGCACAAGCCCGACATCGTCGGCTTCTCCGCCTTCCTCACGACGACGATGCCGATGTTCAAGGCGAACATCAACGCGCTCGAGAAGGCCGGCATCCGAGACGACGTCATCGTCATGGTCGGCGGCGCGCCCGTCACACAGGAGTACGCGGACAAGGTCGGCGCCGACGGCTACGCCGCCGACGCGTCCTCGGCCGTCCGCCTCGCGAAGGACCTGATCGCACGCCGCCGCGCAGGGGTCCCCGCCTGATGGAGACGACCGTCCGCTCGCGGTCGAAGACCGTCGTCATCGGCCCCGACCAGCCGTTCTGCGTCATCGGCGAGCGGATCAACCCGACCGGGCGCAAGACGTTCCAGGCGCAGCTCCAGGCCGGCGACCTCTCGCAGATCGCGATCGACGTCGCGCAGCAGATAACGGGCGGCGCCGACATGCTCGACGTTAACGTCGGCGACCCGCTCGCCGACGAGGTCGCGCTCATGGGCGCGGCCGTACCGCTCGTGCAGCGGCTCACCGCGCTGCCTCTCTGCATCGACTCCTCCGTCATCGAGGCGCTCGAGGCCGGCCTCGCCGCGTACGAGGGCAAGGCGCTCGTCAACTCCGTCACCGGCGAGGACGAGCGGCTCGAGGCGATCCTCCCGATCGTCGCGCGCCACGGCGCCGCCGTCATCGGCCTCGCGAACGCGGAGGACATCCCGATGGAGCCTGAGCGGCGCGTCGAAATCGCGAAGAAGATCGTCTCCGTCGCCGGCGACCACGGCATCCCGCCCGAGGACGTCATCATCGACCCGCTCGCGATGCCCGTCGGCGCCGAGCCGCGCGCGGTCACGCTCTTCCTCGAGACGCTGCGCCTCCTCCGCGAGGAGCTCGGCGTCAACACGACGTGCGGCGCGTCGAACACGTCGTTCGGCCTGCCCGGCCGGCACACGCTCGGCGCCGCGTTCCTCGCCGTCGCGCAGAGCCACGGCCTGACGAGCGCGATCATGGACGCACGCCGCGACGAGACGGTCGAGGCCGTCCGCGCGACCGACTTCCTCCTCGGCCGCGACGAATGGGGCGCCGCCTGGATCCGCATGTACCGCGAGAAGCGGGCAGCGACCGCGTGACCGGGCTACCTCTCGCTGAAGTCGTCGACCCGCGCGCCATGCTGCCGCGCGATCTCGTCGAGCGCGAGCCGGGTGGCCGCCGGATCCTCGCCCTCGGCGATTCCGCGCCCGACGCGCTCGTCGATCTCGCGCCCGAGGAGCTTCGCGTCCTCGGGACCGGCGGTCTCCGACCCCGTCACGACGACGTCCACGTGGCGCATCTCGACGACGGGCACCGGCTCGGGCCGAAACCAGCGGCGGAGCACCTCGAGCATCGACCGGAGTCTGACACGTGAGCGCGGTCGTCGACCTCCCCGAGGAGCAGCACCCCGACCGCGTCCGCCTGCGCTTCCTCCAGTCGGGCGAGGACCGCGCCGTCAAGGAGGCGCGCGTCCTCGCCGGCACGACGATCTTCGACGCCGCCAGCTGGAACGGCGTCGCCATCGACTCCACGTGCGGCGGCCACGGCACGTGCAAGAAGTGCAAGGTCAAGGTCGTCTCCGGGAGCGCGCCGATCAGCCCCGTCGATCCCCGCGCCTTCACCGTCGAGGAGCTGAAGAGCGGCTGGCGCCTCGCGTGCCGCGCGAACACCCAGGAGGACCTCACAGTCGAGGTGCCGCCGCTGCAGACGAGGCCGAAAGCCGCGCTCGCCGGCGTCGGGCGGCACATCATCCTCCGGCCCGCGGTGCAGAAGCGCTACGTCGAGCTCGTCGAGTCGACACTCGAGGACCAGCAGTCGGATCTCGAGCGCCTGCTCGCGGCGATGGACGACGTCGAGCCCCGCGTGCCGCTCGGCATCGTGCGTGAGCTCGGCGGCACGCTGCGCCGCGCGAACTGGAAGGTGACCGCCGTCCTCGCCGACGACCTCCTCATCGACGTGGAAGAGGGCGACACGAGCGCCGCCCGCCACGCGATCGCCTTCGACCTCGGCACGACGACGGTCGTCGCGACGCTGCTCGACCTCGAGACGGGGCTGCCGAGGGCGGTGCGGTCGATCCTCAACGCGCAGCAGCCGTTCGGCGCAGACGTGATCTCCCGGATCTCGGCGATCATGATGGACGACGACGCGCTCGGACGGCTGCAGCGGCACGCGCACGAGACGCTCCAGCAGCTCACCGACGAGGTGTGCGCGGAGGCGGGCGTCGACCCGGCCGAGGTGTACGAGATCGTCGTCGCCGGCAACCAGACGATGATCCAGATCGCGCTCGGCATCGACCCGGAGCCTCTGTCGATGGCGCCGTTCACCGTCGTCGCCCGGCGCATGCCGGAGGCGACGGCGGCCGACTTCGGCGTCGCCGTCCACCGGCGCGCGCCCGCGGTCACGTTCCCCGCGCTCGGCGCGTACGTCGGCCCCGACATCGTCGCCGGCATCCTCGCGACGGGCATCACGCTCGACCGCCGCGTGCGTCTCTTCATCGACGTCGGCACGAACTCGGAGATCGTGCTCGGCTCGTCCGCCAG
>Ga0265338_10005755_pt1 | contig 16040 bp, 15 predicted proteins | sample 42126metaG_FD_193579 | JGI IMG/M metagenome (GOLD analysis project Ga0265338, IMG submission 193579) | Rhizosphere microbial communities from Carex aquatilis grown in University of Washington, Seatle, WA, United States - 4-21-26 metaG | ecosystem: Host-associated > Plants > Roots > Rhizosphere... | reverse complement strand
AGTTGCGGCCGCCCGTCGTGTGCTGGGATTTCGCGGGCGCACGGGCGCGTGCCGGCCTGTGGCTCACGCGCGGCGGCGCCGTGCTGGCTGCTCTGTACGCAGTCGCGCTGCTGATTGGCGCGGCGCGCGGCGCCGAGGATCCGCTGCAACCGCTCGCGAGCGCGGATTCCCGCACCGATGCGCTCGAATTCCACGCGGTCGCGAGTGTGGCGGACCTGCGCGCACAGGTGCAGGCCGCGGCGGCCGCGCATCAGGCCGTACTGCTCGATATCGACGCGGACTGGTGTACCTCGTGCAAGGAGATGCAGCGCTACACGTTCACGGACCCGCAGGTGCGCCGCGCGCTGCAGTCGGTACGGCTGCTGCGCGCGAACGTGACCGCCAACAGCTCCGATGACCAGGCGCTGCTGCATGAATTCCGGATCTTCGGGCCGCCCACGATTGCACTCTATGATGCGAGCGGCCGCGAGCAGCAGGCCTTCCGCGTGGTCGGCTACATGAAAGCCGCGCAGTTCGCGGCGCTGCTGCACCAGGCGTTCGCGACCGGTTGAGCGGCGCCATGCACCTGGGCCGCGCCGCGCTCACGCTCACGCTCGTGGGTCTGGGCGGACTGGCGGCGGGCTATCTGTCCTATCGCCTGCTGCAGCCCAGGGCGCCGTTGCGCCCGGCGCTCGCCGTAGCTCCAGCCCCGCAGACCCCGGCAGAGGAGCCGGCGCTGCGTCCCATCCCGACCGACGTGCCGGACATGACGCTTCCGGACCCGCAAGGCCAGCACCATGCGCTGCACGAGTACTTCGGGCATCCGCTGATCGTGAATTTCTGGGCGACCTGGTGCCCCCCCTGCCGACGCGAGATGCCGCTGCTCGGCCGTCTGCGACGCCAGTATCACGCCAATGGCCTCGAGATCGTCGGTGTGGCTGTGGACTTCGGCCCGGCGGTGCGTGCATTCCTGCATACGACAACAGTGCCCTACCCGGTACTGATCGCAGAGCAGGACGGCCTCTCGAGTATCGGCCAGTTCGGTATGGAGCCGGTGCTGCCGTTCTCTGTGTTCGCCGACTCCCGGGGGCGGATCGTCGCCGTCAAGGTCGGCGAGCTATACAGGGAAGAAGCTCGCGACATCCTGACGGCAGTACTGGCGGTCGACGCCGGCCAGCTCGAGCTGGCGGCAGCGCGCGAGCAGCTGCGCGCGCGGCTGGTGGCGCTCGCGGCCGAGCGCGCGAAGTCGCAACAGAACAACCCATAGCAGCCCAAAATCCGTCGCAGATTCGCGACATGCACGCAACATTGCGCCCTTGCCGGGCGGCGCACGTTGGCTGCAGGATCGAGTGAATTCGACCACAAATTAGGCAAATCGCCGCATATTGGGTACATTCTGCGCCCAGAGACGGGACAGGCGCGGCAACGTGGCCTGACTGGCCGGCCCACCGTGAGCAGACCGCTACGGCAAGGCGCCACGGGGATTTTAGGTTAAGTGCCACCTCGGCGCGGCCGGTTCTTAAAGAGCCGGCGGATCGGACGGCGGCAGCGCCCAATGACCGGAGCTTCCTGATGGATATTCGAAAGATCAAGAAGATGATCGAGCTGCTCGAGGAGTCGGGCATCGCGGAGATAGAAATCAAGGAGGGAGAGGAGACCCTGCGCATCGCGCGGGTGCTGCCAGGGCAGCCAGCGGTGACCTACATGGGCACGCCACAACAGCCTTTCAGCGCACCCGCTGTTGCAGCACCGGCGCTCGCGAGCCTGCCGACCCCGATCGAGTCGTCCGCCGCGCCGAATGCGGGTGTACCGGCAAGTGCTGCTGCCGCGCAGAATCTCGTGACGGCACCGATGGTCGGCACGTACTACGCCTCGGCTTCCCCCGGCGCCAAGGCCTTCGTCGAGATCGGCGACGAGGTGAAGGTCGGCCAGGTGCTGTGCATCATCGAAGCCATGAAGATGATGAATCAGATCGAGTCGGAGAAGACCGGCAGGATCAAGGCCATCCTGGTGCAGAACGGCGAGCCGGTCGAATTCGGCCAGCCGCTGTTCGTGATCGAATAGCCGCGGCGATGCTCGAGAAGGTCCTCATCGCCAATCGCGGCGAAATCGCGCTGCGTATCCTGCGCGCGTGCCGCGAGCTCGGCATCAAGACGGTCGCGGTGCATTCGACCGCGGACGCGAGTCTCAAGCACGTGCTGCTCGCGGACGAATCGGTCTGCATCGGCCCGCCGGCCTCCGCGCTGAGCTACCTGAATATGCCGGCGATCATCAGCGCCGCGGAAGTCACGGACTCGGTGGCGATCCATCCGGGCTATGGCTTCCTGTCGGAGAATGCGGATTTCGCCGAGCGCGTCGAAAAGAGCGGCTTTACCTTCATTGGTCCGAAGGCGGACACGATCCGGCTGATGGGCGACAAGGTCTCGGCCATCGAGGTCATGCACCGTCACAAGGTGCCGTGCGTTCCGGGCTCGGACGGCGCGCTCGGGGACAAACCGGAAGAGAACCTGCGCATTGCGCGCGACATCGGCTATCCGGTGATCATCAAGGCCTCCGGCGGCGGCGGCGGCCGCGGCATGCGCGTGGTGCACGCCGAGGGGGCGCTGCTCAGTTCGATCGCCGTGACCAAGACGGAGGCCCTCGCGGCCTTCGGCAATGACACGGTGTACATGGAGAAATTCCTCGAGCGTCCGCGACACATCGAATTCCAGATCCTCGGCGATCACTTCGGCAACGTGCTGAGTCTGGGCGAGCGCGACTGTTCGATGCAGCGCCGGCACCAGAAGGTGATCGAGGAAGCGCCCGCCCCCGGCATCACCGCCAAGCAGCGCCGGCAGATGGGCGAACGCTGCGTCGAGGCCTGCCGCGCGGTCGGCTACCGCAGTGCGGGTACGCTCGAATTCCTATACCAGGACGGTGAGTTCTACTTCATCGAAATGAACACCCGTATCCAGGTGGAGCATCCGGTGACCGAGCTGGTCACGGGCATCGACCTGGTCAAGGCTCAGCTGAAGATCGCCGCCGGCGAAAAGCTGCCGTACTCCCAGGCCGATGTGCAGGTGCGGGGCCACGCGATCGAGTGTCGGATCAACGCCGAGGATGCCCGCACCTTCGTGCCCTCGCCCGGGCCGGTCAAGCTCTGGCACCCGCCGGGCGGCCCAGGGATCCGCGTCGACAGCCACGTTTACTCGGGCTACAACGTGCCACCGTACTACGATTCGATGATCGGCAAGCTGATCGCACACGGGGACTCGCGCGACACGGCCATCGCGCGCATGCGCAACGCGCTCGCCGAACTGGTGGTCGAGGGCATCAAGACCAATATTGCGCTGCATCAGGAAATACTCGCGCATAGCGCATTCCAGACGGGTGCGCTCGATATCCACTACCTCGAGCGTCGCCTGGGACTCAAGTAACCCCGCGCCCGTGTCCTGTCTGGAACCTCCGTGCCGTTCCTGGAACTGAGTTTCGCGCTCGACGGGATGGACCCGGACCAGGCCGAACACGCCTGCATCGCACTGGGTGCGCTCAGTGTGAGCTACAGCGACGCTCGCGACGACGCCGTATACGAGCCGCGTGCCGGTGAGATTCGGCTCTGGCCGGCCACCCGCGTGCAGGCGCTTTACCCCGCCTCGTGCGCCGATCCGGCGCTGCTGCGCGCGCTGGCACAGGCCCTCGGCATCGACCCGCAGCGGCTGTGCGCCCGTGCGCTGGCCGATCGCGCCTGGGAACGCGAATGGTTGCGGGATTTTCATGCCATGCGGTTCGGACGCCGGCTGTGGATCTGCCCACGGCATGAGTCGGTCGAGGCGGTAGGTGCGACCGTCGTCCGCCTGGACCCGGGACTCGCGTTCGGCACCGGCACGCACGCGAGCACGGCGCTGTGCCTGCACTGGCTCGATGGGGCGGATCTCGCCGGGCGCGAACTGATCGACTACGGCTGCGGCTCAGGCGTACTCGCGATCGCGGCACTCAAACTCGGCGCGCGCCGCGCGCACTGCTTCGACATCGATCCGCAGGCGTTGACGGCGACCCATGAGAATGCGATGGACAACGGCGTCGCAGACCGGCTGCGGATCTGCGAACGGGACGCGGAATTGCCGTCCAATGCCGAACTGCTGCTGGCCAACATCCTGTGCGACGTGCTGTGCGCCCTGGCGCCGCGCTTTGCCGAGCTGGTGGTCGCCGGTGGTCGCATCCTGCTGTGCGGCATCCTGGCCGACGAGGCCACCACCGTGACGGCGCACTACTCGGCATGGTTTGATATGCAGCCGTATCGCGACGCCGGGGGTTGGGCTGCGCTGTGCGGAACGCGCCGCTGAGCAGACCCTGTCATCCGGGCATTCGCAGCGGCAGACCTGGGAACCACGAAGGAAACGGCCACCCACCGATGTTCACTGTCTGCCCTAAATGCACCCTTACGCTCGCGGTCACAGCCAATGACCTGCGGGTCGGCCAGGGGTATGTGCGCTGCGGCCGCTGCGCCAATGTCTTCAATGCGCTGCTGACCCTGAGCGAGGAGCCGACCGAACCTGCCCCGGCATCCCAGTCAGCGATCGCAGGTCAGCCCGCGCCGGCCGACGCCGCGGCCGCGCCGACGCACTCTCAGGCGCTGCCCGCCGATGGTCCGCAGACCCACCTGGCCACAGAGCTGTCCTTCGACGGTTCGATTGAGAACGAGTCCTCGCGAGCCGAAGGCACAGGTACCTTCGAGACCATCCTGCTCGAGGGCGATGCGATCACTCAGACCGAGGAGTTCGTGCCGGAGGAATCCGTGGACAGCGAGCTCGAGGCACTGACGCTGCGCCTGGGCGTGCCCGCACACGAACTGCGCGCACCGGCCGAACCGGCGCGGGTAGCGGAAGCACCGGACGCACCGCTGGCTACAGCCGATGCCGAAGCGACGTCGCTGGAGTTCGCACCGGCCGCGCTTGCGCGCCCGGGCGCCCACCGTTGGCTCTGGATCAGTGGCAGCGCCGCACTCGCGCTGCTGCTGGTCGCGCAGGCGGTGCATCACTGGCGCGACGCCCTGGCGCAGTCTCCGCTGTGGAGCGGTCCGATCGGACACCTCTACGGGTCCCTTGGAATGCCGCTCCATCCGCACTGGGACTTGGGAGCGTACGACGTGCGCCAGCAGGGCGCAGTGGTCGATCCCGCCGACGGCCATGCCATTCACGTGCGCCTCAGCCTTGCGAATCAGGCGACGCGCGCGCAGCCCATGCCGCTGCTGCGCCTCACGCTGCTCGATCGCTATGGCAAGCGTATCGCCGCGCGCGAGCTCGCGCCGCAGGAATACGCGCCACGCGGCCAGACTCTGCCCGCCTTCCTGGGACGCGACCAGCGTGTCGACAGCCAGATCACCGTGCGAGATCCAGGCAGCGACAGCGCGAGCTTCGAACTCGACGTGTGCCTGCTGCTGCAAGGCCAGGTGCGCTGCGCGGGCGATACGCTCGCCGGCGCCGCCGCGCTCGCGGCCAGCAAGCCCTAGAGCCCGACGTGTCGATGCGCATCGCGCACTACGCGCTCAGCTCCCCCGCCGTGCTCGCGCCGATGGCGGGCGTCACCGACCGGCCGTTCCGTGAAATCTGCCGCCGGCTCGGCGCCGGACTCGCGCCGGCTGAGATGCTGCACGCGGATCAGCGGCTGTGGGGCACCGAAAAGTCACGTCGCCGCTTAGACCATCAGGGCGAGAGCGAGCCGCGTGTCGTGCAACTTGCCGGCGCGGATCCCGTACAGCTCGCGCAGGCAGCGCGCGCCAGCGTCGAACTCGGCGCCCAGATCATCGACATCAACATGGGGTGTCCCGCCAAGAAGGTGTTCGACCGCCACTGCGGCTCGGCGCTGCTCGCCGACGAAGCTCTGGTCGAACGCATCCTCGCTGCCGTCGTGCGCGCGGTCAGCGTGCCGGTGACGTTGAAGCTGCGCACCGGCGTCGCGCACGAGCGGCGCAATGCGCCGCAGGTGGCGCGGATCGCACAGCAGTGCGGCGTCGCAGCGCTGGCGGTGCACGGGCGAACACGCGCCGACCTGTTCCGCGGCGAGGCCGAATACGACACGATTCGCGCGACCCGCGAGGCCATCGCCATCACCGTGCTGGCGAACGGCGACATTGTTACGCCGCAAAAGGCGCGTGCGGTACTTGATTTCACGGGCGCGCACGGAGTAATGATCGGTCGTGCAGCGCAGGGCGCACCATGGATCTTCCGCGATGTCAATGCGTATCTCGCGTCGGGTCAAATCGCGCCGCCACTCTTGCGTGCTGCAAAGACAGAGATCATTCTTCAGCACCTCGAATCCCTGTACGAGTTCTACGGCGAATACACCGGTGTCCGGATGGCGCGCAAGCACCTCGGCTGGTACTGCGCCCGGAATTCCGTCGACCCACCGCTGCGGCCCGCGCTGATGGCGGCTGAGTCCTCGGCCGCGCAATTCGCGGTGGCAAGTCTGGGTTTCGGGCATTGGGCGCAGCTGGCAGCGGCGTGAAGCCGCGACGACGAATCGAGGGGCTTCCGGGAGCCCGCGCATGGCGAAGAAGAAAACGGTCGGACAGGTCAGGGAATCGATGATCAGCAGCAACGGCGCCAGGACCCATGGCAAGGAATTGCCGCTCCGCGGACACACCGAACGGGCCCTGCACGACTACTTCACGAGCCTGAATGGTCACCGCCCCGCGCACCTGTACGACATGGTGCTGCGCGAGGTGGAGGAACCTCTGTTCCGCGCCGTACTGGACTACGCGTCCGGGAACCAGAGCCGTGCTGCCGTGATCCTCGGCATCAACCGCGGCACGCTGCGCAAGAAGCTGCGCGCGCTCGGCCTGTCGGACTGATGGCCGCCACGGTCCGGCGCGCACTGCTTTCGGTCTCCGACAAGACCGGGCTGGTCGAATTCGCCGCGGGGCTGCAGCGCCACGGGATCGAGCTGCTTTCCACCGGAGGCACGGCGCGACTGCTCACCGATCACGCGTTGCCGCACCGGGCGGTGTCCGAATTCACCGGATTCCCGGAACTGATGGACGGACGGCTCAAGACGCTGCATCCGCGCGTCCACGGCGGCTTGCTGGGTCGGCGCGGCATCGACGAGCCGGCGATGCGCGAGCACGGCATCGAACCGATCGACCTGCTGGTCGTGAATCTCTACCCGTTCGCAAGCACGATCGCGCGGCCAGGGTGCACGCACGCGGAGGCGATCGAGCAGATCGACATCGGTGGTCCGGCGATGCTGCGGGCGGCCGCGAAGAACCACGTCGACGTCACGGTGCTGGTCGACCCGGCCGACTATGGCCAGGTGCTGGCTGAGCTCGATACGACAGGTGCCACCTCCATCGATACGCGTGCCTGGCTCGCCGCCAAGGCCTTTGCGCACACCGCGCGCTACGATGCGATGATCGCCGGCTACCTGCAGCAGCGCGAAGGCTACGCGGCGCAGGAGTTCCCCGACGTGCTCACGCTCTACTTCGACAAGCAGCAGGAGCTGCGCTACGGCGAGAATCCGCACCAGCGCGCGGCGTTCTACCGCAGTCCGGGTGCGCGCGGCGGCAGCGTGACCACGGCCCGCGCACTGCAGGGCAAGGATCTGTCCTACAACAACATCGCCGATGCCGACACCGCGATCGAGTGCGTGCGGACCTTCACTGCGCCGGCCTGCGTCATCGTCAAGCACGCGAATCCCTGCGGCGTCGCCGTGGCCGACAGCGCGCTGGCCGCCTATGAACGTGCATACCGCACCGATCCGACCTCGGCCTTCGGCGGCATCATCGCCTGCAACCGCGAGCTGGACGGCCCGACCGCGCGCGCGATCATCGGGCGGCAGTTCGCCGAGGTCATCGCTGCGCCGTCCTTCAGCGAGGAGGCACTGGAAGCGCTCGCGGCCAAGCCAGCGCTGCGGCTGCTCGAGACCGGAGCGCTCGGCAGCGACGGGTCCGAGGATGAACTCGAGTACCGCAGCGTCCGGGGCGGGCTGCTGGTGCAGCAGCGCGATGCCGCCGACATCGACCACGGGCAGCTGAAGGTCGTCAGCCGCCGTGCTCCGGATGCCCGCGAGCACGCCGACCTGCTGTTCGCGTGGAGCGTCGCGCGCTTCGTGAAATCCAATGCGATCGTATTCGCGCACAGCGGCGCCACCGTCGGGGTCGGGGCCGGGCAGATGAGCCGGGTCTACTCGACGCGGCTCGCTGCGTTGAAAGCCGCCGACGAGCAGCTCGAGGTGCGCGGCGCGGTACTCGCGTCCGACGCGTTCTTCCCGTTCCGTGATGGCATCGACGTCGCAGCCTCCTATGGCATCGCAGCGGTGATCCAGCCAGGGGGGTCGCGGCGCGATGCCGAGGTCATCGCCGCAGCCGACGAGCACGGCATCGCCATGGTCATGACGGGCATGAGGCACTTCCGCCATTAGCGGCGTGACGTCCCGCGCTGCCGGAGTTCGCTCGTGCGCGTGCTGATTGTCGGCGGTGGCGGACGCGAGCATGCGCTGGCCTGGAAATGTGCGCAGTCCGCGCGCGTGCGAGAGGTGCTGGTCGCGCCCGGCAACGCCGGCACGGCCGCCGAGCCGCGGGTACGCAATGTCGCGGTTGCGACCGGGGACCTTGCCGGGCTCGTCGCGCTCGCGCGTGCCGAGGCCGTAGATCTCACGATCATCGGGCCCGAGCAACCGTTGGTGGCCGGCGTCGTCGACGCGTTTCAGGCGGCGGGCCTGCGCTGCTTCGGTCCGCCCGCGCGGGCCGCGCGCCTCGAAGGATCCAAGGCCTTCGCCAAGGAGTTCCTGCACCGACATGGGATTCCGACCGCGCAATACCGCAGCTTCCGCCGGGAGGATTACGACGGGCAGTGGGTGCGTGCGCAGCGCCGGCCGCTGGTCGTCAAGGCGAGCGGGCTCGCGGCCGGCAAGGGCGTGATCATCGCTGACAGCGGCATCGAGGCCGATGCCGCGGCCCAGGGCATGTTCGGTGGCCGCTTCGGTGAAGCAGGCGCGCAGATCGTCGTCGAGGATTTCCTCGAAGGCGAAGAGGCGAGCTTCATCGTGATGGCCGACGGTCTGCATGCGCTGCCGCTCGCGAGCGCCCAGGATCACAAGCGCCGCGACGACGGGGATGGCGGTCCGAACACCGGTGGCATGGGTGCCTACTCGCCCGCGCCGGTGGTCACGGACGCGGTGCATGCGCGCGTGATGCGGGAGGTGATTGCCCCGACGCTGCGTGGGCTGGCCGCCGAGGGCATGCCATACACGGGTTTCCTGTACGCCGGGTTGATGATCGGCCCGGACGGCAGTGCACGCGTGCTCGAGTACAACTGCCGCTTCGGGGACCCGGAGACCCAGCCGATCCTCGTACGGCTGCAGTCGGACCTGACGGTGCTGTGTGACGCCGCGCTGGCCGGAACCCTGGATTGCGTGACTGCGCAATGGGATCCGCGCGCCGCAGTCGGCGTCGTGCTCGCAGCGGGCGGCTACCCGGACGACGTCCGCCTTGGCGATCCGATCGCGGGGCTCGAGCAGGCAGCGCGGCTGCCTGGCAAGCTGTTCCATTCCGGCACCCGGCACGATGGCGGGCGGGTCGTGACGGCTGGCGGACGCGTGCTATGCGCGGTCGGTTCCGGCGACTCGGTACGCGAGGCGCAGGTACAGGCCTATGCGCTGGTCGAATCCATCCACTTCGAAGGTATGCAGTTCAGGCGCGACATCGGCCATCGTGCGCTCGCGCGCACGCGCGATTGAATGCGCGCATGAACGCCCCGGAGCACGGGAACGATGCAGCTGCCACGCGCAGCATCCCCGGGCTCTCACCGGAGCGCAAGCGTCGCCTGCGCACCCTGTTCCGCATACTGAGCGCAATCAGTCCCGCACTGGCCGCGCGCCTGGCTGCCTATGCATTCACGCTGCCGCTGGCGCGCGCGATCGGACCCGAGGACGACGCCTTCCTCGCCGGCGCGCGCACCCACCGGCTGCGCACGCCGGTTGGCGCGGTCCAGGTCTATGAGTGGCCGGGCCGCGATCCGGCGGTACTGGTGCTGCACGGATGGATCTCGCACGCCGCCCGTCTGCAGCCCGTGATCGACGCGCTGCGAGCGCGCGGGCTGCGTGTGGTCGCATTCGATGCACCGGCGCACGGCCGCTCCTCCGGCCGTCGGGCCGACCTGCATGCGTTCCTCGGTGCACTCGAGGCGGTGAGCCGGGATTGCGGCCCGATCGGCGCAGTGCTGGCGCATTCCTTCGGCGCGATCACCGCGGTGACCTGGCTGGCCCAGAGCGCGGGGGTGCCGCTGCGGGCGGCCGTGCTGGTGGGATTGCCGCGCGACGTCGGTTACCTGTTCGAATCCTTCACCATCACGCTGGGGCTCTCAGCCGAGGTCGTGCGCCGACTGCGGGCGCTGTTCCGCGCGCGCTATGGGCGCGACCCGGAAGATTATTCGGCGCAGCAACTCGCACAGCGCATCCGGGTGCCGGTGCTGCTGGTGCATGGGGCCAATGACGAACTGGTGCCGGTCGCACACTCGGAGTCGATCGCCCGACTGTTCGAGCAGGTCCGGCTGCATGTCGTGCCCCAGCTCAACCACAGCGCACCGCTGCGCGATCCGCCCACGGTGGCGCTGATGGCCGACTTCATTGCCGGCGCACTCAGAAGCTCAGCCGAACGAACGCCTCCGGGCCCTTGATGTCGAGCTGCACGGTGCCGCGCGGACTGCTGTTGGTCTGCGTCAGCTCCGTCTTCTGGTACTCGTAGCCGAGTCCCACGGCCAGATTGCGCAGCGGGCGATACTGCAGGTCCGCGTGGTAGACGCCGAGGGAGCCGCTGGTCGAGCTGAGCGCCAGGTGCAGGTACTGACCGCGCGCGTTCAGCGACCACTGCTTCGTGATCCGGAACGTGCCGTCCAGCGCCAGCGTGGCGAACGGGCCGGAGCCCGAGTACTCGGTCTGCCGCGGCGTATTGGGAACCTGGGCCATGGCCGTGGCTTCGATGAGATGGATGCCGAGTCCGGCTCCCAGCTCGTAGCGCTCGCCCCGCAGGAACGAATACGTGTAGGTGAGATCCATCTGCCTCCAGTTGAAGCTGGATTGCACCGGATTGGCGAGCGGTGACGGTCCACCGAACTGGAGGCCCGCGATCGTGAGCGGGGTGGCGACCCGCTCGGTGTTCTGGCGCTGCAGGTCCAGGAAATTCACGCGCAGCCGGTTGCGCGCGCGCATGCGGAAGATCAGCTCCATTCGCCACTGGTAGCTAAGCGGCGTGAGTCCGAGGTCCCGCTCGGCCGAGAACGGCGTCCCGGCGACCGTCGGGGAATCTATGCGTACCGGGGTGGTTACCCGGCCCCACCAGAAGCCCGCGCGCAGCGCAAAATGGTCGGTGATGGGACTCGCGACCGGCAGCGGCTGGGCGACGTAGCCGTCAGCATCTGAGGTCGGGGTGACCGGAATGACCGGTGCCGCGGCTGCAACCCGCGGCAGCAGCCCCGGCAGGGCCAGGGCGGACAGCACGGACACTGCCAGGCTCATCCGTCGTGCGCGCATCATCGATCCAGACCCCAGCGGGCAGCCACCCTGTACGAAGTGCGGCATGATCCCCCAGCGGTGGGATACGGCGCCACCGTCGCACTGCGGCGACGAGACCTGGCGCACAACATGCCCGGCTCCGACGGCTCCGGGCCGTGGTTAGCAGCCAGGACGCTGCCCCTTGGGGCAAGCGCCGCGCGACGGCGCGTGGCTCAGCGCTTCATCGCCTCGAAGAACTCGGAATTGGCCTTCGTGTCCTTCATCTTGTCGAGCAGGAACTCGATCGCCGCCAACTCATCCATCGGATGGAGCAGCTTGCGCAGGATCCACATCTTGGCCAGCTCGCCCTGATCGGTGATCAGCTCCTCCTTGCGGGTGCCGGAACGATTGATGTTCACGGCCGGGAATACGCGCTTCTCCGCGATACGGCGGTCCAGATGGATTTCGCTGTTGCCGGTGCCCTTGAATTCCTCGTAGATGACATCGTCCATTTTGGAACCGGTGTCGATCAGCGCGGTTGCGAGGATCGTGAGGCTGCCGCCCTCCTCGATATTGCGCGCGGCGCCGAAGAAGCGTTTGGGCCGCTGCAGCGCATTGGCATCGACGCCGCCGGTGAGCACCTTGCCCGAGGACGGCACCACGGTGTTGTAGGCACGCGCGAGGCGCGTGATCGAATCGAGCAGGATCACGACGTCTTTCTTGTGCTCGACCAGCCGCTTGGCCTTCTCGATCACCATCTCGGCGACCTGCACATGGCGCGCCGCGGGCTCGTCAAACGTGCTCGAGACGACCTCGCCCTTCACGGTGCGCTGCATCTCGGTGACTTCCTCCGGCCGCTCATCGATGAGCAGCACGATCAGGATCACTTCAGGATGGTTTGCCGTGATCGACGTCGCGATGTTCTGCAGCAGCATCGTCTTGCCGGCCTTCGGCGGCGAGACGATCAGGCCGCGCTGACCCTTTCCGATCGGTGCGACCAGGTCGATCGTGCGCGCCGTGAGATCCTCGGTGCTGCCGTTGCCGCGTTCGAGTTTCAGCCGCTTGGTCGGATGGTATGGCGTCAGGTTCTCGAACAGCACCTTGTTGCGGGAGCTGTCGGGCGAATCGAAGTTGATCTCGCCGACCTTCAGCAGCGCGAAATAGCGCTCGCCGTCCTTCGGCGGGCGGATCAGCCCGGAAATCGTGTCACCGGTGCGCAGGTTGAAGCGTCGGATCTGGCTCGGGGACACGTAGATGTCGTCGGGACCGGCCAGGTAGGAGCCGTCGGCCGAGCGTAGGAAGCCGAAGCCGTCCTGCAGGATCTCGAGTACGCCGTCGCCGTAGATGTCTTCGCCGTTACGGGCGTGCGCCTTCAGGATCGAAAAGATGATGTCCTGCTTGCGCGATCGGGCCAGGTTCTCCTGGCCCATCGATTCGGCCATCCGCACCAGCTCGTGGATCGGCTTGGCCTTCAGCTCGGTCAGGTTCATCGAGCTGCGCGAGGCGGCGAGTTCCGCCGGACTGATGACTTCGGCGTCGTCCTCCCCGATTGGCTCGAGTTCCTGCATCATCTGATCGTCGGGACGGCCGTTGCCGCGATTACCGTCGCGGTTGCCGTGACGCGGGCCCTTGTTGGGGCGGTTGCGGCCCTGGTTGCCGAGGTAGCCTCTCACAGGTGCTGGTCCAGGAAGGTCGCGAGCTGCGACTTGGACACTGCGCCGACCTTCTGCGCCTCGACGGTGCCATTCTTGAACAGGATCAGCGTCGGGATGCCGCGGATGCCGAACTTCGGCGGGGTCTGCGGATTCTCGTCGATGTTGAGCTTCGCGATCTGCAGCCGGTCCTTGTACTCGCTCGCGATCTCATCGAGGATCGGGGCGATCATCTTGCACGGACCGCACCACTCGGCCCAGAAATCCAGCAGGACCGGCTTGCCGGCCTTCAGGACATCCTGATCGAAGCTGGCATCCGAGGTATGCACAATGTGCTCGTTACTCACGCAGTAGGGCCTCCGTCAGGGGGGGATGGAACCAGGTATTGGGTCACGAAAACCGATTTACGAGGCGGGTAATTCAGGGAAATTGCTGGATTGAAATCAGCGGTGGGGCTCACACCCTGCCCCGGGAAGCCGTCTAACGGTTACACTAGCTCTAGGATTGCTTGCGTCAGGATGGCTTGGCAGGGGCGAACTGGACAGCCGCCGTTGAGCTTATTTTTAGCCCTTTTGGGGGTGCAATGCAAGTCTGGCGGCCAGACCCCCTGTTTCGGGAAACCAAGAACGCATTCCAATGAGTGATCAACATCTCAGTTCCTTGACCTTCGGTTCGCTGCCACTGCTGCCGGTGGTGATGGCCGGCATCGACGCCGCCGGCTTCACGCGCTGCACGCCGATCCAGGCCCAGACCCTGCCAATCGCGCTCGAAGGGCGCGACGTCGCCGGCCAGGCGCAGACCGGGACCGGCAAGACCGCCGCGTTCCTGGTCGCCCTGTTCCAGTCACTGCTGACGAGGCCGGGTCCGCCCAATCGCGCTCCGACCTCGATCCGGGCGCTGGTCGTGGCGCCGACGCGTGAACTCGCCGTGCAGATTCACAAGGACGCACTGCTGCTCGGTGCGCACACGGGGCTGAAGCTCGCGGTGGTATTCGGTGGCACCGACTACGACAAGCAGCGCCAGACCCTCGCCGAAGGCGTCGACGTGCTGATCGGCACACCGGGTCGGATCATCGACTATTTCAAGCAGCATGTCTTTGATCTGCGCAGCGTGCAGGTGCTCGTGCTCGACGAGGCGGACCGGATGTTCGATCTGGGCTTCATTGCCGACATCCGCTTCCTGCTGCGCCGACTGCCGCGCCCGGATCTGCGCCAGTCGATGCTGTTCTCGGCCACGCTGTCGCACCGCGTGCTCGAGCTGGCCTATGAGCACATGAACAACCCCGAGCTCGTGCGCATCGAGCCGGACAAGGTCACGATCGACCGCATCCGCCAGATCATCTACTTCCCGTCGATGGAGGAGAAGGTGCCGCTGCTGATCGGCCTGCTGCGCTACACCGAGGCACACCGCACGATGGTGTTCGTGAACACCCGGCGGGTCGCGGAACGGCTCGAGGCGGCGTTGCGGGCCAACGGCTTCCACGCCCAGGCACTCTCGGGCGACGTGCCGCAGAAGAAGCGGCTGCAGTTCCTGCGCCAGTTCCACGAGGGCGACCTCGCGGTGCTGATCGCGACCGACGTCGCCTCGCGCGGCCTGCACATCCCTGACGTGAGCCACGTTTTCAATTTCGACCTGCCACAGGATGCCCCCGACTACGTGCACCGTATCGGGCGTACGGCGCGCGCGGGCGCCGAGGGCGACGCGATCAGCTTCGGTTGCGAGGAATATGCGATTTCGCTGCCCGATATCGAGACCTACATCGGCAACAAGATCCCGGTCGCCGCGGTGACTCCCGAGCTGCTCCCGCAGGTGGTCGCAGCACCGCCGATGACCGAGGAGGCACGCGCCAACCGGGCCGCGTTCGGCGCGCGCCGCGGTACGGGCGGACGTCCCGGGGGCAGCCGCCCTGGCGGCACCCGCAGCAGCCGGCCAGGCGGCGGCCGCGCACGCGGGCGTGGCGGCCCGCGTCCCGGACACTGACGCCCGCGGCATCGGGCGCGGGCGCCGGCCTGCCCACGCACGGCCGCATCGAAAGACCGCTATAGCAGTTCGGCGACTGTCTCCACCGAGGGAAACCCTTCGTGGGCGCGTGGCGGTGCACGGCTGTCGGGCCTGCGCACGGCATAAACCAGTCCGATGCCGGCCGCCCGCGCGGCGCGCAGCACTGCCGGGCTATCGTCGGCGAACAGGCTGCGTGCGGGGTCGAAGGCTTCCACGCGCGCCAGCGTGCGCCAGAAGCGCGCGTCTTCCTTCGGCGCACCGAAGCTGTGGGAGCTGAAGCTCGCGTGGAAATAGCTCCGCACCCGCGTGCGGGCATCCTTGATTGCGAGCGTGGTCGGATGCGCATTGGTGAGCAGAACCAGGCGCTTGTCCCGCGCGCGCAGCCGCTGCAGGAAGGCGCGGGCGCCGGGCAGCCAGCGGATCCGGTGCGCGCTGCTGCGCTTGAGCGCGGCGATGTCGAGCGCGAGTTAGCGGCTCCAGTGCTCGATGCAATACCACGCCAGCGTGCCCTCGTGGGCGCGGAAACGTGGCCGCAGCTGCTCCTGCGCCTGGACGAGGCTGATCGCGCGGGATCGCGCGTACACGCGCGGCACGTGACGGTTCCAGAAATGGTTGTCGTATGCGAGATCCAGCAACGTGCCGTCCATGTCCAGCAGCACGGTGTCGATCCCGCGCCACGCCTGCTCGCTCAGGGCCGGGGGTACCTCAGGGTCGGCTATGATCTGGTTCATGGCAGCGTTGTCGGCACCGGTTCCGAAACTGTCCACGGCGCAACTGGCGGCGTGGCTGCCGGCGGTCATCGGCATCGCCGACGCGGCAGGCCGCGAGATCATGCGGATCTACGAGAGCGGGTTCAACGTGACTCTGAAGGATGATCGTTCGCCGCTGACCGAAGCCGACCTGGCCTCCCAGAGCATGATCGGTGCGGGCCTCGCGGCGCTGACG
>Ga0265338_10005754_pt1 | contig 16040 bp, 11 predicted proteins | sample 42126metaG_FD_193579 | JGI IMG/M metagenome (GOLD analysis project Ga0265338, IMG submission 193579) | Rhizosphere microbial communities from Carex aquatilis grown in University of Washington, Seatle, WA, United States - 4-21-26 metaG | ecosystem: Host-associated > Plants > Roots > Rhizosphere... | reverse complement strand
CGAACAATATCAAGAACATCATGCAAGCCAACGGTGATGGCGCAAAGCAGATCTGGATGACCGAGTTTGGTGACAACAACAGCGCATCTGATGCCGCACAAGAAATGCAAAGTGCTTTTAACCTCACCAATGGTCAGGCCTGGGCCGGCCCTATCTTCTGGTACGACTACATCGGCGATGGTAGCTTCGGATTACTTGACTCGAATGGCAACCCGACCGCCGCTTACAACATGTATAAGCAGCTGTCCGGTCATTAGTTAAACTCCAACAAGCTGGCGCCAAGATTATGTAATATATTGGTAACGCTTATATCGGCAAAATCGGCGGCGTTAGCGGGATGGAAAGCATCTTTCAGAACATTGACGTCGTAGACGATCACGACTACTCGGGAGATCTGGGAGGGGCAATACTGCCTACGACAGCAACGAGTTGTCGGAGCTAGAACAAGTTGGCAAAGCACTCAACAAGCCCTACATGATCGACGAGGCGGGGGTGGAAGCGGGATCGAACTGCAGTCCAAAATGTCTGGGATAACCAGAGCGCCGGCTTGACGCTCCAGGGTCGGGTAGACTTTGTGGTGACTCACAAGGCGATTATATGAATGCCGGCCTGTCGTACTTGAGTTTTTGGCTCTACACGGCTCCGGGGCAACAGGAGTCGGGCTGTACTTATGAAAAATATCGTTTCTACTGACCCGGTTATGGCGGCGGTTATGGGTTACAAGCTGCCGTAGTGGTTGATTTGGAGCCTAAAGCGTAATTCTTTGTTCGCCATAGGTTACGGCATAGCCGCCTACTTTAACGCCATTCGTAATGTCCACATACATTTCGCCACCCATTTTCATGTCGTACCCCTGCTCGATAACAAATTGTTTTCTGCCTCCGGCTAGACCATATCTGTTCGCATAGCAGCCTAAGGCACCGGCGGCGATACCAGTAATGGGGTCTTCGTTGATGCCGGCCAGTGGGTTAAATTGGCGAGCATAGAAATCAGACGTGCCTTTTAGCGTTTGCGCGGTGAAAGGATAGAAACCTTTAACGTTGTGCTGACGGCAATATTCGCTTATGCCACGAAGATTGGGTGCAATGCGCCTTACGTTCGCCAAAGACGTAATAGGGATGATGAGCTTGGGAGTCCCTGTTGAGACGATTTGGATAGGGCTGTTTGAAATCGCAGCTGGTTCAATGTTAAGTAATACTGTAACTACAGACTTGTCAGATATTACCTCACTAAACACAGGATCATTTTGGTCCATTACAATCTTACCCTCCGTATGGCAAGTAACTGGCAATATTCCGACATTTGTTTCTTGCCTGATGGTTACCCATTGTTTGTTGCCCACTAGGATGTGGTTATGCCCCATAATGGCGTGGAATGCGGCGATGGTAGCGTGGCCGCAGAAATCAACTTCCTGCCTGACTGAAAAGAACCGGATGCGGAAGTCTGCCCTAGCCGAAGTCTGAACGAAGGCGGATTCTGAAAACCCTAATTTGGCCGCGATTTTGAGCATCTGCTTGCCGCTTAAATTGTCGGCGTTTAAAACGACGCCAGCAGGATTACCTTGCGATTTGTCGGTCGTGAAGGCTTTGACTAATTGGGCCGTGATTTGCATAGCAATAATTTTATCAATTAAGGGTTTCGAGATGGAGCATAACGAAGGTTGATACCCCCCCTACCGAAGTTCAAGCCTGAAACAGCCATTCTTGTAGTGTTTGGCGTGACGATGAATTCGACGTATGGGGAATAACGGTTATTCGCGGCGCAGAGCTTCGATCGGGTCGAGGCGGGAAGCGCGCCAGGCTGGGAAGGCGCCGGCGAGCAGGCCAATCACGGTCCCGAGCGCGATGATCCCAATCATATAGGTAGCAGGGAAACTGAGGATTTGTTTACCGGGGAAGCCGGAGAAGACGGTTTTGATGAGGATGGGGTTGGCGATGCGGCCGAGTAATTGTCCGAGCGCCACTCCGATGACCCCGCCCCAGAAGCCGATAGAGGCGGCTTCGATGAGGAACTGCAAGAAAATGCCGCGCCGACGCATGCCCATGGCTTTTAGCAAGCCGATTTCTTGTACGCGTTCGAATACTGCCATGAGCAAGGTGTTGACGATACCAATCATGGCGGCGAGCAGAGCGATGCCGGCGAACCCGGCTAGACCGAGCGTAATGACCGCCAGGGGCTTTGAAAAGTTCTTAATGATGTCGTCGTAATCCATGACGTTGTAGCCTTTGGCCTGGAGCGTGCTTTTGATGGCGCCGCGCTGGGTTGAAGTGACATGTGGATCGGCCAGAGCGACGATATCGGTGTATTGGCCCTGGCTGCCGGTTTGGTAGGCGATCATGTCGCCCATGGTTTTGTAGTCGAGAAAGGCATCGGGTTGGTGGGCGGTATCAGGAAGAATGCCGGTGACGGTGACCGCAAAGTCTTTGGGGGAGCCCTTGGGGTTAGCGATGTGGAGCGTGACGGTTTTCCCGATGAGGTCTTGCGGGTTGGTTGCGCCGAGGGCTTGGACGTAAGGGTAAGGAAGGACAATACCGGCTTGCCCGTCGGCAGGAAACGCGCCGGCGGAGAGGCTGGTTGATTCACCGGGGACAGAAGCTTGAGTCGAGAAGACGTACTTTTGGCCGGAGCCAAGCTCGATGTAATTGATGTTTAAGTTGGAGTAGTCGGGGTAGGCGCCGGTGATGCCGTTCACCGATTTGATGGTACTGAGATCGCCGGCGTTGAGCGTATAAACGGGGCCCTTGGCATCACCGGCGCTGCCGGACGTGGCTTGCCGCCCTGGCTGGTAGACCGGTACGCCGGATGTGGAGGTCTGAGTTTTGGTGGCGCCGACGCGAATATTGAAGACGTTGGGTTGGCCGTAGGAGTGCAGCTGAGTATTTAAGTAGGCCCGGATGCCCTGAGTAAAGGCCGTTGTGAGTGAAAGTGTGAAGGTGCCAATGATGAGCGCCGAGATGGTCAGCCCGGTGCGAAGCTTGGATCGGCGGAGATTAACTTGGGCATCATTGACGTAATCGAGGAATTTCATGGTACAAGCCTCCCATCGGCGATGTGGATTTGGCGATTGCAGAGTTTAGCGAGGTCGGAGTCATGGGTAACAACTACCAACGTGATGCCTTCTGTACGCTGGAGGTCAAAAAGCAGTTTAATGACCTGGCGTCCGGTTTCGGAATCGAGATTGCCGGTAGGTTCGTCTGCAAAAATGATCTCGGGCGACGTCACTAGTGCGCGGGCGATGGCGGCGCGCTGCTTTTGGCCGCCGGAAAGATCGGTGGCGCGGTGGTTGGCCCATTCCAGTAAGCCAACTTTCTCAAGTGCTGCTTTGGCCTTGGCTTGTCGTTCGGGCTGGGTAGCCCCGGCAATTTTCAGTGGTAAAACGACATTCTCTAGCACAGTCAGGGTTGGTTGGAGAAAAAACTGCTGAAAGATAAATCCAACATTCTGATTGCGAAAGCGTGCCATGTCCCGTTCGTTTAATTTGGCGAGTGGCCTGCCATTGAATTTGATCTCACCCGTGGTTGGTTTATCGAGGCCAGCCAAGAGGTGCATGAGCGTGGATTTGCCTGACCCAGATTTGCCGAGAATGGCGATCGCCTCACCTTTTTGGATGTTGAGATCGATATTTTTCAGCGCTTCATAGGCGCTTGGTCCTTTGCCGTAGGTTTTGTGTATGTGCTTTGCTTGGATTGCGGGTGTTTGTGATGCCATGGTTACGTTTATTTTAGCTCAATTTGAGTATGAGATGGTGATGCTGAGAACGAGATTAGATTTTTCTTAGATTCGATGACATCTGATGAGTCGCGTTTAACTTTGGGGACGTTCGGAGTTTAGCGGGTTGCTTAGTTGAGCATGTCGTTAATGACTGATGTCGATGAGAATGGCTCCCGCTATCGCTAATGCAACACTGAGAACTTTAACCCATCCGTGTTCCCGCTCTTTTAGCACGGTGTGCTCCCCTACCAACACGAGTATTAAGAACGTTTCGCTGATCACTAAAACGCTGGTGGCATCGTGAAGCGACAGAGCCGCATTCAACGCTAAATTGGCGAATGCCCCGCAGGCGCAGGCTGCAAAAACTATGGGCCAATCGTTTTTGAACAGCTTCTTGATGCGGACAAGTGCATGTGGCATGACGACAAGCATTATAATCATGGGCGGCAAGAAGCTCACAAAAAACGTCAGACTGACGGCATTAAACGAGTTGAGCAGATACTTGGATAGGATAACGATGCTGGCGTTAAAAATCGTTGCCATTACAACCAGTGACACGCCGGTGATTGACCCGGACTTTCGGAATTTGTGGACGATAATCAGCCCGGCAGTGATGGCCAGGATTGTGCCGAGCAGCCGATCCCATGAAAATGGAGTCTGGAGTATAAGGACTCCGAGAATAAACACCCAAACGAGCCGAAGCTTTAGGAGAGCTCCCACCAGCGATGCCTCGAGTAGGCCAGACGATTTGAACAGGAGCAGGTTATTTGCCACGATGAGCAGCCCGACAATGGGGACGAGCAACCAAAGCCCAAGCTCATGGGGTACTTTCGGCATGGCAAGCATGAAGGGCAGGGTGATGACCGTGCCCACCGCGCTATAGAAGAATGCAAAAGCCCAAGCATCTTTTTGCTGGCGTAGAAGATACCTGAGGATGAGGTTTTCGGCCGTATAGAATACGCCGCTTATTAGGGCGAAAAATAGCCACATGCGTCAAGTATACGATAGTGCACGTGGTATCCGATGGAAGTGAATGCAGGTGTTTTGGCTTGAGGCTATGGGCCGTTGTCCGATTTTTTAGCTTCCGAACGTAAACGTATACAGGGTCACCCCCGGAGGCACTGTCAGTGTGATGGTTGTACTACCTGCTTGGGGGTGCGACACGATGTGGTAGAGCCGTGAGGATGTGATTGATAAGGCACCCTGTAATGCGTCGCTGCCAAATTCGGTTGAGCTGCCGGGGCTGTTCAGTTCGAGGTGTACCGTGCCCGAGCCGCTGGCGACAAGGTAGACATCTTTGGCAACGACGGACGCAGTCAATTTGGAGCTGGTGCTCTGGCTGGTAATGGAGTCGCCGGCTATTTGCCACTTGCCGCTTAAGGTCCATTGGTTAGGTGTGAGCGTGGCGGCGGTAAAAGTTGACAGGCCGTTTGAAAGATCCGGAGTACCCGTGTAGCTGTCGGCTCGGTTGGTACCAAAATAGGTTTCGGGAGTTTGATCAGCTGATATTGGCACGTTTGAAGTGGGAGTGGTGAGGTTATGATTTATCCCAAGTATTTGCTGGATGGCTTGTTCGGTGGTAGGATAGTCACCTTCACCAGTGGCGAGATAGCGGATGTTGCCGGTGCGGTCGATGAGATAGTCGGCGGGCCAAGAATTGTTATTATAAGCGTTCCAGGTGTCATAGTTGTTATCCAGGGCTACAGGATAGGTGATGTCAAATTGGCGAACCGCGGCCGCGACGTTACCGGGGACGTGTTCAAAGGCAAACTCCGGCGTGTTGACGCCAATGATAACCAGGCCCTGATCGTGGTAGGTTTGGTACCATTTTTCGAGATACGGCAGCGTGCGGATGCAGTTGATGCAGGAGTAGGTCCAGAAATCCACTAATACCACTTTGCCGCGCAGGTCTGACAGCTTAAGTGGCGAGCTATTGATCCAATTGGTCAGGCCGGCAAACTGGGGTGCGGGAGTTGGCTCAACATTGAGTACTGACCCAATATGGTTCGATGTCTTGGTGCCAGTTTGCACATTCAAAAGCTGTTGCTCAAAATGGGCTTCGTCGAAGGGTAAGTGGGCTGCTACCCAGACCTCGACATTGGCGACAAGGCCGAGCGCCACTACCAGGCCAATCATGATAAGTACAAGACCAAATATGCGTCGAAACCAACCGTTGGGGTTGAGTGCCCAGCCCAGCTGTGAGGTAAACCGCTTACCAGCCAAAGCCAACGCCAGCAGGGCGGCCGCCAGTCCGACTGCGTAGGCGAGCAAGTAGAGCAAGCCAGATGCTAAATCTCTGGGTAGGATTGAGGCTAGAATGAAGGCGTAGGTTGGGCTGCAGCTGGCAAACACTGGTCCGAGGGCGAGACCAATTAAAGCCGCGCCAAGTATGGGCCGGCGGTCGTGGCCGGCTTTGACCAGTAGCTGGTTTGACATCGTCTCGATTCTAGTCATGGCTGCGAGTTTGGCCCATAACACTGGTGCGAATAGTGCCAGGCCTAACAAAATCAGTAGCAGGCCGCTCGCGACTTCGAGGATTTGCTGCGAGACGCCAGCCGCCAGCGTCGAGACTTTTAGGATGAGGGTGAAACCGACAACTGCTCCTGCTAGCGATGTCGCAATAACTATGGGTCGGCTGCGGTTCCCGGGGCCTCCTACCAACGATCCGCCGATAATCACGGGCAGCAAGGGCAAAACACACGGCGCCAATACGGTTAGGACACCGGCCGCAAAGCTGATCAAAACCATAAGCATTGTATTGATTATACGATTATCGGCGAGATTTTATGCGAAGGACTGGACGTTTAAACCAATGTCTCAAGTACTTCGGGGACCTGTGTGCAGTGATCATCGTAAAAATGTCGCCGGCCATGGACTTGCGAGTAGGTTGCGCCTGGCAGGACTTGCTTGAGGACTGTTACGGTGTCTAGTATTTGCGGCATATCGTCATCGGAATAGATAATTGTAAGACTAGTTCGCTCGGGCAACTTCTTGTCTATTTCAAAATCGAAGAAGTCCCAAGTCTCTTCCAGGTTCTTGGGGTTTAACCAGGGAGCGAGTAGCACAACCTTTGCCGGTCTCGCCTCCGGGTGTTCACTGAGCCAGCGGACTAAAAACCCGCCGCCACAGCTGTGACCGATCAAATATGTTTGATCGGTCACATCATAGCGTTCAAATTCGTTGCGCCAGACTTTCAGATCGGTTTTCCAGTTATTAGGAATATCAGGGGTGGCGGTGGGTATATGGCGGATAATCAGCTGCTTTTGCAGCCATGGGATCCAGTAGTAATTACTGCTTGCCGGGAAAGCCGGGTCAAAATATCGCTTCTTGGTTGGTTGCCCATGGAGAATAATCGCGTTTGCCATGGCGATATTTTATCAGAGAGATACAGTAAGTGAGCGAAAATTATTCCTGAATGAGGCTATGGGACGTTATGCTGACCGGTGTTTCACAATGTTCATATGAATGACTTGCCCGGCCCCCTGGGGTTGGATCTTTCTACCAGCCTTTGGGCAAAGTGTGGCTACGCGTTTTTGCTGATGTCTCTGAGGCACAGCAGGGTGCAGATGGCGAAGTTTAGTTTGGGGTCGAAGGTGGCTTGCCCACGGGTTAGGTCCAGGCTCATCTTGACAATGAAGGGATTCTTGCGGTGGACGATCGTACCGACAAGCTGTGGGCCTGAGCCGGCTTGTGTTTGGTAAATTGAAAACGTTTGCGGGACGAAGGCCAAGATGAGCTCGAGAAGATCGCTTATTATGCCCATCCAGCGACGAAGCAGGGCAAGAGCGCTACTGGTTTCCTGGATATAGCCGATCTCAGTACCGGCCGGATCACATAGCCTGATATGCCATCTCATGAAATAGCTCTTGAAGTCGTTAAATTGCAATGAGCCCAGCTCGGCATGGGATTGGGTATCGATGATGCTGTATTTCGGCGTGCTACTGATTAAGGTTTGCTTTTTGAGCTCCACGATACTTTGGTTCATGGATTTATCGGTATAGACAAACACATCCGGCCGTAGCTGAATCGTTTTTTGGTTGATGAAGCCGATGAGGTCTCCGGAATTTGGATCGGTGACTGATATGTCGACGCCGAGAAATTTCCAATATTTGCGGCGAAAGTCAATTTTTTTGTATGCGTTGTAATCCACTAGATTTCCTTTTTACCGATGATTGGTTGTGGCTTCTAAAATCCTAGGCCGATAATTTCGCAAACTTTGCCTTTGCTTTTGTAGTGCCAATACTTGGCTCTGACGGCTACTTTCGACGGAGTCTCGTCCATCACTCTTTATTAATGCGAGCTGTTGTTTTGGAGTTCTCTCTATGGCAAGACTATAGCAAACAAAAAGACTTTCGAAGAAATTCGTTATTGTATTTATTACAAGATTATCGGGAGCCGTCCCCGTAATGCAGTCGGACCCTGGGGGGGTCTGCCCCTCAGTACCGTCTGTCGACAAGCGGGCCTTGTGTCATTAAATGTCCAGTTGGATTGGTATGTGAACGAAATTTTCCCAGATCATTTCGTCCTAATACGACGGAACCCCACCCCGGCGCGTGCGCCGGGGTGGGGTAGCCACTCGTTGTATGTTTTGCGACGGGTGGCGTCAGCACGTGTCTATGCAGACCGTTCGGCGCCTAGTTGGCCCAGCTCTGGCCGTTGGCGACCCGTAGGCCGGGGTCGAGCTGGTCGCTGCTACTCGGCGTGTGGGTGTGGGCAACGAACCTGGGTGCCCGTACGGCTTAGTGAGTGCGCGACGCCGTCCGCGCCGCGCAGCCATGCGGGCTCACCGTTTGGTGCGAATCGGGTGGGAGCGCTCCTGGGACCGATTTCGGTGACGGCGGTCCAGCCCCTCCTAGTGTTCCGGGTGGACGGGTTGGTCAAGACCTTGCACCAGATGAAGTCGCCCTCGTGTGCGTCAAACTTCGAGATGACCTGCTCGCCGCGCTGGAGCCACTTGGGTGGGGCGGCTGGCTTTACGAGCAGTGTGCAGGACTGCGCCGCTCGGGCGGCTGCGTCTAGGCTGTCCGCGGAGCCGTATTCTGTGAGTCCGCTGGAGCCATGTCGCGTTATGTACCAGATGACTGGGTGACCGGCTGTCACGGCCTCCCGGCGGAGCCTGTGAACGTTTGCTTCGTTCAACTCGTAACCGAGACGTGGCGCCTGAAGGGTCGCCACGACCACCAGATATTTGATGCCGACGACTTCTACTACCGCGTCGCGGCGGCCATCCTCGTCGGCTGACCACTCTGTCTTTATCCCTTTTGCTTTCATTGTCTCCCCTGTTTCGTGCCTGGTTGATCCGGACGACCGATCCACCGCCATAGGGCGGCAGGTAGGTCGCTCGGAGCACAGGCGAAACCAGAGGGAGGACAAATGTAGGAATTTGGGTGTGATACGCGTGATATAGGCTGAAGAGCAATCTCGCGGAACTTCAATTACAAATTGCAATTGAATTGATACATTTTAAAATATTTATATATCTTGTCAAGGTTATTACTCCACGCTTAGGGTGAGTATACTGTGACCCGATATTGGGAAATGAATGAAATAGTTCCTGGCTGGCCATTATGGCCAGTGTTAAAACCTTAATTGTGAGGTCGTGCCTAGCTCTCTGATCTCCCCCGGCTGGATATATTCAAGCGATCGACTTTGGTCTTGGTCGAGACCCTGTGCGTAGGCTTGTAAAACCTGCAACGGATCGCCGTGAGAAACGAGCAAAAGCCTTTGATGCCGATATTGGGATTCCAGAGACATTACGAACTTTGTGAGTCTGCTAAGGATTACTTCTGAGCTTTCGACGCCATTTTGATTTTGCTCAGCCTTTTCTTGTTCGCCCTTTGGCCATATGTCTATGTAGAAAGATATAGCTTTACCGTTATAGGTTCCGAAGGATCGTTCACGCAACTCAGTAGCCCGATGAATAGCACCACAACCGAGAATCTGTTGAGCTAATTCTGCCGTCTCAATGGTACGTTTAAAATCCGAGCAGTAGATTATTGTTTTGCTATCGATCCAGCTGCGCGATTTTGCCAATTTTAGATTATCTGTTGCTATGTTTATCCCACGCTGCGTTAGGCCATAGTCAGAGATGCACTGTTCTGGATCGCTCGTTACCAAACCGGCAACGTTTGCTTCGCTTTCGCCGTGACGCATTATGTAGTAAGTATTGTTGAATATAACTTCTTTGTATTCACTCATTACAGGTACTATAACAAAACAAAGCCCCTAAGGGCTTCGTTAAGCATAAATTCTTTGTCTGGCGCGGCAGGGTGCTAACCGACCGGCTGTCGGGCGAGCTATCTTATGACGAAGATAGCTGTAAGTTGAATAGAGACGGTTTGCGCGCCTGTGAGGAGGGGTGTACTAGATGATGTAGCGCCTGAGGCAGTTGCGGACTTCGGGCCACTAGTCATGGGAAGAATGGTATTTGCCGCTTCATCGGTGACAGACTGCACCTTAGTGACTTTCGCGCCTAACTGAGCCGCTTCAGCGTCAGCTTTTTGACGGGCGTCAGCGACGGCTTTAGTACGAACCTTAGTTTCGAGGTTACTGGTTGTAGCTGTGGTGAACGTCGACTCGGGAGTGATAGAGCCGGCGGCAGTGGTGGTTGCTAAATAGTCCATGACTGCTTGAGCAAGTGTCTTGTCTCCGAGTGTAATAGTGATGTCGTAGGTGGCGGTATTTTGGCTGCCAACTGGGGACATAGCACCCCCGGAGGATACAGAGCTAGACATGGGCTCGGGGTATCCGGCTGAATTTGAATTTACCGTGGTTGAGATTTCTGAATCTTTGACACCCAAACTCTTGAGCTTGGCAACGACTGCGTTGCCGGTATCGGTGACCTGCTTGAGTGCGACAGCTCGGTCGCTGTTGGTAGTGGTAAAGCTGGGAGAAAAGACATATTGATCAGGCGCCTGATCAATACTAGCTTCTCCGGTGACGGTGATGGTTCTGACGGTAGGGCTCTGCCAGGGTTTCCAAAGATACGTAATAACCGCGATGACCACCAGCAGGATCGCGCAGACAAGTCGAAGATCGAGTTTGAATTGTACTTCGTTCATGGCAACAATATAACACAAGCATAAGCACAATAGCTGATGCGAGACTCTAGCGGACGCCAAATGGCTGACCATTATCGGCCGAGGTTAAACGCCTGGACGTGTCCTTACGTGGTTTCGGTTACGTGATGTCAGCTCATTTTTGATCCGTCGATGGCCTACGGTACCGAGCCAACCGGCGTGGCAACGGCCTGCGATGAAGCGGATTCGCTCGATGCGGTGACGATAGCCGAGATCCAGTCGTTGCGATCAGCAGTTGTGACGGTGTACGTACTGCTTGTGGCACCAGTTATGAGCCCACACGAGCCAGGGCTTGATGTGGTGCAGCGCTGCCATTTGTAACTATACGTGAGCGCTGAATCGCCGGTGGCGGTGGTCCAGGTGCCGTTACTGACGCTCAAAACATTGCCAACGGCCGGTGTCCCGGAGATTGCCGGAGCCGTGAGGTTTGTCAGTGGACAGCGTTGGGTGGTCCACTGATTCCATTGCGCGCAACTTATCATCACGGTGTAGCTTGGAATCACCCCGACACTTACTCCCGGAGCCCCTACCACGACTCCAGCATAGCCAGAATAGACGCCGGTGGGCTCAAGCCCAACATCAAGATTAAACGGCACACCATCTGAGGGGCCCCAGCACAGCTGCCCGGTGAGCCCGACGACTCCGGCGAACGCGCCAGAAAACGTGCCATTGGCGCACATTGCCATACCCTCGACGTCAGTGCTGGTATTAAAGCTTCGAGGGGCACCCTGATTCAGCCTAAAGAGGGTCATAGCACCGGTATCGACCGTGAACGGATATTGGTTGAAGAAATTTGTTAGGGCCCACGACTGTGATGCTGGCCAGCTTACCCCTCCGGTGATGCCGCCAGCTACTGAGAGTGCCATGGTTTCGGCGCCGGTTGGGTCTACGATCACGCAGGCGCCAAAGGAGGCACCGGCAACGCTGATATTGCCGATATTGCCCGTGGTACCAACATTGGTACAGCGAGCTGAGCCTACGGTGGCAGTACTGGCAATATTGTAGAGATTCTGAGTTACGCCAAGGCCATTTAAGACTGATTGGGTAAGGGATGTCGCCCATTGCTGGGCACTGGCGGCAGTTTTTATCTGAGACATCCAGGCTGGTTGGGTCAGGCCGTCCAGCATGGCCTGGCCCTTGCCCGCGCCTCGGTATGCCACATTGGTGCCAAACCATACCCCCACGCCCGGCAGCTTGCCCACAACGTCGATGATGCCCTCATTGTCGAACGTCCCGCTGGCAATGCCGAAACCGTGGAGATAGGTGCCGTCCGGATTGTTGACACGCAGCTTAGCGCCGGATTCGTTTATGACGGTGCAACTGCCGCAGTTAAAGTATCCATTGGTGCCAAAGTCGATAATCCCGGCATTGTTTAACGTAAGGTTGGGTGCCAGGGTGGGTGTTACTACTAAGGTCACGGTGGTATTGGGGCTGATGCTCGTGGGGGTGGTGTCTGGCTTAATGCCCAGCGTGGTGAATTGATCGAGGGTGGCCGTGGCCACGTTCAGATCGGCGGCGACCAGGGCGGTGGCGGTAGTGGTGGGGTTGGGGAAATTGTTGAATTGATGGCCAACGGCACTCAAGGTGCCGCTACCCGCCACCGTGCCGGAAATGGTACCTACGACCCCATTGGTGTTGGTGGGGCTGGCAGCATCGTAGCCGACATGGACGGTGGCACTAGCGGGGATGACGATGGTGCCGGTGAGGACCGAGGTGATACCGGAAACCCAGACATTGTCGCCAACTGTAGCAGTGGGCTGCGAGGTGGTAGTGCCGCTGGTCATGACGAGCTGGCCGGCGCCGCCACCGAGTGAACCTTGATTTTGGCCGTTGGGAGTACTCCATCTCAACTGGCCGGCGGCGGCGGAGATAGTGCCGGAGTTGGTCAGTGTAGCAGCACTGATGTTGCTGGTGCCGGACCCGGTGTGGGTAATGGTGCCCGAATTTGCCAGCGAGGCACAGGGTGCTAGTGCCCCGCCGCCCGGATCGGCGAGGGTAATGCTGCCGGTGTTATTTATGGCCGACGCATCGGAGTTGGCGCAGGGGAACCCGCTTAAGCCGCCGGAGACTGATTGGTTGGGTAAGGTGTGGGAGCCGCTGGTGATGGTGATCGTGCCGTTATTGGTGAGACTAGAGGTGCTGGTAAGGGGTACAAACCCGGCTACCGTCAGATTGGTGTTGAGGCCGATCACGATGGGCGTGGCATCGGCTTTGGCAGTCACGACCGCGTAGTCTCCGAGTACGACATTAGCCACGTTGAGATCGGCGGCCAGATTAGCCTTGCTCACGGCGCTGCCATTGGGCGAGTTATCGAACACGTGCCCAACGGCACTCAAGGTGCCGCTACCCGCCACCGTGCCGGAAATGGTACCTACGACCCCATTGGTGTTGGTGGGGCTGGCAGCATCGTAGCCGACATGGACGGTGGCACTAGCGGGGATGACGATGGTGCCGGTGAGGACCGAGGTGATACCGGAAACCCAGACATTGTCGCCAACTGTAGCAGTGGGCTGCGAGGTGGTAGTGCCGCTGGTCATGACGAGCTGGCCGGCGCCGCCACCAATCACGCCGCCGGTGAGTTGGCCAGATGGAACGTTCCAAAATAGGGTGCCGCCAAGGGCTGTGATGGTCCCGGAGTTGTTTAGCTGCTGGGCGCTTAGATTGTCTTGGCCGGAGGCAGCGGTGCGCGCAACCAGGCCGGTGTTGGTAAGCGTGCACAGACTTACGGCAGCGTTGGTAGTGTCGCTTATGTTTAAGGTGCCGCTATTGGCCCAGGATGGTCCGGCCGCGCCGCTACAGCTGGCGGCCGCCAGGCCCCCAATTTGGAAAACGGAGTTTATGATGTGACTCCCTACGGTGATGGTAACCGTCCCGGCGTTTTGGACTGCCGCGGTACCGGTCAGGGTGATTTTGCCAGCCACTGTAACGGCGGTTTGGCTGCCGATTTGCGATGGTGTTGTATCTGGCTTGGTGGCCATATTTACAAAATCGCCTAAGAAGACGGTTGCATTATTTAAGTCGGCCGCAACCGTAGCGGGAGCTGTCGAGGTACCGTTGGAGAACCCAACGACCGAGAGCGTCCCAGCCCCTGCGACCGCTCCGGAAATTGTGCCAGCTTGTCCCGAAGGAGTGCTGAAGGTGGATGGGTCATAGCCGACGTGGACCGTGGCGCCGGCTGGGATGGTCGTGGTACCGCCCAGGGTGCCCGATACCCAGACATTATCGCCAATGACAGCGCCGGGGCTGGCAGTGAAGGTGCCGGCGAGGGTGATTTTGCCCGGTGACCCTACTACACTGCCGCCTGTGAACTGGCCCGCAGTGCTTGAAATATTGAACGAGCCGGTGGGGGTGATAATGGCACCGGCATTACTAACCTGAGCGGCCGAAAGATAATCGATGCCAGCAACCGAGCGTGTGATGACTCCGCTGGCAGCATTGGCAACGGTGCCGGAACAGAGGTCCAGCGACGACCCCGAGGCCGTGTCGCTAAAGGTGAGGGTGCCGGTGTTGGTCCAGGTAGCCGTGTTGCCCGAGCCGCACGGTTGCGTGATGTTGGATGGCGGGGAGCCCTGAAATGGGCCGTTTACAATGGTGACGTGACCAGTGTTGGTGACGGCCACGGCGCCGCCGAGGGTGATCTGGCCATCTACCGTTACCAGCGCTTGGTTGCCGATGACGATATTTGGGCCGCTTAGTGTCCCACCACCCCACTCGGTGGCGGCTTCAAAATCAGCGCCAGCTGTGGTGGTGAGTCCGTTAAGTATGGAAAGCGGTTTGTATGACACCAGTTGCTGGACAGTGGTTTGTGGCACTGAAATGGCCGCAGTCCCCAAGGTTCCCGAAGGTAAGCAGGCGAAATCGCCAGCACCTGGCTGCTGGCCGGCCGACCAGTTGCCGGGCGTGGTCCAGGAGGCGCCGTCGGCCGCGCCCGTCCACACGTCGGTGGCGCCTGATACCGGGCATGGCACCATGGCGGTTGTGATGAGGGCGGTGGTGACTGTTGGCCCGGTGCCGTTGGCATTTACGGCCGCTACACTAAAGGTATAGGTAACACTCCCGGTGAGGCCACTGACGGTGGCCGGGCTGGCGGCCGCGTTGACGGCAGGGAGCGCCGTTGACCCTTGATAGGGAGTGATTACGTAGCCGGTAATGGGGCTGCCGCCATTAGATAGAGGGGTCCCCCAGGACACGGAGGCGGTGTCGGGTGTCGTGGAACTCGCGCTGACGTTTAGCGGTGCGCTGGGAAGATTGGTGGGGGTGGTTGAGGCGGTGGTTGAAGGTCCGGTGCCGACTACGTTGATAGCTGCCACGTTAAAAGTATACGTGGTGCCGTTTGAAAGCCCGGTAATGGTGGTGCTGAGGGTTGTGGCTCCCACCGTCGTAGTGGATTGCTGGGCAGAGCCAATAAATGTAGTGATGGCGTATCCCGTAATGGACGCGCCACCATCGCTCGCGGGCGCTTGCCATGCCAGGGTGGCCTGGGCATCTGAGCTAGCGGCGGCCAGATTTTGCGGGGCACTGGGGTAGCCAGGGGTTGTCACTTGGTTTGAGCTTGCGGAAGTGGGGCTGGTCCCTACGGTGTTGGTAGCGGTGACGGTGAAGGTGTAGCTGGTGGATGGCGCAAGTCCCGTAACGGTAGCGCTGGGTTGGGTTGAGGTAGCGGTGGCGCCGCCAGGCGAGGCGGTAACCGTGTAGGAGGTGATGGGCGCCCCTCCGCTTAGCGGAGCCGCCCAATTGACTGTGGCCTGCCGGTTGCCAGCGGTGGCCGTGACGGCAGTGGGGATACTGGGGGCTGTTTGCCAGACCCAGGTGCCCGTTGCGATCCCGCTGCTGTTTTTGCCGTTTACCAGTACTAAGCTGCCATCGCCGGTGGGGGCAAACCCAAACGAATCACGAGCTGAAGGTGACTGCGCTGGTGATAGTTGCGTCCAGGTAGTTTGATTGAAGGCCCAGGTGTCATTTAATTCGCTTGCGCCAAGGCCGCCAAACAGAGTGATTTGGTTGGTAATGGGGTCGAAGGCGGCGCCGGCGTCGGCACGGGCGGCCGGGGAGGTGGTGAGGCTTAGTTGCGTCCAGTTGGTGCCGTTCCAGCGCCAGGTGTCGCCGAGTTTTGCGGTTTTGGACAAACCCCCAAACATAATGAGGTTGCCAGAGTTTGGGTCGAAGGCGGCGGCGGCATCTGACCTAGCCGGTGGTTTGGTGGATGGCGATAATTTTGTCCAGGTGGTGCCGTTCCAGGTCCAGGTGTCT
>Ga0265338_10005753_pt1 | contig 16041 bp, 14 predicted proteins | sample 42126metaG_FD_193579 | JGI IMG/M metagenome (GOLD analysis project Ga0265338, IMG submission 193579) | Rhizosphere microbial communities from Carex aquatilis grown in University of Washington, Seatle, WA, United States - 4-21-26 metaG | ecosystem: Host-associated > Plants > Roots > Rhizosphere... | reverse complement strand
AATGTCCGCTTAGGCCAGGCGTGCCTTGGGCTTGTCGCCGATCTTGGCGCAGAGCACCGCGGCGACGCCTTCCAGCGCGGCGAGGGTGGTCGTCAGAGCATCGCTATCGTCGGCACCGCCGACGCAATATTTGTCGGTGCGGCGATGGGAGATGAATTTGGCGCCGGCCGAAGTGACCTCGAAGATCTGAAATTCGGTGGCGTGACCGAAATGCTGGTTGATGCGGCCGCCGCCCTTGGTCGCGATGGCGACAAGCAAGGGCGTTTCCGAGATTGTTTCGGGCGTCTGCGCCATTTCCTTTGCCTTCTGCCGGTCGGCGCGTTCTTGGGCCACCACTTCCAGATACATCTCCCGCTTCTTGGGGTCGTAAGGCTTAACCTCGGTCAGCTTATCCAGGCTGAACTCTGCGCCGCGATCTTCGCCTAGCAGGCCGACCGCATCGGCGCGGCATTGGCGGCAATGGCGCATCAGCTTGGCGTCGCCGCCCAGACTATCTTGGACGGCGCGTAGTTCACTCGGCGTCGGGCCGCGCTGACCTGTGAGGCCAAATTGGGTGCCATGGGCGGGATCGGAAATTAGCGGCATGACATTGTGCAGGAAGGCACCGCGCGATCGCACGGCCTTGTTCACCTCTACCAAATGCTTGTCGTTGATACCGGGGATCAGAACCGAATTGACCTTGACCAAAATGCCTTTGGCGGTGAGGGCCTCAAGGCCCTCCATTTGGCGTTCGTGCAGGATTTGCGCGGCTTCCAGGCCTTCCCAGCGCTTATGGCGGAAGAAAATCCAGGGGTAGATCTGCGCGCCGATTTCCGGGTCCACCATATTGATGGTGATGGTGACGTGATCGACGCCCATCGCCGCGATCTTCTCAACATGATCGGGCAAGGCCAGGCCGTTGGTCGACAGGCACAGCTTCACATGAGGCAGGGCTGCATGGATGAGGTCGAAGGTGTGGAAGGTATTGGGCGCATTGGCCAGCGCATCGCCAGGACCAGCGATGCCGACCACGGAAAGCTGCGGCACTTCGGCGGCCACCGCCATGACCTTGAGAGCGGCCTGCTTGGCGGTGAGCTTTTCGCTGACCACGCCGGGGCGGCTCTCGTTCGAGCAGTCATATTTGCGGTTGCAGTAATTGCACTGGATGTTGCAAGCGGGCGCCACCGCGATATGCATGCGTGCAAAGTAGTGATGGGCGTCTTCGCTGTAGCAGGGATGGTCCTGAATCTTGTTCCAGAGCGCTTCCGGCATATCCTCTTGTCCAGCCGAACTGCCGCAGGAGGTGGCCTTGCCATTGCTCTTCGTCGAACAACCGCTGACGCGCGGCTTGGCAGGGTCGAAGCGGCCGATGCTGGACAAGGGGACGATATTGGAATCGGTCATGCGGAAGGCCCTGGCGGTCTCGGCATGGTTATCTGCATTCCGTGTGCCAGAGTGCAATCGGAGAATTTTCTGTGTTTTTGCAGGGTAGGCCGTTCGCGACACGACACGAACACGCGACACAACATCGAATTGTCGGCTGCTGCCGGTTTGCTTTGTCGGGTTCGCGACAAAGCTTTGCGGACTGTCGCATCCGTCGTCGCGACAAGCCGCGCAATTCCTCTAAATTGATCACGAATGCCGCACCACAAATAGTTGGCACGGCGATTGCTCCATCTGCCTCAGGTTCGAAACGAAATCCGGCTAAGGAGTTCAACATGGCACCGTTGCGACAGATCGCGTTTTACGGCAAGGGTGGTATCGGCAAATCCACCACCAGCCAGAATACATTGGCGGCCCTCGCCGAGATGGGGCAGAAGATCTTGATCGTCGGTTGCGACCCGAAAGCCGATTCGACGCGCTTGATCCTGCACGCCAAGGCCCAGAACAGCGTGTTATCGCTGGCGGCGGAAGCCGGCAGTGTTGAAGATCTGGAACTCGCCGATGTCTTGAAGACCGGCTACCGCGACATCCGTTGCGTGGAATCGGGCGGTCCGGAGCCGGGGGTCGGTTGCGCAGGCCGCGGCGTTATCACAGCGATCAACTTCCTGGAAGAAAACGGCGCCTATGAAGGCGTGGACTATGTCTCCTACGACGTGCTGGGCGACGTGGTGTGCGGCGGCTTCGCCATGCCAATCCGCGAAAACAAGGCGCAGGAAATTTACATCGTGATGTCCGGCGAGATGATGGCGCTCTATGCCGCCAACAATATCGCCAAGGGCATTCTGAAATATGCCTCCTCCGGCGGCGTGCGCCTCGGTGGGCTGATTTGTAACTCGCGCATGACCGATAAGGAACTGGACCTGGCCGAAGCGCTTTCTGCGCGGCTCAACTCCAAGCTCATCCATTTCGTACCGCGCGACAACATCGTGCAGCACGCCGAGCTGCGCCGCATGACGGTGCTGGAATACGATCCGGAGTCCAAGCAGGCCGAAGAATATCGCCAGCTCGCTCACAAGATCCACGCCAATGGCGGCAAAGGCACCATTCCGACCCCGATCACGATGGAAGAGCTGGAAGAGATGCTGATGGAATTCGGCATCATGACGCCCGAAGACGAGAACATCGTCGGCAAAGCGAAAGCGGCGGTTGTTGCCTAAGTAGAGAAGCGCCCACCAGGAGAGAATTATGGACGCAGAATCAAAGGCTGCGCGTAAGCAGCTTGTCGTCGACGTCTTGGCCGAATATCCCGAGAAAACGGCCAAGAAGCGCGCCAAACACATCAACGTCTACGAAGAAGGCGCATCCGACTGCGGCGTCAAATCTAACATCAAGTCCATTCCGGGCGTGATGACGGTCCGCGGTTGCGCCTATGCCGGGGCCAAGGGCGTGGTTTGGGGACCGATCAAAGACATGGTCCACATCAGCCACGGCCCTGTCGGCTGCGGTCAATACTCCTGGGCGCAACGCCGCAACTATGTCAGCGACGGTGTCACCGGCGTCACCAGCTGGGTGACCATGCAGGTCACCAGCGATTTCCAGGAAAAGGATATCGTGTTCGGCGGCGATAAGAAGTTGGACAAGGTCATCAATGAGATCGAGTCCATCTTCCCGCTCAACAAAGGTATCTCGGTGATGAGTGAGTGCCCGGTGGGCCTCATTGGCGACGATATCGAAGCGGTGGCCAAGAAGAAGACCAAGGAAATCGGTAAGGTGATCGCGCCGGTGCGTTGCGAAGGCTTCCGCGGCGTGTCGCAGTCGCTCGGTCACCACATCGCAAACGACGTCATGCGCGATTATATCGTCGACAAGGCGCCGGCGGCCCCCGATACCTGGGTTTCAACGCCTTATGACGTGCTCATCGTTGGTGATTACAACATCGGTGGCGACGCTTGGGCCAGCCGCATCCTGCTCGAAGAAATGGGTCTGCGCGTCATCGGCCAGTGGTCGGGCGACGGTTCGGTGGGTGAGATCGAGAACGGCCCCCGCGCCAAGCTGAACCTCATCCACTGCTATCGCTCGATGAACTACATTTGCCGCCACATGGAAGAAAAATACGGTATTCCATGGATCGAATATAACTTCTTCGGACCCAGCCAAATCGCCAAGTCGCTGCGCGCAATTGCGGCGTTGTTCGACGAGAAGATCCAGGAAGGCGCCGAGAAGGTCATCGCCAAATATACCCCGTTGGTGGATGGTATTCTGGCCAAGTACAAGCCGCGCCTCCTGGGCAAGAAGATCATGCTCTATGTCGGCGGCCTGCGTCCGCGCCACGTCTCCGATGCTTACGGCGACCTCGGCATGGAAGTGACGGCCACGGGCTATGAGTTCGCCCATAGCGACGATTATCAGCGCACCACCCATTACATCAAAGACGGCACGCTGGTGTACGACGATGCCTCCGAGTTCGAGTTGGAGAATTTTGTCAAGGCGCTGCGCCCCGATCTCGTCGGCTCCGGCATCAAAGAAAAATACGGCACCCAGAAGATGGGCGTGCCGTTCCGCCAAATGCATTCCTGGGATTATTCCGGCCCCTATCACGGCTATGACGGCTTCGCCATCTTCGCCCGAGACATGGATCTGGCCGTGAACAATCCGGTCTGGAAAATGCACAAAGCGCCGTGGAATAAGGGCGAGGAGTAAACAATGCCCCAGACAGTCGACAAAATCCTAGACCACGCCCAGCTTTTCAACGAACCGGAATATCAGGAGTTGTTCGAACGCAAGAAGACGTTCGAATGCGGCTCCAGCCCGGAAGAGGTTGCCAAGCAATTGGCCTACATCAACACCTGGGAATATCGCGAAAAGAACCTGGCGCGCGAAGCCCTCACGGTCAATCCGGCCAAAGCCTGCCAGCCGCTCGGTGCCTTGTTCGCCTCGGTCGGTTTTGAAAAGACCTTGGCCTTCAATCACGGCAGCCAAGGCTGCACGGCCTATTTCCGCTCGCATCTGGCGCGCCATTTCAAGGAGCCTTGTGCGGCCGTCTCGACCTCGATGACGGAAGACGCGGCCGTGTTCGGCGGCATGAACAATTTGATCGAAGGCTTGCAGAACGCTTATACCGTCTACAAGCCCAAGATGATCGCGATTTCGACGACCTGCATCGCCGAAGTTATCGGCGACGATCTGACCGCTTACGTTCAGAACGCCCGTCTCAAGGGTTCGATCCCGAAAGACTTTCCCATTGTAAAAGCCAATACGCCGTCCTTCGTCGGCAGCCACGTCAATGGCTATGATGTTCTGGTCAAAGGCGTTCTGGTCAATTTCTGGGAAGGCAAGACGCGCGGCGAAGTCACGGAGAAGGTCAATATCATCCCCGGCTTCGACGGTTATGCGGTTGGCAACAATCGCGAACTGAAGCGCATCTTTGGCGAGTTCGGTGTTGATCTCACCATCATCTCCGACGTCTCCGAGCAGTTCGATACCCCCACCGACGGCGAATATCGCATGTTCGATGGCGGCACGACCATCGAACAGGTGGAAGAAGCCATCAATGCCAAGGGCACGATCGCGATGCAGAAATACTGCAGCGACAAGGCCTTGGAATTCATCGGTGCAACGGGCCAGCCGGTTGCCTCCTTCCATTATCCGATGGGTCTTAAGGCGACAGACGACCTCTTGATGAAAATCGCTGAGCTGACCGGAAAGCCCATTCCAAAATCCCTGGAAAAGGAGCGCGGGCGTCTGGTCGATGCCATGGCGGATTCCTCCAACTGGCTGCACGGCAAGAGCTACTCGATCTTCGGCGATCCCGATTTCGTCTATGGCATGACTCAGTTCCTGCTTGAGACAGGCGGCGAACCGGTTCATCTCCTTGCCACCAATGGCAACAAGGAATGGGAAGCCGAAATGAAGGCGCTTCTCGCCACCAGCCCTTATGGGGCCAAGGCGCAAGTCTGGCCGGGCAAGGATTTGTGGGCGATGCGGTCGTTGCTGGCGACGGAACCTAGCGATTTCCTGATCGGTTCGTCTTATGGAAAATATCTCGAACGCGATCTAGGCATTCCACTGATCCGTCTGACCTTCCCGATTTTCGATCGCCACCATCATCACCGCTTCCCGACCTGGGGTTACCAGGGAAGTTTGCGGGTACTGGTGACGGTGCTCGATAAGATCTTGGACGTTCTGGACGTGCAGACATCCAAGTCGGGAATCTCCTTCGACCTCGTACGATGAGTTAGGGATGTCCCAGCACAAGCACCAAGACCTGTTCAACGAGCCGGCTTGTGCCAAAAACCGGGACAAGGACGAGACCGCACGAAAAAAGGGCTGTGGAGGCAAGTCGCTGACGCCTGGTAATGCGGCGGGCGGCTGTGCCTTCGACGGTGCCAAGATTGTCCTGCAACCGATTACCGATGCGGCCCATCTGGTCCATGGACCCATCGCCTGCGAGGGCAATAGCTGGGACAGCCGCCATGCCCTCTCTTCGGGCCCGCAGCTTTATCGCACCGGCTTCACCACCGATATCAGTGAGCTGGATGTGATTTATGGCGGCGAGAAGCGGCTGTTTCGCGCCATCAAAGAAATCGCCACCCGCTACAGCCCGCCCGTCATTTTTGTCTATCAGACCTGCGTCACCGCCATGATCGGCGATGACATCGAAACGGTCTGTAAGGTCGCGACCGAGCGCTTCGGCCTGCCAGTGATCCCGGTCAACGCGCCGGGCTTTGTCGGCAAGAAGAATTTTGGCACCAAGCTCGCGGGCGAGGTGCTTCTCAACCACGTCATCGGCACCGAAGAGCCTGAAACCACCACGCCTACTGACATCAATCTCTTGGGCGAATACAATGTCTCGGGCGATTTGTGGGCGGTGACGCCGCTGTTCCAGCGCCTCGGCATTCGCCTTCTCACCTCTATAACCGGCGATGCGCGTTACCATCAAGTGACGAAAGCCCATCGCGCCAGGGTTAATATGATGGTGTGCAGTCAGGCCCTCATCAATGTCGCGCGCAAAATGGAAGAGCGCTGGGGCATTCCCTATTTCGAAGGCTCGTTCTATGGCGTGGAAGCTACCGGCACCTCCTTGCGCACGATCGCCAAGATACTGGTGGAGCGCGGCGCCGAGGCCGTCTTGGTCGACCGCACCGAAGCTTTAATTGCCGCCGAAGAAGCCCGCGTCGCCACCGAGTTGGCGCCAATTCTGGCTGATCTCAAAGGTAAAAAGGTTCTGCTGTACACCGGCGTGGTGAAATCCTGGTCGATGATTTCGGCGCTGCATTACGCCGGGATGATCGTGATCGGCTCCTCCACCCGTAAGGCCACCAAGGAAGACAAGGCCCGCGCCGCCGCGCTGATGGGAGACGAGGGTGAGACTATCGACAATCTGCCTCAGCGCGACATGTACCGCATGCTGAAAAATCGCGAAGCAGACATCATGCTGTCTGGCGGGCGCACACAATTCGTGGCGCTGAAGGCGATGACGCCTTGGCTGGATAGCAACCAGGAACGCCACAACGCTTATGCGGGCTATGACGGCACCATCACGCTGCTGCGCGCCATTCACAAAGAGCTGACCAACCCCGTTTGGACGCAGGTGCGCACGCCCGCGCCGTGGGAGGCGTAAGATGGCCAGCGTAGAAAAATCCGCCAAGACCTGCACCATCAATCCACTGAAGACGAGCCAGCCGCTGGGCGGGGCCTCGGCCTTCATGGGACTCGACGGTTGTTTGCCCATGCTGCATGCCGCCCAAGGCTGCACAGCTTTCGCACTGGTGCTGCTGGTGCGCCATTACCGCGAAGCCATTCCGTTTCAGACCACCGCTATGAATGAGGTCACCACGATCCTCGGCGGCAAGGACAATTTGGAAGAGGCGATCCTCAATATCACCAAGCGGGCGAGCCCTAAAGTGATCGGAATTTGCTCCAACGGCCTCATCGAAGCCCGCGGCGAAGACATTCGCGGCGATCTGAAATTGATCCGCCAGCGCCATCCCGAACTCGAAGGCACGGCGCTCGTTTACGCCTCGACCCCCGATTACAAAGGCGGTTTCCAGGATGGCTGGGCGGCAGCGGTCACGGTCATGGTCGAAGAACTGGTCGAGCCAAACCTTGGGCGCGATCCGCACCAAATCAATATCCTCGCAGGCTGTCATCTGACGCCCGCTGATCTCGAAGAAATCCGCGACACGGTGGAAGCCTTCGGCCTCAATCCCATTATTTTACCGGATATTGCGGGCTCACTGGATGGTCATGTGGCCGACAATTGGGTCCAAACCACCATGGGGGGCACACAGGTCAACGATATCCGTCGCATGGGCCGCTCAATCGCGACTTTGGCGCTTGGTCTTCAGATGGAACAGGCAGCGCGTGTGATTGAAGCGCGCTGCGACGTGCCATTCGAGGTGTACCCCCGCCTCACAGGCTTGCTTGCTTGGGATAATTTCATCGCGGCCCTGGCAAGACACTCTGGAAAACCCGTGCCAGCCTCTATCCGCCGCCGTCGCAGTCAATTATTGGACGCGATGCTGGATGGCCATTTTTACTTCGGCCACAAGAAGATTGCGATTGCCGCCGAGCCCGATTTGCTGGTCGGGTTGGTGGGTTTTCTCACCGATCTGGGTGCCTCGATCACGGCAGCGGTGACGACTACCGACAGTCCTGCGCTGGCGCAGGTTCCGGCGGACCGTGTCATGATCGGTGATCTCGACGATCTCGAACAGGCGGCGGGCGACTGCGATCTTCTCATCAGCCACAGCCATGGCGCCCGCGTAGCCGAGCGCTTGGGCATTCCGTTTTTTCGCGCAGGCTTTCCGCTGTTCGATCGTTTGGGAGCGGCCCACAAGCTTTCGGTCGGCTATCGCGGTACCCGCGATCTGATCTTTGAAATCGGCAATCTCTTCATTGCCGCAGACAATCACTACCACCACGAAGCCGAGGGAGGCAAGGATGCGCCGGTTGCATCTCATTGAGTCAGGTCCGGAGGAAGCCACGAGCGAACTCACGGGCACCTTGAAAATCGCGTTCTGTACGCAGGATTTGCGCCGAGTGGATTCACATTTCGGCAGTGCGCCATCCATCGTGATCTATGATGTGAGTCCGAACGAGTCCCGCTTCGTGGAAGCGGTGCAGTTTGACACCGTCAGCGCCCAAGATGGGGTTCATGTCGAAGAGGGTGACGACCGTATCGGCGCCAAGGTCGAAGCCATCACAGGCTGCGCCATGCTGTTCTCGCTTGCTATTGGCGGGGTAGCCGCTGCTCGCGTCGTAAACAACAAAGTCTATCCGCTAAAACTGCCTAAGATCGAAGCCATCAGCGAAGTGATCGGTCGGGTGCAGGTGATGATGAACGGTACACCACCACCTTGGATGCGCAAGCTGCTAAGCAAAGACCAATCGCTGGCCTTTGCCGATGAGTGAGGTGAATGAAGTCCGTGTCGAACTCACGCCGTTCTTGAAAGAGCTGGTGCGCCAGGTGCGGGCGCAGGATACTTATGATTTTTGGGTGGGCAGGCCGGATACCGATCTGCTCGAACCCTTTGTGCTCGATAAAAAGAAGGCCCGCGAAATTCCGATTATCGGCGATCCCGATCCACGCACGTTGACCCGTGTCAACCAGTTCTATGCCGCCGTATCGCTTTCCATCGAGCAGAAGACCGGCATCATGGCCTCGCCGGTTTTGCAGCTAAGCCATGAGGGCTTCGGTCGCATTGTTCTGGTCTGCGGGCGGCTGGTGGTGGTTTCCAAAAACTTGCGGGATGTGCACCGCTTCGGCTTTCCCACCCTGGAAAAGCTGGTCGCCGATGGCGAGGCGCTGGTGAATGACGCCGTGATTTGGATTGAAAAATTCAACGACGCCGCAACGGCGGACTAGAGGGAGTTGGTAGTATGAGTAGTTACAAGACCCGCGGCAGCGCGAATTGGGAACCAGTCTACCTGCAATCCATCGATGGCGAGAACTGCCTGGGTTGCGGGCGCTGTTACAAGGTCTGCGGGCGCAATGTTCTGACGCTGGTTTCTCTCGATGAAGAGGGCAATGTGACCGAAGAGGAAGAGGACATTGAGCGTCACGTCATGACCGTCTCCAACGCCGATGACTGCATCGGTTGCGGCGCCTGCGCCCGCGTCTGCGCCAAGAATTGCCAGAAGCACGGTGCCTAACGTCGCAAACCCGACAATGATGCGGATTGTCGTGTCGTGTCGGGTTCGCGTTTTTCGCAGAAAGCAGCCCAATCCAATTGGCCCGGAGCTTGCTAGAGATAGATCCTAGAGTGGGTTAGCCCGAGAGGGCAGACAAATGGGAGGCGGCTATCCTCGAGTTGACGCAAAATGCCGTAGCAGCGTTCCGGCGGGTGATTGCCGAGACCGGAGATGAGGACATCCTCGGCATTCGCATCGCTGCGAGCGGCGGCTGTTCCGGCTATCAATATGAACTCGGTCTGGAGGCGAGCGCCCGCGAAGGCGATGCTGTGATCCATTTCGACGATGTGATGATTTTCGTCGATGCGGACTCCAAAGCCGCCCTCACCGGAGTCGAGGTCGATTTTTGCGAGAACGCCCAGCAAGTAGGCTTTGTTTTCAGTCATCCGAGCGGCTGCGGGTCCTGCGGCAAGAGCAAAAGCTGTGGGAGCTGAAGCTATGCTGGAACATGTCCTTGAGACCGCACAGCAGCTGCCGCCTGCGCCCCAATCCGACCGTGATGCGCTCATTGCGGCGGTGATTGCTGAGATGCGTCCGGTTTTGCAGCGTGATGGCGGCGATATCGAACTCATCACCATCGAAGGTGATATGGTCGTGGTCGATATGAAAGGCAGCTGTGTTGGTTGCGTGCTGGCCTCTGTGACGCTGGCCGGTGTGCGCAAGAAGCTGATCGACGCGGTCGGCAAGCCGCTGCGGGTGATGCCGTTCTCGGCAACCACGATCAGGCGCGAGCAATGAAAGACGCCCCCGTCATCATCAACGATACGACGTTGCGCGATGGCGAACAGGCGGCAGGCGTAGCCTTTCGGCGCTGCGAGAAACTAGCGATTGCGCAAGCGCTCGATGCTGCTGGTGTTCCTGAAATGGAGGTCGGTATTCCGGCGATGGGGGCCGAAGAACAAGACGACATCCGCGCCGTGGCGGAGCTGGGGCTTAAGGCTCGGCTCATCACTTGGTGCCGGATGCGTGAAGACGATCTGAAAGCGGCGCGGACCTGCGGCGTCAGCATGGTCAATATGTCGATGCCCGTCTCTGATCAGCAATTGGAGCGCAAGCTCGGTCGCGATCGGAAGTGGGCCCTCGCCGAAATCACCCGCATGGTCGGCATGGCGCGTGATTACGGCTTAGAGGTCGCGCTAGGAGGAGAAGATTCTTCCCGCGCCGATCTCAGCTTTGTCATTGAGGCAGCGGCCACGGCCCATGAAGGGGGGGCGCGGCGCTTTCGCTTTGCCGACACGCTCGGCATCCTCGATCCCTTCACCACCATCGATATTTTCCGCAAGCTACGTGCGCAACTTGCCTGCGAGTTGGAAATCCACGCCCATGACGATCTGGGGTTAGCGACGGCCAACTCTCTAGCCGCGGTGCTGGGCGGCGCCAGCCATGTGAATACGACGGTGAATGGTCTCGGCGAGCGCGCCGGGAATGCGCCGCTGGAAGAAGTGGTGATGGCGCTGTCGCATTTGTATCGCCGCGAAACCGGCATCACGCCGCTGCAGCTGCCACAGATTTCCCGCCTCGTCGCCGGGATCTCCCGCCGCCCGGTGCCAACCGGAAAATCTATCGTGGGTGAGGGCGTCTTCACCCATGAATCGGGCATTCACGTCCATGGTCTGTTGCGCGACCGGCAGAATTATCAAAGCCTCGACCCGGGCGAACTCGGCCGTGAGCATCGCCTCGTCTTGGGCAAGCATTCGGGCGTTGCGGGCGTTTTCCATGCTTTTGAACGACTCGGCCTCAGTCTGAACGAGACTCATGCGCGAAATATCTTGAAGCGCGTGCGCGTCTTCGCCAATGAGGCCAAGGAGACGCCTGGTGAAGATGATTTGAAACGCTTTTATCACGAAACGCGTTGCGGAACGGTGTAGTCATGAGCGACTTCGACAAAGACTTGGCCGGCCTCTCCAGTGCCGAAGACTTCTTCGCCTATTTGGGTTTGGAATTTTCCCCGCAGATTGTCGCGGCGAGCCGCCTGCACATCTTGAAGCAATTCCACGACAATCTCGGTGCGGCGGCAGGGCTCGAAGTCCTCCCAGACGACCAAAAACGCAGCGTTTATCGCGCTGAACTATCACGCGCCTATTTGCGGTTTACCACGGGTACAGCCTTAACCGAACGCGTTTTTCCCAAGCTGATGCAAGCCAAAGGCGCATTTGTCGCTTTGTCCTCTCTGCGCCCGCCGCCTAAAGCGGGTAAAGCCACTTGAGTAATCGGGAGCTATCCATGACCAAGCCACATATGATCACCGTAGACGGCAACGAGGCCTGTGCCTCCGTGGCCTACCGGATGAACGAGTTGGCGGTCATTTATCCGATCACGCCGTCTTCCACTATGGGCGAGCTTGCCGATCAATGGATGAGCGAAGGCAAGGCCAATCTCTGGGGCCGTGTTCTCGATGTGGTGGAGATGCAGTCCGAAGGCGGCGCCGCCGGAGCCGTACATGGCGCTTTGCAGGCAGGCGCGCTGGCGACAACCTTCACGGCCAGCCAGGGCCTCCTCCTGATGATCCCTAATATGTACAAGATCGCAGGCGAGTTGACGCCTTTCGTGATGCATGTGACGGCACGCACCATCGCCACCCATGCCCTCTCGATCTTCGGCGATCATTCCGACGTCATGGCGGTACGCCAGACCGGCTTTGCCATGCTGGCCTCGGCCTCGGTGCAAGAGGCACAGGATATGGCGGCGGTGGCACAATCGGCGTCGCTGCGCTCGCGCGTGCCCTTCGTGCATTTTTTCGATGGTTTCCGCACCTCGCATGAAGTGGCCAAGATCGTGCCGCTGTCCGATGACGATTTGCGCGGCATGGTGGACGAACATGAGATCACGGCGCATCGCCGCCGCGCCCTCAGCCCTGATCATCCCGTGGTGCGCGGCACGGCGCAAAATCCCGACCTTTATTTCCAAGGCGTCGAAGCGCGCAATCCTTATTACGACGCGCTGCCGGACATTGTGCAGGGCGAGATGGATCGCTTGGCCAAGATCACCGGCCGGCCTTACAAGATATTTGATTATATCGGCGATCCCGATGCCGCCGAAATCATTATCGTCATGGGGTCCGGCGCCGAGACCGCCGCGATGACGGCCACTTATTTGAACACATTGGGCCGCAAAACCGGTGTGCTCAATGTCCGCCTGTTCCGGCCCTTTTCGGTCGAAGCTTTTGTGAAGGCTATACCGGCGAGCGTGCGCAAGATTGCTGTGCTCGATCGTACTCGTGAGCCGGGTTCGGTGGGCGAGCCCTTGTTCTTAGATGTGGTCTCGGCTTTGGCCGAAGCGCGCGGGCAGGGCATCTCGACTCTCGATCCGGTGGTGATTGGCGGGCGTTATGGCCTCGCCTCCAAGGAATTCACCCCCGCCATGGTGCGGGCGATCTATGACGAGTTGATGCGCGAAAAGCCGCGGCGGCGCTTTACCGTCGGTATCACCGATGACGTTGGCGGCTTGTCACTGGCCATCGATACCAGCTTCCAGATCGCGATTCCCAATGAACGCCGTGCGGTGTTTTTCGGCCTCGGCTCGGACGGCACGGTGGGCGCCAACAAGAATTCGGTGAAGATCATTGCTGACAACACCGATCTCTATGCCCAGGGCTATTTCGTCTACGATTCCAAGAAATCCGGCGGCATCACGGTGTCGCATTTACGTTTCGCGCCGACGCCGATCCAATCGGCCTTTCTGCTCGATGATGCGCAATTCGTTGCCTGCCACCATTTTGTCTTCCTGGAACGCTATGACGTTCTGAAATATGCCGCGCCGCACGGCACGCTGCTGCTCAATGCGCCTTACCCGGCGGACGAAATCTGGAGTCGTTTGCCGGCTCCGGTGCAGCACGCCATCGTCGATAAAGGCCTTAAGCTTTATGTGATCGATGCTGCCAAGGTGGCGCAAGCCGCAGGCATGGGAAGCCGCATCAACACCATCATGCAGACCTGTTTCTTCGCGCTCGCCGAGGTTCTGCCGAAGGACGAGGCCATCGCCGCCATCCGCAAGGCGATCGAGAAGACCTATGGCCGCAAGAGCCAAAAGGTGGTGGAGAAGAATTTCGCCGCCGTCGATATGACGCTGGCGCATCTGCAGGAAGTCGCCATCCCGCATCTCTTCGATGGCGCTGATCTGCCGCCAACTGTGCCCGCCGATGCGCCCGATTTCGTCCGTACCGTGACGGCCGCCATGCTGGCGGGGCACGGCGATCATCTACCCGTCAGCCTGATGCCTGCCGATGGCACCTGGCCGGTCGGCACCGCCAAATATGAAAAGCGCAATATCGCCGACGAAATTCCGGTCTGGACCTCGGCCAAATGCATCCAATGCAACAAATGCGTCATGGTCTGTCCGCATTCGGCCTTGCGCGCCAAGGTCGTGGAAAGCCAAGTGCTGGAATTCACCTCGGACACGCTGAAATCCGAACCCTTCAAGGGCAAGGAAGTGAAGGGCGATTATCGTTATGTGCTGCAAGTGGCGCCCGAGGATTGCACCGGTTGCAGCTTGTGCGTGAAGGCCTGTCCGCGCGACGGCATTCTGGCGATGGAGCCCAAAGGCCCGCTTCTGGATGCCGAGCGCACAAATTTCGAAGCCTTCCTCAAACTGCCGGATCTGGAACGCGCCGATTTGCGGCTGTCGATGCGTGCCTCGCAATTCCTGCAGCCTTTGTTCGAATTCTCCGGCGCCTGTACCGGCTGCGGCCAGACCCCATATGTCCGCACCCTGACGCAGCTCTTCGGCGATCGCATGCTGGTGGCCAATGCCACGGGTTGTTCCTCTATCTATAGCGGCAATCTGCCGACGACGCCTTACACCACGGGCAAAGATGGCCGCGGACCTGCTTGGTCGAACTCGCTGTTCGAGGACAATGCGGAATTTGGCCTCGGCATGCGGCTCGCCATCGATCGCCATGAAGCCGAGGCGCGGGGGCTGGTGGGCCAACTCGCCAGCGTTTTGCCCGAGCAACTGGTCACGTCGCTAGGGAGCATAGGCGGTAAGACCGATGTCCATATCCGCACCCGCCGGGCCGAGGTGGAGGCGCTGAAAACTATCCTCGCCATACGCAAGGACAATGAATCGCTGCGCCTCATGGAACTGGCCGATTATCTCGTCGACAAGGTGGTGTGGATCATCGGCGGCGATGGCTGGGCTTATGACATCGGTTTTGGCGGCCTGGATCACATCTTGGCCTCGGGCCGCAATGTCAATGTGTTGGTGCTCGATACCGAGGTCTATTCCAACACTGGCGGCCAGTCGTCCAAATCGACGCCGCTGGGTGCCACCGCGAAATTTGCCACCAACGGCAAAGGGCGGGCGAAGAAAGACCTCGGCCAGATCGCCATGGGCTATCGCGATGTCTATGTCGCGACCGTCGCTGCCGGCGCCAAGGACAATCAAGCGGTCGTGGCCCTGCAGGAAGCGGCTTCCTATGAAGGGGTATCGCTGGTCCTGGCTTACGCCAGCTGCATCCATCACGGCTTTGACATGGGGGCAGGGCTAGATCGCCAGAAGGCGGCAGTGCAGGCCGGCTATTGGCCGCTTTACCGCTATGATCCCCGCCGCCTTGCCGCTGGGGAACCGGCTTTGGAGCTCGACTCTGGCGAGATCACGCTGGGCCTGGCCGAGTTCATGGCGGGCGAGAATCGCTTTGCCATAACCAGCAAGGCCCATCCCGAGCAATATGCCGAGATGGTGCGGCAGGCCGAAGAGGGCTTGCAGGCGCGTTATGCAAGGCTGAAGGCGATGGCGCCGGCGGAGGATTAAGCGGCAGGAGCGGCTTCAGAAATCAATGCTGACGTCTTATCGGGTCAAACCCATCCTCGAAAAAAGCCGGAGGTCTTGCTGCCTCCGGCTTACGTTTCGCGGACTTCTAGTGATAGGCTGGCGGCATGCCGTCATCGGCGTGCAGATAGCGGTCGCGCAGTTGGAAGGCGCGGGAATTGTCGGGCTGCTCGGCACCAGCAATAAACACCGCAACCGGCCAGGTGTTGGTCTCCAGCGGATCGCCGTTCCAGATCACGACATCGGCGTCCTTGCCCGGGGCAAGGCTTCCCAGATGCTCGGAAAGGCCCCAGATGCGGGCAGGGTTGACCGTGATGGCCGCCAGGGCATCTTCATAGGCCAGACCATTGGCCACCGCCGTGCCCGCATTGAAACGCGCCTGGCGTAGATTGGCAAAGCTATGGCTGCCCGTGATCGCCACCAGCACGCCGGCTTTCTGCAGCCTTGCGGCATTGTCGAGGCGGGAGCCCAGGCTATCGAATTGCTGTGGCAGGTCTGCTTCGGTGTCGATGATCACCGGGGTCTTGGAAGCGGCCAGCGCATCGGCCACCAGCCAGCCTTCTTCAGCGCCTTCCAGCACCAGTTTGATATGCTCTTCCTTGGCCAGTTTCAAAAGCTGGTGGATATCGCCAGCACTGTGCACGCGTGCCAAGAGCGGAATCTTGCCGCTCAGCACCGGCTGCAAGGCCTCCATCTCCTCGCGCGTCAAGGAAGAGCATA
>Ga0265338_10005751_pt1 | contig 16041 bp, 8 predicted proteins | sample 42126metaG_FD_193579 | JGI IMG/M metagenome (GOLD analysis project Ga0265338, IMG submission 193579) | Rhizosphere microbial communities from Carex aquatilis grown in University of Washington, Seatle, WA, United States - 4-21-26 metaG | ecosystem: Host-associated > Plants > Roots > Rhizosphere >... | reverse complement strand
GGTGCCCGATTCAGCCGCAGCACATCCCGGGACATGGGCAGTTGGCATTACGCCGCAGTGGTCTGCAAAATACGGCAATAACGACGGATACAATACACAGGGCGGCGACTATGTATTCACGTTCCCGGCTGTGACCTCGTTCGATTGGACCCAGTATACACTGGACCTCTTGGTTCCGAATGGCGTTGTCGCACTCGAGACTCGATTGCATGTCTACTCGACTTTTGTCGGGACGGTGTATTTCGACGACCTTGATATCAAGAAAATCACTACAACAACGGGGGTCAAGAGTGTGAGCGGTACTGCGCCTCATGTTTTTGAACTTTCGAACAACTATCCGAATCCATTCAATCCTTCGACGAAAATAAACTTCGGTATTCCGAAGGATGGAATGGTGTCGCTGATCGTCTATAACGTACTCGGGCAGAGAGTCCGGACATTGGCAAATGCGCCGATGGCTGCGGGACAGTATTCTTTTACCTGGGACGGACGTAACGATGCGGGCTCGTCTCTGAGCAGCGGTGTCTACTTCTACCGTCTCGAAGCCGGTGCTACGGCGATTGTGAAAAAAATGCTCCTCCTGAAGTAAGCTCCACAGGGCGGGGTATTTGAGAAAATGCCCCGTTCTCTATTTTTTATTCGCGGAAAGATTTAAGTACTTACCGACTCCATCGGAGAACAATGAAATCGATCATTGCTACCGCTTTCGTTCTGATATTGTTCATACCCGCTGCCTACGCAGGAACCACCGGTAAGATCTCCGGGAAAGTGATCGACGCCCAGACAAAAGAACTTCCGATCGGGGTCAACGTTATCATCACGGGAACGACGCTTGGCGCATCGTCGGATCTGAACGGGGAATATTTTATCATCAACATTCCCCCGGGGACATACCAGTTGCGCGCATCGGCCGTGGGCTATGCGCCGCAAACCGTTACCAATGTTACCGTTTCGGCAGACCGTACCACGCAGATCAACTTTACTCTTGTGCCCCAAGGCGTTGAGCTGGCGGGTGTAGATGTCGTTGCATCCCGTCCCATCGTACAAAAAGATTTGACTTCGACTACCGCGACCGTTACGAGTGATCAAATTTCGGCGCTTCCGATCGAAGACATTGCCTCTGCCGTTAACCTTCAGGCCGGTGTTGTGGATGGGCATTTCCGCGGCGGCCGGAGCAACGAAGTGAAATATCTGGTCGACGGCATGTCTGTCAACGATGTCTTTTCGGGAGATTTTGAACTTGAATCCGAGATCAACGCGGTGCAGGAGATTCAAGTGCTGAGCGGCACGTTCAACGCGGAATACGGAGAAGCGCTTTCAGGAGTCGTGAATGAGGTGACAAAAACCGCCCGCGATAATTACTCTGGAAATTTTTCTGCATACACGGGCGACTACCTGAGCACACGAAACGGCCTTTTTCAAAACATCGACCACGTCTCTCCTTCCGACCTTCAGGATTACGAAGGCTTGTTGAGCGGTCCCGTGCCCGGAACAGGAAAGTTCATGAAGTTTGTCCTCTCCAGCCGTTACTATTATAATGACGGCTACCTGTACGGCAAGAGAGTTTTCAACCCGAAGGATTCTTCGAACTTTTCCGCTAACGACCCCGCGCAATGGTACATCGGTGCGACGGGGGATGGAAAATATGTCCCGATGAACTACCAGAAGCGTTTCAGCATGCAGGGGAAGCTATCGTTTGACATCGGCGGTTCGAAGGCGCTTACCATTCAGGGAATCTATCTCGACAACCAGTACAACGACTACGACCACCAGTTTGTTCTCAACCCCGACGGCAACTATACTCAGTTCCAGAAGAGCCTTCTTCTTATAGCGAGCTACACTCTTGTCTTCAACAATTCATCCTTCATGGATTTCAATGCATCAGGATTCGATTCGGAGTACAAAGAGTATGTATACCAGAATCCGCTCGATCCACGGTATGTAAATCCGGTCCGGCTGCAGGATGCCGGAGCCAACGCATTCCTTACGGGCGGCACGGAGAACTGGCAATTTTACCATCACACGAACACCTACACCGATAAGATCGATTTCACATCTCAGTTGACAAATATTCACCAGATGAAGGCGGGCGTCGAGGGGGATTTGCACTTCCTGAATTACAGGGATTACCAGGTGCACGTCGACGCTTCGAGTGGATTTGTCCCGGCGCTGCCGACTCCAGGCTCATTCGATTTCAACACGTACGACAATACGCCGTATCAGTTGGCAGCGTACATTCAGGATAAGATAGAGTTATCATATCTTGTTGTGAACGTCGGTCTGCGTTTCGATTATTTCGAGCCCGACGGAGTCGGATTAAAGAACCCTAATAATATTGCGGAACTTGACATTCTTCAGTCGCCGTTTCCCGACTCACTTGTATCGAAGGCATCGTCAAAATCTCAGCTCAGTCCGCGCATAGGCATTTCGTATCCGATCACCGATCAGGGGGCCGTCCATCTTTCGTACGGACATTTTTTCCAAATGCCTCCGTTCGAAGACTTGTACAAGAATCCGAACTTCCGCATCCCTCTGACCGGGAATTATCCCGACTTCATCGGCAGCATCATCGGCAACGCTAATCTCCAGCCGCAGCGGACGACAATGTACGAGATCGGTTTGCAGCAGGAACTCGCTCCGAACCTCGGCGTTACCGTCACGGGATATTACAAAGACATTCGAAACCTTCTCGGACTCCAGCTCTTCCTAAAAAACAATTTTGTCAAGTTTGGTGAGTACGTGAACGTCGATTACGGCGCGGTACAGGGTTTTACCATTTCATTCGACAGGCGTTTGACGAACGGTTTCGGTGCGAACCTGGACTATACGTATCAGGTTGCCAAAGGAAATACCTCGGACCCGAACGATGATTATAACAAAGCGACGGCGAACCCTCCGATCGCGATCAATCAAGAGCTTGTGCCGTTGAATTGGGATCGCCGCCATTCGCTCAACCTTACGATCACAGCCGGGGATTCGAAGAACCTGCTTGCCAGTTTCATCATGCGGCTTGGTTCCGGCCTCCCGTACACACCGGCGCTGCAAAACCAGCGGACCGGTCTGGAGAACAGCGGCAATATGCCGATGTTTTTCAACACGGATATGTATATCACGCAGTACTTCGACCTGTACTCGATTCCCCTCTCAGTCTTTTTGAAGATCTACAATGTTTTCGATACCGCGAACGAGGACAATGTTTACACCGATACGGGACGGGCGGGCTATACGCTGGCATTAACTCAAGCCGAACGGGCCGCACAGCCGGTGCGTGGGGACAACACCCTGCAACAGTATTATTCGCGCCCCGATTTTTATTCGGCACCGCGGCAAGTTGAAATCGGCATGTCCTTAATATTCTAACACTATGAATCTTTGTCATCACACCATAGGCCGGGAAAGAATTTTTGTGATAAAACTGTGCATCATGACCCTCGTATTCTGTGCGCTGAACTTCAATGCAAGCGGGCAGCAGCTTGTCGACAAGAACAAAGGAAACCACAATGAGAATAAGCTGGGGTTCATGGACGGGAACCTTGTCGAGACCTGCTACTATAATTTTGGCGAGATCGCGGATTGGAAGAACGAGGCGGCCCTGAGCGGCGTATGGCCGAAAGGGACAAATCATACATACATTGACGGCGTTGCGGTGATCGTCCAGGCCGAAGCTCCGAACCCGAACGGGCCTCCTATCCATCCTCTCGAGACGAACTATTATGAGTACACCCGCTACGATGTATCAACCGGCGTGACGTACGGCTGGTGGCCCCTCCCCGGTTATGCGAATCGCTTTCAATCGAGTCCGGCACGAAGCGACGACCCGACGACCTGGCCGCCGCATTGGCCCGACCGCCCCAGCACATGGGATGGCAGATGGAACGGCTTCTTTGGAAACGGAGTCCTGAATGCCGACCTTGAAACGTATTTCGTGATGGACGATAACGAAGACAGACAATACATTTTGACGAACCACTTCTATCCTGATGCGGCCGACTCGACACGAGGCGGATTGGGAATGCAGGTGCACGCGCGCGGATTCCAATGGTCTCAAGTGCTCGCCGAAGATGTTATTTTCTGGCTCTATGATATTACCAATATGGGGACAACCGATTACAGTAAAACTCTTTTTGCGCAGTACGTCGATTGGGGAATAGGCGGACACGACAATTCGTCGAACAACGCGGGTGATTACGACCTCTCTTTGAATCTTTCGTATGCTTGGTCCACCGTCGCGCAAGGGAGTCCAGGAAACTGGAGTCCCATCGGTTATGCTGGGTATGCGTTTCTCGAAAGCCCCGGAATTTCAGACGACCATATTGATAACGACCACGACGGCCTCACCGACGAACGACGCGATAACGTTGCGAAAGTTTTTATCTCCAATGTCAATCAAGACCCTTTTATTGTTAATGTCCAGCAAGATACGGCGACATTCCATGCATTCTACGGATATTCCTGGCGCCCGCACTGGGATGCGGATGAAAATGCGAACTGGGTTTCTTATACAGACCTGAACCATAACGGGAAATGGGATCCGGGTGAGCCGTTAAACGATGACGTTGGCACCGACGGTTTGGGCCCGCTCGATGCAGGCTATCCCGGCCCCGATCCTGATGGAACCGAAGGAAATGGCAAGCCTGATCAAGGCGAGCCGCATTTCGGTGTCCTTGATAAAGACGAATCCGACCAGATTGGATTGACCGGCTTCATCGTCCAGGCCGTTCATACGTATGACCTCAACAACGATGAGCGGAATTGGACTGCATTCTCTTCCTTGCCGCAGCCGCACGGAGGATCGCTCGTCGGGGTAAACCTCGGAAATTGGTTCTCAAGCTATTTCTTCCATCTCAACGGTCGAACGACATACAGTACTGCAACCGGCACAATCCAGCAAACAGGAGAAACAGAACGTTTCTCCATGGCGCTGATCTTTGGTTTGAGTGCCGACGATCTTTTCTTGAGAAAAAAGACCGTGCAGTCGATATATAATGCAAACTATCAATTTGCAAAACCGCCCGACAAGCCGACAATTAAAGCGATCGCGGGAGACCACAAAGTAACTTTGTATTGGGACAACAGGTCTGAGTTGACATTTGATGCTTTCTATCAGAGATACAGTTTCGAAGGATACCGCATCTATCGCAGCACCGAGCCGAACTTCATCGAGGACAAAACGGTCACTGATGCGAATGGACAGCCGACATACCGGATACCGATTGCGCAGTTCGATCTCGCCGACGGTATCGTAGGCCTGGCTCCGATCGGCGTCAACGGCGCATACTTTTATCTTGGCGACGATTCCGGGCTGCAGCACTCGTTTGTTGATTCGACGGTTCAAAACGGACAGACGTACTATTACGCGGTAACGGCATACGACGCGGGATTTACTACAACAACGGTCACAGGTCAACTGGTCGGCATTCCCCCTTCGGAGACGACAAGTACTATAAAACTAGACATCAACGGAAATGTAAAAACGGATATCAACACGGCGGTCATGACGCCGCACGCTCCGGCCGCCGGCTACGTCGCACCGAACATAAAAGTGAACACGGCCACCGGGCCGGGAACCGGTTCCCTTTCGGTTAGTATTCTCGACCCGGATTCGATTCGCAGCAATCATACGTACAGACTTGAGTTTAACGACTCCTCGGCGTTTCATGATAATCCTCATCCGTGGTACCAGTTGATCGACAATACCTCGTTTGATACGGCGATCAAACTGACACAATTGCAAACGACATCGCAGCAATCTCCAATCGTCCACGGCATCGATTTAAACATTGTCAATAGTCAAGACGTTGTGATCGATCCTGCGAACACTAAGTGGCAGCAAGGAAACAGCAACTATGTTGTGCTGGTGGGATTCAATTCAAGTTATCCCGCCTATGCGGTCAGCCGGATCGACTATCCCGCCGATTTTGAGGTTACCTTTACCGCAAAGGGGCAAGGAGACATGTCGTTCCCATCTGGCCCCTTCAGCGGGCCACAACCATCCAATGTCACCATAAGGAACGTCACGGAGAACATCAACCATGTGCAATTCATTTTCCAGGATGTTAACAACAACCAGGTGTTCGATCCTGGAGATGCGATTTTCATCGTGTGCGGCGATTCCGCCGGAAAGCCTGCAATCGACTATCCCAGTTCGAAAAAAACCTGGTCGATGACATTGATCATGGATACGACGATCGTTGCGTCGAAACAACGGGCGCCGCAGGCGGGAGACGTCTACCGGATTTCTACAAAGAAACCTTTCAGGACGGGTGAGTACTTCGAGTTTACCACAACGGCACCCTCGTTTAACGTACAGCAAGCCAAATACGATATCAAAAAAGTTGCCGTTGTCCCCAATCCATATGTTGGCGCAGACTCATGGGAGCCGGCGACAACATCTGTCGGACGGGGAAGCAGGCTGGTCTATTTTATCCATTTGCCGAGCAAGTGCACGATTCGGATTTATACCATGAGCGCACAGCTCGTTCAGACGCTGTATCACGACAGCAATATTGACAACGGCCAGGAGCCCTGGAATCTTGTCTCTCGCGATGGAATGAACATTGCTTACGGTGTCTACGTCTTCCATATTGACGCACCGGGGATCGGGTCGTTCATCGGCAAATTTGCTATTATGAAATAATGAAGCCGGAGCTTAGAGTAATGAAGAAATGCTTGCGGATCATAATCGTCGTTGTCATGCTCCCGGTCGCGGTATATTCGCAGGGAGCGAATAACGTTTCGAAGACGGGGACTACCGCCGCGACTTTCCTGGAGATCTCGGTCGGTGCGCCCGCGATCGGCATGGGAGGAGCGTTTGTGAGTCTTGCGAACGATCCAACAGCGCTCTACTGGAACCCTGCGGGCATTGCAACGATCACGAGTACCGACGCGATACTTTCCCATACTGATTGGATCGCCGATACGAAATTCGATTTCGCCGGCCTCGCGCTTCCACTCGGCGGTTTTGGGACGCTCGGGTTCAGCCTTACCTCTCTCACCATGGCCGACATGGCGGTGAGGACAGTCGAAATGCCGGAGGGCACGGGTGAATATTTCAGCGCGAGCGATCTGGCGGCAGGCATTTCCTATGCACGCCCTCTCACTGATCGTTTCTCGATCGGCTTTACGGCAAAGTTCATCCAGGAAGCGATCTGGCATGAAACAGCCGACGCATTTGCAGTGGACGTAGGAACAATATTTAAGACGGACCTTTTCGGCGGGATGGTCATCGGAGCTTCACTCTCGAATTTCGGAACTCCGATGACTCTGGCGGGGAGCGATACACGGGAGTTTCTCCGCATCGACCCGACAAAACAGGGATCTACCGACCAGATCCCAGCCGACATCGAGATGGACTCTTGGGATTTGCCGCTCCGGTTCCAGATTGGCTTCTCAACGAACGTTATTGAGAACGACATGTACCGCTGGACCGTCGCCTTCGATGCGATTCATCCGAACGACAACTATGAGAGCGTAAACGTTGGAACCGAGCTGGCCATTCGCGATTTTATTTATCTCCGCGGCGGATTCCAATCTCTCTTCCTGAGTAACAGCGAAGGAGGCCTCTCGCTCGGCATCGGGGTTACCTCCAGCCTGATCTCCAGCAGCTCAACGGTGAAATTCGATTACGCTTATCGGGACTACGGACGGCTTGAGGGCGTGCATTCATTTTCCGTCGCTATCCGATTCTAGGTGTGAACTGTGATTCCCAGAAGCTTTGGACGAAGTTGGCTCATCGGAGCGCTGATAAGTTTGCTGCACTGCATCGTCTCGCCTTTTGTTTTCGCACAGCACCCCACAGATGTCTCATCGAACTCCCTCCTGGACGACCCGAAGTTTAGTTCTGTCATCCTTGCGCAAGTCGGGCCGTTGAATGTCACCGCCCAGGAATTCATGCTGAGTTACGAATACGGTCCCGCTTTTACAAAACGCGAATCTGACTCCAAGAAACACTATCTCACCTATATGATTTACGAGAAGCTTCTCGCGCTGGACGGGTACGACCGCGGGCTGCAATCCTCTCCCATGGTGAAAGAAATCCTCAATGAAGTTGATGCCGACCTTGCTACCGAAGAACTCTATAAAGACGATGTGCTCAACTCGGTGAACATTTCCGACAAAGAAATTGAGCATGGAGTATCGGGGGAAAACATTCATCTCGGCTTGAAATGGATCTTCTCGCCGGTGCAAGACGACATTTTTCGCGATGCAAAACTGCTGCGGAGCGGTGCCTCGTTCGATTCCATCTTCACCGTGCGATGTCCGGATTCTGCCTCCGCGGATAATCGCTCCATGCAAACCACCCGCTTTAAACTGGAGATGAAGAATCAAGCCTTAGCCGCGGCCGTCGAGTCGCTGGCCCTCGGCACGGTGACGCCGCCGATTCATGCCACCGACGGATGGTATCTCGTAAAGATCGTCGATGTATGGAAAAACCCGATCGTAACTGAAACAGAGAACACAAAACTGCATGAAGACGTCCGCCGGGCGCTGCTGCAGCATCGATCGGATTCATTGTCGGATCAATACGTCCGTCGCCTGCTGCTCGCTAAAAATCCGGTCATCGAAAAAGAATCGTTTGATCTTCTGCAGGCTCATCTCGGGAAGAAGTTCCTCTCCGCGGAGAAGTTTTCTGCATGGGAGATGGATAAGAAACTTGCGGCGCACGCACGCCCCCCGGACCTCGATTCTGTCGATCTCTATAGATCGAATGTCCTGGTCACAATGAACAATGCGAAGTACCTTGTCGGCGATTTTCTGGATTGGGAGAAGCCGAGGGACCCTTATGTCAGCCTTGATACAAAATCTCCGCGTGCGTACTTTGTTTCTGTGGAGCAGCTCGTCTGGCGCATGGTCCGCGACAGAATGTTAACGGCAGAAGCGTACCGGAGAGGCCTGCAAAAGAAAGAGAGTGTTGTGAAGCAGGCACGCTGGTGGGAGGAGAAGCTGGTCTACCGGGCTGCGAAGCTGGAGATCGATAACACCATCACGCAGGACGACAGCACGCTGCACAAATACTATGTCGAACACGAGAGAGAATATGTGGATGCCAAGGGAAATGTCCGCCAGTTCGAGGAAGCCAAAGACGATGTCCGGCACGATGAGTTTTCGTATCAGGAGACGAACAAAATGCTCCATCAGATCCTGAAACTCAAACAGAAATATGCGGTCAAAATCAACGACGAAACGCTCAAGAAACTCTTCGTCGACGTTGAAAATTCTCCGAAAGCGATAGACGTGTACACGGTGAAAAAAGGGGGGATCTTTCCCCACACCGCTTTTCCTTCCATCGACTACGAATGGCAGACGTGGGATTGACCGCTGATGATCACACTGTTTCGAAAGAGTACGATTGGACTTCTTTTGCTGGTCTGCCTATCTGCGTGTTCGGAGCGCCACGATGCTTCGGCACCCCGTGACAACGCCGTCATTACTCTCACCTACTGGCCCGCGCCAAACCCGCAGGAAATTCAGCTTGCCGACACCATCGTAAAAATGTGGAACCGCATGCATCCTCTCATCCAGGTGCGCATGCAGCCCATTCCCGTCAGCCAATCGACCGAAGAGGTTCTTCTCGCAGCAATTGCGGGAAAAACCACGCCCGACGTTTGCTCGAATATCAATCCTGTCGCATTGCGGGAATATACGCAGGCGGGCGGATTGGTAGCGCTCGATAAATTTTCCGATTTCGATTCCATCGCGGCGGCAAGAATTCCGAAGGGCCTCCTCCCGATCTTCAAGAACAGCAACGGACACTTTTATCAAATGCCGTGGAAGACAAACCCGGTGATGATGTTCTACAATATCGGCATGCTGAAAACGGCGGGCGTTGATAAAGTCCCGCGCACCTACTCGGAATACTACGCTGCTGCAAAGAAAGTCACCCGCGACACGGACAACGACGGACAATTCGATGTCTGGATGGGAGAACGCGACATCCGCCCGATATGGTGGGAAAGGTTGTTTGACGTCTACCCGTTCTATATCGCGGCGACGAACGGGGAAACGCTGTTCAAAAACGACAGCGTCGCATTCCAAAACTCCGATGCGGAAAAAGTTTTCGGTTTCTTTGAGGAATGTTACAGCCGGGGATATTTTCCACGCACATTTTTCCAGGGAGGGGATCCTTTTCTTCTTGAAAAAAAGGCGACGCACTTCGCCGGTCCCTGGGAAATTGCCACGATCGCAAAATTTGCACCGAACATTCATTTCGATGTGGCTCCTCTCCCCGTTCCCGACGATCACCAGGGTCCGGTCTACACGTCGGGAGATTACAAGAACATCGCAATTTTCAGTACGACCGAGCATCCGAAAGAAGCATGGGAGTTCGTAAAATTTCTTGTAACGGCTGAACACGACTTGCTCATGCTGGAGATCACGAACCAGGTTCCGGTTCGGGGAGATCTCCTCACGAATCCCCTGTATGCGCACTATTTTTCGAAGAACCCGATGATGGTGAAATTTGCCGAGCAGGCAGTCCATACGCGCGGGATGGATACTGTTGCCGACTTGAAAGAGATCTTCGACGCAATTTCGCAGGAGTATGAAATATGCGCTGTGTACGGCCGTAAAACTCCAGCCGAAGCGGTCGGCGATGCCGCGCGAAGGTGCCGCGCCATCATGGAGTGGAACCAATGAGCCAGAAAGTGAACATATTCAGAGCGATCCGGCAGAGCGAACGGAACGGCTATTGGTTTATTCTGCCGTACGTCATTTTCTTCCTCCTCTTCGTCGCGTACCCGCTCGTCTTCTCTTTTATCCTGATCTTCCATCGCTGGAACATCGTGACGCCGATGGAATGGGTAGGCATGAAGAATTTTCAGCGGCTGTCGTCGGATCCGCAATTCTTCAGGGCGATGTTCAACACCTTCATCTTTCTTCTTATCCATATTCCGCTGCAGATTGTGGTGGCATTGGGATTTTCGCTTCTCCTGCATTCCAGGGGGATGTTTCGGGGATTTTTTCGCGCGGTCTATTTTTTGCCCGTCGTTGTGTCGGGCGTTGTCGTTACCATTCTTTGGCAAAACTTGTATTCTTTCGATTCCGGTGTAATGAACTCTCTATTGAATGTCGTCGGCATACGGAAGATACCGTGGCTCATAGACCCCGGATTGGCCATGCCGTCGATTGCGATTATGGCGACGTGGAAAAATGTCGGCATCTATATCGTTCTCTTTCTTGTGGGACTGCAAAATATTCCCAAAGAAATTTATGAATCGGCAAGTCTCGACGGCGCGGACAAGTACAGCCAGTTCTTTAAGATCACCCTCCCGATGCTGAACTCCACTATGGTGCTCATCGTTGCTCTTTCAACCATCGGGGGATTCTCGCTCTTCATCGAGCCGTACGTTCTCACCGGCGGCGGTCCGATGCAAAGCACCATGTCCGGCATGTTGTATATCTACAACCAGGCATTCTATTTTGGGCACATGGGCTATGCAGCGGCGCTAGGGTTCGTTTTTGCACTCGTTATTCTTGCTGTCGTCCTTCTTCAACGCAAAGTCGTCGAGGCAGATCCGTCATGATCAAATCTTCGTTGCGATATTTCTTTCTCGCGGCAGGCGCGGCAATATTTGCATACCCGTTCCTCTGGATGCTCGCCGGTTCGATTAAGCCCGAGCTGGAGATCAGCAACCTCTCGCTCTGGTCGTCCCAGGCGTCGCTCCACAGCTATCAGCAGGTACTGACAAAAATCCCGATCGGCAGGGCGTTCCTCAACAGTGTCTTTGTTTCCCTCTCGACCACGGCGTCGGTGGTACTGTTCGGTTCGATGGTCGGTTACGCATTGGCCCGGCTCCGGTTCTTCGGCAGCAAACTATTGTATGCCCTGATTCTTTTTACGATGATGATACCGTTTCAGATCACCCTGATCCCGCAATACATTTTGATGGTGAAGCTTGGATTAACGGATACGTACGCCTCGCTCATCGCCCCCACGATGATGAGCGCGTTCAGCATTATCGTGTTCCGTCAATTCTTCATGAGTTTACCGCAAGCGCTCATAGATGCCGCCCGCATCGACGGCTGTTCGGAACTCAGGATCTTGTTTCTTTTGATCTGGCCCCTGTCGCGGGCGGTGATCGTGACTGTCGCAATTCTAACGTTCATGGCGAGCTGGAACGACGTTCTCTGGCCCCTTATCGTCGTGCGGGAACGAACGCTCATGACAATGCCGCAGCTCGTTACGATTTTTGTGATCGGCGGCGAGGCGGAATCGCAGCTCGGGATGCAGCTTGCGGCTGCGACACTGCTGGCTCTTCCGGTCGTGATCGCGTACGCCTTTTTCCAGCGGTACTTCATCGAAGGAATGGCGTACACCGGGATAAAAGGGTAACACCGAAAAGATCTTCTTGGCAGGTCGTATTTGTCGATGCGTGATCAAGCCGGTCTCCATCAGGTGATGGAGCCTGATCGGATACGGTCTCACCACTCTATTTCAACATGTAGTTATATGACCACGTCAACCATGGAGTCATCATTTTCTTGTCCAAAAAACCTGCAATGGGTGTGTATGAATAATCTGAAATCGACAATCGTTGTTTTCATTATTCTCGCGTCAAGCAATATCCTCGCGCAAACTTCGGGCGATCCGCTCAAATATTTTTTTGACCGGCACTACGGCCAGGTGGAAGTGGGGGGAAGGTTTGCCGGTGCGGAGTTCCATGAAAGCCGCCCCATTCCCTCGCGCATAAGCTTCTATTATCCTGTTGCGAATAGTATCGACGTCAGCACCGACTATTGGAAACGAGGCAATTCATTGCCTTTTGCGTTGGGAATTCGAGAAGGAAGGGAAGCGAAACGATGGCTCGGGAAAGAACCGTGGGACTACATCCTCAGCCCGCACAAAGCAACGTTTCATCGGCGCGAGACCGATCTCGAGTATTTTTTGTCGTACGAATTTTGCATGAACCAGCCGGCAATGGTGGTTTCTTTGGAGATCAAAAACATTTCAGGAAAGCCTGTACCCGTTGAAGTGTATACTCATCTTCTTTTGAGCCTGCGGACGTGTCAGACGTACGCGCGAAAGGATTCGGCATGGACTGAGTACGATGGAACGACAGGCACAATTGCTGCGCATTTCGACGACCCGCAAACGAAACAGGCGAGCGTGTTTGTCGAGAATGCCGGTATCCATCCGATCAGCTGGTCGTCGGGGGCGAAAGATCTCGCCGCGTCAGACAGCGGCACATCGAAGTGGATGAGCGACTCGACGTCGCATCTGAACCAGAAACTGATGATGCCGTCAAATCCCGGGCAACCGCTTGCGGCATTTTTATACAAGGAAGAAATTGCGCCAAACGATTCCCTGGTTATCGTGCAGATCGTCGGCAGTTGTCCCCGCGACGAAGTAAAGAAACGAACGAGCTTTCTTGCCGGAGTCTGGCGGCAGGAAGTCGAGGAGTACGATAATTACATCGTTCATAAAGCAGAAAAGGAATCACATTTCATCACCGGGGATCAATGGCTGGACCGCTCGGCCGTATGGGCGCGCGGGCTCATTGCTTCGAATGCCCACTTCATCGACGGACAAATTGTGCCGATGCCGTGTCCGGCGGAATATAATTTCTTTTTCACACACGACGTGCTGCTGACGGATCTTGGAGCGGTGAATTTCGATCTTCAGCGAGTGAAGAGAGATTTGTTCTATATTGCATCGCTCTCGAAAGAAGATGTCATCCCTCACGCGTACTACTGGCGCGATGACGGATTTAAGACCGAATACTGCGCTCCCGACAACTGGAATCATCTCTGGTTCATACTCGCAACGGCGAGCTATTACCGGCATTCTCTCGACTCCGCTACGCTTGGGGCTCTTTATCCGCTCATACGCAAAAGCATCGAACTGATCCTGACGCAGCGTAAGGCCGACGGTTTGATGTATGCAAAGCACCCTGACTGGTGGGACATCGGCAATCGTGAAGGTCCCCGGTCGTATTTAACCATCCTCACGATCCGGGCGCTCAGGGATTTTGCGTACGTCAGCGCTGCGCTCGGGAAGAGAGACTGGAAATATTTGCTTGAACTTGAAACTTCGGCGAACAGCATGCAGAAAATGCTGAACGATCGCCTGTGGGATAACGGTCAGCAATTTCTAACAAACTATAATGGAGCGGACCGCGACTACCACTACTACGCCGGTTCATTGCTTGCGCCCATATACGGAGCGTTGAACAAAGACAGGTCTCTGCGCCTGCTCACCACTGCCGGCAAGGAGATCGTCGATCCGCGTATCGGCGTGCGCATCGTCGCACCGACGGATTTTCATACTGACTCTGTCATTTCATATTTTAAATTATTGGGAAATGAGGCGGGTGCTCCGTATGCCTACGCCAACGGCGGCGTCTGGCCCCATTCTACTGCATGGTACATCCTCGCCTTGCAATCGTGCGGGAAGACAGATGAAGCAGTGGAGTTTGCGAAGAAGACGCTCACGCTCGACGGGATCGCTCAGAGCCCCATGGGGCAGCCCGCGATGTATGAATACCGTTTTGCCGACACGTCGTCGCCGGAGTTCGGCAGGATCGACAAGCCGTCGTTTCTCTGGGCCGGAGGTTTTTATCTCAACGTATTGTACCGCCTGTTCGGCGTCACCGACAACGAATGGAATCTCTCGGTCTCACAGCCTCGGCCGTCTCACTGTGATTCTGCCGATTTCTCTCTTGCGTTTGGTTTACAAAAAAATATCCTTATAAGAGGACAAGGGGAGACGCTGCATTCATGGACAGGTGGTGAAGGGAATGTTTCATCGTTGGTCTTCCCGCTCGACGAAGCCCAATCCACGCAAAGTAAAATTGAATTTGGCGGTGTGGTAAATCCATATCTTGAGAGCATTAACGCGATCCTTTACAGCGCACGGTACACCGAAAAAACAAAATCGCTCGACTGCGACATCTCGTCGTTCAAAGGACATGCGGTAACAGCAACGGTCGTCGGTGCGAAAAAAGCCGCGAAGGTTTTGCTGGATGGTAAGCCGGTGAAAAGCGTCGTTCGCTCCCGGAACAGCGTCGGAAACGAAACAATTGAAGTGAGCTTCGCAGGGTCGGAAAAGAAACAGCATCTCAGTATCCTCTATTAAAGACGGTTATGAAAGTCGCACTTTTTGAAAGACCCCATTCTCTTATTGTTCGCTCAATACCGTTGCGTACGCTGATGCCGAACGAAGTGCTTTTAAAAGTCAAAGCATGCGGCGTGTGCGGAACGGATGTGCATATTGTGGAAGGGACTTCGCGATCTACGCCGCCGGTTGTGCTCGGTCATGAGTTTACCGGCCTTGTCGAGGATGTTGGGATCGCCGTTCACGGAATAACGGCGGGCCAGCGTGCCGCCGTCGATCCGAATATTTCCTGCGGCGTTTGCTATTATTGCCGGCGCGGTCTGGTGCATCTTTGCACAAACCTAAAGGCTCTGGGCGTTGATCATGACGGAGGGATGGCTGAGTATTGTTTTGTTCCGGCAGAGCAAATCTATCTTCTGCCGGACGGCATGCTGATGGAAACTGCCGCGTTTGTCGAGCCCGTGTCGTGCGCTATTCATGGAATCGATAGAGCCAATATTCATGCGGGGGACTCCGTTGTTATCATCGGCGGCGGAACGATCGGTTTGATCATGCTGCAGCTTGCAAAGAACGCCGGCGCCAGCCGCACGATTATTGTAGAACCGCTGGACCGTAAAAGACGCATTGCTGCTGAATTGGGTGCAGACGTTGTCGTTAATCCGACCGAGAGCGACACGACAATCGCCGTTATGGATATCACGCATGTCGGCGCCGATGTTGTCATCGAATGTGCGGGCAAGCCTCAGACAGCCCAACTCGCACTGGAGCTCGTGCGGCGGGGAGGCACGGTTGAATTCTTCGGCGTCTCTCCCATTGGAGAAAAAATTCCTGTTGAGCCGAATCAGGTCTATTTCAAAGAACTCACAATTGTCGGGTCGTACGTGAATCCGAACACTTTTTCGCGGTCGATCGCTCTGCTGAATGCCGGGAGGGTCCGCATCGACAGGTTTCAGATCGACAGATTTCCTCTCGATGGAGTGAATGACGCG
>Ga0265338_10005750_pt1 | contig 16043 bp, 15 predicted proteins | sample 42126metaG_FD_193579 | JGI IMG/M metagenome (GOLD analysis project Ga0265338, IMG submission 193579) | Rhizosphere microbial communities from Carex aquatilis grown in University of Washington, Seatle, WA, United States - 4-21-26 metaG | ecosystem: Host-associated > Plants > Roots > Rhizosphere... | reverse complement strand
TCTTCGCGGCCTTGGCCTGGGGAAAAAGGGCGACCAACAGGGCTCCCGATAACGGCAAACCGATGAGTATGGATAAAATCACTTTCAAACCCCTTTTTGATTAGGGGCCAGGTTCAAGGTTCCAGCCGGAACCTGAGACCTTGACCCTGAAACCTGCCCTTAATGCAGCATCAAATAAATCAACAGCCCCGCGCCGGCGACCACGTAGGCCAGGTAAACCCGGACCAAACCCACTTGGAGTTTTTTTAATATCCCCGCCAGGGCGTAGAGGCCCCGGGTCAGGGCCTCGAGGACCCGGTTGATGAGCAGCTGCTCCACCAGTTTGTCCGAAATCCAATAGGCCAACCCCTTTACCCATTTCACCACGGTGAGTTCATAAAGCTCGTCCACGTAATATTTTTGCTCGATGACTTTTTTCCCGCCGGGAATAAGCTTGAATATCCTCTGGCTCAAAACGTGTTTCAATCCATAAACATACCAAGCCACGCCCGCGCCCAATCCCGCCACGAGAAAGGACATCAGCATCAATAGGGGCTCCATTTTCTTGGAGACGCCGTCCGCTTCCAGGGTCGAGAGATGGAAGAGAGGGTCCAAAAACTTCCCCAGCGCGTTGCCTCCCCCGATGGCCTCGGGCATGCCGATCCAGCCGGAAACCAGCGAGCCGATCCCCAAAACAAACAAGGGAATGGTCATCCAACGGGGTGATTCGTGCAAATGCCCGAAGACTTCCTTGTCGCCCCGGTACTCGCCGAAAAAAACCAAAACGACCAGGCGGGTCATGTAATAGGCCGTGAGAAAGGCCGTCGCCAGGGCGGTAAAATAAAGAAGCTCCGGCAAAAGCGGAAAGACTGCGTTGGGGGTGGCTAGGGCGCGCCAAAGGATCTCGTCCTTGCTGTTGAATCCCCCGCAAAGGGGCAATATCCCGGAAATGGCCAGCCATCCCAAAAGAAAGGAAAGGCTGGTAAGGGGGATATGCTTTAAAAGGCCTCCCATTTTGCGGATGTCCTGCTCCCCCTTCATGGCGTGGATCACCGATCCGGCCCCCAGGAAAAGACAGGCTTTAAAAAATCCATGGGTAATCAAGTGAAAGATTCCGGCACTGTAGGCGCTGACGCCAACCCCCAGGAACATAAAGCCCAGCTGGGAAATCGTGGAGTAGGCCAGGACTTTCTTGATGTCGTTTTGCGTCACCGCGATCGTGGCCGCCAATAGCGCGGTCAAGACCCCGATGACCGCCACCACCATGGAAGCCCAAGGCGCGAGCACGAAAAGGAAATGCAGGCGCGCCACCAGGTAAACGCCCGCCGTGACCATGGTCGCGGCATGAATGAGGGCGGATACAGGCGTGGGGCCCGCCATGGCGTCAGGAAGCCAAACATAAAGGGGAATCTGGGCGGACTTCCCGGCTGCCCCAAAAAAGAAGCAGAGGCAAACGATGGTGGCCGAGAGATTGCTAAACACCATTTTGTGGGCTTGAAGATCGTTGAAATTAAAGGTTCCGGCCAGGGCGAAGACCATGAGCAGGCCCGCCAGGAACCCGGCGTCCCCGATTCGGTTGACGATGATGGCTTTTTTACCAGCGTTGGCCTTGGCCTCGTCCTCAAACCAAAAACCGATGAGGAGGTAGGAACAAAAGCCGACCCCCTCCCATCCCAGGAATAAAACCAGCAGGTTTTGGGCCATGATCAGAACCAACATGGAAAACAAAAACAGATTCAAATAGGTGAAGTAGCGGCCAAATCCAGGGTCATCCTTCATATAACCAATTGAATATAGGTGGATCAAGCTTGAGACAAATGTGATGAAAACCACCATCACCAGGGAGAGGGAGTCCAATTGCAGGTTCATTTTAACCTGGAACGAACCCGCGTCCATCCAATCAAAAAGATCCTCCACCAAAATACTGTTGTCGGGCAATCCGTTGAAATGAAGAAAGGTAAACCAGGCCGCGATAAAGGACGCGATCGCGGCTCCGCAGGCGACCGTGGCGTAAAGGGCCCGGGGAAAGGCAGGCTTCCCGCGGGAAGCGGTGAGCGTCAATAATCCGTTGACGGCCGCCCCGATCAGGGGGGCCACGGCGATCAACCAGATCCAATCAAAGTTGATCAGGGCTATGTTTTGAAAATGTTCCAATTTCAGCATGCAAACCTCAAACTTAAATTTTGAACCACAGAGTGAACAGAGTTACACAGAGTAAGGCAATACAAGGCATTCTGAACGTTAGTGCTTAATAAAATTCTTGTCTTACTCTGCGTAACTCTGTTCACTCCGTGGTTGATGATTATCCTTTAAGACTTTTGAACAAATCCAAATCCACCGTTTCTTTTATACGGAAAAGCGCGATCACGATAGCCAGTCCCACGCAGGCTTCCGCCGCCGCCACCGCCACCACGAACAAAACGAACACATGGCCCGTCAAATCCCCGTTCACTCGGGAAAAAGTAACGAAGGTAAGGTTGACCGCGTTCAACATCAGTTCCAAGGACATGAGGGAAACGAATAAATTCCTGCGGGTCAAGACTCCCGCGATCCCAATGGCGAACAAAATGGCCGAGAGAACGAGATAATGGGTCGGCGAAACAGGGTAAAGCAAATCCATTTCAAATCATCCTTTTTGAACTAATTTACGAATTCCGCATCCCGAAAGGTTAATTGGTCCTTTCAAAGCTTCCGCTTTGAAAGGACCAAGGCCCCCACTACCGCCGCCAAGAGGAGCAGGGAAAGCATTTCGAACGGAAATAAATAATCCGAAAAAACCTTCATTCCGACAGCTCCAATGCTTCCAAAATCCTCCGGAATGTCGGCGAACTTCCATTGGCCCGAAGGAAAAACCACCAAAAACAGCGGGCCCAGCGCGCCTCCCAATACCAATAACAAAACCGCCGGGATCATAACGGCCCGGGCCTTTAAGGGCCTCAAGTCCTCCGGAGCCAGGTTCAATAGCATGATGACGAAAATCACCAACACCATAATGCCGCCGGCATAAACCAGGATCTGGATGATCGCCGCCAGGGAAGCGGATAACGTGGCGTAGAGGGCGGCCAAAGCCACAAAGGCCCCCACCATGGACAGCGCGGACCCAATGGGGTTGGTGCGGGTGATCACCAATAACCCGAAGCCCAACAACAGGGCGGCTAGGATGTAAAAGACGGCGGCTTCCAACAAGTGATGCTCCAAGGATGGATTAGTAGTCAGGAATCAGGAATTTTGGAAGATTCTCATTTGAATTTCGCAAATGAAAATCACCTTATTTCCCTTCCAAACTACGACTGAATGCCTCTTTCCTAATTTCCAATTACGAACGCCCCATGCCAAGCCTATGGCTTGGCATGGGGCCCGTGCGTCCAAATCACCGGCCGCGGCGGATTATATTCCGGCACGATATCTTTATTGTCATGGTCCATCAAAAATTCCTTGCCATAAACCAAGCTGTCCCTGGTGTAGCCCGCGATGGCGATTTCCGGCACATCCATCCGGATGGCGTCCAAGGGGCAGGCGTCCACGCAAAAACCGCAGAAAACACAGCGAAGCATGTCGATCTCGAATTTTTCCGGCAGTTTCTCCACGTTCGGGTCGGCTGATTCAGCCGCCTTAATATGGATGCACTCTGCCGGGCAGGCGGTGGCGCACAACATGCAGGCCGTACAACGGGGCGACTCATCCTCCCTCTTCATCAGGCGGTGGCGTCCCCGGGTGGTCGGCGGCAGGGCCTTCTTTTGTTCCGGAAAAAAAATTACCGGCATCCCCTTGGGATTCATTAAATTCCTCAAGACATGACCCATCGTCACGAGGAGCCCCTTGAGGACTTCGCCCAGGTAGAGCTTTTGGGAACCTGTCATTTCAGGCCGCTCAACAATTTTCATAAAACCCCTATTTTTACCTTTTCTGCGTCTCTGCGGCAAATCATTGTTTTTGGACCAAAATAAAAACACCCGTCACCAGCAAATTCAGCAGCGCCAAAGGCAGCATCAGCTTCCATCCCAGGTTCATGAGCTGGTCGTAACGGAACCGGGGCATGGTCCAACGCACCCACACGAAAAGCCAGCAGAAAAAGAGGACTTTGATGAGAAGGCAAATCATTTGCAGCAAGGCCGTTAATACACCAGGGGCCCAAACCGGCAAGGCCACAAAATGGGAAAAGACCAGCAGGCCCAGTGACATACCGGCCCCGCCGAAACCCACGGCTGAGAATATGAAAGGTTCCCAGCGTTTCATCCCAGTATGCAGAACTTTTTGATCCAAGGCGCTTAAATAGAGGACCCTTCCCAGGAAACCGCCGGCCAAGATCCCCCCCCCGCACAACAACAGGAGGGTCAATTGGGGTTTTTGAAGAAGAACTTGAGTCGGGGCAAAGGGAACCTGGTAGCCGCCCAAAAATAAGGTTGAAATCAAAAAGGCCGCCACCACCATGTTGGAGTACTCGGCCATGAAGAATAAGGCGAACTTCACGCTGGAATATTCGATATGGTAACCAGCCACTAATTCGGATTCACCCTCGGCCAAGTCAAAGGGATTGCGGTTGGTCTCGGCGAAAGAGGCCACCAGGAAAAGAAAGAAGCCCACCGGTTGGAGAAAGATCCCCCAATGGGGGAAGGGAAGGGTGTGGCCCGCCAGGGTCAAAAGCCCTCCTTGGGTCTCCACAATCGCGTCCACTTTCACGCCTTGGAACACCATCAAAAGCCCCACCACGGACAGGCCCATGGATAATTCATAGGAAATCATCTGGGCGGAGGAACGAAGCCCTCCCAAGAGGGAAAATTTGTTGTTCGAGGCCCAGCCCGCCAGGATGACCCCAAAGACCCCCATGCTGGTAATCGAAAGAATATAGAGGACCCCCACGCTAAAGTTCGCGGCCTGGAACCGGAGGCTGTGGCCGGCGACTTCCATGGGCGCGGCCAGGGGGATGATCAACAGCGGCAGCAGCGAAACCGTCATGGACCAAAAGGGCGCCAGCCAATAATAAAAACCATTGGCGTGGGAGGGCGTGATGTTTTCCTTCATCAGGAGTTTGATGACATCCGCGAAGTTATGGACCATTCCAAATAAGCGGACGCCAAAAATTTCCGCCCGGTTGGGCCCGATTCGGTCCTGAATGATGGCGCTTCCCTTCCGCTCCAGCCAGATGAAAAATGGGATGAATTGGAGCGGTGTCAACCACATGACCACCGTCATGACCGCGATATTAATTAGGGTAAAAAGGTGGTTATCCAACATGAACCTCCAACATTTTCACCCCAGGTCCCTTGGGGACCATCAAGACAGGATTAAAGACGGTTGATATTAAACCAAGGACTTTCTTAACGGTGCCCTCCGGGGTCCCAAAGGGACCTGTGGTAACTGGTTTGCGTTTCATTCTTTCGCTTTCCCCAATACGTTCGGTTGGGATTTGATGCCCTGGAAAGGCTCAGCCGCGGCCGGCGGAAGATCCAATACCTTCCCCGCGGAAGGTATCGAACTAAAAGTTAACCCGTTCAAAAGCGGGACTTCCTTGGCCATGGCGTTGAACACGGCGGGAGTGTCCTCAAACTCAAACCCCTCTACCTTCAAGGCTTTCGCCAAACGGCAAATCCACATGGAAGCTTCCACCACATCCGGATTCTCAGGCTCAATGGCCTGCTTGAATTTTTGCAGGCGGCTGGTGCCGTTGACGAAAGTTCCGTTCTTTTCCGTGAAGGGACGGACGGGAAAAAGCATGGATCCCAGCTCCGCGACTTTCGTTTGATGGACCGACAGCACGATCAAGGCGTTCACTTTTCCATAAACCTTCTTGGCCCTTTCCTCGTCCTGGCCGAAAGGATTGTTGTGCATCATGATGACGACCTTAATGGCGCCCTTTTCAATTTTGGCGAGCAGTTCTTTTCCCTCGGGATCAATCCCCAACAGTTTCAACCCTTGCGCGTTAGGGGTCTTGTCCGGCAGTTTAAGGATAGGGTCCCCGGCCCCCGGTTTGCCCCAGAAAGGAGCGGCCAGGTTTTTGACGTTGAATCTTTTCTCGAAAAGTTTCTTCAAAAGATAGTTGTCCTCCAGGGCCGCGGCAGGGGACGCGATTCCGGCCACTTCCTCCCGGGACAGGGCCTCGAGTATGTTCGCCAAGGAATCGATCCCCTTGGCCAGCGTGCTGATTCCGTGGCCTAGGCGAACTTCCGTGACCCGGTTGGTTTGGTAATAGTCGTAGGAAAACCTTCCCTCATCGCAGATCCAGGTCTTATTGAGCTCCGAGTTGTCCCTCGGCATGAAGCGGAAAACCTTTCCCTTATTATGCTCCACCGTGATGTTGCATCCCCTCGCGCATCCAGGGCAAATGGAATCGGTTTTTTTGAGGAACCAGACCCTTTGCTTAAATCGGAATTCCTTGAGGGTCAAGGCGCCCACCGGACAAATGTCGGTCACATTGCCCGAGTAGGCGTTATCCAAGCGGCGGTCCGGGAAGGTGGTAATGGTGGAGGCATGGCCTCGATTCACAATGCCCAGCTCGGACGTTTTCGGGACCTCATCCACGAAACGGATGCAGCGGGTGCAAAGCACGCAGCGTTCCTGGTCCAGGATAATATGCTCCCCGATATCCTCCGCTTTGCCGCCCTTGAAATCCCGGGGCACGCCGCGCCGGAAATCATAGAGGCCGTATTCCATATATTGGTTCTGGAGCTTGCACTCCCCCGCCTTGTCACAGACCGGGCAATCCAGCGGATGGTCTAATAAAAGGAATTCCAGGGCCGACTTTTGGGCGGCCTTGGCCTTAGGGGTTAGGGTATGGACCACCATTCCCTCGGAAACCTTGGTATTGCAGCCAACGGTCAACATCGGACCCTTGGGCCCTTCGATCTCCACCATGCAGGTCCGGCAATTGCCGGCCACCGGCAGGTAGCGCTGGTAGCAAAAGTGCTCGAGGGGAATATGGTTGGACAAAGCCGCTTCCAGAACGTTGGTTCCGTCGGGCACTTCCATTTGTTTTCCATCGATGGTGATTTTCGCCATAAATCCTAAAACCTCATTTTCACCACCAAGGCACCAAGGGGCCAAGAAAGGCTTTTAATTCCGCCCTTTCCGGTAAATGATTTTCTTGGTGTCTTGGTGTCTTGGTGGTAAATCATTGTTAAGACACCTTTTCCGGAACCGAAACCGCCGTCGGCTTGCAGTACTTTTCAAAATCCTCCCGGAACTTTTTGATGAAGCTCCGCACCGGGAAGGCCAGGGCGGAGGAGAAGACGCAGATAGTCTTGCCTTCCATGTTGTCCGCGATTTCCAGCATCAGGTCCAATTCCTTGGCCGCGGCTTCCCCCGCGAGGATTTTCTTGAGGATCCTGTCCTCCCAAGCGCTCCCTTCCCGGCAGGGCGTGCATTGGCCGCAGGACTCGTCCCGGTAGAAATGGGTCAGGTTCTTGAGGATCTTGGCCATGTCCGTATGCTCGTTCATGATGATGGCGCAGCCCGTGCCAAACATGGTCTTGTGGTCCCTCATGCTCTCGTAGGAGAGGGTCAAGTCCTCGCACTCCTTCGCGGTCAATACCGGACAGGAGGATCCGCCGGGAATGACGGCCTTGAGCTTGCCGCCCTTAACGCCCTTGCCGTACTTCTCGATAAATTCCATCATGGGAAGGCCGAAGGGCATTTCCCAAAAGCCGGTTTGGTGGACGTGGCCCGAAAGCCCGAACACATGGGTACCGGGAGATTCCTTCGTGCCGATAGCGGCGTAGGCCGCGGCGCCATTTTCAATAATCCAGGGAACCGAGGACAGCGTCTTCACGTTGTTCACAATGGTGGGGCAGCCAAAGGCCCCCACGATGGCCGGAAAGGGCGGCTTGATGCGGGGCTGCCCCTTTTTGCCCTCGAGTGATTCCAGGAGCCCCGTCTCTTCCCCGCAGATGTAGGCTCCCGCTCCCCGGTGGACATAAACTTCCAAATCAAAACCTGAACCCTGGATATTTTTTCCGAGATAGCCGGCTTTTTTAGCGTCCTCAATGGCGGCGTTCAAACGGTTGATCTGCTCCAAGAATTCGCCCCGGACGTATATATAGGAAGTGTGGCATCCAATGGCGTAACTGGCGCAGATGATTCCTTCGAGCAGCAAATGAGGGTCGTAGAGCATCATGAAGCGGTCGGTGAAGGTTCCCGGTTCACCCTCGTCGGCGTTCACCACCAGGTAAACAGGTTTTCCCGTGTTTTGTGGGACAAATGACCATTTCATGCCAGCCGGAAAACCCGCCCCGCCACGGCCCTTCAAACCCGAGGACTTCACTTCCTCGATTACCTCGGCGGGTTTTTTGGCGAAAAGATTTTTTAAGGACGCGTATCCACCCGTCTCCAGGTAGACCTTGAGTTGGTGGCCGTCCTTGGTTTCAAACCGCCTGGTGAGTTGAGGTTGAAATTCGGCCATTTATTTCTTCCTCAATTCTTCGATCAACTTCTCGGTGCTTTGGGGGGTCAGGTTCTCGTGATAGTCGTCGTTCACCTGCATGCAGGGCCCCGTGTGGCAGGAGGCCAGGCATTCGACCGGTTGATAACTGAATTTCCCGTCGGGCGTTGTCTCGCCTGGTTTTAAATCGAGCTTCTTCTCGATCACCTTTTTGATTTCTTCCGAGCCATTTAAGAGGCAGGAAATGGTTTGGCACACCTGAAGATGGTACTGTCCGGGCTTTTTCTTTTGATACATGGTGTAGAACTCGGCAACTTCCATCACCTGCATGGGGGAACAGCCCACCAGTTCGGACACAGCCACCATGGCGTCGGTGGAGATCCAGCCGAATTCCCTTTGGGCCAGCCAAAGGGCCGGAAGGAGCGCGGCCCGGCGCAAGGGATAGCGCTTGGCAATAGCCTCGAACTCTTCCAAGGTTTCTTTTTTGAACTGTACGGCCATTTCGAATTCCCTTTTCCCAAGTTAGAAGTTAGGAGCGAGAGGTTGGGAGTTTTGAACTTCTCACCGCCAACTCCTCACTCCTAATTGATTTTTTCAACGGTCCAGTTCGCCCGCAATGATGTTGATCGACCCCAAATTCGCAACCGCGTCGGCGATCATCGTCCCCTCGATAATGGTGTGGTAAGCCGCGAAATTCATGAAACAGGGGGGCCGGCACTTGATACGGTAGGGATTCTTCGATCCGTCCGAGACAATCGTAAAACCCAATTCCCCATTCGCGGCCTCGGTGGCGTCATAGACCCGCCCGGGCTCGGGACAAATGCCGTGCATGATGATCTTGAAGTGATTCATCAACCCTTCGATGTTTCCGTAGGTCTGCTGTTTGGGAGGAAGCGCCACCCTCTTGTCGTCCGTCATGACCGGACCGTTGGGTAATTTCCCCAGGGCCTGCTCGATGATGTGGATGGATTCCTCGATCTCAAGAAAACGTATGAAAATGCGGTCGAAAATATCGCCCCGGCTTCCCACAGGAACGTCGAATTTAAAGTCCTCATAATGGTAATAGGGCTCGGCTTTGCGCAGGTCGTACTCAACCCCGCTGGCCCGAAGCGTCGGCCCCGTCCAGCCGTAGGAAATCGCCTTCTCTTTCGAGATAACGCAAATATCCTTGGTGCGGTCGAGGAAAATCCGGTTTTTGGTAACCAGTTTCTGAACATCCAAAACACCTTTTCGTATTTCTTTCAATACCGCCGTGACTTCCGCGCCGAAAGCCGGATAAACATCGCGCGAAAGGCCCCCGATGCGGGTATAGCTGGACGTCAAGCGCGCTCCGCAAAGCTTTTCGAGAATGTTGTAAACCTTTTCCCGCACGTTGAAGGAATACCAGAAATTGGTAAGGGCGCCGATATCCACGAGGTTCGCGCCGGCGCAAACCAAGTGGTCAATGATGCGGTTGAGCTCGCTGGTGATGACCCGGATGTAAATCGCCCTTTCCGGAACCTGAATATTCATCATGCGCTCCACGGCCTTGCAGAAGCCCACGTTGTTCATGATGGCGGATACGTAATTAAGCCGGTCCGTGTAGGGAATGCATTGCTGGAAGGTATGGACCTCGCAGTCCTTCTCAAAACCACGGTGCAGGTAGCCGATCTCGGTGACCGCCGCCACGATGGTTTCGCCGTCCAGGGCGCAAAGCGCCCGCAAGGTGCCGTGGGTCGCCGGGTGGCTGGGTCCCAGGTTCACCATGACCAGGTCCTTTTTCTCAAGGGATTGAACCGAGTTCAATCCCCGGGAAGAGGACTCGACAGGCAGTAAAGTTTTCGTGTCGATCGCATTCATCGTTTTTCCTCTTTAATAACGCCGACTTTCAATGACAAATGGTTAACCCGCGTCAAACGTAGCCCTTTTCCTTTAAGCGGACTTCCATCTCGTCCATCAGCGACTCATTCATGGAAAGCGCCTGGCGGCGGGTGATGGGATAGTCTTTCCGCAGGGGATGTCCCACGAACTCATGGTGGTTTAAAAGCCGCTTCAAGTTGGGATGGCCGGAGAAACGGATACCCATCTGGTCGAAGGCCTCCCTTTCCAGCCAATCAGCGTTGGCGTAAAGGGTGGTGAGGCTCGGCACCACCGGCCCGTCCTCGGGGGCGGTCAGGGAGAGTTGAATTCGGTGGCCATGGCCCAGGGATTTCAAATGATAAATCACGCCGAACCTCTCACCGGTCCATCCGGAAAAGGCCGAATAGTCCACAGAGACGATATCCACGAGCATGTCGAACTGAAATTCCGGGTCATCCCGCAGTATTTTCACCATGCCGGCGAGCTGGGCGCGGTCCACCTGGACCTCCAGGGCGCCAAAACGATCCGCCGAACCAAGAATGGCTTGGGGGGTTTTTTCTTTCAATTTTTCCAATAGCGCCGAGAATTCCATCAAAACCTCCCACCTTTCACCCCATGCCGCCTAAGGCAGATCGCAAAGTTGCGGTTCGAAAAAATATTTTCCATTTCCACCCAAAGGCCTTTGTCCAGCTGTGACTCCGTGGTGAAAAGGTTGTTAATAATCAAACTTCGGTTCCTTTGCCATGAACTGCGCCGCCGGCGTCGTTCCCGGATTCTCGATCTTGTGCTGGAGCTTCATCACCGCCGTCAAAATAGCTTCCGGCCTGGGGGGGCATCCGGAAATGTACACGTCCACCGGGATGATCTGGTCGATGCCCTGCACCGTGCAATAGTTGTTATAAAACCCGCCCGAGGAGGCGCAGACGCCCATCGAGATCACCCACTTGGGCTCGCACATCTGCTCGTAAATTTGTTTCAGGATGGGGGCCTGCTTGAAGGTGACGGTCCCCGCGACCAACAAAAGGTCCGATTGCCGGGGGGAAAAACGCACCAACTCGGCTCCGAACCGGGAAATATCAAACACCGAGGAAACCACCCCCATGAACTCGATCGCGCAGCAGGCGGTTCCGAAGGGCATGGGCCAGAGGGAGTTCTTTTGCCCCCAGGCGATGACAGCGTCCTTGCGGGTGGTGATGGCCGGAAAAGTTTCTACTCCCATTCCAAGGCCCCCCTTTTCCAGAGGTAAAACCAACCAAAGGCCAGGACGCCAAGGAACCCCAACATTGAAAGGAACCCGCCCCAAGCCATTTTTTGGAACAGCACCGCCCAGGGAAAGAGAAATACGATCTCGACGTCGAATACCAGGAAGCACATGGCCACCAGGTAAAATTTCACGTTGAAACGGTGGCGGGCGTCCCCCGTAAGGGCGCTGGATTGGATTCCGCATTCGTAAGGGGAAAGCTTCGTTTCGTTGTCCTTGCGGGGTCCTAGGGCCTTGGATAACAACAGCATGGCCGCCGGAACCGCCATGGCGAGGAAAAGGGAAAGAACGATGGGAAGTAGGTTTTCAATCAGCTCGAAATTCACGCTTAGCCTCCGGTCAACGCTTAAGCTTTCACCCGGAAGTAAGGCTGGTTTGGCGGGGGGCAATGGGTGAAATTAGAGCGAATTATAAGGAGTTTTAAACCATTTGGTCAATGTGAAATATTTCACAAACTATTCATTTTTAGGCCTCAAATTCCCGAATTTTGAGGCCTATCCGTCCTTTTCATAAAATAGATGTGAAATATTTCACAAGCCCTGGTAGGCCGCCTGGATCCCCCACAAGGATTAGGCAAAAAAAAGGCCCGGGGGCTCCCGGGCCTTGGTGCATTTTTAACGTCCTGACTCCCTATTACATAAACGAAAAGCCGACCAAAAAGGTCAGAGTGCCATTTTGGATATTCACGTTTTGCGCCACATTGTCCAGGCCCAATTCATAACGCCCGCTGACCAAAAATTTGTCGATATCCACTTCCACCCCGGCCACCAGGCCCACATCCGAAGTGGCAATGTTGGGAATGTTGCCGCCAGAGGCGTCTTTGGCGACCACATTCCAAGCAAAGGAAGGGCCGAATAAAATTCCGGGATTAACCACCGGCGAACCCAACGAAAGCTTCAAAAGCACCGGAATTTCAATGTAATCCAACTGGGTGGAGGTGCTGGTCCCCGATATCTGGTTTCCCTTTTGCTCATAAAGAACCTCGGGACGGATGGCGAAGCTGTTCCCGAAATTGAGGCTCAAGAACCCGCCTCCCACCAGACCCAGTTTGGAATCGTTCGCCCCGCTGATGGTGCTGACATCCGCCCCGAGGAAATTCGAGAAGTTCGCCCCGGCTTCCAATCCCAAACTGAAATTCTGGGCGGCAGCCCGGCCAAGGGACAGCCCCGCCAGCAACAAACTAAACAGCATTATCTTGATTTTCATCTTTCTCTCCTTTTTAAAAACTGAAAACCGAAATCCTCTGATCCACCGCGGTTGTCAACCAGCGGCTATTCACTAGTCATTAGACGTCCAGGAAGACCGCCTGGTTCCGCTTAATTTCAACTTCCGGCTTTAGGACTTGGTTTTCGACAGCCAATCGGTATGGATGAAGCCCCTTTCCGGATGGTCCACCCTCTCGTAGGTATGGGAACCGAAAAAGTCCCTCTGGGCTTGAGTCAGGTTCTGCGGCAGGTCCGCCGTGCGGTAGCTGTCGAAGTAGGCCAAACTGGCGCTCATGGCCGGGGTGGGGATTCCGTTTTCCACCGCCACGGTAATGGCTTTGCGCCAATTGCCCTGGGTTGATTCAATCTGCTTCTTGAAGGATTCATCCAACAAAAGGGACTGCAGGTTCGGATTACGGTCATAGGCCTTCATGATCTCGTCCAACAGCTTGGCGCGGATAATGCAGCCGCCCTTCCAAATTCTGGCCATTTCCCTCAGGTTGACGTTCCACTTGTATTCGTCGGAGGCGGCCTTGATCAGCCTCATGCCTTGGGTATAAGAACAGACTTTCGAGTCGTAGAGGGCGTCCCGCACGGCGTCGATCAAGGCTTGCTTATCGCCCTTGTAGGAAATAGCCGGGCCCTTGATCTGTTTGCTGACCATCACCCTTTCTTCCTTGATGCTGGACATGCCGCGGCCGTCCAAGGAAGCCATGATGGTGGGAATCTGGATCCCCATGTCCAAGGCGATTTGCGCCGTCCATTTGCCCGTTCCCTTTTGCCCCGCCTTGTCCAAAATCAGGTCCACCAGGGGTTTGCCCGTCTCGTCATCCTTGACCGTGAAAACTTGAGCGGTCAATTCAATCAGGAAGGAATCCAGGATGCCTTTATTCCATTCGGTGAAAATGGCGCCGATTTCGGTCGCGCTCAATCCTAAAACCTTACGGAGAATATCGTAAGCCTCGGCGATCAATTGCATGTCGCCGTACTCAATGCCGTTATGGACCATCTTCACGAAATGCCCGGCCCCGTCGGGGCCGCAATGGGTGACGCAGGGGCCCGAATTGGTCTTGGCTGAAATGGCCTCGAATATCGGCCGGACAAACTCATAGGCCTTGGGCGATCCGCCCGGCATGATGGAGGGGCCGAAGCGGGCGCCTTCCTCACCGCCCGAGACACCAGCCCCGAAAAAATAAAAACCATCCTTCGTCAGGTCCGCTTCGCGCCTCTGGGTGTCCTTGAACCAGGAATTTCCCCCGTCGATGATGATATCGCCCTTGGAAAGGAGCGGTTTGAGCATTTTAATGGCGTCATCCACCGGGTCCCCCGCCTTGAGCATGATCATGATTTTCCGCGGGGTTTCCAGGGCGTTGACCAATTCTTCCAGCGTCCTGGTTCCGATGAATTTTTTTCCCTCATTTTTTTTCATGAAGGGGGTAACCCGGTCGCTGCGGAGATTGCAAACCGCCACGGAAAAACCATGGTCTTCCATGTTCATGGCCAAGTTTTCGCCCATGACGGCGATTCCGAGTATTCCAAAATTCGCTTTAGTTAACGCTGTGGCTGACATAAACGCCCCCTTAATTTTTGGCATCGATCCGGCGAAAGCACGACATTTTAACACGAACCATTCAGCAAAATAGAGAAGTTACGGGAACGACTTTATGAGCTCGGTCATCCTTTTGGAACATTTCACGAGAAACGTCGTTTCCGCCAAAATTTGTTATTTCGATTTTACCCCCTCCATCCGCTTCCAAACCTCCTGGAGGGTTTCCGCGGCTTCGGTGGAAGGCCCCAAAACCCAAAAATAAAGCCACACCTGCCTGGCGTTTCCATCCAGATTCCGCGGCTTGGCGACCCACAGGCCCCTTCTTTCCAACCGATCCTTCACTTCTTCCGCCCTGCCTTCGTCCAATAACATCCGGCCGGTCCCAGCCACGATATCCTTTGAAATCGCGCTCCCCCAACCCCAACCCTTTTTCTTTCCGACCACCACTCCCTGGACCTTTTGAAGCCGAAGGACGGTTTCCAATCCTACCCCGAATGGAGTGCCGGGGCTTTCAGGGGTTCCGGCGGCGGCTGGCTCAATTTCATAGCTGAGAACCTTTCCCAAAAGCTTGCCTGGGCCTAAAACCGACTCCACCCCCGCCCAAACAATGGCCGGACTGGGGGCAGGGGCAGCGGGAGTAGGCGGCGGAGCTTGGCGGGGGGCAGGTTCTTCCCTATTCTCGCTCAAGGGCTTGGCGGTTAAGACCCGCCTCAAAGCCTGGGCCAGGTTCGCCCGCGAACCCTGACCACTTATATAGAGGATTCGGAGGGAGGGGTATCCATTGGGGAGAAAATCTTGAACACCCAAGGGTTGAAAACCGTTTTGGGTCATTTCAGCCTCGACTCGGGGGACTTCCGACTCCAGCAAAACCACCTCCCCCGACAGGAGGGTGCCCTTCGCCATGGGTCTAAAGAAAAAACGGCTGGTGAGGGCCAACTCAGGCTCCAAGGGAATTCCTTGAACCGTCACGTTCAGATCGGCCCTGGGAATCTCGACTAGGAATCCCCCCTCCCTTTCCTGTCCAGCGCGTCCCATAATTTTCTCGACTGAACTCCACCCGCCTGGGACCGCTTCCGCGGGAGAATTGGAAAAAGCGGCGGCCATTAATAAGAATGAAAAAAACCGGAGATTCAATTAGTCCTCCAAATAACGCCGATGATACCTTAACATCGTCCCTATGGACATCAAGAACAGCCGCGATGAATACTCTTGGGCGGGCCTGCTTTACTATTTTCTAAAATTAGGTTCAACGATTTTGGGCGGCTCACTGGTATTGGTTCAGCATCTCCAAAAGGATTTAGTATTAAAGCGCCGATGGATTTCCGACCAAGATTATCAAAAAGGGCTTGCCCTTAGCTTGACGGCTCCTGGCCCTGTGGCTCCCCAATTAGTGGTTTTTATCGGCACGACCAAAAGGGGGACCTGGGGAGGGCTTCTCTGCGGCCTTGTTTTCCTTCTTCCCTCTTTTTGCCTCAGCCTGGTCTTAGGTCTTTTATACCGGCATTTTGAAAATACGGCCTTCCTACGATCCATCCTGTACGGCATGGGCGGCACCGTCATCGGTATCCTGGCCAAGTCCACTTTTGATCTTTCCCGGCCCGTTTTCCTCATGCGCTTGCTTTACCGGATTCTTTTCCTGATGGTGGCGGCCCTGACGGCTTTGACCGGTCAAGTGTCCATTTGGCTCTTTTTGTTAAATGGTTTCATCGCCTGGCTGGTTTTTGCCCCCTCCAAAAGTCCGTCGGGAGTCCCCAAGGCGCTGGGCCAGCCCTGGGCGGGGGTATTCTTGACGCCCCTTTTAACCCCCTCCCTCCCGGCGCTCTTTCTTTTTTTCGC
>Ga0265338_10005749_pt1 | contig 16046 bp, 23 predicted proteins | sample 42126metaG_FD_193579 | JGI IMG/M metagenome (GOLD analysis project Ga0265338, IMG submission 193579) | Rhizosphere microbial communities from Carex aquatilis grown in University of Washington, Seatle, WA, United States - 4-21-26 metaG | ecosystem: Host-associated > Plants > Roots > Rhizosphere... | reverse complement strand
AGAGGCAAAGCCGAGTATCGATATCCCAGGAACAAATTTAGGGGCTCTTCCTTTAGATTTTCCTGAATTGCCCGAACCTGTAGGCATGACGCCTGCCGATGTAGTAAAACAAAATGAGTACAGAGAAAAGACAAACATACCACTTTATACCGATACTGTCGATCGCCTGAATGCTCTCGATGATGAATATAGAGAAGTGAAGCATTTACAAGATTTGAATGAAATGCCGGGCGCTTTGCCAACCGGTGTAGAGAAATGGAATGTCGATTGGGAAACGGGGGACTTGAGGGTAAAAGCTCTAGCTACCCCTGAAGCTCAAGATTATGCTAAAACGATTGCTCGTATGGCTAGAAGAGCTAAAGACTTCTTCCCTGGCCGAGTTACTAACTTTGACTTAGATCAGTTTAAACAAGGTTTCCCGACTTTAGCAAACAGTCCAGAGGGTAGACGCCTTATTGCTGAACAGTTAGCTTTGGGTAATAGAATTGCCTATCTTAAGGATGAAACCTATAAAGCGGCCATGGATCATTATGGATCTGGTTCTGACCCCGTTTTAGTGAAAAGGTATGCAACAGAGAACTATAGAAAATTAAAATCTCAATTAGAAGATCAGTTAAAACAAGTTAACTCTCAGGCAAAATCTATGGTTGAACAAGAAGGGGGCAGAGCAGCTCGACCTTCCTTAGATGAGATTTTCAAATGACCACTACTCAAGAAAAGTATCAGCAGGCTAGAAAGGCCGGATATACCGATGAAGAGATCATGACGCACTTAGGCGAGAAAGATCCCTCCTTTGAGCAAAAAATGATGAAGGCCAAAGAGGCTGGATACGATCCTAAAGAGGTATTAAATTATTTTAATTCAGCTCCTAGACAGAAAGAAGAAGGTGCCGTCGAGCACTATGGAAAGGACATTGCTAAACAGGGCGCACAAGGCTTCGGGATAGGGGCTCTAGGAACCTATGGCGATATCCTTGACGTTCTAGGACTTCAATCTAAAGAAATGCTACCAGGTGATGAGGCTAAACAAGGAAGAGAGTTTGATGTTTTACAGAAATTAGAAGAGGGCAAGAAGCCATCCTTTGGTGAGCTCATGGAACTTTCTAGCGATGAAGATATTTCTCCTCGATATTCTCGCATCGGAGGCTCTCAAGATGTAGAGGAATTTGGTAAGCAAGTGGGATTAGTATCTGATCCAAAAACACCAGCAGGGCGCTATGCAAGGCGCATAGGGAAGCTCGGTGGCGGTGGTGCAGCTTTAGGAAGCGGTGCAATTGTAGCCCCTATTGCAGCTGGTTTAGCTGGTCAAACTGCTGAAGAAATGGGTCTTCCTCCTTGGGTGCAGGCTACCTTTGAATTTATAGCAGGTCTTAAAGCGGCTCCTAAAACAAAGGTTCCCATTACATCGCAAAGCAAAGAGGTGGAAACTATTATAAAGGATTTAAGGGCGTCCGGCTTTACTGACAAGGAGATCACCTTAGCTAAGAATGCCTTAGAAGATAGGAAGATACTCAAAAAGTTTGCGACGTTAACGCCTAAAGCTGAGAATGCAATACAGCAGGGGATAAAAACCAGCGAGAATCTTTTCAAGGAACAAATTAAAAAAGGGCTTCCAGGATATGCTGAGGGGGGTTTACCCTATCTTCAAAAGCAAGCTAATAACGTCTATGGAGCCATGGAAGACTTAGCGGCTACAGTGCCTATAAAAAACACAGCGCCCGTTAGAAAGTCCATACAGGGAGCTATAAACTACCTCGAAAAATACCCCCTTCTAAAAGAGCAAAAAGAATTCGTTGAATTCATGAAAGACGGCTTAAATAAGCTTCAGGGTTCTCAAAATGCAGGAAAGCTTGCTGCTTCTGGAGAGGGTGCCCTCATGGGTGACTTCTTAACTGGCTTCTATCGTAATCTTGGCAAAGCTGGCAACTGGGGAAATCCTAAACAAAAAGAGCATCTCCTTGGCATGGTCAAAGATGGTATTAAACAGACCTTTGCAGAATCGGGGCCAGAGGCAGCCAAATTTGGAAAGTACTTTGAGACTACTAATGAGGCGTGGAAACATTGGCTTGATACTAGAGACCTTATGGAAACTGTCGAGAAGTCTTTCAATGTCGATGGTATGAATTTCAAGAAGCTTACCTCTATATTAAATAATCCAGAGAATCATGAATTGGCTAAGAAGGTTTTAGGACCGGAGCAACTTGATAATATTAAGACAATAAATAAGGGGGCTGAGGCTATTGAATCTCTTTTAAAGCAGATTCCGAAGGCAGATCAGTCGTCTAAAATTATCAAGACTTTAGAGGCTGCTAGAGCTTTTTTCACAGGATCTTGGAAGACTTTGGCAGGTCTTATGACATATGAGACTGCTAGGAGTATAGCTACGAAAATGCTTATAGATCCTAAAAAACAAAATATAGCCAAAAAGCTTATAGTAGCTGCAAAAAACAATGCTCCTCAGCAAGCAGCTATTCTAGCGCAAGAATTAGTCGAAGAGGATTCCGTCCATCCAAAGAAGAAGAAGAACTCCTCCAAAAATCTGTAAAATAATCATTTAATATCCTTAATTAAAAACACTTCTATCTAACCACAACAAAAACATTGCAGCGCCTATAACCTCTATAACTTCCATAAGTTTCTCCTAATCAAAATCTTTATTTGTAATGATTTTTCTCAATCTCCAACAGATAAATTCTATTATCTCGAATTTAGCAAGGAAGCCTCCAAAGGCCAAGAAGAAGGAATATTTTGCTAAGCTTATCCATTGATCCGTTACTGCTAAATAGAAAATACGTACTAACATGTAAATAAGACATGCTGTTATCAATAAATCAAAGGTCTTGTTAAAAAACTTTTTCATGGTCTTTCCTTGATAAATTTATCTAACAGTTGTCTAGCTATGATTTTATCAGGAATTTTCCACGTTTGAAAAACATCATCATTCAATTCTGAAAAGGCAACCCAGCGAGTAGTCATTTTTATCAACCAGTCCCATTCTTCCTTTGTAAGGTCTATAATCATGGTTTCCTCAATGTAAATTCCTTTATACATGATAAGTCCCAAAGGCATCCAGAGGCGCAATCCCATCCGTAATACCAGGGAGTTTCCAATGCAAGTCTGCATTTCCACTGATAGGGTGCTATAATAATTCCTTGGTATTCTTTTTTAACTTTATCCCAGTCAAGTTCATAACCGGCAGAAATTCTTCTTCCTTTTGCGTTATCCCATTGAGGCTTTGTATAGGGATATGATTTAGTAAAATCTAGTATAGATTTTGAGTTTTTTAAACGTAAAATTTTTGCCCCCCTCTTCAGTTTTACTTCATAGCAGAGAGATAGATTTTCTAGGCGAAATTCTTCATTTTCACACCACCATTTCCAATCATAAGGCCCTTCTACACTGACCCAAAGACCACGGGGCTTATTTTTCCAGTAGATTATTTGCTGGTCATATTCCATGGTAGGATCTAATTCAAATTCTTTATCCGTATAATGCAAGAGTTTCATTTTCGCTTTATCACCATGGCTAATACTACTAAGAAGACCATGAATCCCGTGTGGTAATCGCAGAAGCTAATAAGATTTTCAAACATCATAGTATCTTATTTTTTCCTTTCACACATGCCTTGAAGCTGCAATCTCTCTAGCTCCGATTCAGCGATTCTATATGGACCCTTTATGCCCATGCTAGGCCTTGTGGCATATATTTTACCCTGCTTTATTGATCTTCTGACACTTCCTGGATGCATTTTAATCCTCTTGGCAAATTCTTCAACAGTTAGAAAATTCACTTCCATAGTATTACCCCCTCTTTTTCGTTACACATATGCTTATAGTGTTTCATATTGCACATTACATGTCAATCTTTCATTTATCAATAAATATATATATTGACCTACATGAAATTTATCAAGCAACTTCAAATTTTAAAACCTTAACAGGAGTATTTGTATGTCTAAGATGTTTCAAGTTTATGGTATAGGCCAAGCGCTAATTCCGGTTCTTCCTCCTCCACTGCCTTTTGAAAATGCTCCTACGAGCACACAGACTAATTATGAAATTGGTCAGGTAGTTTTTACCCCTCCTAAAATTCCTACAGATTTCTACATGTATGCCGGCGGGGGTAACTGGATTGTCCTAGCTAGCAGCGGTGGAAACATTGCCTCAGTATTAGGTACTGCAAACCAAGTTACCGTGACGACTGTGTCAGGTGTAGCAACCGTGTCTCTTCCTGCGGCTATCGTAGCTCCAGGCTCCTTGAGTACAACTACTAGCTTATCTGCAACTACCACGATTACTGCGGGCACAGGTTTGACCGTGACCACAGGTAATGCCGTTGTATCTGCCGGAAACATTACTGCTACTTTAGGAAATATAGCTGCGACGGCGGGATCGGTTTCAGCCGGTACTACTGTATCAGCTACAACTAGCATTACCGCAGGCACAACTATTACAGCGACCCTTGGTAACATAACAGCTACCAATGGTAACTTAGTTGCTTCAACGGCTGGAACAGGCCTCTTGCTTAATGCAGGTGCCATTTCTGGAACGTCTTCAGCGACCTTGAATGCGCGAGTTGGTCAAATTACGATTACAACACCAAGTATTGCGGGCGGAGCAACTTTTGCTTTCACCCTCTCGAACAGTGCTATTACGGGATCTTCAACTCAAGTTATTTACGCCCTTACCGGTGGAACAACTGGAGCTGCCTTGACCATACAATCGTATGCAAACACAGCAAGCCAATCCGTAATTACTATTCAAAACGGAACAGGAGCTACTACAAACTCAGCTTCCTTGATTCTGAACTTTATAGTACTTAACTAAGGGGTAACGTATGGGTTTTACAACCAAAGCACAAGTTGACACGTTAAGAACTTTGGCCTTTGGAAGCATAACGGGCTCTTTTACAGCCGTCGGTGGTCCTTTCGATTTTCAAGCGAGGATCATATGCTTCACAAATACAACCAATGAAGATGTCATCTTTAGCATGGATGGTGCGACCGATCAATTAATTGTACCCGCGGGTAGCTTTAAATTGTTCGATATAACGACCAACCATAAGCCGGTAAATCAAGATGATTTCGTTTTTGCAATCGGAACGCAGTGGTATGTAAAATATTCTGCGTCTCCATCTTCAGGGGCGGTATACATTGAAGTCGTTTACGCGCAGCCAGCCTAATGTGCAAAATATTAGGGCGGATAAAAGATTCGATGCTCTCGTTAAAAGGCAGGAGGTGGAACATGAACATATCATCGCCTGCCACAATAAAGAGATGCAAACGTTAAGGGGTACCCTTCTTAGCGCATCGGAGAAATTTGAATCCCTATGGCATAGGTGCGAAGAAGAGTTGAAAGACTTCAAGACATACGCTGCATGTCAAATGGGCTCTCTAAAGGTCAAAGTAGAGGCTCAGGAGTCTGTTATTGCCGAGCAGAAAAAAGCCATGGAAGAAGTGCAGAAACAATTGCAAGATTTTCATGTTATCTATTCTAGTAAAGAGGATACAGAAAAGTTAAGGAGCTATGTAGATTCCTTGGTAAATGAGACGGCGAAACATCATTTAATTTGTCTTCAGGATTTACAAAGGGAATTGAAATCGCTGATTAACATGGTCAGGGGTGATGTTGTAAAGAATAATCTTGAAACTCAGGAAAAATTCTCATCGCTTATCGAACAAGTTGAAGAGAATTTTCACGTTACGAAAATAGACCGCGAGGGTGTTTTAAAGGAAATACGCATATACGAAAAGACCATATTCATTATCGAAAAGAAGATTGAGAACATTTACACGCTAATAGAAAGAATAAATAAAAGAGGTGAAGTATGTCACAAGCCGGAATAGTAGACATTGAGGGAAGCCATCCGCAGATACCCACGGTATTTATCACAAACAGTGGTACAGCAATACCCATAGCTAACACCTTGGAAATACTTGGTGCAGCTGTAGCGGCCCATGGAATTCCATTAAGAACGACTGCCTCTGGCAATACTATTACCATACAAGTTCAATATGCCTCGGCAGCTGCATCCTCTGTTGCAACTAATGCCGGTGTAGCCTCTTTTGATTCGGCAGATTTTACCGTAGACGCCAATGGCTTTGTGTCATTAACTGAACTTGCCGGTGCTACTGAAATGGGTGTAGATGCATCAACGGCTCCAGGGACTAATCCTGTAATTCCAAATTCATCTGGTATCATTACAGTAACGGGCGGACAGATAGCAGCCGGAAGTACCGCGAATGTAATTAGAACAAATTCGCTAGCAGCTAATACTTACACAATTCAGATACAAAGATCTCAAGCTGTAGCCTCTTCAACAGTAGGGGATAATGGCGTCTCTCATTTTAATTCTGCCTACTTTACAGTAGACGGAAACGGCTTTGTGTCATTATCAGGTACCGCCGTTGGTCAGACGATTACAGGAACAACAGGCGGGGCTCTATCGCCTACGGCAGGCAACTGGAACATATTAGGCGCTTCAACAGCCGCAGGAACGACACCAGTTCAAACTTCGGGCTCTGGTAGCACTCTTACAGTACAAGTTCAAAAGGCGCAGGCTATAGCCTCCACAAATGCGACTAACGTAGGCCTTGCAGCCTTCAGTAGTACTTATTTCACGGTAGATGCTAATGGATTCGTTTCCTTGAATGGTTCGGGCGTCGTTTTAACTATCAATGGTAATTCAGGATCTGCAACACCATCTGGAGGCGTAGTAACCGTTAGTGCAAGCGCAGGTGCTACAGTTCTTTTTACAGGATCAGGTTCAACGTTATCATTCACGCTTAACGATGCTTCAATAAATATGTTTCTCGGATCGGGTTCGGGAAATGGAACTGTATCGGGCTCTCATAACCTTGGAGTTGGCGTAAACAGTTTAAATACAGTAACTTCGGGCAGCTACAACCATGCCCTGGGAGCAGGGGTTTTTTCTACACTTCTTTCGGGAAATTATAATCTGGGATTTGGGTACTCGGTTGGAAACGCTTATACTGGAGCAGAATCTAGCAACATACTTTTCAATAACTCTGGAGTAGTTGGCGAATCTAATGTTCTTAGAATAGGAGCAAGCACTGGTGGTAGCGCGGGACAATTGAATAAGGCCTTTATTTCGGGTATTAATAGCGTAACTTCATCAAATCCATTAATGGTTACCATAAATAGTGCTACCGATCAGTTAGGAGTAGCAGCGATTCCCTCAAGTGGTATTGTGACATTAAATGGAAATTCAGGATCAGCCACAGGCAGTACCGTCACCGTGAGTGCTACATCTGGAAAAACAGTGCTGTTTACTGGATCAGGATCTACATTAAGCTTTACTGTTTCTGATGCTTCTTTAAATACTCTCATGGGAACAGGAGCTGGAACAGGAGGAACAATATCAGGATCTTACAATACTTCACTAGGGGTAAATAGTGCCTTTTTATTAAGCAGCGGATCAGGCAACGTTTACGTGGGACGAGATAGTGGATATTACAATAGCAGCGGAAATTATAATACGATCATGGGCCATAATACGGAATTCTTATCGGGATTTACGGGCTCTTATAACGCTTGTTTTGGCTATCAATCAAATACCCAATATTCTAGCACGGAATCTAGCAATATAAATATAAATACAGCTGGAACTAATGGCGATAGTAATACCCTAAGAATAGGAAGCGGAACTGGTTCGGGTACATTAGCCCTTAATAGAGCGTTCATATCTGGAATCCAAGGGACAACTGGAACTGGAACGGCTGTAGGAGTTACATCTAGTGATCAATTAACCGCAGGAGGTATTTTAACGAATACCTCTCAACCTGCTTTTTGTTGTGCTCAAACAAGTAACGTAACAGATGTAACAGGTGATGGTACACAATACACAGTAATATGCGGAACCGCTAACCTAAATCAGGGCGGCTACTATAATACTTCAACAGGCGTCTTTACAGCGCCAGTTACAGGATTGTACCAATTTAATATGAACGTTCTTTTACAACAAGTAACTGCATTAATGAACTCTTCCCTTTTCTTAACTACTACCGCAAGAAATTATATTGGAGGAGGGTATTCAATATTAAATGCAGGAAATTGGCAATTAACTATGAGTATTTGTGTTCCCATGTCCGCAGGAGATACCGCGGTAATGAAAGCTGTCGTGGATGGCAGCACTAAAACTGTTGATATCTACGGAAACTCATCTGATCAAAGAACAACCATGTCAGGATTCTTAGTTTGTTAACGTTTAGGCGTTGACACTTCATCTATGATATCCACGAGATCGCGGACCGTTTGCATCATAAGGGGCATATCCCTATTCATAGCAACACCTCGGCGAGCGGCCTCTTCCCATACGGTAGCCAACTCAAAGAGTCTATGTCTAGCCATGTCGCCTATAACGCGAGTCAAATTGTCATGACTACGAGCATAGGTAGCATGGATATTTATACCAGCACGGCGAGGATTAAAGGCCTCTACGATACCACTTTCATGGACATAGACGGCTAATTCCTGTGGTCTCTTTCTTCTTTTCCAACAGCAACAATTGCATGACTCTTTAACGTCTATTTGTATATCTCGAACTTTACCTGACGCAGACACGGGAGCAGACATAGGGGACCTCCTTTACTTGTTTTAAAGAAAGTCTATTACATGTCGATTAAAATTTAAAGTTTTTATTAATCCGCATGGGACAACAATTCCGGATAACCCTCCTCTAGTTTCTCAATGACATCACGATATGCCATTTGTTTTCCTAAAATATAATAATGAGTATAGACGTCAGAGGAGTCATTAAGTTGACTAAAGCACTTCTCATATTCTGCTATTTGAGTATACAACCACTCTTCTAAGGATTCCGCATGAACAGAAGAGATAAAAAAACAGGCTAATATTATTAATATGCTTTTCATGCAAAGAAACTCCTTTTGAGAGACAGATTATGTTTTTTTTTGGTTAGAGAGTCAAGAAAAACCTTGTAAAGAGATATGGGTACTTGATAAAAACAAAAATGCAAAACAAATATAAACCTGCTTGCAAATGTGAGCAAAAAACCAAAGGAAAACTCATCATTATGTTAGACAAAATCAAAGCATTATTCAAAGAGGGTCTAGAATACACGCATACAGCCGGTCTTATTCAACAAATAGCTAATCTAGTCAATATCGTAAATGGGCAATATATGAAAGATGCTGACGGCAAGAATGCTGCAATTGATGCAGTATGCGAAATATTACAAAGTCATAAAGATGCGCCTGCACCAGAAGCACCAGTTGTACCTGTAGCTCCGGCAGTAGCTCCTGCGGAGGCTTCAAATGCCGCTGCTTAAAGGAAAGAAAAATATCGGAAAGAATATAAAGACAGAGGAAGCCGCGGGCAAAGAGCCCAAGCAAGCAATAGCGATAGCGCTAAATGTTGCTAGAAAAAGTGGCGCAAAAATCCCTAAGAAAGGAAAGAAGTAATTATATGGATAAAGCGATTAAAAAAGAAAAGAAAGTCATGGATAAAGGCATGGACAAGCTCATGAGTATGGATAAAAAGAATGACAAGAAGCATGAGAAAGAAGGCATGAAGAAGGGCATGAAAAAGGCCATGAAGAAAAAAGGTTGCTAGTAGTAAAAGTGACATGTCGAAATTCTAATGAAAATTCGACATGTCATATTTATATGCTGCATTTTTCTCAAAAAGCCGACACATGTATTAGGCAACTAGGATTTTCCAGGTTGTTATCGCACTCTTACGATATTTATCTAGGTCGATAACTTTCAACTCTGGTATCTCATCGTAAGCGACACGGCCCTTCATAACGGTCTTCATGACCTTTATACCCTGACCTAAGCAGCTTTGATCACCGCAGAGATTTAAGAGATCTTTCCGAAAATTTTCCTTTATCTTCTCAAGACTCTTAATTTGCTCATCGACCTGTCGGTATTCCGCAGCAAGTAATCTCCAAGCGGGCTCTTCAGACATATCAACATAATCCTTGTCTTGCAAAGGGGGAGGCTCTGAAAGGGCTACACACTTCCAAAATTCACGCGCCTTTGGAATAAAGTTTTTGCTGTACTCCGGGTCTGGGAAAACCTCAATGCAAATACCATCGGTACCATCATAGCTGTAATAAAAACACATATCAGCGCCTGTTACTAGCAATTGATGTTGCATTTGATCCATGTAATAGGGAGGTATCTCACCCTTACAAGCCATGGTATGCAGCTTAGAACCTCCGCATTTGACCTCTAATAGCTTATTCCCATTTTCTGATATGCCGTCAAGGGATGCCCCTAGAAAATCGAACTCAGAGCTTTCTACGACTTCGGGAGTCATATGAATACCATAGCGCTCAATAAATTGCGCCCTAGCCTCTGGCTCTAATCTTTTTCCCCTCTCCATGGCTTCATTGGAAACCTTCTCTTCAATAAGACCTAGCTTCCTTTGCCAGCACTTATAAGGAGTATCCCAGGGGTTATTGCCCATGATTATAGAGGCATCCGTTGCCGTTATTACTGTCTTTCTCCAAGAGAGCCATTCTTGCGACCCTTGCTCTAAACTGACTTTTCGCATTTTAGCACCTCCCCGGCATCTTCTATAGTAAAGCTAGCGAGCTTTCCTTCGACTCTTCTAAAAGTTATATCATATAGTCTGTCTTGAAATTCATAATCAAATGTAGATTGTTCATTTTCAAAGTCATAGCAACGACTGGTCAATCTGCAAAGTATATGGATAATATCATCTCTGCTCATTATGCCACCTGCTCTTGTTGTTGCTTGTTCTTGTCGTTTATATACTTAATCTTATTATTGAGAGAGACGACGCACTTATCGAAATAAGCAACAGGTATGTCTTCTATCTTTTCAGCGTTATAATTCTTCTTAATCCACTCTAAAAAAGAGCGATTACTTTCTTCATCTAATTTACTCGCAAAGCCTGCAAGAATAGTAACTTGCTGCTCATTGATTTTTTCTACTACCTCAAACAAAGCGCCCGTATCTTCTGAAACACAAAAAGAAGAAGAGGCAGGCCCTACATGAATTTCATTATCTGGATCTTCTAAAGGTCTTTTTTCACTTGGCACATCTAAAATGTCCCACTTTTCATCTTCCGAATATGCACTGCCAACAACGTCTGAAAAGAGAGTTCTAGCTAACGTGCTCATGGCTCTATTGTAGAGCATTTGCTTAGGGAACTTCTTCCAGGTAGGGGAGTTCATAAGACCGGCTGCTTGGGCATCTTCCATGGAAAATTCAAACTTAACTGAATCCCCGTTGTCTTTTCTAACTCCAATGATGACGCACTTCTGGTTTGTCCATTCAGGAATTTTAATACTATGACCTTGCTTACGTATTCTATCCGTCATAAGAGCCGTACTCATAGATATCTTTCCGTTAACGACATAAAAGCCCCCGTTTATGGCCTTCATTGGAGAGATACCAAGATCATTTGCCGTGAGCATGATATTCATTAATGTTTCGACGGTCATGTTATTAGTACCGCCCTTTGATGCTACTGCCGCAAGTGTGCGGAAATAATCCAACTGTTGTTTTTGTTCTTGAAACCTTACTATATTAGACATAATTTACTTCCTTAGTTTTTGTTTTTGTTGATATTTTGGCGTTCTTTCTTACTAAATAAAGTCTCTCCATGAAAGACCTAAACAATACATACAGCCCGTACAGCAGTGCTCTTCAGGTACAGCCTTCTCATAATTATCATAATCATAATAGGGCTCCATATTCTCTTCTCCTTCTACGTAATTTGTATATGCCCTCTCCCTCATTTTAGAAGCAATATTGCCCCAAAGGACGGGTTCACTAAAAACACTTTGAAGGACTTTTGAATCGGAGACTATTTTGGCGATAGCCTCCTTAATATTGATGATATTCATATTCTTACCCTCTTAACTTTCTTTGTTTTGCTCTTGGTATTCGGACACTCCTATTTCAACAGAGGCCATGATTGTTTTTATAGCAACTAAATGATTTGGTGCACAGAAAAGTAGCATATTTGTTGCTTGAGCTATTAAGCGACACCCGATTTCATAAGGGGGTAAGTCCATGTAATCATCGACCAAATCTATAAGCTCATGTGTTAACTCCTCTATTCTTTCTTGTAATTCTTCTTTTTCCATATTGACTTTCTCCTTTTGTTTGATATATGACATCATTGTTTCATATAACGCAACATAAGTCAACATTTTTTCTTCTTTTTCTGGATACCCCTTGTTTTCAATTTATTATTTATGTACATAGGGGTAATAAAAAAGGGGGTAGCATGAATAAATTTTCAACTTGGATGAAAAACAATTACACAAAGCAAAGAGGGGTAGCAGAGAAGTTAGGCATCAGTGCCTCTACTCTTCATGAAATACTTCGTAAGGGGCAAATGCCAAGCCTTAAATTAGCCTATGAGATAGAAAAATATACACGTGGCGCCGTTACATTATATGATTGGGTAGACGATTTAAATAGTGAAGAAATTATTTGAATAAAGAAATGTATTTGAAAATAAATTTCATAAATATTATGTAAGAGTGGTGCAGCCAACGCCAATTAGCTGCACCGTAGACTGAATAGAATATCATCAAAAACGATAACTAACCAAGAGGAGGAAAAATCATTTAAGCCCTAGCTAAAGACTAAATGCACCAACCACCAAAACGAGGAAGTAATCATTTTATGCAGACTATGTTAAGTTTTCCTCGAAAAAAAAACAACAGATTTTGAGGAAAGAACATTGAAAGACAAAGAAGAAGAAATTTTAATACCGCCCCTGCCTCTCGATTTTCTTAAAATAGAAGACAAAAAGAAAATGAGAATTCAAGTAGGGGATATCAAAGAAAAGACCGGATCTATAGATGAAAAAACCGGCAAGAGAAGAAAGAGCCCCGTTTTTTATTCATATCAAGACGTTGAATATGACATAGATGGATGGGCGGATGCTTCGCGCTTTCTCCCTGAAGATTTCGACTTGGTTTACATGAGACTTAAAAGAGATAAATCCATACCCGGATGGTTCAATGGCTCATCCTGGACGGGTTTAAGATTAAAATCAGACGACAAGGTCGTTTTTTGGAAAAGAAAATTAGAGGAGAAAAAGGATTTATGAAAGATTATAGCGAATTTCCACCCGTGAAATACTTTACTAGAGTTTTAAAGAGCTGCCCAAAGAGCGCACTTCTTTACGTGCAAATTTGGCAAAGTCGAAACAAACATATGGTATTATTGACAGCCAAAAAGAATATCCGAAAGGACTTTCTTATTTCGCCCACCATGTTTAGAAATTTGCTCGCCCCCTTGATGTATTTAAACCTAATTCACTTTATAGAAAGTGACGTAGGTTTTCAGGTTACAGTCTTAGGGCCGAATTCAAATGATTAGTATAAAACTTTGTTGCTCTCTATGGCGCATACGTGCTACCTTATTCAATGAAAAAGCCTCGATTTACGGTCGAGGCTTATTCGGAATCGCATGGGAGTGCGATAGATGTATCGAATCTGCCTCTATCATAACAACCCATGCGGAAAAACGCAACACTTTTGTGGGGTTATATGTGTAGGTTCATTAAATTTATTCCTAGCTACGAAGCAATGTATCTCGTCCGCAAGCACCCGAAAGCTTTCGTACTACTCACCATCATTGCTGAAAGAGCGCGCCGCGAAAACGGACATCCAGATGGTCTGACCATCGGGCAGTGTCATCTTGGCGACTATAAATCTTATGGCCTTACCGAAAAAGAATATCGAAATGCAAAAAAAGTTTTGACAGAACGCGGTCACCTAAAAATCATTGAAACTTGTCGCACCAGAAAATCAGAAAAGTTTTCAAAAAGTACATTGAATTTAGAAAATCACGAAAAAAGGGCGACCGAAAGGGCGACCAGATCAACTACGATTGGAACACTCGCAGAGATTTGCAGCACAGAGGTTTACGACATAAATTCAGACGACGGAAAAGAAGACAAGGGCGACCGAAAGGGCGAAAGAGGGGCGACCGAGGGGCGACCGAAGGGCGACGAACAAGAAGGAATAAGAAGGAATAAGAAAGAAGAAGAAAAGAAAGATATTGCTCAGCCTGCAAAAAAGCAGCTTCGCTCAAAAGATTCTTTGTCATTCGATTTTGAGAAGTGGGAATTTATTGGAATTACAGACGATGAAAGACTCAATTGGGCTCTTATGTATCCACATATTGACCTTTATATTGAAACACTTAAGGCAATTGAATGGCTCAAAAAGAATCCCTCTAAACAAAACAAAACCCTGTGGCGTAAGTTTCTAACCGGTTGGTTTCAAAGAGCAAATGATTATTCTGAAAACAAAAAAGCTTACCAAAGTGCAAAAGGTAGCCCGCAAAACACGGATAGGAGGACAAAAGATGTTGAAGGAAAGCCAGTTGAAAATCAATATGCGGGGAAATTTTAATGCCTAAACTCACTGACATAAATGAAAAATCCGAAGAATTCATGGCAGCCGTGAACAGATTCGTAAACAATCCCAGAGGATATTTTCTCATTGCGGGTCGAAATGGAAATGGAAAATCTTTCACTGCAAGGGCTCTCTTTGATCATTTTTCAAGGCCCTGGCACGCTCACCAATTTTGGAACATGGCAGAGCTATACATGCATTGGCAGAAAAACTTCAACGAATATGGAGATACAAGCTACATACTCAACGAGATACTTAAAGCCCCTCTCCTTGTTCTTGATGACGTAGGAACCAGAAAACCTACGGATGCATTCATGGATTTTCTTTATTGGATTGCCGATCAAAGATACGAAAACCGGGCAAACCAGGCAACGATTATCACGACTAACTTGAACTCACAAAGCATGCGAGAGACCATGGGGGACGCCTTCACGAGTCGAGTAGCCTCTGGAATATGCATTCGATGGGATGGTCCGGATAGAAGAGAAGAAGAATTTTAGTTGAAAATTTAATTTACATGGCCTAAAAAGCAAAAAAACAAGGAGATAAAAAAACATGAACGCATTTGAATTTGTAAATCACGAGAGTTTTCCAGAAGATGAATACACGAAAGAGGCCGTAGTCTTGTGCATAGAGAAAAGGCACAGAGTGACTTACGTTCGCAAAAAACTGCAATCTGGCGCCATGTTTTGGGACGTCGTCAGTGCCGCAGTAAAGCAAAATGGTGAAAAGAAATATTTGAAAAGCTACCAGCAAGATAGCAACTTCCTCCATGAAGATATCAAAAGCTACTTAGAAGGAAGAGCTTGGGAAAAGGGGAGTAAAGGAGGCGGTCATATTGCCGAAAGCAAAAGCGAAGAAGATATCCCATTTTGAGGTTGGAATCGGAAATGACAAGGGGTCAAATTCTGCTTGTAAGGGGTCTAGAAACGCGTCAAAGACATCAAGTTATGTGAAGACAGCCAGTAAGAAAAAGACGAGATCCTATGCCTATAGAAACCAGAATTTGGAAATACTGCCCGGAAAGGTCACTTTAGACATTCCGATCAAGACAGTAAGCGAGGCAAATTGCTTTGAACCCTGGCAAAAAAAGTATGCGAGGCATAAAGAGCAAAAAAACCTCGTCTCCCTGGCTCTTAGCCCCTTGAGAGGTAAAATATCCCTGCCGTGCCGGATTTTCCTGACCCGCTTTGCCCCGGACGAACTGGACACTTTTGACAATTTGCCCATGAGTTTCAAATACATTGTTGATAGCGTATGTGCAATAATTACAGGCGAATACCGGGCAGGAAAAGCCGATAGTGATAAAAGAATATCAATAGCTTGCGGACAAGTGGAAAGCAAAGCCTACGGCATACGCATTGAAATAAGCTTTTAACCCCTTGACCGCGAGAGGTATTGAACCTCTATACTTTCTCCCGAAACCCTATGGCACAACCAGAGGCACTTAAGGGCGATGGGACTCGAACCCACAGTTTTAAGTCTTAATTGCAACCTTGCACACGGCCATACATGGGATACATGGTAATTTTTGTTGCTTTAATTTGCAACGGCATTGTAAAAACGAACAAAAAGGGGGCTATTCACATGCTTATGCCAGTTGCAAAACGAGTTCTTATTAAGCCGATTGAAAATGAAGGCGGAAAAATC
>Ga0265338_10005747_pt1 | contig 16047 bp, 26 predicted proteins | sample 42126metaG_FD_193579 | JGI IMG/M metagenome (GOLD analysis project Ga0265338, IMG submission 193579) | Rhizosphere microbial communities from Carex aquatilis grown in University of Washington, Seatle, WA, United States - 4-21-26 metaG | ecosystem: Host-associated > Plants > Roots > Rhizosphere... | reverse complement strand
ACATCACAACTTACTTCAGTGGGAGAGCGTGCTGTATGGCGCAATTATGACCGGCTGGGGCATCACTCTTTTGCTGGCAGGAAGAATAGCCTTTCGCCAGGACAATGAAGAGCTAAAGAGAGCCATAATTGTGGGGTTAGCCGTATGGCTTGCTATCGAGGCCGCTGCTTCACTGTGGTTTGGAGTGTGGTTCAACGCCGGGGTGGACGTTGCCGTATTTATCTTGTTCTTGATTCCGCTGAACATGAGAGCTAGCAAAGACTAGATTTTTAAGACGCATACGCCGATGCCACTGGCAAGACAATCAGAAGGTGTTTAACATCGGCCATAATGGCCAGCCAAAGTAAAAACGCAAGTAGCAGCATACATTTTGATGTTTAGATGATATGATGCAATCATTGTAAGGGAAGTGCACATGAGAACCACAATCTCAATAAACGACAAGGTCTTCCGTGCATTAAAAATGCGTGCGGCCGAATCCGATGAAACCATTTCAAAATACGTTGAAGACGCAGTAAAATACCAAGTTCTTGAAGATCTCGAGGACTTGGATGACGCTCACAAGCGCCAAGACGAGCCCGAGTACTCGTTTAACGATCTTGTTAAGCAATTTCGAGATGAAGGGCTCTTGTAAGCAAGGTGTCCGATCTTCGATATGATATCCGCTACAAGAAGTCTGTCGACAAAGAACTAAGGAAATTATCAGAGTCGCAGCGCCAAGCTGTTGTTCAGAAAATCCTTTCGCTGGCTAGTCATCCTCGCCCGTCTGGGTCGGTAAAGCTTCGTGGTTCAAAGGACCTTTACCGGGTGCGTTATGCGGATTACAGGATCATATATTCAGTCAGCGACGCCAAATTAACTATTCTGGTAATTAAAGTAGGCCACCGCAAAGAAGTTTATCAAGATTTTTAATATCACAAGGTTCCAGAGTTTGCCGTATCTGGTAAATTCACGATCTATTTGGGAGAAGTTCGAACCCTGCCGCCCCAGCCAGGAATTATTTTGCTTTGCTAAGGCACATTTCAACACTGCATTTTCACTCATTTCAATAGCGCCTCTCTTAAGCCATTATTTCGTTCGAACCCTATTTCCTCGGCAGCTAGGCTGCTATCATAACTAGCATGCAGCCAATTTATCCAAAGAAACTCAAACCCGGCGATGAAATTCGCGTCATCGCCCCATCTCGCTCCATGGCAATCATCACGGAAGAGTCGAAGTCGATAGCTAACAAAAGATTTAAGGAACTCGGGCTCAAAGTTAGCTTCGGCAAGCACATCTACGAGATTGACGACTTCAATTCTAGTAGCGTTGCCTCCCGTCTCGACGACCTTCACGCAGCGTTCGCCGATCCTAATGTCAAAGGAATTCTCACCGTAATCGGAGGATTCAATTCCAACCAACTCCTCCAAGAAATAGACTGGGAGCTTATTCGCGGCAACCCCAAGGTGTTCTGTGGTTTCTCCGATATTACAGTTCTAAACAACTCGATCCTGGCCAAGGCCGGCTTAGTGACCTACTCGGGCGCACATTACTCAACTTTTGGTATGAAGTTGTATTTTGAGTACGTGCTTCAATATTTCAAGAATTGCCTTATGTCAAATGAGCCCTTCGAAGTGGTGCCTAGCAAGGAGTGGACAGATGATCCATGGTTCCTAAACCAGGACGAGCGCAAGCCGATAAAGAACGAAGGGTGGTGGGAGATTAATAAAGGCCACGCTTCAGGAAGCATTCGAGGTGGCAATCTCTGCACGTTCAATTTACTCCAGGGGACTGAATTCATGCCAAGTCTCCAAGAAAGCGTCCTCTTTCTGGAAGACGACTCGGAATCTCTGCCGCACGATTTTGATCGCGATTTGGTTTCACTTATCCAACAACCCAGCTTCGACAGCGTCAAGGCGATTGTAATTGGGCGCTTTCAGATTGGCTCAAAAATGAGCCGGGAGCTCCTAACCGAAATCATTCGGACAAAGAAAGAACTGGCCCATATACCCATCATCGCAAACGTGGACTTCGGCCACTCCAACCAGCTGATTACCTACCCTGTTGGCGGAGAAGTAGAGCTTACTGTTTCTCGTGATAAATCTTGGATCAAGATAATCAACCATTAGTCTTGCTCCTTTGACGGGTCGTCCAAAAGACGGCGAATCTCCTCTACATCGATGTTCGGGATTTCGTCAAAAGTTTTGAATAAGAACCGCATCCCCAGCCAAAGAAATTATCGAGCCATTTATAAACCTTGCGCGCCAAACTCGCGGCCAGGACACCCACCAAGAAACCGCAACCGAAAATTAGTAGACCATGGAATCTGCTAGTGCTGATAAAATTCCGCGCTATCAACAGTACTGTCGCCCAAGCTACAAAAACACCTACAACATAAACCCAATATGGGTGTTTTTTTAATCATGAGCCTATTATAAGCCAATCGGTTCTTCGTTAGTCTCAGCTTGATCGTGCCTCTAATCAAGCTGATCTTCAGATCAGCTCTCTAGTATTAAGCACGGATCAGAACACGAGCTCGGTAGAGAGATCCCGATTATCGTCTCACTCATCGACCTGATGGTATGACCCTAGGCAACAATTAAGACTCAAAGGAGCTCACCAATGACCGGGTCACTCCCACCCAGCAGCCACACCGGCTTCACGAACCACAACGTTAACGCGTCGGCATATCATCGACCGGCTAGCGGTAATACCTGGGCTAGCTTCACGGCACGAATCCAGGAGGCAGTCGAGAATGGCCAGCTGTCGCAAGCAAAAGCCAATCAAATCCTGGCGCATATTGCTCAAAAGCATCACGTAGGCCAGTAGCGGCCTAGCCCGCAAAACAAATTAAACCCGGGGCACCCAGCCGCTGTCCCGGGTTTATAGTAGAAACAAGTATTTGTGAGGACAAGCCATGGCAAATTCAAGTATACCCTCCAGCGAACCAGCCACAGCAGTGTTCAGCTGGACGGTGAAACCGGGTATGGAGCAATTATTTGAGCAACGGATGCACGAAATCCACCGGGTTGCCCGTACCTATCCCGGGCATATGGGGGTGACTACCATCAAATCCCCGGGGCGCAACGACAGCTTTCAAACCGTACTGCGTTTCGATACCCAATCTCACCTTGAGGCCTGGTTGCGTTCACCAACTCGCCGACAGCTCGCACAATCCCTAGAAGAAGTCGCCCACAATGATACCACCAAAAAAGCCACCGGCCTAGAAACTTGGTTCGAAATTCCCGGCCAATCAGTCACGCCGCCTCCGAGGTGGAAAATGGTTTCGGTTACCTTTTTCGCAATTTACCCAATAAGCCTAGCCTATGGATTATTTCTGGCTCCGCGTATCGTAGATTGGCCGGTCTGGGTCCGTTCATTGTGCTTGCCAATCTTCGCCCCCCTCATCTTGACCTATCTCTTCATGCCGTTTTTGACTCAGCGGGTATTGAAGCGCTGGCTGTATAAATAGTGGCCTAACCGTTTTGGATAACGTCCCACAGCCCCAGCCAAAGATCTTATGATTGTATTTTATAGATGAAAATGCTATGAATGTATCATGATTTCAACCCTGCTTCCTGTGCTGCTCACTCTGTTACCACTCGTAATTATTGTGTGTTTCTTTTTCTACTTGATAAAAAATGCAAGCAGTCCCGAAAAAGTGGCTGCCGACTTTATAAACCGAAATCTCATCTCGACTACGGCACGAGAGTTCTTCGACCAGGACAAGCTTACAAACTTCCAAAGTCTCGTTAAATCTGGGAAAACTATAGCCGCAGCAAAGGAATACAAAGAAGTGATGAAGGCCTCACTCACCGAGTCGCGCCTAGCTGTAAAAATAACAAAAAGTATGTCCAAGTAGTTAGCCGGTCAGACATTGCGCTGGAGCTTGGGTTCAGATACCGTCCCATAGCCCCAGCCAGTATTTAATTAGCCAATGAACTCAAGTAGGTCAGCGGGCTTCACAATCTTCACGCTCTCATACTTCTCCAGCACAAGTAGATCCTTGTCACCGCTAACTATGAAGTCAGCGCCACCAATTAGTGCAGTTTCTATAACCATGTTGTCGTCAGGATCTCGGCTGGCGTTAACTAGATATGTACCTAGCTGTACCACTATTGCTTGCTCTCGGATTGAGGCAACAACTGCAGACATATACGGCTCATAAAGCGGAAATTTATGCGAAACTTTACGCTTAAGCTCGGTGAGCATCTCCTCACTGGTTACCACAATAAGTGAACCGTCTATAAACAGTTTGATTATGCGTTCCGGGTTGCCGCCAAAAACCATTCCTGATATCCAGACATTGGTGTCTATTACAACCTGAAGTTTTACCTGGTGCACCGCCGGCTAATCTTCGAGTAACTTATAAACTTGCTCTTCGCTAGTGATCCCCATTTTCTTGCCAACATCTCGTCCGGCTGCGAATAGTTCTTGCCAACTTTTGCGGCGAGCCAGGTCCGCAAGTGCAAGCCTGCGGAAGTATTCGCTCCGCGTCCCATAATCCTTCTTCACTGTTGCGTCAATGTCCTTGAGCAGTCTTTCGTCCAGCGCAATATTTAGAGTTTTCGTTGCCATATTCAGATCTCCTACGTATGAGTAGATTGTATCAGTGTTGTATATTTCGATCAAGAATATTGAGAGTTCGAATCCTATCTCCCCAGCCAAAGCATAAGATTTTTGTATTATTTTTTCGATTATCTACACTGGAACCATCAAGCCATCGTCAGCCGCTACTAAGCCTAGCCTCCCGCGTCCTCGCGTTCGCCTCTAGCCCGGTCCTCGTCTCGCTGCGCATCTGCCTCATCGGCCTGCGCCGCCAGGACGCGGTCGTGTGCCGCCGTCTCGCGCGACCCGGCGTCAGTAGCGTCACGTCTCATAGCGGCCGCTTGGGCATCCTGGTCGTCCGCTGATGCTCGCTGTCTCGCCGCCTCTTTCTCCAGATCATCAGGGTACCATCTAGCCATAGCCATACTCCTCGTTTGTCTCAATCATAGGCGCACGCTTGGCCGTCCACACTGTGCAACCCCACAACTACAACGTCAAATGAATACCTGACTCGTATTAAAAGACCGGTACTCAAAGTGCAATGTGAAGATTGGCCCCCAAAAATACCAGGGGCCACAATAGCACCGCGAGTATTGCCGAAAGCAAACCGCCAAATGTACCGATCGTACCAAAATACCCTTGGCTGTTAGCAACGAACAACCCAACCAGCAAATAAATCAGACCTCCAACTGAAATCCTATTCATATCGTGCCTCTGACTTAGTTATGGTCGCGCCCGCCAGCCAACCAACAATGAGATTCCAAACAAACACTACAACTGCCACCACGAGCAACAGGTGAATCAGGTCTCCGCCAATATGTCCGATCAGGCCCAGAAGCCACAAAATCACCAAAACGGCGACAACAGTATATAACATCAGACACCCTTCATGAGTGTTTTGAATTCTGAGGCATTCCCCGTACTATTAAGTTGTGCAAACTTCTAAGAAATCCATGACACGATTTCAGGATTTATAAATCCGAACAACAGTCACCAGTAATTAGCTTCCACATGCGGCATTCTCTCGACACACCTCGACATTTGCACGCTCAGCGGTTCGGATAACGTCCCATAGCCTCAAGCCAGGAATTATTAAGCTAGGTCGAGCAACTCAGCCGACTTCACAATCTTTGTCTCAGCATGTTCACTTAACACAAGCAAGTCGTTGTCACCAGTGACAATGTAGTCCGCCTCTCCAGTCTGCGCAGTTTCCAAAACGATGTTGTCATGGATATCGCGACTGATCTCAATCGGATGGGCAACCGAGTATAGAAGCAAGTGCTTATGCTATTTTCGTGATCATTTCTTGAAACCGCCTATCCTCCAGGTGGTTATCGCAGATATAGCCTCGCCGATGCTGGCCGCCTTGGCACAGAAACTAGTTACTATCGTAGCTGTGTGAGTATTATCTTCATTAAGCTGCAACCTTAGTATCAAGATAAGTATGATTATCTAATTGACACGTAGTTGACCTTAAGTTAAACTAGAAATATGAAAACAATTGGCGCAAAAGAATTACGTATCAATCTAGACCAAATCCTTGACCAGGTTGCCAATGGCGAGGAAATACTCGTCAGCCATCGGCTCAAGAAGCATCCCATTCGATTAAGTGCGGTTTATGCAATCGACTCAATTACATCGAACGACAGACACGCCGGTCTACATGCCTTTGATGCTGCTTCAAAAAAGTCCAATCCCTTCGACCCAAAATCCTCATTAAAGGATCTCTACAGCCAGTCCCTTAGTAATAAGTACTTAGGTAAATAGATGTACTTGGATGCAAACGTTCTGCTCGAAATACTCCTAAGCCGTCCAAATGAAAAAAGCGCCCGGAAACTGCTCGAAGAACAAGATGACGAGATCTTCATTTCTGCCCTTACAGCCCATCTCATTACCCACTTTGGCAAATCAATAGTTGAATTACCTGTATTGCGAGCATTCTTGGCGGACTATACGCTCTTGAGCTTAGAGGCAAACGATTTCGAGTGGGCTTTTACGAACACACGAGATAATGACTTCGAAGATGCCCTCCAGCTGGCAGTTGCAATCCGTAATGGGTGCAAGGAGTTTGTGACGTTCGATAAACATCTTGCGGAATTATATAAAAACCTTATCCAGATAAAGGTTAGGCTTTTGGAATAAGGCTCGAATCCTATCGCCCCAGCCATAGCATAAGCACTTTAAAGACTTCTTCGGAAGTCTTTTTGTTTTGTTATCATTTAACCATGGATGAAATAGGCTTAGCACGAGGAACAGTCAGGCTTGAGGCCTATAATGCTTCGTGGCCGCAGCTCTATGAAGGCGAAGCGAACCTTATTCGAGATGTCGTCCATATAGAGCCAAGCAACGTTCAGCACATAGGCAGTACCTCTATTCCTGGCATACTTGCTAAGCCAATCATTGATATAGCTGTACTTGTCGACTCATTGGATCGAGCCGAGGAGTGGAAAGACAAGCTTGCAAGTATTGGTTATTGGTATAAGGGCATGCAGCCCAACATGCCTGATCGCAGATTCTTCGCAAAAGGCCCTGAAGATAGGCGTATTGTTTATCTTCATTTGGTGGACAAAGATGAATTTAAATGGCTTATCAAATTTAGGGACTTGTTGATTAATAATGAGCAACTAGCCACTGAATATGCACAGCTCAAACAGAATCTTGCAGTAGGCAATGAAAACAATAGAGCAAACTACAGTAGACTAAAGAACAACTTCATTCAAGGAATATTGAATAAGTAAGGTTTTAACCTCGGCCACAATGGCCAGCCAGGAATCATCTATTTAAGTAGGCCAAATTTGTACGCCACGGGCAGATGGGTGATAGGTTCGAACTAACCGGACATAGTGAAGCCTCGCCGGCGACTTCACCCGTACGGGTTCATCACCTCCAGCGAGGCAGCAAAACTTTACGCCCAACTTCCTACTGTTGGGCAGCGCTTTGATCGGCCAGAAGCTGACTGCTTACATTCGGCCAGAGCGCTCGAATAAAGCTAGCGGAGCCCGGATGTCGATCGCAGTAGGACTCCACCAGTAGTTTGGCCCGTTTATACGGGGTTTTACGATGAGCGAATTCTGGTGGATGAATCTCGCGGCAAACCAGATACAGCTGCCACGCCTCTTCGACCAGCCCCAGCGCCGCCTCCCACTCCAGGCCATCGATCCGTCCGAGAAAGCGCTGTTCATCATCGGCACCGAAGCTGATGCCTGAGCTATGCGCCGCGCCGAGTGGCTCTTCGCTGCAGAACTGATCGAAGCCGATCTCTGCCCGGTGCCGAGCCTGCACAAACATCGGGCGATCCCTTGATAGGAAGCTAGGGAGGATAACATTACCCTCCCGAGGGTTATCATGACTGAGAATATGACCCCACATTCGCAGGTACAGGTTATCCGGCGGCCCATGAAGCAAACTCGCCTCGACACACACGACGACGGTACGGTATCCGATGGCAGCACCGCTATCATCGTAGTCGCGAATCCGTGCGTACAGACATCCGGCCGAATGCCTGATGGCGAGCCGGTGTATTCCAGGGGTATCAATCGGGTAGATATCCCTGGCCATAAGACGGCTGCCGTCGTAGGTAGTCCAATACGTGTAGCATTGGAATCGTCGACCGCCGTAGTCGAACGCACGCGGGCCGCCTACCAGCAGCGACGCAAAACGCATGTCCGTCGCACGGTCGTCGCATACCTCCTCGTGGTAATTCTCCCGCGAGAACTCATGCAGTGAGGCACCCCTATTCGATTGGATGCGCCCGCTGCTCGGATTGGCCGCGACCACAAGCTGAGTCGTAGTCAGGTGGCGCTCCCATTCCAGCGGTATCAGGGTTGTTTCACGCTCTCGTAGAACCGCGTAACTGAAGGGCACTTCAGGGGCAGGGGCGTCAGGGCGGGGGAACATAGCACAGATCACGATCGCGCTGTCCATATCGGTCTGTGAGCCCACAATCGGAGCGGGTTTCAACGTATTCACCTCCAAGGTGCATCGAATCCGGTGTGAATCAGATGAGGAGTATGGTAACACACAATTACTACATCCCCTTCACTCTCAACTCCCCTTCACTCTCAACCGGTTCGGATAACGTCGCATAGCCTCAAGCCATTGCACGTATGCTTTTTGATAAAAAAAGCCGCTTATGTCGAACTGGGGTTGCGTTACGCCCAGGTCGAGCCAGGATGTTTACGGCCGTACCACTTGCTTACACCGGCCGCCACCAGGCATACAATTCCAATCACGATCAGCGCCACCTGCAGCCCGTGCAGCAAAACGTGCGTCAGCGCCCCCGCCACTTTTACTGCCGCCGGGGTGGTTCCGGGCACCCGCACATTAGCGGACCACGCCAATACCCCCGCTGTCAGCAGCGACCCCACCCCCATATCAAGCAACATCCGCCGCAGCGTCCGGCCATGATGTATCGAAATCCACACTGACAAAACCACCAGCACCACCGCAGCCACTGCCACCAGCCACGGCGCTGCCCGCAACCATCCGTAGCCCCGGTGGATCCGCTCCAGCGGCGCGCCAGCCAGCCCCACTACCATTTTTTGGCTCGGGCCGCTGTCAAGCTTGTCGGCGATCGGCGACAGCTTGGTCTGTTTCAGTGCCGTGATCAAGGCGTTTTCAAACGGTGTTATATCAATTGCAATCTGCGATGCATTACTGTTGAGCCCAGCAACCAGGCTGGCGTGAGCCTGGCGGTTCGTGTCGGTCCAAGCGCTTTGAAGCTGGGGCGATGCCATCACTTGGATTACGCTGTCATGGATCACGGACTCCACGACCTGTTTTTGCGCCGCCGGAGTCACGGCGGTACCGTCTGATGGGCCGAGCTTTGCGTACAGGTCCGCCAGGCTTTGCGATTGCTCTAGCTGACTCGACACCTGATCGGCCACAAAATTCTGTAAGGCAGTGGTTGATAATACCGGGCCAACGGTCGCTACGTACGCATTAGTGTTGGTAAGCGTGTTATCGGCCCAGCCGAGTAGTATCGTCGCCGACACCAGCGTCACCGCCAGCGCCCCCAGTGTCCCAGCCACCATCGCGCGGACATAATGATGCTTCTTAATAACGGGCTGTACAGATTTTGAGTTTGCCATAGCTAAATTCTAAGCATAAGTACTTTACAAAACAACCCATGTTACACTTAAGAAAGTTACAAGGAGACGCCGGTGCCAGATTACAACGCTCCCATCATTGAAGAGTTTCACGCTAATGGCGGTAAAGTCAGCGGCATGTTCAGTAACATGGACTTGCTGTTACTCACCACCACCGGGGCCAAATCCGGTAACACCTACACCCGCCCGTTGGCTTACACCACAGACGGCGACCATATTGTTATCATTGCCTCTAAGGGCGGCGCGCCCAACAACCCCGACTGGTTCCACAACCTCGTCGCCCACCCCGATGTCACCGTTGAACTGGGCACTGACAAGTTCGCCGCCCGCGCCCACCGCGCTACCGGCCAAGAGCGCGAACGACTGTATGAACAGCATGCCCAGCGCTACCCGGTGTTTAACGACTACAAGGCCAAAACCACTCGCGAAATCCCGGTCTTTGTGCTGGAGCGCGTGTAGGGCCCAAGCTCATACATTGGCGCCGGTAAAAGCTGTACAATAACAGCGATATGTCAACCTCCCGTGATCCCCGCATCGACCATTACATCGACCAGCTCCCGGATTGGCAGCAGGCCGTTTGTCAGCGCGTTCGTGAGCTAATTCGTGCCGCCGACCCCGAAGTCGTCGAGACCATCAAGCGCACCAACCGGCCGTATTTCACCTTAAACGGTAACGTTGCGGCCTTGCTGGCCACCCGTGACCACGTCAACATTTTCATCTACGACCCCATTGCTCCTGATCCGCATGGCATCATCAACCAGGGCCACGGTAATGCCACCGCCCGCTCAATCCAGATCTGCCAAACCGACACCGTAAACGAGACAGCGCTCGTTAACCTGTTTCGTGCCGTCATCACTAACAACCGCGCCGGCGGCTGGCGACGACTCGCCAAAGACAGCCAGCTAAATAACTAACCGCAGCGCTTAAACTTGTTTAAGCGTTCCGGTCAGGCGACAGAGCCTGATGGTGACCACCCGGGCGGGTTCGCAAGCATTGGGCCGTGGGCCCGCAGTGCGAGCCCGCCCACCTGGTTGGATCATCGTGCCTGGGGCCAGCGCTTTTCGTGGTTTGGTGACAGCAGTTCGCCCCCGACCAGACCGAGCCAAATGATGAACAACGCTGGCGCAGCCACCGCCTGAAGCAACATCTCCGGCATAGCCAGATCCATCGAGGGCCGACGCCAGGCTGCGACGATGTATTCCACTACATTGGTAATTGCGCAGACGCCCCACATGACGAGAACGGCCATTTTGACAGGGCCGATCTCAAAGCCCAGTGCCACAATGGTCATCGCCAGCACCGGCAACAGCCCGATGAAGTATCGGCGAGCCGGCTTCGCCCAATCCCGCCCCTGTTGGGCGATGCAGCCCAGTCCGGTTGCCACGAAGGCAATAACGGCAATATAGAATGCTAGTGTCATTGCGAGCTCCCTTACGCTCTGTCGCTACGAATCGCCAAACAGTTTCAGCGAATCATGGTTACTATACCATCTTTATGGAGAAAATCAAAACAGGAATACGTAAACACCTTATTATAGCTACGATTAATCTGGTAGGATTCTAAATGAGTCTCTAGTATCCATATACTACGTAGGAGCGAGGTGCTATGCCCACCACCCAAGAGCACTACACGATAAATGCCAAGCAACTCGATATCCTGCGACTACTGTATCGCTTCCGTTTTGTTACTTCCCGCCACCTTACCACTATCCTGAACCTGCCCGTCAGCAAAATTAACCAACGTCTTCAAATACTCCTGGACCAACAACATATTGGTCGTTACTATGATGGTCAGTACAAGATTCATGGCCGGCCGGCCGAGTACTATCTACTCGAAAACGGCATTAAAGCCTTAAAACAGTACGCACCAGACAAATGTGACAACAAGGTGCTCCACAACCTCTACAAGGATAAGAACGCCAAACCATCTTTTGTTGCTCATAGCCTGACGGTATTGCAGATCTATTGCCTTCTGAAGGAGCGCTACGGCGACTCCCTGCGTTTCTTTACCAAAAGCCAAATCCATTCATACACCCACTTCCCGAAGCAAAAACCACAAGCCCTGATCCGGCTGGACGCAAATAATGAGCGCAAAGAGTTTTTCCTCGAGGTCATCGACCCAAATAAGCCGTTCTTCTCGTACGTTGGTAACGTCAGGCGCTACCTGGAGTATGCGGATGCCGAGACTTGGACAGACCAAACCAGCACCAAGCTCCCAGAAATCCTTGTAGTCGCGGATTCGCTGGGTACTGAGATGAGGTTTCAAAAACAAGCCGGCCGACTCTTAAAAAAGCACTACGAACAGGAGCCCAAGATGTATACGACGAATATGGGCCAGTTGGTAACTATGAAGCCGGGGTACGACAGGGTGTGGCGCGATGTCGAGGATCCGCAACGAGTCCTGGCATTAAACGAGCTCTGATAGGTCACTTGCCTGGCCTAAGGTTCGCTCCTGAGGGGCAGCTGGCTTAGTGGGTATTGATAAGCATGACGCGGTAGTCGCCAAACAGACTTAAGAATCGCAAGCGAATCTGGAGTTAAAACCATGGATGCCAAACATATATTGTAGGTAGGGATGCTGTTGCAAGACCGTAACCATTATCGTGAAATATGAACTGGAAACACCCTTAAAGGAGTGTTAGAGTCACAAAATGAACGATAAACCCACTAAAGGTGAGTATTTGGAGATTTTACTTCGATCTCCGCAGACCGTCTTTTCAACCAAAGACGCAGCTTTGTTGTGGAGTGAAGAGCGCGAAACTATTATTACCAGGCGGTTAAACAAGTATGTTCAATCCGGTAAGTTATTAAGGGTACGCCGCGGCTTTTATACGAAAGACAGCAACTATAACCGGCTTGAGCTTGCGACACGCATCTATACACCTTCATACATAAGCTTCGAAACGGTCTTAACTCATGAGGGCGTTAACTTTCAGTACTACGGCAATATCTTCGTGGCCTCATATATCAATCGGGAGATTCAAATCGCCGACCAATTAATTACCTTTGTCCGAATGAAAGAATATGTCTTGCGCGATACGACCGGTATTGATCATGCGGGTGGCTACGCCACAGCCACCAAAGAGCGCGCCTTCTTGGACCGGTTATACGTCAGCAAGGACTATCACTTTGATAATCTAGACTCGTTAGATTGGGACAAAGTTCTCGCGATATTGCCAATCTACCACAGTAAGCGAATGGCCCAGAAAGTCGATGAATATCACCAGCAACAGCGCAAAGACATCGCAAAATGACCCTCGACTACTCAAAGCATAAAAGTATCTTGCTTCAGATATTAAAGGATATTTACACAGACACAGCACTATCTCCCTACCTCGGGTTCAAAGGTGGTACTGCAGCGTTATTGTTCTATGGCCTCGAACGCAATTCTGTAGACCTCGACTTTGACCTCCTGGACGAAACGAAAGAAACCGAAGTCTTTGATGGCATCCAAAAAATTATTGCAGCATATGGAAATGTCGAGCTTTTCAGGGTCAAGCGCCTCAACCTTTTGAATGTTCTCTCGTATGCGCCCGGAGCTCAAAAGATTAAAGTCGAAGTAAATCGCCGAAATTTCGGTTCCCGATATGAAGTAAAAACGCTCCTGGGTATCTCTATGAATGTTATGGCCAAACAGGACATGTTTGCCAACAAACTCATGGCAATGTACGAACGCGTCGGCAAGACTAGCCGCTATGTATTTGACGTGTGCTTCTTCTATAAACAGGGCTGGGATATCAATAAAGAGTTAGTCGAGCGTCGCGCCAACATGCCCTTCGGTCAGGTGCTAGAACAATGCATCAACCTACTCGAAAAAATGGATAATCGACATATCCTCGATGGCCTCGGCGAGCTTCTTACTGAGTCGCAAAAAAACTGGGCGCGGAATAAACTCAAGAGCGAAACAATCTTTTTATTGAAGGTCGCTCTCGGGAACGAGAAGCCGACAGCGTAAGGCCGTAATATGTCGAGCAAACCATGACAAGCAAAGAGCTACCAAAGCCATCAAGTTCAAATAAGCAGATCCAAGAATACATGACCGCTGTGCGCAAGGGGCTGGACAGTCTTTTTGTAGTCGAAACTGATAACGGTTGGAGCGTTGCCCCGGCAATCAGTCCCGGCAAAGCCGTCATCCATGCGTCGAAAGAAGAAGCACTCCAGCAGGCCAAAGCAGCCGCTAAATCCAAGCACGGTGAAGTATTTGTGTTTGACCAAGCCGGTTCGCTCATCGGCCAGGAACAGACGTAGCACCGGCCCGTCAAAACGAATACTCTGAGAAAGGGGATGATAACTCTGGCAGCACGAGATTGGAGCATGCTGTACGAAAAGTATCGGGGCCAGTGGGTCGCGCTAAAAAACGACCACGTTACCACTGTCGCGAGTGGCCTGTCACGAGCGGATGTTAAAGCCAAAGCAGCCGAGCTTGGGTATGAACGTCCGTTTGTAGTCAAAATGCCGAGTGGGCTAACGGTATTTACTGGCTGATCAATACGATCTTGCCAAGCGTCATGACCCTTGATTACAGGGCACTATACGACAAGAGGCGGCCTTAAAGGTAAGTCGTACACCGTTGCGAATTGTGCTGGGGCACAGAAATTACTTCTTAACTGTTCACAGATTTTAGAGAAATTACAACAAACGACCAAGCGGCCGTTTACCATTCTAAGGATAAATCGAAGGAACCGCTGGCGCCTGAACTGGACACTGAGCCGCCGCGTGAACGCGGCTTTGCCCCGGCAAGCGCCAGCAGTCCCATCTCGGGCATGTATGTCGTTGTTGGTCGCTTGAAAGCTGCCGACGTACGACGCCAGGCGCCCTGAGCCTGGTTTGCTACCTACGCAAGCATCGGCCCGGTGGTCCTCGTCTCCTTACAGCCTGGACGCTTGCACGTCTCAGTAACCTTGGTACCGGCGCTGGTCTGCTCGACCTGCTGGTCGAAGTCGTGACCTTTGGCGCAAGGGTCCGAGGCTTCTGGCTCCTTGCCTACAGGGGTGATACCGTGAACAACTTTACTGCTCTTGAGAAAGTCCCTCAACCTTGGGCGTGGCATGCGTGGTGCTCCCATCTGTCGTGGGTTAGTAGATATGTGGATGCCTATGGCTGCCAAAAATATGGGTAATCCACCCGAATATTCTTTGCTTTCGGTGAAAGCTCCACCGAGCCACAGAACCTGTCTATTCTAATTATGCGTATAATTTTTGTCAAAGTTGTCATACAACATTGTCAAATACATCCAGCGATGTCTGAACTGCAACTGTCACAGTGGCTGCAGTGCCCTTTCAATAAAATCCTCCGTCTCGTTGAGCTATCATTAACCGCTTGTTCTACCTGCGTTACCCCTCATCACTCTTACGAACGAACTGTTATTTCGCTCCCGCCAAGGCAAAAATGCAGCAGTCAAACGCATCAAAACCCTGCTAAGGCCGGCAAGTGACAGTGACAATGAATCTTGAAAATATTACTCTTATGTTATATAATATATAAGTGTCACGGTACCAAAAAGGAGGTGACCGATAGTGACCCCAGGACACAACGGAGACTGCACATCGCCTGACGGCGTACATGCAGACCCCCCTTGTGCGCATGGACGCTGCACCCGCTGCGGGCTCCGCATCGACTGGAGCGGAGCGGGGATTACGCCAGACAGCCCCGCTGGACCCGGTTGCCATCCGGGGTAAACACAAACTGGACTCGCTCCGAGCTTGCGCTCGGGGCGGGTCGCCATCTGCGAATTGTTCGTCGCACTGATGAGCCCCTAAGGACGAAATGGCATGAAAGGCTACGAAACATCTACCACAGTAGTAAGAGCACTCAGTCAAACAAAACCTCTCAACCACGAGTAACTTTCTAGACGAGACGCAAAACCATCGAACCAAAAATGGAGCCCGGGATCCTCGAAAGAACCCCGGGCTCTGATTACCTCACCCGCCGCACATATCACACCGTATCCAGTGCCAGATGATCGTCCATAGCTCATCGTCCGACATACTATCCATGCCGTCCGCCAGATCCCAATACTGGCACGGACAAATTTCTTCTAAGGCCTGCGCTTCAAGTGTCTCTCGGTCAGTCATAGCACCTCCTATCTCATAAAAGCCCGAAGGCCACAAGGACCTCCGGGCACCACCATCTAATACTCTGCAGCTAGCATCAGCGTTAATACTCTATTGCACGAGACCAACGCCGGATCACTCCACCCCTCTAACTTTTCGTCGTAGTAATCGATCTTCCAAAACACCTTCTGCCCACCCCACACAATCACCCCGAAATCATGCTCACCGTACGGATCGTTGTCATCAAAAAACTCATCATACTCACGCACCGCCTCCAACAACCCCGCCAAATCCGGCAATGCCTGCACACCACTCGTCACCGTCACCGCGAACCCCTTTCTACGAAACTCATCGTTTAGC
>Ga0265338_10005746_pt1 | contig 16048 bp, 18 predicted proteins | sample 42126metaG_FD_193579 | JGI IMG/M metagenome (GOLD analysis project Ga0265338, IMG submission 193579) | Rhizosphere microbial communities from Carex aquatilis grown in University of Washington, Seatle, WA, United States - 4-21-26 metaG | ecosystem: Host-associated > Plants > Roots > Rhizosphere... | reverse complement strand
GGCTTAGTTTTACGTCCACAAAATGCAACATTTCGGCCTAATGCCATCAGAACTCGACGTTTAGCCGATGGCCGCTGTGGAGCGGCGCAGATTCCGCCGCAAAGGCTGTCAGTGGGGCGTTTGCGGGTGCGGTGGCTTCGAAAGGGGTGGCAATCGCCGCAGCGCCGGGAGGGGAAAGTATGCCGAGGCCGCGCACGCCGACCGCCGTACTCGAGCTGAGGGGATCTTTCCGCAAGAATCCCGCGCGGGCCGTGGCGCGAGCTGCGGAGCCGCGGCCGCGCGGCACGCTGGCGGAGCAGCCGCCGCCGGAGCAGTTCCTCCGCACCGACGTTTCGGAGTTCGCCCGCTACCTGGCGATCTGGCGCGAGACGGTCACGCGCTGCTGGTGGCTGACGCCGGCGGAAGCCGGGCCGCTGATGAGTTATTGCCGGCTCAAGGATAAAGAGAATCGGGGTGTGGCGAAGAGCGCCGACATCAGCAACCTGATCAAGCTGTATCCGATTCTCGGGATGACGCAGGATGGACGAGCCAAGTTTGGAGCCCGCGGCGACGCCGGCGAAGAAGCCGCGCTCGCGGAGAGTCCGCACGCCGAAGCCGAGGAGTGGGAAGATCTCCGCGGCGAAGTCGACCGGCTCCGCGTCGTCTAAGCGGAATTACGCCGAGATCGCGCACAAGTATGCCCGCGATGTCGTCAACGGGCTGATCCCGGCGTGCAAGTGGGTGCGGCTGGCCTGCTGGCGGCACCTCACAGATCTGGCGAAGTCGCGCCGCAGGGAGTATCCGTACCGTTTCGACGCGGCCAGGGCGAACCTGCCCTGCCGCTTTATCGAGCGCCTTCCTCACACGCGCGGGCAGTGGGCGAGGGTTCGCCGCGGCTATTCCAACCGCATTCGGCTGGAGCCGTGGCAGATCTTCATTACCTGCGCGATTTTTGGGTGGATCAACAAAGCCACCCGGTTTCGGCGTTTTGCCGAGGCCTACATCAACGTGCCGCGGAAGAACGCGAAGAGCACATGGGCGGCCGCCATTGGCCTCTATATGCTCGTCGCCGACGGGGAGTACGGCGCCGAGGTCTACAGCGGCGCGACCAAAGAGAAGCAGGCCATGGAGGTCTTCAAGACCGCCTGGCGCATGGTGCGAAACACTCCGGCGCTGCTGGACTTTTTCGGCATCGAATCGGCCATCAAGTCGCTCTACCGTTCGGAGGATGGCAGCAAGTTTGAGCCGCTGGTGGGCGATCCCGGAGACGGGGCGTCGCCCAGTTGCGCGCTCGTCGACGAGTACCACGAGCACGACACCTCGATCCTGCACGACACCATGCAGACGGGCATGGGCTCGCGGGAGCAGGGTCTCGTCATCGACATCACGACGGCCGGCAGCAAGCTCGAGGGGCCTTGCCACATCCTGCAGCGGGAAGTGGAGAAGATCCTCGACGGCTTCATGGAGAACGATGCGCTCTTCGGCATCATCTTCAGCATCGACCTGCCGGCGGGCAAGGATGAGCAGGGCAACGCGTGGGCGTACGAATGGAACGGCGAGAAGATTCCGCCGGATGACTGGAAATCGGAGGAGGCGCTCCGCAAGGCCAACCCAAATTATGGAATCTCCATTTTCCCGGAGTTCCTGAAAAAGCAGCAGCGCGACGCGATTCAGAGCGCGCATAAACAGAACACGTTTAAGACAAAACACCTCAACATCTGGGTCAACGCGGCCACCGGCTACTACAACATGGACGCCTGGCGCCGCTGTGCGGATCCCAGCCTGCAGCTCGAGCAGTTCCTCCGCGAGCCATGCTGGGAGGGGACCGATCTGGGGTCGAAAGACGATCTGGCCTCGCGGATGAAGGTTTTCCGCAAGGCGGTCGACGGGAAGCAGCACTATTACGTGTTTGGGCGCCATTACGTTCCGCACGATCGGGCGATGGATGGCGAGCACCTCAACTATCAGCGCTGGATCGCCGAGGAGCGCCTGGTCGCCCACGAAGGCGTGGAGATCCAGCTCGGGGCGATTCAGAAAGAGATCGAGGCCGACATCCCGAAGTTCGACTATCAGTGTCTCGCTTTCGATCCGTGGGGGGCTTTGCAGATGCAGCAGGATCTGGCGCTGCTGCTGCCGGCGGACGTGGTGATCAGCATTCCGCAGACCACGCAGTATCTGTCGGGCCCGATGAAGGAAGTGAACGCCGCCATCCTGGCTGGCCGGCTGCATCACGACGGCGACCCGGTGCTGACGTGGGCCATGAGTAACGTCATCGCGCGCGAAGACAACAACGAGAACGTCTTCCCGCGCAAAGAGAAAAACGGGAAGCAGAAGATCGATCCGCACAGCGCGCTGCTCAATGCGATGAACCGCGCCATGGTGGCCACGCCGGAGAGTATCGGCGAAATCGAGGTTTGGTAGATGAAACTGCAGACAGGCATTTTCAGCGAGCTTCTCGACGCGCAGCGGCAACAGCTGTCGGCTGAAAAGCGCACCAGCCTCGAGAACCCGCAGACACCGCTTAGCTATCCCGCGGAGTGGCTGCTGGATATCTGGAATGGTGGCCGGACGGATTCGGGCACCCGCGTCAGTGAGCTCACCGCCTTCCAGAGCACCTACTTCCTTGCCTGCGTGGACCTCATTGCCGGGTCGATTGCCGGGCTGCAGCAGAACGTCTACGAACGCAGTATCGTTGCCAATGGCCGCGCCGCGCATCGCATCGCCTACGAGCACGACTACTACGACCTCATCAGCCTCGAGCCAAACCCGGAGATGTCGCGCTTCGTCTTCATTAAGGCGTTCATGGCTCACCTGCTCGCGTGGGGCAATGGCTACGCGGAGCTGCAGCGCGACGCCGGCAACGCTGTGGTGGGCATCTGGCCGAGGAATCCCTATAAGACGCGGCCGCATCGCATCGTTGCGCCGATGCGCCTGGATGAGGTTCCGTGGCGGCCGTTCCCGGTCAACCTGCCGGCGGGCACGCTGGTCTACCGGACCACGGATGGTATCGACGACGCGGATGAGACGGACAACGGCGGGGAGAGCACGCACGCCGGTCGCTTTATTCCCGCGGAAGACATGCTGCACGTTCCCGGCCTCGCCTTCGATGGCCGCATTGGGCAATCGGTGGTGTGGCTGGCGCGGCAAACGATTGGGCTGGCGCTGGCCACGGAGAAGTTTGGGGCGAAGTACTTTGCCAATTTCGCGCGTCCCGGCGGCATCCTCACCGCGCCGCTGATGGCTCCGGAAGCCCGCGAAAAAGCGAAACAGAGCTGGATGGAGGCGCAGGGCGGAGAGAATGCCCATCGCGTCGCCGTCATGCCGCCGGGGTTTGACTTTAAGAAGATCTCCAATAGTCCGGCGGAATCGCAGAACGTGGAGATGGAGGATCGGCTGCGCAATAAGATCGCCTCGTTCTTCCATGTCCCGCCGCGGATGGTGGGCGACACGCAGCGCAGCGGGAAAAACAGCTCGGAGCAGGAGGGGCAGGAGTTCCTGCAGTACACGCTGGCGCCATGGCTCGCCGCGCTGCGCATCGAGTGGAAGCGCAAGCTCTTTCCCTCGACCGGCATTGGGCGTACGCCGCGCAGCCGTTTCTATGTGGATTTCGACCTCACCGATCTGCTGCGTCCCGATGCTGACAGTCGCGAGAAGTTCTACGCCACCGGCCGTCAGTGGGCTTTCCTGAATACCAACGATATTCGCGGCTACGAAAAGCTCAACCCGATTGAGGAGCCGTGGGCCGAGGAGTACTGGATTCCGATCAACATGACGCTGGCTACCACGCCGCTCGATCCGAATCATCAGGACGGCGCCGGGAACGGCGACAAGCCGGACGGTGAAGACGATCCCGCGGCCGCGCGGTATGCGCGGCACTTTTCACGGCTCTTTCGCGACGGTTTCGACCGCATTCTGGCGCGCGACAAGCGCGATTTCAAGCTGATTGCTGCGGTATTTGGGCCCGTTCTTTTCAGTGTCCGCGACGCCTGGTTTGAGCTGGCAAAGGGGCATCTGCGTGTTGCCGGCAAGCCGGGCGCAGAGTCGGACCGGTTTATCGCTGAATATCTGGGCGGCGTGGCAAAGCGTGCGGTCTCATGGACGGCGGAGGCCGCGGATGAGACGGCTGACGGCGAGCTGCGTCGGGCGATCCGCGCGGTGCGTGTGGCGGTCTACCGCGAGGCGGCCGCTCTCAAGGCAAAGGAAGGAGAGCAGGAATGATCGAGCGTCGATGGATTAAGGGCGGCCAGCTCCGCGCGAAGCAGGGCGACAAACCGGGCATCGCCGGCGTGGGGGCGGTCTACAACCAGCAGTACGACACGGGCTGGATGGTGGAAACGATCAGGCCGGGCGCCTTCACGCGCGTCCTGGGCGCGGCCCCGGATGTGCGCTGTCTCTTCAATCACGATCCCAACAACCTGCTCGGCCGCACCAAGTCGGGCACGCTGCGTCTCGCGGATTCCGACAGCGGGCTCACGTTTGAATGCGACACCGATGCTGAGTCCAGCGTCGGCGCCGACGTTCAGCGCATGGTCGATCGCGGCGATCTCGACGGCTGCAGTATCGGGTTCACCGTTTCCAAACAGAGCTGGCGCGAGGAGAAGAACGACAAGGGCGAGTTCGTTTACTACCGCGATATCGAGGAGTTTGACGAGCTCTTCGACGTGGGCCCCGTCACTTATCCCGCCTACACCGGCACCAGCGTGGGGGTGCGTTCGCTCTGGCCGGATGGGGTTCCTGCGGAGGTTCGCAGCCACGTGCCCACCCTGCGCGCCGCCGACGAGACCGCGAAGAAGGTGGACGGCGAGGATCTGTCGCGGGACTGCTTCCTGCTCGTGGGCGATCCGGACAAGACGGCCACCTGGGATCTGCCGTGGAAGTTTTCGACGGCCGAGAAGACGAAGAAGCATCTGCGCGATGCGCTGGCGCGATTCAACCAGGTCGAGGGTTACAGCGACGAAGCGCTGGAGAAGGCCTGGGGCAAACTGCTGATGCTCTGCGATCACTATGGCATCGACGTGGCCGACAAGAAGCAGCCGCGCAGCCAGCGCGATGCCGGCGACGGCGACGATGCCTGCAGCTGCCCGTGTCAGTCCTGCGTTGATGGCGACTGCGGCGGCTGCGACTGCGACGGCGTGGATTGCGATTCCGATACCTGCGGGGCGGATGAGTGCCGCTGCGGCGAAAACCGCGAGCGGATGAGGATGAGGCTGCGCCTGGCGCAGAACAGCTAGACAGTACACCGTTGCCGGTGGGGTGCGTGCGGGTTGCCGCTGCCTTGAATGGCGAACGTATCGCACCGGGACCAATGCGGAGCAGGCGCGGCGCGCGGCTCCGGCGGCGGATTTCTGTTGTCAACCAGAGAGGAAAATAAGTATGGATCACGCAAAAGCTCGTGAACTGCGCGAGAAACGCGCCGCACTTGTGAAGGAAGCGCAAAAGCTGATGGATGCCCCCTTCACGGCGGAAACGCGCACGAAGTTTGACACCATGATGGCCGACGCGGACCTGATGAAGGGCGATATCGATCGCCTGGAGCGCGCCGATGCGGTCGACCAGGAAAGCCGCAACAACCCGCCGAATCCTCGTCCCGGCAACAACCCTGACGCGGTCGCGCATGTGCGCCAGTTCCGCGCCGCTCTTCGCCGCCGCGATCCTCGCGACCGCCGCGCGGCGTTGGAGCGCGTGCCGGCTGAGGTGCGCAGCACCGTCGAGGGACTGCACGCTCAGTACTGGAACGCGCAGAAGGCATACCTGATCGGCGGCGAAGCCGGCTTGTCGCCGGAAGCGCGCGCCATCCTTGGCGGCCAGCATGAGGAATTCCGCGAGCTGGGCGTTATCTCCGTCAACGACGCCATGGCCCGCAGCGCTCGCGGCGCTCTGGAGCTGCGCGACATGACCACCGGCGGCGGCAATGCCCTGCAGGGCTCCGGAGGCGGTTACTTCGTCCCCGTGGGCTTCGTCGACGAGGTGGAAGAAGCCATGAAGTGGTATGGCGACATGCTGCAGGCGGGCACCATCATGGAGACGGCGACTGGCCAGCCGCTGCCTTACCCCACCGACAACGACACCACCAACAGCGGCGAGCTCGTGGGCGAAGGCGTCCAGGTCACCACCCAGGATGTCTCCATCGGCAACGTCGTCTTCGGCGCGTACAAGTTCTCGACGAAGATGATCAAGGTGTCCCTGGAACTGCTGCAGGATTCCGCGTTCGACCTCGAGTCCTACGTGAAGGAGAAGTTCGGCGTCCGGCTCGGCCGCTCGCTGAACACCTACTTCACCACGGGCACCGGGACTGGCCAGCCCACCGGCATCATCACGGCGGCGACGGCGGGCCCCACGGCCACCGGCGCGGCCACCAACGACGGCGGCGTCGAGACCGGCGGGACGTCGATCGGCACCGACGATCTCACCGAGCTCGAGCATTCCATCGACAAAGCCTACCGCCGCGGCTCGGCGTTCATGGGCAACGACTCCACGATCAAGACGCTCAAGAAGCTGAAGGATAAGTACGGCCGTCCGATCTGGCTGCCCGGCATCGCCGTGCAGGCTCCGGACACCATCCTCGGCTATCCGTACTTCACCAACAACGACATGGCGGCCATCGCGGTCAACGCGAAAACGCTGCTGTTCGGCCAGTTGAAGAAGTACATGATCCGCCAGGTCAAGGAGCTCGCCGTGGTCCGCCTCAGCGAGCGGTATGCCGATTACGGCCAGGTGGCCTTCATCGGCTTCGCCCGCTATGACGGCAACCTGCTCGATGCCGGCACCCACCCGGTGAAGTACCTCGTCCAGGCCGCCTCGTAGGCGCCTGAGTCTGAGCTAACCCGTTCAGGGGCCGCATCGCGGCCCCTGCAACCTTCTCTTTCGCTGGGCGTCGCCCGGAAAGGCATCACATGTCGCTTACGCAAACCAGTCCAGTCCTCGGTCTGACATTGCCGGGCTCGTCCAACCCGGACATGTCCGAATCGAACGATACCATCGCCCTGCTCACCGCCGCCATCCTGGCTCTGGAGCAGTCTCCCAGCCTCCTGCAGATCCTGACGGCAGCCGGCGCGGTCGCGGTTAAACCGGGGAAGGTTATCCTCGCGGCCGGAACCACTGCCACCTTCACGCTGGCCGCTCCTGTTGCCGGATTGCCTTCGGCTGGCGGGAACGACGGGCAGGAGATCACGTTCGTCAACGCGGACGGGAGCGCCTACAAGATCCACATCACCACGGCGTCCAGCTACTTCAATGGCGCCACCAACGCCTATGCCGACATCGCTGGCGCCAAGGGCAACAGCTTCAAGATCATTGCCTACGGCGGCGTCTGGTACACGTCCGACAACCCGCTCAACGTCACCCTGGCGACCTCGTAACCATGTCCCTGATGTCGCTGATCCCGGCCGCAGCCGTCGTGCATGACGCGTGCGACTACTGCGTCCGGGAATTCGCCCGCGCGGCCAACCGGCCGGCGGTCTGTCCGAGTTGCGGGCTGGAGAATATCCGGCCCGCGGCTCAACTTCTCCCTCGTGCTCCCGTCGAGTCCGCCATGCTGGGGGCAGCTCCGGAGCGTGCCGTTTTGACGTCGCCGGCGCCGCGCCGCCGGAAAGGAAAGCGCAGCTAAATGGGATACGTTCGCCGCCTCGCGCCTGTCGCCACGGAGCCGGTCTCGCTCGCGTGGATGAAAAACTTCCTGCGCGTCGATTCCGGCAATACGCAGGACGATCAGCTGATCTCCGGACTGATTTCCGCTGCGCGTGAGCATGGCGAGAAGCTGACCGGCCGGGCGCTGGCGCGCGGCACCTTCCGCATGACGCTCGATTCGCACCCCTACTACACCGACACGGTGCAGAGCCAGTTGGCATACCCGCCCAGTTATTACTCGCTGCCGCGCTACTCCACGACGCTGTGGAATTACTCGCAGATGATCAAGATCTGGTATCCGCCGACGGTGAGCGTCGAGCAGATGCGTTATATCGACACCAACGGTGACCCGGTGGTGCTCGCTCCGTACACGGGTTTTATTCTCGACCGCGACACCGAGCCGGCGCGCATCTTTCCGATCGCGGGGCAGTTCTGGCCTGCGGATCTGTATGTGCCCAACGCCGTCGAGATCGATTTTACGGCGGGCTACGATCCGAATCCCGCCGCCGCGGCGGATCTGCAGGAATCCGGGCAAGCCGGCATGCAGCCGGATTCGACGCTGGCTCTGGGCGTCCCGCATTCCATCCTCCGCGCCATCATGGTCCTCGTGGCGCACTGGTACGAGCATCGCAGCGAGCCGTCGACCCAGCGCATTGACGAGCTCTTTTACGACAACGCCATCGTCGACTTTGCGCCGACGCGGGGATAAGCGATGCCGACACCGAATCCGCGCGCCGCTGAACAATATCTGGAGCTGGATCCCGGCGAGCTCCGCCACGCCATCGTCATCCAGTCGCCCAGCTCTGCGCCGGGTGATTTCGGCATGTCGGTCACGCCGTCGAGCTGGACGCTGGTGCGGTCCACCAATGCGGCCATCTATACCGCCGGCGGCCGCGAAACGTCGCAGGCCTCGCAGCTGGTGTCGGAAGTCTCGCATGTCGTCAAGATTCGCTGGGGCTCGGAAGTGCTGAGGGCGGGGTATCAGATCGTCTTCGGCAGCCGCATCTTCACCGTGCTGTATATCGAAAACGTGCTGGAGCGCAACCGCGTGCTGCTGCTCTACTGCAAGGAAGTGGACGGAGCGCAATGAAACGGCTTTGGTTATCGCTGCTCTGCGCCGCCGCGCTGCTGCTGGCTGCCTTCTGCTGCTTCGCGCTGGCTCGCGCTGCCGTAGCCCAGCAGACCGGGGCCCCCGATGCATCGTCGCAGCGGGGCGGACAAACCGCCCACTACCGCCAGCACGGCCCCGCGGTCCTCAACGACCTCGGCGCCACGCCGGGCGATGTGCGCACCAGCGACACGCGGCAGCTCTGCGCGGCCTCGTTCCACACCGGCACGGTGCGCAATGTGCCGGAGAGCGTGAAGCACGCCGTCTGCCGCGCCTACGGCCTCGCGCCGGCGCAGTGTACCGGGCAAAAGGTCGAGATCGATCACCTCATCTCCCTCGAGCTGGGCGGTTCCAACGAGCTGAAGAATCTCTGGCCGCAGCCTTACGCGCCCCGGCCGGGAGCGAAAGAGAAAGACGTCGTCGAAAACTGGCTGCACCGGCAGGTTTGCAGCGGCGCGCTCACCCTCGGCGCCGCGCAGCTCGAGATCCGTACGGACTGGTATGCCGTCTACCTGCAGGTGCCGCAAGCCAGCGGAGGCGGCGCAAAGTGATCGATCAGGGGTTGGTCGCGCTGCTGGCGGCTAACGATGGCGTCGCAGCCATCCTGGCGAACGGCAACGCGTCGTCTATCTTTCAGATCGTCGTTCCGCCTGATCAGGTGCAGTATCCCTGTATCGGCTATCAATTCGTCGGCGGAGCCAGCGCTGAGACGCTGAGCACCTCTGGACAGCAGCGCTCCCGGGTTCAGATCGACTGCTGGGGCGTGACGGCGGAATCGGCCAAGCTGCTCGCCGACGCGGTGCGCCAGGCGCTCAACGGTTATCAGGGTTTGCTCACGGATGGCACGCTGCTCCTGAACGCGAAGATGCTGCATCCCGGCATCGACTACTTCAGCGACGATTCGCGCTTCTTCCGTCGCATGCTCGAGTTCTACCTGCTGTACAACTTCACCAACTGAAAGGCACACCATGACCTATACGCATTCGCTCTCGCAGGCGGGCGCCGGCACTATCATCGCCATCGGGGCATCGCCCACGACGATCGGTGAAGTGACAGACTTCCCGCAAAACCGCAATGAGTGGGACATCGTTGATGTCACGAACTTCCAATCGGGCAGCGATGGCGAAGTGTTGCCTACCATCCGCAAACCTTCAACCATCGAGCTCACCATCAACCGGGTCAGCTCCGACGCGGGCCAGGTCCTCGTCGAGGCGGCCTATCAGGATGGAGCGCTGACCGCGTTCACGGCGACTCTGCCGAAGACGGCCGCGCAGACCACCAGCGGCGACAAGGTCGCCTTCAGCGCGTACGTCAAAGGCAGCAGCTGGACCGTCAAGCCCGACCAGGCCGTCGTCGGCAAAGTCTCGCTGGCCGTTTCCGGCGCGATGGTGCTGACGGTCGGCAGCTAAGTCGTTGGGGTGAAGTTGTCGTCAACGGGGCGGCTGCTATACTGGCCGCCCTATGGACGAAGCTACGTTTGTCGCGGCGGTGGAAACGGCGTTCGGCGAGAACTTAGAGGACTTTTATTTCTCGAAGATCGCCGGTGTAACGCATCCGAATGCGGATGGCAGCGATCGCGCGAGACTGCTGGCCGATTGCAGGCAGTTTGAAGTGCTGGCGCTCATTCCGCAGCCCGATAATCCCGTTGACCCGAAGGCGATCGCGGTATATCGCCATCCGAGCGGGGAGCAGCTGGGCTACCTTCCGGAGCGAACAGCTCACGACTTATTGGGGCGGCTTGACGATCCGAATCGCGTATGGGCCGCTGTTCTCGGGGAGATCTATCGCGCTCCGGATCGGCGCATCATCGGCTCGACGATATTGGTGGTCTGCCTGAAGGCGGAGAGGGGTTGAAAGATGAAGAAGATAAAGAAGGCCGCGGCGCCACGCGCGATTGCCGGCACACCGGCAGATCCGACGCTGCCGAAGACGCCGGTCACCATCGACGATAAAACCTACAACCTCTGTTTTGACCTCGGCGCGCTGGCGGAGGCGGAACTCTCGATCAACGCGGAGCTGGCAAAGCGCGCTGCGCCGATGCGCGTCAACCTTCTGCTGGCGATGCCGGTGCAGGATCTCGCCAACGTGCGCGTGATGTTCGCCGCCGCCGTGCGCACCTTCCATCCGGAGCTGACGTTCGACGCCGCGCAGAGTCTCCTGCGTATGGATAACATCTTCGGCGTCGCCATCGCAGTGCGCGAGGCATGGCTGGGGGCCACGCCGGAGGCGAAACCCGTCGACCCTCCGCCGCCCGGGAAATAGCCCGGGATCCGTCCTGGTCGGACTATCTGGTGTTTGCCCGGCTGCGGCTGGGCATCTCCGATGAGGAGTTTTACCGGTTGTCGCCGCGGCAGTTCGCGGCATTGTGGGGTGGTTGGGAAAGGAAAGAGCGTGAGGACTTGCGGCGGATCGCGCTGCTGCGCATGGACCTCATCAACTTCAGTTTCTGTCGTCCGAAGAAGCCGATTACGCTGGGGGACCTGCTGCCGGGCGAAATCGACGCGGCTGAGGCGGAGCCGGTGCGGCGGCATCGCATGACGCGCAAGTTGCGGCAGGAGATCGCCAACAGCTTTCGCAGTATGGCGGTCCTGGCGCAGTCGTCATAGCCGTGCTATCCTGGGTTCCCAGGAGGCGGTTATGGAGATGACGGAGCGGCAGCGGGCGCTGGCGGGCGTGAAGGAAGCGGCGGAACGGAAGCCGCTGGATTTTTGGAGCGCGGTGGGCGCGGTGATGGTGGGCAACCTGCTGTTTGGCCTGCTGGTGTGGATCGCCTGGTCGGCGCTGCACCTGTTGTGAACTGATTCTTGAGATTTGTAGAAGAGCCGCCTGCGGGCGGCTTTTCTCATGGAGCGAACGGTGCCGATCAGTGCGGAGATTACCGGAGTGACGGATATGCACGAGCGCATCGCACGCCTGCAGCAGTCGCTGCGCGAGAAGATCGCAAAACAGGGCGTGGCGGCCGGCGCGGCGGTGATCGAGCAGGAGATGGTGATGCGCGCACCGATTCTGGATGCCAAAACAGCGGAGAGCACCGCGCTCGATCCCGGCACGCTCAAGAGCGATCTGCGCGTCAAGATGCTGCCCATCGACCGGGAGGGCTATGCCGCGGCGCTGATTGGGCCGGGCGAGCTGAGCTGGCATGTCGCCATCTGGGTGGAATACGGTCACCGGCTCGTGAAGGGCGGCTACAGCAAGATCGTCAAAATCGGGCGCAACGCCGGCAAGCTGCGCGGTCCTGGACGCGAAGTGAGCCAGGTGCCGGCGCACCCGTTTCTGCGGCCGGCTTTCGAGACGGCAATCGATCCGGCCATTGATAGCTGCGCGGAAACGGTCCGCGCGGGGATCGCGGAGGTTCTTCTCTAGATGGGCGCCATCGGAACGATTGGAATCATCGACGCAAAATTCAGCGCCGACACGCGCCAGCTCGACGCCGGTCTGGAATCGATTGCCGCGAAGAGTGACGCCGCGGCGAAGAAGATTCAGGTGGCGACGCAGTTCGCCAAGCTGATGGGCGAGCAGTTCGACGAGATCGGTCCGAAGACGGAGCGGGCCGCGGCGATGCAGGAGCGGGCGGCGGAGCGCATGCGTCGCGCCTGGCAGCAGGAGGTGCAGCAGCAAAATCGCACCATCGACGCCGAGCAGCAGGCGGCGCGGGCCAAAGAGTTGGCCACGCTGAAATCGGACATTCTGGCGCGTTCGCTGGAGAATCAGGCGAAGGCGCAGTTGTTTGTGAATTCGGCGACGCGTGACAGCATTCCGCAGTATGCGGCCGCCTCCGGCGTGGTGCGCGCTCTCGAGGGCGGGATGAATAACAACATCCGCGCCGCCGAGCGCTTCCTGACCACGACGCTGGGGCTGGGGCCGATCCTGCAGACGCTCTTCCCAATCGCCGGCGCTCTGGCGTTTGTCGATATTCTCGGCCGCATGGGGGAGAAGGTCATCGGCCTGATTCAGAACTGGGAAGGCCTGCGCGATATCGAGAACGCGACTATGGAGGCGATGGCGAAGGCGGATCAGTCCATTGTGCAGGCCGCGGATGAGCATACCCGCATGATGCGGGAGCAGCGGGTTACGAATGCGGAGCTGAATGCCCCGCGCGATCAGCGCGAGGCTGCGGGCGCGCTGGCTGGGGCGCAATTCGATAAGGCGATTCTGACCGCGAACGCGAACGCCTTGAAGGATCAGATCAACGGCGCGATGCAGGCCATCCGCGATGCCAACCTGGTGCAGCGTGCGGAAGCGACGCGCGTGGTGACGAAGCTGGGGACCGCTCCCGGGCCGTTCGATCCGACGAAGGGGCCGGTCACGATCACGGCGCCGACAACGGATGCGCAGATCGCGGCGTCTGAGCTGCAGCGGCATAATTATCAGATCGAGGCGTTGCAGGCGCAGTTGCGCAACGTGCAGGCGCAGCTGCTGATTGCCGGATCGCAGGAGGCGCTCCGCCAGCGTGAGGTGCGAGAGGGAGGCGCGCGCGGCGAGAGGCACGACGCCACGCAGCAGATGGGTGTGTGGCGGCAGCGGCTTGAAACGATGAAGGCCGCACATGCTATGAACCTCGACGAAGAGGCGGCGTACTGGCAAAAGCTGGCGGACGGCGCGAAGCGCGGCTCGGTTCTCTATAATGCCGCTCTCGAGGAAGCGAACAAGGCGCGGGCGACCAGCCAGCAGCAATATCAGCAGCAGTTCGTGGCCGGCGTGATTCAGGGAATCGATGCGCGCACGCAGCAGCAGGAATCCAGCGACCGCATCAACGCAGCGCTGAAGGAGAGATGGGATGCGGCGCAAAAGCAAGACGATGAAGATGCGAAACAAATGCTTGAGTCCGCGGTAAAGGCCTTCGAAGAGGCGGAGCGCATGCGCCAGGCGGCCGACAAGATCGCCGAGGAGCGGATCAAGCTCGACGAATCGATGGGACGGCTCTCGCGGCTGGGCGCGGCGCAGGCGTTGCAGACGCTGCATGCGGAGAGCTTCGCGCAGTGGTCCGCGGCGTCGGCTTCGTTCTCGGCCAACTTTCCCGATACACCGGTACCGGGCGCGGCCGGCGCGCTGGGGCAGCAGGGCATGCAGTCCGCGATGGATGCCGCCGCGGTGCAGTCGGCGACGGCGCTGGGGTCCCTGGACAATGCGGCGAACGAGCTGACGCAGCGTTTCCTCGATAACGCGCGGGCGGCGCAGATCTTCGACAGGGCCTTCGGCGACTTCAATAAGCAGGTTGTCGATTTCCTCACCATGAAGCACCCGCGCACCGACTTTGGCAGCGTGGGCGCGAACCTCTTCCGCGGCGTGACGCAGATGGGCGTGGAGCATCTTGAGGGCACGGTGATGAAGATGCTCGGCTTCGGCGGCGGCAAAAAGCGCCAGGAATCCAACGTCTGGGTGCAGAACTGGCCGGGCGGCTCCGCTGGCGCAGGCGGCGGATCGTCCTCCGCATCCGGGCCGGGCGGCATCATCGGCAAAGTGCTCAGCTTCCTCGGTGGCGGCGGCGCGGGCGGCGGCGCGGCCAGCGTGATGGCGGGCACGGCCGATCCGCTGGGGCTCGTCGCGCCGGCGGCCATCGATACCAGCGGTCTCGCCAGCCTGTTGCCCATGTTTCCCATGATGGCCGGGGGCGGTCCCATCTCTTCCAACATGCCGGCGATTGTCGGCGAACGCGGTCCGGAGCTCTTCCTGCCTGCCAGCTCGGGCCGCATCGTTCCGAATCACGAGCTGGGCGGCGGCGCCGGCGGCGACATGCACCTGCACATTGACGCGCGCGGCGCGAACGATCCGGCGGCCACGGAAGCCGCCGTGCACCGCGCCATGAAGCAGTACGTCCCGAAAATCACCGCCATGAGCATGGCGGCGCAGCGCGACTACAACAGCCGCCGGCCCGGCACTTCCCGGCTCTAACCCGCACCACAACCATTCAACTCCGGAGAACACCATGAAACGCATCCTGATGGGCGCGCTGGCCGCGCTCGCGTCGTTGTGTCTTTACGCGCCCGCGGCGGCCGCGCAGACGGGCTACGTCACCGTCTCCGCCTCGCATCTCCAGGATTCGACGGGGACGGCGATCACCAACGCGACCATCAGCTTCGCGCCGACGAATAACGCGGGCGCCGCGATTGGCTATCGCGTCAACGGAGCTGGGCAGGCCATCACGTCGCCGGTCACCGCCGCGGTGACCGCGGGGGCGTTCACCATCACGCTGGCCGATACCAACCTGACCGCGCCGCAGAATGTCTGCTTCAACGTCACGGTGATCGACAACACCAGCGGCAATATCCTGCTCGGCGGCGCCGGATCGGGATACAGCTGCGTGCAGCCCGCCTACAGCACCACCAGTCCGAACGCCTGGTGCTCGGCAGGCGTTTGCAGCTTTGACAGCTACTATCCGCCCATCACGCCGAATACAGTCGTCACCGCCGGACCGACGGGGCCAACCGGGGCGACCGGGCCTCCGTGCACCTCATCCAGCTCACCCTGCACCGCGCCGTATGGCGTCACCAGCTCGGCCGCGATCACCACGCCGCAGATCAATACCGACCTCTATGCCGGCGCGACGCCGAACGGCTGCGGCTCGATCGCCGCCTGCGTCGCAACCGCGACGGGAAGCAGCCCCACCTACCGGATCATTCTGCCCTCGGGGACGCAGTTTATCTCAGCGCCCGTGTCGATTCCATCGAATGCGCATGTCGTCTTTGTGGGCGCGTCGCGTTTTCTGTCCTCGATTCAGGCGACGTCCGGATTCGCCGGCACCTGCTCCGACAGTAAAACATCGATGTTCTGCCTCGGCACCGGCAGCACGGTGAAGTTTGAGGATCTGACCGTCAACGGGCTGGGCTACCTGCAATACAACATCGACGTGCCGGTCAGCGCACAGGAGATCACGCTGAATGACGTTTCGATTCAGGGATTCACGCTGGCCGCTGTCAACATCTACGATCTGGTGAATCTCACCGTCAGGGATTCTTACCTCGGCAATCTGACGTCGATGTGCACGGCGACCTGCACCGTGGTTTTCTGGGCGCCGCATGTGGTCCAGCCCAACAAAGTCGCCATCGATAACTCAACGTTTGACCTGAGCGCGGAAACGACGCACGGCTTCTGGGCGTTTGGCATCGACAACGAATCGGGCGAGAGCAATAACATCCCGACGCAAAACCTCACCGTCACCAACTCCTATTTTTTGGCCGCGCTCATTGCGTCTCGCGAGGACGATCCGGTGGTCCTGGGATCGTCGATCGTAGGCACCTACGCCACGCAATTCCTGCAGGCGACGGTGACGGGCAACCACATTAGCTGCACCGGCGCGGTGGACGGCCTGATCGGCATCGGCGCGCAACTCGCGGG
>Ga0265338_10005745_pt1 | contig 16050 bp, 16 predicted proteins | sample 42126metaG_FD_193579 | JGI IMG/M metagenome (GOLD analysis project Ga0265338, IMG submission 193579) | Rhizosphere microbial communities from Carex aquatilis grown in University of Washington, Seatle, WA, United States - 4-21-26 metaG | ecosystem: Host-associated > Plants > Roots > Rhizosphere... | reverse complement strand
TGAAAACATTCCTCGTTGAACTCCTCGTCGCGGGATGCTTCGGCTACTTACCCGCTCAGGATCGCCCCGAAGCGCCGCCGGCGGACAAGCGCATGGAACACATGCGGAGACCGGACATTTTTGCCAAGCTGAAACTTACCGACGAGCAAAAAACACAGTTCAAGGATCTGAGGTTTGAAACCATGAAGAAAGAAATTGACCTCCGGTCTAAGCTCGCTCTATCGAACCTTGAGCTGGGACGTCTCGTTTCGGCCGAGGATCCGGATAAAGATGCCATCCAAAAGAAAATTACCGAGATCGCTGCAAGTAAGACAGCGTTAGCGTTGAACAAATTGAACGGCTGGTTCGATGTGAACAAGATCCTCACGCCGGATCAACAAAAGATATGGCGAGGAGAACTTCGAACCAGAGTGATGGAACATGTGGGCCGCGAGGATGAACCGGGCATGAATCATGCTCGCCACGAGTAATCGCGTGCCGAGGCCGGACGATTGGAAACGACAGAAGCATGTCGACCTATGCCGTTTTCGTTTGCCGGATTCCCTCAGTACCCTTTTGTTTTATCCACAACGGTGCCCAGCGGGCGTCCGTCGAGATACCGTCTCAAGTTGTCAATGAATATTTCGGTTAATAAGTGGGAATAGTGCGGGATTGGACCGCCGATATGAGGCGTGATGAAGAGGTTTTTTGTTTTCCATAATGGATTATTTGCCGGGAGCGGCTCTTCTTCGAATGTATCGAGCGCCGCAGCTTTGATCGTTCCATTTTCGAGAGCCTTGATGAGAGCCTGTGCGTCCACGGATGCTCCCCTGCCCAGATTGTAAAACACCGCCGTAGACTTCATTTTCCGAAATTCTTTTTCTCCAAACATCCGAGTAGTTTCCGGCGTCAGAGGGGTTACGTTGACGATGTGATCCGCAGACTCCAATAATTTCCCGAGCTGCGCGGGCGGAAGCACCTCATCGACGTTCTCATCTGGCACCGGATCTCTTTTTGTCGCCACGACATTCATGCCGAATCCGCGGGCCACTTTGGCAATGTGCGATCCGATTGAACCTAACCCGACGATCCCCAATGTCTTGCCCACCAGCGTATCGGACTCACGTATCAACGAAACCGTCCACTCGCTTCCCTTCTGAAGATCGTGGTATGCGTAAAGCCTCCGCGAGATACCGATCATAAGCCCGAAGAGAAGCTCCGCCATTTGATGCTTGTGCATGCCCCGTGAGCAGCAAAGCACGACGTCGCTCTTCAATAATTCCGGATACAGAAAGCGGTCGGCGCCGACGGTCGATATTTGAACCCAGCGAAGCCGAGGCATGGCCAGAAGTATTTCTTTCGGGATATCTCCGAACAGAATCTCCGCCTCCGGATATCGTTCCTTTGCTCCCTCGGCGGCAGGTTCGTAGAAGACCTGGAGGTCGCGGGAAACATCGGTGATTCGTTCGAGCTGGTTGTCCGATAGTTTGTATGTAATCAAAACCCGATGCGGGACGCTCATTAATTACTTCTTCTGCTTCATGTCGCTGCTGTGGCCGGGAAAAAATTTTGCTTTTGGATCTATGTACGATTTGATGTTGTTGACCGCGATCGCCGCCTCTCCGAAGCCGGTGGCGATAAGCTTCAGTTTTCCGGGAAAGGTCGCGATGTCGCCGGCTGCATAGATACCGGGAATATTTGTTTCCATCTTCGTTGTCACCTTGATATCTCCCTTCTCGATTTCGAGACCCCAATCCCGAAGCGGGCCGAGACTTGCCACAAATCCGAGGTTGAGGAGAAGGTGATCCACAAGCACGGTTTCCACTTCAGAGGTCCTGTTGTTCTTGATAACAACTTTCTCGATGGAAGAGCCTCCGGTAATAGAATCTATTTCGTACCAGAGTTTCACTTCGGCTCGGGAGCCCATGAGCTTCCTCACGCTGTCCTCGTGTGCCCGAAACTCATCGCGGCGATGGATCAGGGTAATATGTTTTGCAGTATCCTGGAGGTTCAACGCCCAGTCAACCGCGCTATCTCCTCCTCCAACAATCAAGAGGCGCTTCTCCTTGAAAAGAGACTTATCCTTTACAAAGTAGTGAACAAAACGATTCTCAAGATTCTCAATTCCCGGTACGTCGAGACGCCGTGGAACGAACGCTCCGATCCCCACGGTAAGAAGCAAAGCCTTCGTCCGATGCTCGGTTCCGTTTTGGGTTGTCAGCCTGAGGATGTTCTCCCCCTCATGCGTCTCCGGCCGGAGTGATTCGACCTTCTCATCAAGACAGACGCTTGGGTTGTGATGGAGACCTTGTTCGATGAGATTCTTTGCGAGTTCTTTCGCCACTACCTTTGGAAATCCGGCGACATCGTAAATGTATTTTTCAGGATAGAGCGCCGTCAGCTGGCCGCCGAGTTCCGGAAGCGCATCGATGATCTTCGTCTTCATATGCCGAAGCCCGGCATAGAAAGAAGCAAACAGCCCAACGGGCCCGCCGCCAATAATCGTTATGTCAAAGAGTTCCATGAGGCCTGAGCGAATGTGTTAGCGGGGGTTGATCGTGGGCCGGATATCGATTTCGCTGACATTGCTCCTGGCCGGCATCGTGAGTGCAAAGAGAACCGTATCGGCGACATCCTGGGGCTGGATAATCTTCTCCGAGTCCTTTGAGTGGTTGGAGAAATTTGTGTTCACCGAACCCGGACAAATCGAAACGACGCGTATGTTATGATCGCGGACCTCCAGCATCAATGAACGTGAGAACCCGATGAGCCCCCACTTTGTCGCTGAGTACGTGGCGCCGCCCACGAACGAGTTCCTCCCGGCGAGCGACGCAATGTTGATGATCTCTCCGCTTTTATGCTCAATCATACTCGGAAGCACCGCTTTGCACGCGAGAAACACTCCCCGCAGATTCACGCTCATCATGCCGTCATAATCGCGCGTGTCGGTGTCAAGCACTTTGGAAAAAATGCCGTAACCCGCGTTATTGATAAGAATGTCTATTGCGCCGTACTCTTCGATGGTCCTCTTCGCAAGCTTCAGCACCTGCGGCTCGTCGGCGACATCTGTAGGGACGGAAATGCTTGTGCCGCCGGAAGAACGAATTTCAGCCTCCACAGCGGCGAGGTCTTTTTCGTGCCGGGCGGCAAGAACCACCCTGACTCCGGCCTTTGAAAGAGTCAAGGCAATCGCCTTTCCAATGCCTTTGCTGGCTCCGGTAACGATCGCCGCTTTTCCCTTTAATGGTTCACCCATTGTTCAAAGATCTCCTTCTATCGGTCGCATAATGATTTCTTCTGTGAGAACGTTGTCAGGAAGTCTGAATGCGGAAACAACGACATCGGCGACATCAGACGGCCTCATCATTCTCCGGCCGTATTTGCGGCGGGATTCGCGATCCCACATTTTCGTCTCGACCGCTCCCGGCAACACATCGATGATCCTAATGCCCTTCTTGCGAACTTCCGCCCGAAGACCCCGCGACAAAGCAAGCATGCCGGCTTTCGAAGCAGAATAAACCGAAGAGTCCAGGAAGGTAGTCGTCGCGCTGACAGACACGATATTAACGATCGTTCCCTTCTTCTTCTTCAGCATTCCCGGCAGCACCGACTTGATAGAAAGAAAGGCGCCTCGCAGGTTCGTCGCCATCACTCTATCATATTCCTGAGTCGTTGTCCGGGAGAACGGCTTGAAATAGGTGATCGCTGCATTATTCACCAGCACGTCGACGCCGCCCCAATTCTTGACCATGAGACTCTGCGCGCGCGAAACGCTTTCTGACGACCGCACGTCGCACTTGATAACCGACGCGTTCCCCCCCGCGCGATTGATCCCTTCGGCGTTGCGCCGGAGAGCGGAGACATTCCTTCCTGTCAAAACAACGTGCGCTCCACCTCGACCGAATGCCTCGGCAATCGCGGCACCGATACCCCGGCTTGCGCCGGTTATCCACACAATGGGAATTTTCCTGTCAGACATGTATTTGATGTCAGGCGGATTTGAGGCCGATGAGCGTGAGGAATTCCGCTCGCGTCTTGAGGTCAGTCCGGAAGTCTCCGAGCATAGCACTCGTCGTCGCTCTCGATCCTTGCTTTTCCACTCCCCGCATCATCATGCAGAGGTGACGCGCTTCGCAGACCACGCCAACGCCGTTAGGGCGCAGCACATCGAAGAGCGATTGCGCGATTTGCTGGGTCATCCGCTCCTGCACCTGAAGACGGCGGCTGAACATATCGACGAGGCGGGGAATTTTGCTCAATCCGAGAATCTTGCCTTTCGGAAGATAGGCCACATGAACCTTTCCATAGAATGGAAGCATGTGGTGTTCGCAGAGACTGAAGAAGTCGATGTCTTTTACGATGACCATTTCGGAGTACTTCTCTTCAAAAATTGCTCCGTTGAAAAGAGTCTTGACATCCTCAGAATAGCCCTTCGTCAGAAACGCCATCGATTCCGCAACGCGGGACGGCGTCTTCAACAACCCCTCACGGGAAGGATCCTCGCCGAGGTTGATGAGCATCTCCTTCACAGTCTCTTCCAACTTCACCATCTTCTTTTCCGAGAGATCTCGAGTCATCCTTTTCCTTTGTATTCAACAGAGTTATTCTGCGATTCATAAAGCCGGACGGAGTAAAGCTTCCCTTCTTTGATCCACGGGGCTATTTGATTCCAGCACGCGATGGCGATATTCTCTGCCGTCGGCACAACATTCTTGAGGAAGTCGACATCAAGGTTAAGGTGTTTGTGGTCAACCTTGCTGATAAAATGTTCTTCAATAACTCGCTTGAGCTTTTTCAGATCGATGACGTATCCTGTCTTCGGATCGGGCTCACCGGCCACGGTGACTTCTACATAATAATTATGTCCGTGACCGTTCGGGTTCGAGCATTTGTCGTAGATGTCCAGGTTTTCCTGATCGGAGAGCAGAGGATTGAAGAGCCGATGCGCAGCGCTGAAGTTGGCCTTCCGTGTTACGTACATGACTTCTTCTCCGTGATCAGTTTCATTGCGTCGTTTTCCATTTATAGCTCACGTTAGGAAGCGGGCAGCGAAGCCGAGAGCGCATCGACCACTTCTTCCGTGTGGCCGTCGACTTTCACCTTTCGAAAGATATGAGAAATCTTCCCCCGCTCATCGATGATGAACGTTGTTCTTTCGATCCCCATGTACTTGCGCCCCATGAAGCTCTTCTCCTTCCAGACCTGGTACGATTCGAGCACTGAGCGGCTCTCGTCGCTGAGGAGGGCAAAATTCAGATCGTATTTCGAGATGAATTTTTTGTGGGATTCGACACTATCAGCGCTGACGCCCACCACGACGGCCCCTTTCCGCTTTATAGCGGAAAGGTTATCGCGAAACGAACAGGCCTCTTTGGTGCATCCCGACGTATCGTCCTTCGGGTAAAAGAAAAGTACTACCTTCTTTCCCTTGAGCTGCGCGAGTGAATGCTCTTTTCCATCGTCGCCTAAAAGAGAAAAATCGGGAGCCCTGTCCCCAATGGAAAGATCGGAACTTGTCATCTCTTATGCCGCCGCTTTCTTGACTTCCTCATATGGAGGCTCAACACCTGGCGCATCACTCACCCACGCGTACTTTACAACGCCCTTCTCATCGATAACATACACGGCGCGTTTGGCGACGGTATAGCCCTTCAATCCGCCAAGACCTTCGAACACTATTCCGAACTGCTTGATGAGGGTTCGATCAAAATCCGAGAGGAGCGGAAAACTGAGATTGTAGTGCTGGGCAAATGCCTTGTTGGCCCACGGGCTGTCAACGCTGATGCCGACGACCTGAGCATTCAGTGAGTTGTAGACGGCAAGGGAATCGCGGAAATTGCACATTTCCTTATCGCACACACCGGTGAACGCCCCAGGATAAAAAAGAAGGACGATTTTTTTTCCGGCGAACTCGGACATGGGAGAACGGGCGGCTTTTGCCGTGTCGAATAGGGTGAACTGCGGAGCTTTTGAACCTACGGTAACAGACATCGCAAGATCCTTTCAATTGATTGATAAGATAGAAACCTGAGTTTCGTAGCGTCTCGATACGTAGGTATTTAACCAAAATAAGCCAGAAGAGTTCCAGCCCTGGCAACTCTTTGCTGAATTGTGCAATTCGTGTGAGATAAATTACCAAAAATGACGCGGATAGTCAATCCAACTGAAATTGCTTTTCAGGCAAAATTGAATATATTTGTAATGTTATTTTCGGAGAGGTGTCTGAGTGGTTGAAAGAGCCGGTCTCGAAAACCGGTGTCCCGCGTAAGTGGGACCGTGGGTTCGAATCCCACCCTCTCCGCGGGATGACCGGATTCCTCTCTGTGGAGTTGACTGCTAGACTCAAATGCCAATCCGCACACTGGCGCGGCGAATAATCTCCAACAACGAATAACCATGAAAAGAATTATTCTATTGCTCTTTCTGGGGGCCAGTTTTGTTTCGTTTCCATTGGCGCGGGGGATCGCACGAGACCTTGCCGCACAATCCGACACGGCACGGTCACAGGCCGCTTCGGACACGGCAAAGAAAGCAACCGTTGCAAATGACACCCTCCTGAAGCGGGCCGGAGATAGCCTCGCGGTCCAGAAGGACACCACCGCACGGTCGGCTTCTGTCGCCGTTGATACTTCGGCAGCGCAAAGGGACACGAGCGCGCGTCAAACCTCCGCAGTGAGAGACACCAGTACAGCTCCAAGAGAAGCAATCATGCAGGACACCACGGCGAAAAAGGGGGCGAACCAGGTTTTGCAGAGCCTCCCCCTGAACACCGAAAGTATGGATCCAAAAGGATATCGGGATTCCCGGTGGGGAATGAGCCTGAAAGACGTTCACGACTATCTCGTCGATCACGACAATGTGGATGAATACGATATTCTTGACCTCGCCAACGGTTTTGAGTATAGCGGTTCGCTCGCGGGCGTGAAATGTAAAATCGCTTACCAATTTGACAACGACCGCCTGTTCATCGTAAGGCTGACCCCCCAGGTGAAGGCGACTACAAAGTTCGACTATCTTGACTCATTCGATGATTATGCGTCCACATTGGAATCGAAATACGGGAAACCGTTGCGCAGCGGATTTCACAAAGTCGACGATTCTTACCTCAACACGATCGAGAGCATCCAGCTTGGTTTCGCGAAGAAGTATTCGTTGTGGGAATTTGAGCGATCGTACATCGTACTGGTCCTCCTGGGCCACAAGGGGCAACTTGAAATTCACCTCACGTACTTATCCCGCGCGATCTTCGACGAAATGAACAATCGAATTGAGAGCCTGAAACTGGAGGATTTCTAGCCAGGACTTCCCAGACACTAGCAGCTCGAAGAGGGACCGGACGAAATTGAGTCAAGGGCCTAGCTGGTATGGTCGTAGACTCGGCAAAGGGGTTCGGGGGAATGACATTTACAGTTTATGTCCTTTGGAGCAACAGCTTGCACAAACGGTATGTCGGCAGCACCTCCCATTTCCGCCGGAGGATACACGAACACAACGCCGGCAATAGTCGATTCACAAGAGGTGGAGTGCCTTGGCAGATCTTACTGACCGAAGATTATGAAACTCTAGCCCTGGCGCGACAAAGAGAACATTTTCTAAAGAGCGGTGCAGGACTCGCTTGGCTTGACAACAAGTTTTTTGGATTCGTAGCTGGATATTCGGAGAGGTGCAAGAGCGGTTGAATTGGCCACCCTGGAAAGGTGGTATACCGGTAACGGTATCGTGGGTTCGAATCCCACCCTCTCCGCAAAAATCAGTTCCAGATGTAAAGACGTATCTAGCGGGTTGATGGGTTCTGCGCCGAAAGCGCATCCGCCTATGGCGGAGAATCCCGCCCTCTCCGCAAGTCGATTCTGCTTGGTGTTCATTCTTCAAAGAGTGCTGTTCTTCTTCGGGAACTTGTCGTAGTTCGCAACTTGATCCTCGGGTGGGCGCAACACAATCCGGTATGAGTTTTCTCCTCTGACCCTAAGGGGGTGATTTGTCCAGCTTTAGAAAAATCTTCCTGCTGACATACCTTCTTCTCACAACTGTTTTTCCTCAGCAGTCTGCCACTCTCAGCGGCTTCATTAGAGATAAAGCAAACAAAGAGTCACTTCCTTTCGCAAACATCTATATCAAAGATCTCAAGACCGGAACGACTTCCAACCTGGAAGGCTACTTCGCTATACCGAACATTCCGGAGGGCGAGTATGAAATTTCGATCTCGCTCTTGGGGTACGCGCCCGAAAAGAGAACGATTGATACAAAGATTCAGAAACACATCGTGATCGATGTCTACCTGGTCGACCGGGCTGTGCAGGTCAGTGAAGTCACCGTCAACGCCGAAAAAGAGGAGGAGCAGCGCACTACGCAAACCGGAAGAATCGTCATGCAGGCGAAGGAGGTTTCATCGCTGCCGACCATCGGCGAAGCCGACGTCTTTCGCGCCCTCCAATTGATGCCGGGAGTGAAAGCAACTTCCGAAATCTCGAGCGGGTTGAATGTCCGCGGCGGGAGCACCGATCAGAACCTCATACTTCTCGACGGAACAGTTGTCTATAATCCTTCGCATCTCTTCGGATTCTTTTCCACGTTCAACAACGATGCGATCAAAGACATCGACCTCATGAAAGGAGGCTTTCCGGCTGAATACGGAGGAAGGCTGTCATCGGTTCTAAACGTCACAAACATTGACGGTGACCGGGTGAGCACCCGCGGAAAAGCATCCATAAGTCTGCTCAGCACTCGCCTCACCGGCGAAGGGCCCCTCGGAAACGGCTCATGGTTCCTGTCCGGCCGGAGAACATATTTCGACAAACTTATCTCATTCGCCGGACTCGACACCGGCAAGGATGCACTGCCGTTATACTACTTCTATGACGCAAACGCCAAAATTAATCAGGATCTCGGAAGCGAGGACAAGATCTCCGTTGTTGGATACCTCGGACAAGACAACCTCGGGTGGGGAATCGGGCTGAACGAGCTGAACATCACGATGGGATGGGGAAACAGAACCGGCGCGGTCAAGTGGACCCACCTCTTTAACCAAAGACTCTTTTCTAATTTCACCGCATCGTACAGCCGATACATATCCACCACGAGCATCAATTTCGGCGGAGTGAAATTCGGGCAATCAAACAGCATGAGCGACTTTTCACTCCGCGGAGATCTCGACTTCTTCTGGACGAATGATCACCTTTTCAAAATCGGCGCATGGTGGTCTCAGTACCGCGTCACGTATTCCGAAGTCGGCGACGGTGATCCGTACGAATTCCTTGAGCGCCCCGCGCAACTTTCATTGTATGCCCAGGATGAATGGAAAGTCGATGAGCGCATAACCCTTCAGGGTGGTGTACGGGCGGAGTACCAGGACCTGTCGAAACAAACAGCACTCGGACCTCGCTTTAACGCGCGTTACAATATCGATGAATTCAGCTCCATCAAATTCGCGACGGGACTCTATTACCAGTTTCTCATGGCAGTCCCTGCCGGAGGCGACAACGGATTTTCTCCGTTTGACATCTGGGTACCGATCAATCAAAAAATGCAGATGAGCAGGTCGTACGATTTTGTCCTGGGGTATGAAACCCGGAGGATTGAAGACATCGACATATCGGTCGAGACATATGACAAGGTCTTCCGCGATCTCCTGAACTTTAAGAACCAAGTTACAGATACGAAAGATGTCAGCCAGTTGTTTTACGTCGGGTCGGGGAGAGCATTCGGGATAGAATTGTTTCTCCAGAAGAAAGTCGGCGAAATCACCGGAATGATCGGTTATACCCTGGCTTGGACATACCGCACCTTTCCCGACCTCAATGACGGGGATGAATTTCAGCCGAAGTTCGACCGAAGGAATGACGTCTCAGTTGCGGGCAACTACCAGTTGAACGAGAAATGGAAATTCGGCATTGTCTACACCTACGCCACCGGACAGTCGTACACGGAAGGAGTCGCGCGGTACCAGGTCTCCATATTAGGAGTTCCGTATGACATCACCCTGCCGGGGAAGTTGTTCAATCATCGGCTTCCTCCCTATCACAGGATGGATCTCAGCGTGACAAAACGCGCGAGCTTCTTCGGGCTAAACGGAAGCTGGTATTTTCAAATCTACAATGTCTATAATCGCCGAAACGTCTGGTTCAGGCAGTTTGACAATTCTTCTAATCCGACTCAGATCGCCGACGTCAGGCTTCTCCCGATCATTCCAACCTTCGGGATCGATTGCGCTTTTTAACCATCAACGGAAATTGCGGTATGAAGAAATCAATCCGCGGCATCGTCTTCCTCTCGCTCGTTCTCTTTGGCTGCGAACAGACGACGAACGAAGGATATAAGAAAGAAGTGGTCGTCAACGCCACCCTCACGGCCGGATTGCGAATCGACACCCTTCGTCTGTTATGGACAGGAGAAGTGGATAAGTTTTACAATCCAGCTGCGCTGGCCATCCCCAATGCGACGGTCATCATCAGAGGGATCGACATCGATTTTTATGATTCATTGTTTTACGACAACAGAAATCCCGGCAGATATTTTTCAGCGTACCCCAGGAAAGTTATCTTTCCCGCCAAGTCGTACAGCATGGCCATCACCATCCCGGGATGGCCGGGCCCTATAACGGCGGCGACGACAGTCCCCGATACGTTCAGCATCATCAGTGCGACAGTCAGCGCAGGAGACACGATTGAATACAATCCTCTTGCACCGGTGCATCAATTCTTCTGGTCGCCCAGCAAATTCCAGGGGTCATATTTGCCCACGATCGCCTATCTGGACGCTAACCCCGCCATGATCCCAAAGGTGTACTACGGCGATACCACTGCCTCAGATTTTCAGCGTCCCCCAAAAATGTCATACCGCAGCGGACTGCCGAAGGATCAAACAAACACAGATCTTCCCTGGGTCTTCCTGAGCTATTTTGGGAATCTCCAGATCGACGTCTACGCCGTTGACAACAACTACAGCGGTTTCATCGATCAGATTCTGACCGCTCAAGGGGGAGAACTGACGGAGATACGATATAATATTCAGGGCGGAATAGGCGTCTTTGGGTCAAGGACAAAAGCTGCCGGAGGCATGAAGGTATATCTCAAGCCCTGATGATCGACGACGCGGAGAATCCTCAATCAAGGCCTCCGTCTCCCATTCGGATTGGATCTCGAAATAGACTCGGTCCGTTGATTTTCTCCCCTCCCTTTTCTACTTTCCAGTGATGGATAGCCTTCTTTTCGGGCATAGTGAAGAACCGCAGATCGTGGCTGTGCACACAATCGACGAGTCGACCGTCCGCGTGTACAAACGGACCGGAACGACCGTCGAGTTCTCCGATGAAGAATTCTTCCCCTTTTTCCACCTCGCTGACGAAAACCTGCTTGCCGGTTATTCCAAACCTTTTTGGCTGAAGAAACTAGACGGCGACAATTTCTACCAATATGTCTGCGCTTTCCGCCGGGGAAATGACATGTGGGATGCCGTACGTCATGTTCTGGATTCCGTCAATAGATCGCAAGAGAATAAAATCGATTCATATACGGAGACAGACCGCATTTATCTTCGCCCTGACACAAACACACAATTCCTGATGCAATCCGGCAAAACGTTGTTCAAGGGGATGGAATTCTCCCAAGTGTACAGGCTGCAAATCGATATCGAGACGTATTCGAAGAGCTATCGTTTCAGCAATGCGGAGCGGCCAGAAGACCGGATTATCCTGATATCCCTCGCGGACAATCGGGGCTGGGAAAAGATCCTGGGAGGGAAGCAAACTCCTGAGCCCGATCTGTTGAAACAGTGTGTTGCCATTATTCAGGAAAAAGACCCTGATGTGATCGAAGGACATAATATTTTCAATTTTGACCTCCCCTATTTGCTGAAGCGGTGCGAGATGCATCGGATCGACTTCGCCGTGGGGAGAGACAAATCCTCGCCGCGCGGCTATCGCTCGCGCACTTCGTTTGCAGAAAACGAAGTGGAGTACACCAGCTATGAGATCCCGGGACGCCATGTCATCGATACATGGCTGCTGGTGCAGTCGTACGATATGATAAAGCGTTCGATGGAAAACTACACGCTGAAGTACGCCGCAAAACATTTCGGCCTCGCTTCGCCAGATCGGACGTATATCCCCGGGGAAAAAATCTCCTGGTATTGGGACAATGATCCCGAGACATTAAAGGATTATGCCTTGGACGACGTCCGGGAGACGAGAGCACTCAGCGATCGGCTGTCGATGAGTACATTCTACCTCACTCAAATGCTCCCGTTTAACTACGGCACCGTAGCAAAGCTCGGTTCAGCGTCCAAGATAGAAGCCTTGCTCCTGCGTGAGTACTTGCGGCAGCGTCATTCCATCCCAAAACCGGAAGCGGGGGCACAAACGACCGGCGGATATGCCGACATCTACTACACCGGAGTGCTGGGCCCGATCGTTCATGCAGACGTTGAGTCGCTCTACCCGTCCATCATGATTTCGAAGAAAATCCATCCGCGGACCGATTCACTGAACATTTTCAGCGCAGCGCTTGAACATCTGACGAAACTTCGCCTCCAGACGAAAAAACTGATGAAGGAGTCGCCGGAAGGGCCTGAGCGTTCCAAACTGGACGCGATGCAATCGTCGTTTAAGATTCTCGTGAACTCGTTCTACGGCTATCTTGGCTATGCCCGGGCGCTCTTCAACGATTATGCTCAGGCGGATGTCGTCACATTGACCGGGCAGGAACTCTTGCGACAGATGATTCATGACATCGATTTACAAAACGGCAAGATCATCGAAGTCGACACGGATGGACTTTATTTCATCCCTCCCGACAACGTTGAAGGCGAGACATCCGAGATGCACTACGTAGAGCGCCTTTCCAGCTCCCTTCCGGAGGGGATTAACCTTGGATTCGACGGCAGGTACAAGAGAATCCTGAGTTATAAAAAGAAGAATTACGCGCTCCTCAGTTACGACGATAAAATTACAATCAAAGGCTCGTCGTTGATTTCGCGGAGCATGGAAGGATTCGGCCGGCACTACATCCAGCAATGTTTGGAGTGCATTCTCAACGAGAGAATCAGCGAGCTCCATCAGCTCTATCTCGAAGTTGAGCGCTCGATCCGCGAGCATCTCATGGAGGTGAAGGACTTTTCGCGGACGGAAACGCTCAAAGACTCACTGGAGGTCTACCGGCGTGAAGTGGAAGCCGGCCAGCGTAATAAGGCCGCGAGCTACGAACTGGCGCTTTATTCCTCGCGGCCGTACAGGCCCGGCGACAAAATGACGTATTACTTTACGGGGAACTCGGCAAACATTAAGGGGTTTGAAAATGCGAAGGAGTCGTTCGAATGGGATCCAAATTTTCCGGATGAGAACGTGGAGTACTACGTGAAGCGGCTGGAAGAATTTTCTGCGAAGTTTGAAGTATTTTTCTCGGAGAAGGATTTCAGGGCGATCTTCTCATCGGAAGACCTCTTCGGTTTTGATCCCGGCCAGATTTCGGTCATTACCCGAAAAGTGCCGACGGAGCTGCGCACCGAAAAAGATTGGCTGAACCCGCAGCCGTCTATCCGGCTCGATACATGATCATCGTGCGTGCGCCTGAAAGTACGCACTCAGATAGCTGACGATCTCCATCGTTGAGGCCCCGGGAGTGAACAGTTCGCCTACTCCCATCTTTTCAAGATTCTCAATATCGTTCTGCGGAATAATCCCTCCCCCAAAAAGAAGAACCCCCTCCATTCCTTTCTCTTTCATCAACGCAAGCACTTTGGGAAAGATGGTCATGTGCGCCCCGCTGAGCGAACTGATCCCGATGGCGTCGACATCTTCCTGGAGTGCGGCGTCCACGATTGTTTCCGGAGATTTCCGGAGGCCGGTGTATATCACTTCCATCCCGGCATCCCTGAGAGCAGCCGCAATGACTTTTGCACCTCTGTCGTGGCCGTCGAGCCCGGCTTTCGCAATTAAGACACGGATTTTCTGTTCCATGAGCATCCTCCCGGAATGTCAGCGCAAGTCAGCAAGAAATACATTGAACAACGTGTAGAATTTAGAGAGCGGGAATCCAACTACGGTATAGAAGCAGCCGTTGATCTTTTCCACAAAAACGGCTCCGTAGTCGTCCTGAATACCGTACGCCCCCGCCTTGTCCATCGGCGAGCCTGATTTCACGTACTGTTCGATCTCCCGTTCGGTCAGCGGCCGAAAAGTGACTTCCGTTTTTTCCAGATCGACGCACGATTTTCCCGTTTCGGCATCAACGAGAGCCAGGCCCGTATACACTGTGTGAGTTTTGCCGCTCAGCAGTCTCAGCATCCTCGCCGCATCGGCCTCCGAGATCGGCTTCCCAAGGACGACGCCGTTCAGAACGACAATGGTATCGGCGCCGATGACAATGCCGGTTCCAATTCTTTCCGCGACCTTCCTGGCCTTCTCAAGCGAGAGCATCCGTACGGTTTGGTCGGGCGAAGTTCCTTCCGGAACAGTTTCATCAACGCCGCTTTCCTGGACGGTGAAAGAAATCCCGATTTGCCGCAACAGGTGACTCCGGCGGGGAGAACGCGAGGCAAGGATTATCGGCTTATCGGTTGCGACCATACTCTCAAAAAAAAAGCGATACACAAACAATCGATGTATCGCTTAGAAAGGATAAAAAATACTTTTAGCGGAACATTGCTTTCAGGCTTCCCCACGTTCTCTTGACGCTCGATACGTTGTGTGAAACGCGGAGCACGACCGGATCGGTCCATCTTCCATCTGACGAAACCACCGTGATCTGGTACTCATACACGGAAGCAGACGTCTTGAATGCCGAATAATCGATGAACTCGTACGTTCTGTTCGGATTCGGCGCAACAGAACCAATTGCAACATACCCTGCGTCGCCGCTCCCTTTGCGGTCGATCTCAAATCTTGTCACACCGCTCTCTTCTGAAGTGCTCCACGCGATATGCACATAATTGCCATCACTCCATGCACTCAGAGATCCATTGGTGATTGTCGCCCCTGCATAGGCAAGCGCCACGCACAGCGTAAGCAACAAAATGGAGTAGGCTATGATTCTCAACGATGCATCCTTTAACTTTTCCGAATTATACTGATGGTTTTCGTCAATGTCAATAGAGAATGTGCGGAAGGCGGGACTTGAACCCGCACGCCTTGTGGGCGCCACCCCCTCAAGATGGTGTGTCTGCCAGTTCCACCACTTCCGCAAGGACTACGTCACAAACCCAATTCTTGCTCAATATACTAAACTCGATTGGAGAAGGCAAGACATTCCTGGGTGATTGACAGAGGTCACGAGAGAACCGTCCCGGCGGGGAAAATGCCCGAAACTTTCACAAAATACTCGAGAGCGCGAACTGCGGCTTTATCCGGGCCGTATTCTTTCCTGAATGGGTAGACAAAAGTCGATGCCTTCGATAAAAAAGTTCCAATTTCCTTGTCGGCGACGAGCATCGATTCCGAAGTCAATGAGTCGAGAAGATGCCTCTCTTCGAGTTCACTCAGTCCTTCGTTGGAGACAACAACAATGGCGTCGGGAGTCTCTATTCCCGTGTAAAGGATATCGCCCGACGAGAGTATCACTTCTGCTATCGAGAAGCCGGAGCCTTGTGTCACCGGGTTGTCGCTCTTCTGGGTACAATGAAGTCCGAACGAAATTCCAGCTTCGCACAATTTTCGCGCCGCAGACTGAACTTTTTCACCGGCACTCCCTGCTACCACAATGCCGATTTGCTTGGCGAGTTTGCGCGGAGCCGAGCACGAGATGGTATGTTCCTTAACGCCAGAAGATTTCTTCGGATATTTATCTTCATAACGTTCGCTGAAATCCGACCTCTCCCCCTGATCACTCAATAATCCGAGAGGCTGATTGTTCGTTTCCAGGACCTTGCGGAGAGATTTTCCCGTGAGGCCGTTCATGTCGAGCGCGTGTTCGGTGCAAAGCTCCACCACTTCGACGAGGGCAAAGCCGGGATGACGTATTGCGGCGGCGATCGTCTCGCTCAAGTCTTTTTCGGTCGCCAAACCGCGCGCAACAAATTCCGCACCGCAATCCAGCATGATCCGGCATATATCAAGCGGCGGGACAATGTTCCCCCTCGGCG